>Ga0209239_1000094_pt1 | contig 52645 bp, 50 predicted proteins | sample GraSoi013_2_20cm_FD_185824 | JGI IMG/M metagenome (GOLD analysis project Ga0209239, IMG submission 185824) | Grasslands soil microbial communities from the Angelo Coastal Reserve, California, USA - Sample 10_02_2013_2_20cm (SPAdes) (version 2) | ecosystem: Environmental > Terrestrial > Soil >...
GAGGCCTTCGCTTTACTTCCCCGCCATTCCTTTGCGGAAAGAAACCGCATGCAGCGGCAGAAGCCTTTGTGGTCGCCGGGGGCCTGGCAGGAATACTTCAGCGCCGCGTGGTTGCTGGCGCGATGCCCACACGTGCACATCTCACGAGCCTGTTCAGGAGTAGCACGCACTCCGCGGCCGCGTACTGCGACCACCGTTTTTCCATTTTCTGATTTCATGCTGTTCACAGTTCCTCACTCATTGTACACCCCGTAGCGGTCATTCAGCACTGGGGGGCCCCCATAGTGTCGCATCCGAACTGGCAGATAGCCAAGTGTCAAGCCTGGGGGGGGTGACCATTCACTGAGAGGGCCGCGCCCTTAGTTTGCTCCTGTATTGCAGCAACTACAACCAAATCCGGGTCATCCAACTTCCTGCATCGTCGAGACCAACTCTGGAATCTCAATGCGAATGACCGTTCCCTCGCCCGGCCGGCTCTCGATGTCCAAATGAAAATCGGTGCCGTACAGCACGCGCAGCCTTTCGCGCACGTTGCTCAGTCCGATACCCTCGACGTACACGTGCGGCATTTTTTCTTCCGAAATGCCGACACCGTTATCTTCAATCTCGATGCGCAGCCGCCCGTCGCTGTTCGTCGTTCGCAATTCGATTTTTCCGCCGCCGAGCTTCGGCGCCAGCCCGTGTTTCAGACAATTCTCCACCATCGGCTGAAGAAGCATGCTCGGGACGAAGGCTTCCAGCGCCGCCTCGTCAATGTGCTTCACGATGTCCAAGTTGTCCTTTCCGAATCGCGCCACTTCGATGTCCAGGTAATCGTCGATAAATTGCAACTCCTCGCGCAGCGGCACAAACGTTTCGTGCTTGCGTAACAGGCGCCGGAGAATGTTGCTGAGCTTCAGGACCACGCCGCGCGCCGAATCCGGGTCGAAGCGAATCAGCGCGGAGACGGTGTTGAGCGTGTTAAACAAAAAGTGCGGATTGATTTGGCTGGAAAGCGCGTCCATGCGCGCCTTCAACAGCAACTGCTGGTGCTGCTCCAGGTTCATCTCCACGCGCGTGTTGTTCCAGATCTTCAGCGGCGAGGCGACGGACATCAGCGTGGCAATCACCACCAGCACGAGCCACCAGTCCCAGTGCGAGTCAACGGCGAAGAGCCACTTCGGTTTGGTCGTCGCCAGCACCAGCGCCACACGGCCCAGCTCCAGGCCTACGCACGCGCCCAGCGGTGCCATTTCCCAGGACAATTCCGCTTTGCGCAGCAGGCGCATCGTCGCTTTCGGGATGTTCAGGAACGTGAACGGGCCAAAATTCCAGAGGTCTTCCTTGTTGGGAATCGCCTGGCGGATTAGTCCGCCGAGCAGCCCCGCCGTAGACGCTGCGGGCATGGCTAGCCATTCGTGCGAAATCAGCGCTGGAATAGTGATGATCGCGCCTCCGATCGGTCCTACCACGCGCCCGCCGAGCAGCCCCATCAAAAAAGCGCCTTCGAGCGATAAATCCGCAAACGCGTACGCAGGCCCGCCAACCAGGCGCAACGTCACGCCAACGATCAGCGCCGGCGTCAGGAACAGCATCAGCTTTAGTTTTTGGTCGGGTTCGCGTTGTTCGGTGAAGAGCACGCGCCGGAACGTCGTCCACCGCGCCAGCAGCGCAGCAATCGACGACGCCACGCCGACCTTCAGAAGAAGGGTAAACAGCAGGTCGCGAACGGAGGTTGCCGTATCCATTTTTGTTGCTAGTACCAGGCTAACGCTAGCCAATCCGCCGCTGGATGTAAAGATGGGAGAATTCGCATGAGGCCGCGCAGGAAACGGGGAAGGAATCCGCCGTTGGCCGCGCGCGGAAATCGGTGCGAAACAAAGTCCCTGCTATACTTCTCGTTTCGCCATGCGCGCAAAATCACGACAAGAGACGAAGCCGAAGAGGAAAGCCAGCGGTCTGCGGATGGTCGCGCACGCTGCGCTGCCTACACGCTATGGGCGTTTCACGATATATGGCTTTCAGGGGCGCGGCCCGCAAGAGGAAGCGGTCGCCCTGGTACGCGGCAGCATGAACGGCAAGTCCACGCCGCTGGTGCGCGTGCACTCACAGTGCCTGACCGGCGACGTTCTGACTTCGCTGCGGTGCGATTGCCGCGCGCAACTGGAATTGTCGCTCAAGAAAATCGGACAAGCGTCGTCGGGAATTCTCCTGTACTTACCGCAGGAAGGCCGCGGGATCGGACTGATGAACAAATTGCGGGCCTACGAACTGCAGGACGGCGGCATGGACACGGTCGAAGCCAATGAAACGCTGGGCTTCGCGGCCGACGCGCGCGATTACGATTTTTCCGCGCAAATCTTGAAAAAGCTCGGCGCGACGAAAATTCGCCTGCTTTCCAACAATCCGGAGAAAGTGCGGCAGCTCGAAAGTTCGGGGATCCGCGTCGTCGAACGCGTGCCGTGCCAGCCGCGCGTGTCAAAGATTTCCCGCGGCTATCTCAAGACGAAAAAACGAAAGATGGGGCATCTGCTGAAAGGAATTTGAGTCCGCGAGAATACTCTTAGCCGCCGCCGACAAATTGCACGATTTCGTAACGGTCGCCAGGTGCAACCTGGGTTTCGGTCCACCGCGGGCGCGGCAAGATTTCCAGATTCCGTTCGATGGCTACGCGTCCGGAATCGAGCCCGAGTTCGCGAAGCAATTCTATGACCGTAGCACCGGGCTTCGCGGCGCGATTTTCTCCATTCACGACAATTGAAATTGTAGTTTCCATTTGCTAGCCCGCCGAAGGCACACGCGGCTTGCCGCGCAACTGAAAGCGCAAATGCCCCCGGGCATTTCCTTTCGATGCTTCGATGACCAGAGCCGGCTCACCGCCCGCCAAGCGCGGCATATCGAATTCGAACTGGGCCTGTCCGGACGCGCCAGTCTTGGCGGAAAACTGGGTTGCCTCTGCCGCGCCATCCACGCGGGTAATCACAGTGGCGTCACCCACTGCCTGGCGCGCTTCGTTTCGAACCACGATTTGCAACAAAGCGCGTTTCCCCGTGAGCCATGTCTTGGCATTGATCAATTCCAACGCGAGAACGCCAGTCGCGGGCGCGGTGGCCGGTTCCGCCGACGAGGTAGCAGCCTTTTCCTCGCGCGGCAGCGCGAGATGCAGCGCTCCCGTTCGAAGCTCCTCGACAACGGCGCGGTGTTGCTCGTCGAGACGCACCTTCAGAGCTTGCTCGCGGCCGGGATTCAGAGGAAGCAGATCGAAATAGTTATTCGTCCTGCGGTGCAAGACGCGTCCGTTGAAGTAAACGGTGGTATCAATGAGCGCGTTCGTGGTGCCGCGATCTTCGGTTTGTACGTGATAGGTCGTGCCACGCGCTTCCACGTTCGAATTGTGACCGAAAAGCATTTCGCTGCTCGTCCTGACCCTGCGAAGAGCCGAAAGCGCTTCGCACGAATCTTTCCACCGCATTTGACCGAGTGGCGCTCGAATCGCTATTATAACTCTTCGCCTATGAGTGGTTCCGGATTACATACCTATGCTCCGCTTCTCTTACACCTGCTGATTGCCACGGTGCTCGCCGGTGCGTTGACGACTGTTTCCGTTTTGGTGGGCTGGAGGCGTCCGACGCGGGCCAAGCTGCAGCCATACGAGTGCGGCATGGAACCCACGGGGGACGCGCGCGCGCCTTTTTCGGTCAAATTTTACCTCGTAGCGATGGTTTTCATTTTGTTCGACGTGGAAGCCATCTTCCTGTACCCCTGGGCGTACATCTTTCGCAGTCTGCGGTGGTACGGCTTCGGGGAGATGATGCTCTACATTGCCATCCTGTTGGTCGGTTATTTATATCTCTGGAAAAAGGGCGCGCTGGACTGGCATAAATAGACGGCGCAAGTGGGATTCTAAATCGTGACGGAGCCTGCCAGTAAAAACGCTAATGTTGTCGCTGAGTGCCTGCGTTCGTGGAACTCGAAAGCGGTCGCGGAAGTCAGTGAATACCGGGGAGAGACCACGATCGTCGTGCCGCGCGAACTGCTGCGTGCTACGGCGGAACATTGCCGCCAGGACGCCAAGCTGCAGTACAACTTCCTAACTGACGCTACCTGCGTGGACCGCTCTCCCGTGGAGCCGCGATTCGAATTGAACTATCACCTGGTTTCCATTCCGCGGCGTGAAAAAGTGCGGCTGCGCGTGTGGCTTGGCGGAAACGATCCAGTCGCCGATTCGCTGGTTCCCGTGTGGCCGGGAGCGAATTGGCTGGAGCGGGAAATTTTTGACTTATTCGGGATTCGCTTCAGCGGGCATCCCGACCTGCGGCGCATTCTGCTTCCCGAAGATTGGGAAGGTTATCCGTTGCGCCGGGATTATCCCGTGGAAGGCTATCGAGACGTGCCCAACACCGGCGAATTATTCCGGAAAAGCAGCACACCATGACACCCGTTGAAACCGCAATCGGAACAGCGAAAACGATGGTCCTCAATATGGGACCGCAGCACCCGTCGACGCACGGGGTGCTGCGCATTTTGCTGGAGCTGGACGGCGAGACGGTGGTGAAGGCAATTCCTGATCTCGGCTACCTGCACACGGGAATCGAAAAATCCTGCGAAGACAAGACCTATTCGCAAGTCATCACGCTGACGGATCGGATGGATTACCTAAATCCGCTGGGCAACAACCTCGTGTACTGCCTGGCAGTGGAAAAGCTGCTTGGCCTGGAAGTGCCGAAGCGCGCGCAATACATCCGCGTGATGATGGTGGAGTTGCAGAGAATTTCTTCGCACTTGGTGTGGCTAGGCACGCATGCGATCGACCTGGGAGCGATGTCGGTTTTTCTGTACTGCTTCCGCGAGCGCGAAGAGATTTTAAAAATTTTCGAATTGTTCACGGGCCAGCGGATGATGACCAGCTACATTCGCATCGGCGGGCTGGCCCTGGATCCGCCGGCGGGCTGGCGGCAACCGGTCGAGCGCTTCCTGAAAATGATGCCGAGCCGGGTGGACGAATACGAAACACTGCTGACGGAAAACCGCATCTGGATCGGGCGCACCAAGGGGGTCGGGTACATCTCGGCCGAGGATGCGATTGCGTTGAGCATGAGCGGGCCGACGCTGCGCGCGGCCGGCGTTGCTTACGACAATCGAAAAGTGTTTCCGTATTCGAGCTACGAGGAATTCAATTTCAACGTGCCGACGCGAACGGAATCGGATTGCTATGCGCGATACCTGTTGCGCGTGGCGGAAATGCGCGAAAGCCTGAAGATCATCCGGCAGGCGTTCGACAAGATCAAGGACGAAGGACCGATCAAGGCGGACGCGCCGGGCATCATCCCGCCGCAGCGCGAAAAGATGAAGACGGAGATGGAAGCGCTCATTTACCACTTTAAGATTTTCACGGAAGGTTTTTCGCCTCCTCCGGGCGAAGCATTTGTGACCATTGAATCTCCGCGCGGAGAGCTGGGCTGCTTCGTGGCCAGCGACGGCTCGCCAAAGCCGCTCCGCGTTCATTTCCGTTCTCCTTCGTACATTAATTTGCAGGCGCTGCCGAAGCTGATTGAAGGGCAGTTGATTGCGGATGTCATCGCCTGTATCGGAACCATCGATATCGTTCTCGGAGAAGTCGACAGGTAATGATGGAACTCTCCACAGCACTTTCGGCGAAGTTTGAGAAGTTGCAGACGAGCTATCCGGTGAAGCGCAGCGCGCTGATTCCCATGCTGATGTACGCGCAGGACGAATTCGGCTGCGTCAGCGACGAAATGATCGCGGAGATCGGGCGGCGGCTGGATCTGAATAACGTGCAGGTCGAGGAGACGCTGGCGTATTACTCGATGCTGCACCGCAAGCCCTGGGGCAAGCATCATGTGCAGATTTGCACCAACGTGGCCTGCATGCTGAAGGGCGGGAACGAGCTTTTGGAGCGCGCGAAAAAACGGCTGGAGATCGGCCAGAAGGAAGTTACGGCCGACGGAGTCTTCTCTCTGGAAGAAGTGGAATGCATCGGCGCGTGCACGGGCGCTCCCGCGATGCAGGTCAACTACGATTTCTACGAAAACCTGACGCCTCTTAAGTTCGACCGCATCATCGAAGACCTCGACGTCGGCAAACATCCCGCACCCGAACCGGTAATTTCAGGCGCGCTGCACGAACGGCACGAGCTGGAAACGCCGCTCATCAGCCGGCGATGGGGGATGAAGGACTCGCACAAGATCGACGTCTACCTGATGCAAGGCGGCTACAAAGCGCTGGAGAAAGCGCTGAAAGAGATGACGCCGGAGTCGATCATCGAGGAAGTGAAGAAGTCGAACCTGCGCGGTCGCGGCGGCGCAGGATTCCCGACCGGAATGAAGTGGTCGTTCGTGCCCAAGGACACGCCGAAGCCCAAATACGTGATTTGCAATGCGGATGAATCCGAGCCGGGAACTTGCAAGGACCGGCCGCTGATGGAGATGGACCCGCACCAGTTGATCGAAGGAATGGTGATTGCGGGACGCGCCATCAGTTCGCACCAGGGATTCATTTATATTCGCGGCGAATACCGCTACGTGCTGGATATCGTGGACGGAGCTCTCGGCGAAGCGTATGCGCGCGGCTACCTGGGGAAGAATATTCTCGGAACGGGATTCGATTTCGATTTGCTGGCGCATACCGGAGCAGGCGCTTACGAGTGCGGCGAAGAATCCGCACTGATGGAATCGCTCGAAGGCAAGCGCGGCTACCCGCGAATTAAGCCGCCCTTCCCCGCCGTGGTGGGATTGTACGGATGCCCGACAATCATTAACAACGTGGAAACGCTGAGCGCGGTGCCCTCGATTATCCGCGAAGGCGGCGATGCGTATGCCAGCCGCGGCACGCCGAAAAACGGCGGCACACGCATGCTGTGCATCGCGGGACACGTCAACAAGCCTGGAATATACGAAGTGCGGCTGGGGATGAACATGAAAAAGTTCATCTACGACGTGGCCGGAGGAATTCCGGACGGAAAGAAATTGAAGGCGGTGATTCCCGGCGGAAGCTCTTGCCCGCTGCTGGCTGCCGACGAGATTGACATCCCGATGGACTATGACTCCGTGGCGAAAGCCGGTTCGATGCTGGGCTCCGGGGGCATGGTGATCATGGACGAAGACACCTGCATGGTGGACATGGCGCGCCGGATTATGCACTTCTACGCGCATGAATCGTGCGGGTGGTGCATCCCGTGCCGCGAAGGTACAACCTGGCTGCGGAAGACGCTGGAGCGTTTTCACGCCGGAATGGGACGCGTGGAAGATATCGACATGATTGCGGACCTGGCGAAAAACATGCTAGGCCGCACGTTCTGCCCGCTCGGGGACGCGGCGGCGATGCCCACGATCAGCATCATGAAGAAGTGGCGCAACGAATTCGAAGATCACTTGCGGGGACGCTGCCCGTACAAATCCGCGGGCGTGCTGGTTGGTTCGCGATAGGAATCCATGGCCGAGCAGAAACTGATCAAGCTGAAAATTAACGAACGCGAAGTGCAGGTGCCGCAGGGAACGCTGGTGATTGAAGCGACGCGGCGCATGGGGACGGAAGTGCCGTCGTTCTGCTACTACCCCGGCTTGTCGCTGCAAGCGGCGTGCCGCATGTGCCTGGTGGAAGTCGAAAAAGCGCCGAAGCTGCAGACCGCGTGCACGCTGGTGGCGATGGAAGGGATGATCGTTCGAACGGACACTGAGCAGGTGCGCCAGGCGCGCAAGTACATGCTGGAATTCCTGCTGACGAATCACCCGCTGGATTGCCCGGTGTGCGACAAGGGCGGCGAGTGCGAATTGCAGGACATGGTGTTCCGTTACGGCGCGGACTCCAGCCGATTTGTTGAGGAAAAAATTCACCGGCCTGAAGAAAAATGGTCGGAGCTGGTCTATTACGATGCACCGCGCTGCATTTTGTGCTTCCGCTGCGTGCGCGTGTGCGATGAAGGCATGGACGTAAAGGCGCTGGGCGTGGGCATGCGCGGGGCGAACAGCGTGATCATCCCGAACCGCCAGGATCATCTGGAGTGCGAAGAGTGCGGGATGTGCATCGATATCTGCCCGGTGGGAGCGCTGACCAGCGGGACCTACCGGTATAAAACGCGCCCGTGGGAAATGGCGTACGTTCCGACGGTGTGCACGCATTGTTCGAATGGCTGCAAGACCACGCTGAGCGTGCGCAACCACGAGATTCTGCGTTCGAACAACCGCGACCTGAGCGGGATCAACGGAGATTTTCTTTGCGTGAAGGGGCGGTTTGGATTTGATTTCACCAGGCACGCCGAGCGCATCCGGCAGCCAATGGTTCGCAAGAGCGGCAAGCTTTGTCCTGCATCGTGGGAGGAAGCCGCGCAGGCCGCGGCGACGATGCTGAAGGGCGTCTACGATTCCGGCGGCAAAGACGCGATCGGTTTCATCGGCTCGAACCGCGCTTCGAATGAAGAGAACTATCTGCTGCAGAAGCTGGCGCGCACGACGTTTGGAACAAACAACGTCGATCACCACCGCACAGCCGATTATACGGGATTGATTACCGCGCTGGGCGAGCACGCGGCCGATTCGCTGCTGACGATGAAGCAATTGTACGAATCGAAGGCCGTCTTGCTGATCGGAAATGACCCCACGAATCAGAACCCACTTGTCGCGTGGCAGATTCGCAGCGGAATCCGGCATTTTGGCGCCAAGCTGTTCGTCATCAATGCGAACGAGATCAAGCTGAAGCGCAAGGCCACGCAGTTTGTGAAAGTGTCAGCCGGCCAGGAGTCCGCCGCGCTGCGGTGGCTGGCGCATGAGCAAGGACAGCTCGCGCCGGAGCTTGTCGAGCAATTGGTGCAGTTGAAAGCCGGGCTGGAGGCGGTGAGCGATGTCGCCGTAGTTTTTGGCGCGGAGATTTCCGGCGCCGCGATTGCTATGCTAGTAGCCTTCGGTTCGAAGCTGCCGGGCAAGACGCGCTACATGGCGCTGGGCGATTACGCGAATTCGCGCGGAGCCGCGGACATGGGCGTGCTGCCGGACCGTTTGCCGGGATACGCCTACGTCGGCAGTCCGCACGCGCACACTTCCTTTGAAAAGTTGTGGGGCTGCGGACCGATTCCGCCAAAGCCAGGACTGACCACGCCGCAAATGGTGGAAGCAGCGCAAGCGGGAAAGTTGAGGGCGTTGTACGTGATGGGCGCGAACCCACTGGCGCATTTCGGCACACTGAGTCTTGGGCGCGACAAACTGGACACGCTAATCGTGCACGAAATGTTTCTGACGGAGACGGCCAGCGTCGCGGACATCGTTTTTCCCGCGACCTCAGCGTACGAAAAGGACGGGACGGTCACTAACACTTCGGGCGAAATTCAGATGCTGCGCAAGGGCGCGGAAGTGATGGGGCCGAGGAGCGATTTCGATTTGCTGCGAATCCTGTCGCATCAACTGGAAAAGCTGGGACTGGGGAAAGCGTTTCATTACAAGAATCCGGCCGCGGTGTTTGAAGAAATTCGCAAGACGGTGAGCGGCTATAACGTGCAGCCGGCGGGGCTGCTGACCGGGGGCGCGGAGCCGACGCGCGTGGAATTCTCGAGGAATGGGTACGCGCCGTACGACGTGCCGGTGGGATTGATTCGGCCCGCGAAGGACACTTTGTTTACGAGCGGGACGCTGGGGCGCTTCTGCACCATGATGGAATCCCTGCCGGAGGCCAAGGCCTAGCCGTGACTTCTTTTTTGTCCACAAACGCGGAGCTGGTCATCACGGCCGTCAAGATCGCGCTGCTGCTCTTCATCGTCCTGACAGTGAACGCGTATCTGACGTGGTTCGAGCGGAAAGTCGTGGCGCACATTCAGTCACGCTGGGGACCGCATCGCGTGGGTCCGCATGGATTGCTGCAGCCGCTGGCCGACGGCCTGAAATTTCTTTTCAAGGAAGACCCTACACCGGCGGGCGCCGATAAATTTGTCTACTACCTGGCGCCGCTACTGGCTTTGGCGCTGGCGCTGACGTCGATTGCGCTTATTCCGTTTGGGCCGCAGCCGATTCGATTGTTCAATCACGACATTTATCTGGGAATCGTGTCGCCGGATGTGAACATCGGAATTCTGGCGCTGTTCGCGATCACGGCGATGGGCGTTTATGGCGTGGCGCTAGCGGGATGGTCTTCCAACAGCAAGTATCCGCTGCTCGGCGGGCTGCGCAGCTCGGCGCAAATGATCAGTTACGAGCTGGCGCTGACGATGTCCGTGGTCGGCGTGCTGCTGATGGCGGGCAGCTTCAACTTGAAGCAAATTATCGAAGCGCAGGCGCACCATCCGGAGCGGGGAATTTTTGGCTGGAATGTGTGGCCGCAGATTTTGGGATTTTTTTGTTTTTTCGTGGCGGCGGTGGCGGAAACGAATCGCGTGCCGTTCGATTTGCCCGAAGCCGAGTCTGAACTAGTCGCGGGCTTTCATACCGAGTACGCCAGCTTCAAGTTCGCGATGTTCTTCATCGCGGAATATACCAGCATGATCACGGTTTCGTGCTTGTGCTCTATTTTATTTTTCGGTGGCTGGCTGTCTCCCTTCCCTGCTTCGTGGACCTTCACTCATTATTTGCCGTCGGTGATCCTGATTCCGTTCGGGCTGTGGGTGATTTTGGACGGCTTCCGCTACGAAACGATGTTCGGCCGCATTATTTTGCCGGGGGTCGGAACGGCAATTGCCGGGCTGGGCGCGGTTTTTGTCTTGCTCCCTAACGTGAATGAGTTTATCCAGGCGCCCTTCTGGCTGTTGTCCAAGATTTTTGTTTTTCTGTTTGTGTATGTGTGGATGCGCGGGACGCTGCCGCGTTTCCGTTATGACCAGTTGATGGCCTTCGGGTGGAAATTGCTTCTGCCGCTGTCCATAGTGAACGTAATTGTCACCAGCTTTGTGATCCTAGTGAGAATGACATGGGGCGCGAAATGACGGCGCCGCTCGTTGTTTTCTTTGTGCTAGCGGCGCTGGCAGTGATTGGCGCGGTCAGCCTGATTTTGCAGAAGCACCCGATTCATAGCGCGCTGTCGCTGATCGTGGTGATGGTTGCCCTCGCGGGACTTTATCTTCTGCTGGGCGCGGAGTTCGTTGCTGCCGTGCAGATCATAGTCTATGGCGGCGCGATCATGGTGCTGTTCGTGTTCGTAATCATGCTTTTGAACGCGGGCGTGGAGGAGCACACCAACCTTTCCAAGATGGCGGGAGCGCCGGGATTGCTCCTGGTGGTGGCGCTGGCGGGCTTCGTGGCGGCGACGATCGCGAAGTCGGCGGAGAGCGTGCATGCCGCGCCGCAAACGGGAGAACTTGCTTCGACGCTCGAAATTTCTAACATGATCTTCAAGGACTTCGTTTATCCGTTCGAGCTGACTTCGTTCCTGATTCTCGTGGCGGTGCTCGGGGCCACGGTACTGGCCCAGCGGGAGAAAAGTTGAGATGGTACCGACGAACTATTACGTCATACTGAGCGCGATCCTGTTCGGGCTGGGCGTGTTTGCGTTTATCTTCAAGCGCAACATCATCACCATTTTCATGTCCATTGAGCTGATGCTCAACGCCGTCAATCTCGCGTTTGTGGCGTTCAGCCAGCCTCTGGGAAAAGTCGACGGCCAGGTTTTTGTGCTGTTCGTGATCGTGGTGGCGGCGGCGGAAGCCGCCGTGGGACTGGGAATCATCATCTTGATTGCGCGCAACCGGCAAACGCTGAACGTGGAACGCGTGGACCTGCTCAAACTCTAATGCCGAAATACCCGATGCTCGAATTCCTGTGGATTGTTCCACTGCTGCCGCTGCTGGGCTCGGCGGTGAACGGACTTTTTGGCGCGAAGTGGCCGAACAAGATTGTGAACTGGGTGGCGATCGGCTCCACGGGGCTTTCGTTTCTCGGCGCGCTTGAAGCGGTCCGCGAATTTTTCGAGTCCGGGCAAGTTCTTTTTCACGAGGAATTCTTCACCTGGATCGCGGCGGGCAATTTCCGCGCGGGCTTCGACCTGCAGATGGACCAGCTCACGGTGGTAATGGTGTTGGTAGTGACCGGAGTGGGCTGGCTGATTCACATTTACGCCACCGGATACATGGCGCATGAGGGCGGCTACTACCGGTTCTTTTCCTACCTCAATCTGTTCATGTTTTTCATGCTAATCCTGGTGCTGGCGGCGAATTACGTGCTGCTCTTCGTTGGCTGGGAGGGCGTCGGGCTTTCGAGCTACTTGCTCATTGGATTTTACTTTCTGAAAAAATCGGCTTCGGATGCGGGGAAGAAAGCGTTCATCGTCAATCGCATCGGCGATTTCGGATTCATGTTGGGGATGTTTTTATTGTTCAAGGCATTCGGGACGCTGGATTTCGCGCAGCTTTTCGCGAAGGCGGATCGTTGGCCCGCGGATGCGATGGGGCATCTTGGCACGTTCACCATCGCGTGCCTGCTGCTCTTCATGGGCGCGTGCGGAAAATCGGCGCAGTTGCCGTTATACGTCTGGTTGCCGGACGCGATGGAAGGGCCGACACCGGTCAGCGCTTTGATTCATGCGGCGACCATGGTGACGGCGGGCGTGTACGTCGTAGCGCGCTCGCACATTCTTTTTGCGCATGCGCCGACGGCGATGCTGGTCGTCGCCATCGTTGGTGGCACGACGGCGTTTTTTGCAGCCACCATCGGCTTGGTGCAAACGGACATCAAGAAAGTTCTGGCGTACTCCACCGTTAGTCAGTTGGGCTACATGTTTCTGGCGTGCGGCGTGGGCGCGTTTTCCGCAGGCATCTTTCACCTGATGACGCATGCATTCTTCAAGGCGCTGCTCTTCCTCGCGGCAGGCAGCGTGATTCATGCCATGGGCGGCGAGCAGGACATGCTCCGCATGGGCGGACTGAGCAAAAAGATTCGCTGGACGTACGTGACGATGCTGACGGCCACGCTGGCGATTGCGGGGTTCCCGCCGTTTGCAGGTTTCTTCAGCAAGGACTCGATTCTTTTGAGCACTTTCGAGAATGAGTATGGCGGCCGCAACGTTGGATATGCATTGTACGGGTTCGGACTGGCCACGGCGCTGCTGACGGCGTTCTACATGTTCCGGCTGATCTTCCTGACCTTTCACGGCAGGCCACGATTTGACGAGCACAAGGTTCACGTCCACGAATCGCCAAACAATATGCTCGCGCCGCTGATGGTACTCGCGTTGCTCTCGATAGTGGGCGGCTGGCTGGCCGCGCCGGCGATGCTCGGCACAGGGCCGGACTATTTCTCGAAATTCCTGCAGCCTGTTTTTGGCGGCGTGGAAGCAGCAGGAGCGGAGGCCGAAGCGCGCTCGCTCGAAGTAACGTTGGCTATCGTTGCAGTTCTTACGGCGCTGCTCGGCGCCGCAGTTGCTTACTGGCTGTATCTGAAGCGGCCTGAAAAGACAGACGCGCTTGCCAAGTCGCTGAAGCCCGCGTACAGCACTCTGCTGAACAAGTATTACGTGGACGAATTGTATGCGGCTGTGGTGGTCAAGCCGCTGCTGTGGATTTCGACCAATGTCCTATGGAAGGGCGCCGATATTGCGGGAATCGATGGCGCCGTGAACGGCATTGCTGAAGGCGCGACTGCCATCGGCGACGGGGTTCGTCACGCGCAATCCGGGAACACGCGGAGTTACGCGGTGTGGGTGGTCGTTGGAGCGCTGGTGGTAATCGGGGTAATCTTCTTCTGGCCGTTCGGCGGAAAAGCGGTTATCGGGATGGTGCACTGATGCTGCACGGCGGACATTTGCTTTCCGTGCTGATTTTCTTCCCTGCCGTCGGAGCGCTGGCCTTGTTGCTGCTGCGCGGCGACGATCACAAGTTTATCCGCATCATCGCCCTGATCGTTTCGCTGGCGGAATTTTTGTTTTCGCTGCTGATGATCCGCGCAGTGCCTGCCGGCGCGGCCGGGTATCATCTCGAGGAATACGCCAAGTGGATCAACCAGCCGCCGATCAATTACCACCTGGGCGTGGATGGAATCAGTTTGTTCCTGGTGATCCTGACGACGTTTCTGACGCCGATTTCCATTTTGGCGTCGTGGAAGAGCATCGCGCATCGCGTCAAGGAGTTTTTCGTGATGCTGCTGATGCTCGAAGTCGGCGTTGTCGGTGTGTTCCTCTCGCTGGACCTTTTCCTCTTTTTCCTTTTCTGGGAAGTGATGCTGATTCCCATGGCGCTGCTCATCGGCATTTGGGGGCACGACCGGCGCGTTTACGCTGCCGTGAAATTCATCCTCTACACCATGGCGGGTTCGATCTTCATGCTGATCGGCATCATCTGGCTCTACAACGCCACGGGCACGTTTGATTTGCCGACCATTCAGACGCTGCTGCACACTCCCGCGTCGCAAGGCGGACTGGAGCTTGCGCCAAGAACGGAGACGCTCCTCTTCCTCGCGTTCTTTCTGGCGTTTGCGATCAAGGTGCCGCTCTTCCCGCTGCACACCTGGCTGCCGGACGCGCACGTAGAAGCGCCCACCGCCGGTTCGGTGATGCTGGCTGGCGTGCTGCTGAAAATGGGCACGTACGGAATGATCCGCTTCTGTTTGCCGCTCTTCCCGGAAGCTTCACGCCGCGCTGCGGGCTGGGTGGCAGCGCTGGCGATCATCGGCATTATTTACGGCGCGCTGGTGGCGATGGTGCAGCCAAACTTGAAGAAGCTCGTCGCCTATTCGTCGGTCAGCCACCTTGGTTTTGTGGTGCTGGGCATTTTCGCGTTTCATAACATTTCCATGCAAGGCGCGGTTTACCAAATGCTGGCGCACGGGATTTCGACGGGTGCGCTCTTCTTGCTCGTGGGTATGTTGTACGACCGACGGCACACGTTTGAAATCAGCGAGTATGGCGGGCTGGCTACGCCGATGCCGAAGCTGGCGGCGTTCTTTCTGTTTGTCGCACTGTCGTCGCTGGGCCTGCCGATGCTGAATGGATTCGTCGGCGAATACCTGGTGCTGCTGGGCACCTACCAGCGGCACTGGGGCTGGGCTTCGTGGGCCGCGCTTGGTGTGATTTTCTCCGCGTGCTACCTGCTGTGGTCGTACCAACGGGTGTTCTTTGGCGAGATCACGCGGGAGAAAAACCGCGCTCTTCCCGATGCCTCCGCGCGAGAGAAGTGGATTCTGGCGACCATGGCGGTGGTCACACTGTGGATGGGCATCGGCTCGACGTTTATCACCAAGCGCATGGCGGCGGCGGCGCAAGACGTCATTGATCAAGTCGAGCCACAGCGGCCGTATGAAGCTGCGGCCCCGAGCGAGTTCAAGCGCAATGTTGTGAAGCTGAATGCAACCCCAACGCAGACTGAGCAAGATCCTGCAAGAGCCGCCGCGAACATCGTTGCAAGAGAAAGGCTGGGAATCCGCTAGATGCTTCCCCGCGTTATCGACGCCCATCGTGTGCTCCCGGAACTGGTGTGGTGCGGCTTCGGCGTGCTGGCGATGCTGATGCAGCCGTTCGTGCGCAGCCGGCACTTTTTCACGTTCCTTGCGCTGATCGGTGCGCTGGCGGGAACGGCGGCATCGGTGACTTCAGCAATGCATGCGGGGCCTGGTTTTGACGGTCTGGTGCAGTCCGATTCGTTCAGTTTCTTTTTCCGGCTGCTGGTAGGGACCGTTGCGTTTCTGGTGGTTCTGGTGGCGGAGCCATATCTGGAGCGGGAACGGCTTCCCTTCGCGGAATTTTACGCGCTGCTGCTGTTTGCCACCGCGGGAATGGGCGTGCTGGCATCGGCACAGGAGTTGCTCACTGCGTTCATCGGCCTGGAGATGAGTTCGATCTCCAGCTACATTCTTGCGGGGTATCGCCGCGATTCCTTGAAGTCCAGCGAATCGGCGATGAAGTATTTCTTGCTGGGTTCGTTTGCAACGGCGTTCTTTCTCTACGGGATCGCGTTGGTGTACGGTTCGAGCGGAACGACCAAGCTGACCGGGATGGGCTCCGAAGAGCTTTTCCATAGCACGTATTTCGAGCTTGGGCTGGCGATGATTCTGATCGGCCTCGGCTTCAAAGTGGCCGCGGCGCCTTTCCAAGTGTGGACGCCGGACGTTTACGAAGGCGCGCCCACGCCGGTGACGGCGCTATTTTCCGCGGGACCGAAGGCCGCAGCGTTTGCGTTGTTGCTGCGTATTTTCGCGACGGTTCCGGCGGCTACGCATTTCTGGTTCTGGGCATTCTGGGTGCTCGCGGCGCTGACGATGTTCGCCGGGAACCTGGGCGCGCTGGTGCAGACCAACGTCAAGCGGCTGCTGGCGTACAGCTCGATTGCGCACGCCGGCTACATTATGGTGGCGTTTGCGGCGGTTACGTTCATGGCACGCAGCGGAGCGGCGGAAGCAGCGCCAGCTTACGCCGCGGTCCTTTTTTATTTGCTCAGCTACGCGCTGGTGAAACTGGGGGCATTCACCATCGTTTCGCAACTGGGCGGAGCGGGCGAAAAGAATCTTTCGCTGGACGATTATGCTGGGCTTTCGCAGCGGCAGCCGTGGGTGGCAGCGGCACTGAGCGTTTACCTGCTTTCGCTGCTCGGGCTGCCGGTGACGGCGGGCTTTTTCGGAAAGTTCTACATCTTCAAGGCGGCGGTGAATTCGCACCTGCTGTGGCTCGCGGTGCTGATGGCGATTAACAGCGTGATCGGGGCTTACTACTACCTGCGCGTGATCGTGGTGATGTACATGCGCGAGTCCAGCGCGGAAGCTGCGGCGGCTCCCCCGGTGGGATTTCCTCTTACGGTCAACTTTGTTTTGGCGTTCACGGTGGCGGGCACGCTTTACTTCGGGCTCTTCCCCAATCAGGTGCTGAACTTCATTCTGCAGCCCACGCTTCTCGGCCATTAGCCGGGAAGGCCTCAGCGGCGCGTTTGGAGTGCGGCAGCTTGCTCCCGCTTTTCTTTTCCAGGGCAACCAATTCGGCCTTCAAGTCACCTAAAATCCCTGCGACAAAATCGTCCTTGACGAATCTCTAATCTGTGATATACTTCATTCTGTAGATAACTGCGCATGCAATGCGGCAGCCTTCTCCCGCTTTTCTTTTTTGCGCGCAGGCATCCCGCCCTTCTGAGCCCAAAACAACCAAAATCGCACCCTTTAGAATCAGCAACTTACGAAATGCTTTTCCTGTAAGTCCCTTGTTTTGATATTCATACGAAATGATGGCAGGGGTGGAGGGGAGCCGTACATGCGGCGAAAATGAAAACGGCCCGGCAGCCGCCGGGCCGTTTCGAATGCCTTCTGGTTAAGTTATATCTTCACGAATATGATTACCAGCGTGAAGAGCGCGAGGGTCTCGACGAACACCAAGCCGAGAATCATCGCGGCGCGGATGGCGGCTGCCGCCCCCGGATTGCGGGCCATGCCTTCGCAAGCCGCCGAAGCGATACGGCCCTGCCCCAGCGCGCCGCCAAACGCCGCCAGCGCCATGCCGAAGCCCGCAGCAATGGCCATCAGGCCCTTGCCTCCGGCTGCCGCAGCTCCTGTATCTTGGGCAAACGCGGACGGAACAATCAACATCACCGCCGCAAGCGCCACCAACACCATCGTCCACTTTTTCATCACTTCCTCCTTATGAATCGCCGCCAGGAGGTGGTTCCCGGACACCGTGCCGCCGGGCTCACACTGGAACGGCACAACAGACTTGGCCCAGAAAAACTCAGGGAAAACGGTTAGTGCTCCTCCCCCGTCGCGATTCCCAGATACACCGAAGGCAGCACTGTAAATATGTAGGTTTGAATGATAGCCACAAAAATATGCAGACCGATAAACGCGAGAGGAATAAGGGCAGGAAAAACTGCCAGGACTATTCCGAGAACCGGCGTCTTGTGCCATCCCCATAGCACGGGGGCGATCAGGAGGCTCAAAAAGATCGAGTACAAAAGATCACTGGCAAAAATGTTGGCCCATAGACGGACGGTCAGGGAGAGCACACGGGCGCAAGTACTGATGATCTCGACGGGAAAGATGAGAGGTGAAAGCAGCGGGACGGGCCCCGCGAAATGCTTAAGGTAGGCAATATGGCCGTGATGGCGGATTCCCTGCCAGTTGAAATAAAGAAACGTAAGAATCGCGCAAGCCAGAGGGACACTGACATTGGCCGTCGGCGCCGCGAAAAGGGGGAAGACACTGAAGAGATTGGCCACCAGGATGAAGACGGAAATCGAACCAACCCAAGGGACGTATTTGATCCCTTCGTGCCCAACGTTCTCTTCCAGCAAATCCTTGATGCCGAACCCAAGCGGATTGGTAATAAGCAATTCCGCCACCTGCTGAACCCCGCCAGGGCGCTCCACGGAAAGCCGTGAACGGAGCAAGAGCGCCAAAACAGTGCCAAGAATCAGCACCATGAAACCCATCACGACGTGTTCTGGGATGGGCAAATCGGGATTCTCAGGGCTGATATGGAGCGCGGAAAGCAGCGCCAAGGCGAATCGCCCGAGGTAATGGTTCACCAGTTGCGTTAGTCCGGTAACGTGTTCGGTCATTCGCTAATCCCTGGGCGTTAATCCGCAGGATGCCAGATTTCGTACACACTCGCCGCGATTGTCGCGGCTCCTAAAGCGCACAAACCAACGACCATGCTTACAAGGGGAACTCTCAGATAAACAAAAATAACATACACGGCGAGGGCTATCAACCCGTAGCGGAAGAGCATGCCGAAGTAGCTGAGCAGAGGTACGGCGGGCTTTTCCTTGCCAGCTTGGGCGGTGGAAGCCACGACCAGAGCGTCCATGCCCTTACTGAGCCAGCGAAAATTGAGCCAGGAGAGCACAGTGCCAATCGCAAGGCCCGCGCCCCACAAACGATCGCGAAGCAGAGCGACCAAGAGTCCGGCAGTCAGGCCAATCAGAAGGGTCAGCCACGAGATGCGCCGTTCTGTGACGGCAGCAGACGAAAAATCAGCCGCGCTTACTGCCATCGCCGCTTCCTCCGAGCCGCCGGAGAACGTCGCGCACACCTGCATAAAAGCCAATACCGCCAAGGACGAGTAGAAAAACCGGCTTGGTATGAAGCCAGCGGTCCAGGAAATAACCGAGAAACCCGCCGACGACTACGGCTGAAACGAGGACGAAGGGCAGCTCCATGGCGATGGCGGTCTGGTTGGAAATGTCTTTCGCTTTCTCACGCGTGGGAGAGGTTGGGTCGGAATTTTCCGGCTTATTGTCCGAAGGCATATTGGGCGAGCTTAGTGAACGGCTCAGGATACAACCCGGCGGCGAGGGTGACAAACACGGCCACGCCGAGAGCTACGGCCTGCGCGCTGGTTATGACGGGACGCGGGGCTTCGCCGGGCTGCTTGAGCCAAGCGTGCACGACGATGCGAAAATAATAGTAGAGCGCGGGAACGATGTAGAGAACAGCAAAAACGGCGAGAACGGGATGGTGCGTCTCGATGAGCGAAAGGAAAATAAAATACTTGCCCATGAAACCGGCCGTGGGCGGGATGCCCGCAAGCGAAAGCATGAAGATCAGCAGCAGGACAGCAGCGGCGGGGCTTCGCTGGTACAGGCCGTTCAGGTCTTCGAGTTCCTCCCCGATGAGCCCTTTCTGGCGGAGCACGATGATGACGGCGAACGCGCCTGCGGTCATGAAGACATATGCGAATAGGTAGAAAGCGATGCCCGTAAAAGCAGTTTTGTTCCAGGCGACGAGACCGAGCAAGATGTAGCCGACGTGAGAGATTGAGGAATAGGCGAGCAGACGTTTGACGTTCGTCTGCGTCAACGCGGCGAGATTGCCCCAGGTGAGCGACGCTACGGCCACGCCAGCGATGAGGTACATCCATTGTTCCTGGGAAGTTTTTTGCGAAGGAGTAAAGACGGAAGTGAATAGCCGCAAAAGAAGAGCAAAACTGGCCGTCTTGGAAGCCACACTGACGTAGGCAGCGACCGGCGTGGGCGCGCCCTCGTAGACGTCCGGCGCCCATTGATGAAACGGCGCGGCAGCAACTTTAAAGAATAGCCCGACGGTGACGAGAACGAACGCGAGTACGGGAAGAAGCTGGAGAGTGAGAGGATCGAAGTTCAGCGCGATGGGGAGCTGCCTTGCTAAGAGGTCGTGCATCTGCTGGCCTTGCGCGCTAGGGAGACGGCTGAGAGCAACGACGTGCACCAGATTTTCGCGCCGCGCCAGCGCCGAGGTGATACCGCCAAGGCTCGTCGCGCCGCTCAGGCCGTACAGGATCGAAAAACCGTAGGCCAGGATTCCGGAGCTGAAGGCGCCGAGGAGGACATATTTCAGCGCGGCTTCATTCGAACGCTTTTCGCGGCGCAAGAAACCGGTCAGGACGTAGAAGCTGAGCGCCATCGTCTCCAGTCCGAGGAACAGCACGATCAGGTCGATCCCGGAAGCCATGAGCATCATGCCGACGCAGGCAAAGAGAAGCAGCGCGTAGTATTCGCCCTCTTGTTCCCTCTCGATGTCCAAGAATTTCACGGACAGCAGGATTACCAGCGCGGTGGCGGCGAGAAAAAGAACGGAAAAGAAAAGGAAGAACGGATCGACCACCACGGAATCGTGGAATCCGGCGAATTCACCCCGGGCGACGACCGCCGCGCGGAGCCTCCACAGCGTGAAAGCACTGAATACAGTGCCCGCCAGCGCAAGGCCAGCGTTCATGTATTTTTCCTTCTGCTCGATCCAGAAATCGATTACCAAAATACCCAGCCCGAAAAGAACGAGCTCGATCTCCGGAAGGATGACGGCCCCGTCGCCGCGAAGATAGCTGACAATCGAATTGATAATCGGGATGTTCATGCGGGCGGGCTATTTCATCTCCGCCGCAGCGGCGGGGAGTTCCGCCGGAGGCAATTTAGCGTGCTCCGCCTTGTAGAAGTCAGGATTCACCTGCCTAACAATATTTTCTACTGGCTTTTCGATGAGGGCGAAGAACGGCTTCGGGTAGATGCCGATCCAGAAGGCCAGAATCACGAGCGGCACGAGCGTGGCATATTCGCGCAGGTTCAAGTCCGGCAAATCCTCATTGGCAAACTGCGTGACCGGACCGAACATGACGCGCTGGTACAGCCACAGCAGGTACGCCGCGCCGAGCACTACGCCAAGCGAGCCCCAGGCGGCCCAGGCTTTGCTGACCTGAAAAGCGCCCTGGAGAATAGTGAATTCTCCGATGAAACCATTCAGTAACGGCATTCCGAGCGAGCTGAGGCTGATGATCAGATAGATGGCGGCAAAATTGGGCATGGGTGTCGCGAGGCCACCGAACTCCGAAATCATGCGCGTGTGACGTCGCTCGTACAGCACACCGACAATCAAGAAGAGCGCGCCGGTGGAAATGCCGTGGTTGATCTGCTGCAGCACACTGCCAGCGAGGCCGTTCGGCGTGAGCGCAAAAATTCCCAGCGTACAGAAACCAAGATGGCTGACCGAACTGTAGGCGATCAAGCGTTTCATGTCCTTCTGCATGAGGCAAACGAGCGCGCCGTAAATGATCCCGATGATGGAAAGCACGATAACGATCTGAATGATCTTGTGGCGCAGGAGCGGATCACTTGGCAGCAAGGGGAGCGAGAAGCGGATGAAACCGTACGTGCCCATTTTCAGCAAGACGCCGGCGAGGATGACGGAGCCGGCAGTGGGCGCTTCGGTGTGCGCGTCAGGGAGCCAGGTGTGGAACGGGAACATGGGAACCTTGATGGCAAACGCGAAGAAGAATCCCCAGAAGAGCCACACTTTTAGCGGATCGGAAAAGTGCTGTGCAGCGGCCAGGAGCGTCGGAACGTCGAAGGTGCGTGTCCCGCCGGCAAGCACGGGTGCGTAGAAATAGAGCGCCAAGATTGCCAGAAGCATGACGACGGAGCCGGCCAGCGTGTACAGGAAAAATTTGATGGCCGCGTAGAGGCGGCGGTCGCTGCCCCAAACGCCAATGAGGAAGTACATGGGGACGAGCATCACTTCCCAGAAGACATAAAAAAGGAAGAAATCGAGAGAAACGAAGACGCCGATCATGCCGGTCTGGAGCAGCAGGAGAAGAATGTAGTACTCCTTGGTGCGTAGATGGATGGCGCTCCAGGACGAGAGGATGGCGATCATCCCGAGAAACGTCGTGAGCATGACGAGCAGCAGGCTGATGCCGTCAAGTCCGAGATGATATTTCGCGCCGATGGAGGGAATCCAATCGGCGGTTTCCTGAAACGTGAAACCGCCCCACTCCGGCTTGAACCAGCGAACGAGCGGAAGCGAGACCAGGAAACCGAGCACCCCAAAAATATTTCCAGCGATCTTATGCGCCAGCTCGTTTTCGCGGGGAATGAAGAGCATCAACAAGGCGCCTGCGAGCGGAGTGAACAGGACGACGCTCAAGATGTGATGTGCAAAAAAGTCCATTCTTATCGCCTCTCAGCGCACGCTGCGCAGCAACACCTGCACATGGTGCCCGTAATACGCCAGAAGAACGACGAGCCCGAGCAAAATCAGCATTGCGTAACTGGAAAAAAGACCAGTTTGCAGCAAACGCACCGGATAACTGAAAAGCTGCATCATCTTCGCGCCGAAATTCAACAGCCCATCGATGATCCACTTGTCCCACCACATGGATAGGGTGGAGCCGAAGCGCGCGAGCCAGCCGGCGCCGTTGACGCCGACACCGTCGATCACGTTGGCGTCAAAGCGGCCGAGCAGCGTGCCGAGGTCTTTGGTACGCTCGACGACGGCCGCGTCATAGATTTCGTCGACGTAATATTTGTGGAGGAGCAACCGGTACAATGCCGGCCGCCTGCTGGCGACCAGCTCCGGCGCCACGCGCTTGGTGCAATAGAATTCGTATGCGAGCCAAAATCCTAAACCGACGATTGCAAGCGACGCCACCATCAAGAGAATCTCTTTGGCGTAAGCATGGTGCGCGATCTTGACCGTTCCCGTCTCCGGCATAACGCCAATCAGGACGGGATCAAGGAAGCGCTCAAAACGATTTTCTCCTCCGAAGACCTCCGGCCACCCAATCCAACCACCAATGACTGAGAATCCGGCGAGAATCATGAGCGGAAGGACCATCGGTCGAGGTGATTCGTGGATGTGCTTCACAACGTGCTCGTCGGCACGGCAATATCCAATGAACGTAAGAAAGAACAGCCGGAACATGTAGAAGGCCGTCATTCCTGCGGTGATGAAGCCGATAATCCACAACAGGAAAAAGCGGTCGAAGGCCTGGCCGAGAATTTCATCTTTGCTGAAAAATCCGGCGAAGGGAAAAATCCCCGCGATGGCCAACGTCGCGACCCCAAACGTTCTCGCGGTAATCGGAATCTTTTCCCATAATCCACCCATTTTGCGAATGTCTTGTTCGCCGGACATCGCGTGGATCACGCTGCCCGCGCCAAGGAACAGCAGCGCTTTGAAGAAAGCATGGGTCATGAGGTGAAAGATTCCGGCGGCGAAGGCGCCCACACCGAGGGCGAGAAACATGTAGCCGAGCTGGCTGATGGTCGAATAAGCGAGGACTTTCTTGATGTCGTTCTGCACGAGCGCCATGGACGCCGCGAAAATGGCGGTGATCGCGCCGATCACTGCCACGGCATTCATTGCAAACGGGGCGAGCTGGTAAACGGCGTTCATGCGGGCAACCATGTAGACACCAGCGGTCACCATGGTGGCAGCGTGGATCAGCGCGCTTACTGGCGTAGGGCCTTCCATGGCGTCCGGCAGCCAAACGTAGAGCGGAATCTGCGCGGATTTGCCCATCGCTCCGATAAAGAGCAAAAGCGCGATGGCGGTGAGAACCGGCGCGCCGAAAGCCAAGGCATGCGATTCAACAGCCGCTCTGAGCGCCTGAATAATTCCTGTGGCGTCCGCGGCGTCGGGCAAACCCTGCGACGTAAACCGGATGGTGCCCAGCGTCACGGCGGTCAGAAGAATTCCGAGGATAAATCCGGCGTCGCCGATGCGATTGACGATGAATGCTTTTTTACCCGCATCGGAAGCCGACTTTTTCAGGAAATAGAAACCGATCAGCAAGTAGCTGCAAAGGCCGACGCCTTCCCATCCCACGAACATAAGCAACATGTTGTTCGCCAGAACGAGCGTCAGCATGGCGAACATGAAGAGATTCATGTAGCCGAAGAAGCGGTAGTAGCCGCCTTCGTGCCCCATGTACCCGATGGAGTAAACGTGAATCAGAAAGCCGACGCCGGTAACCACGAGAACCATGACGCAGGAGAGCGGATCGAGAAGGTAGCCCCAGTCCGCGACAAAGCGAATGGTGTGGCCGCCGGTCATTTGCATGGGGCCGGGCGTCAGCCATTCGAAGAGCACTTTCTGGAAGACGCGATGCTCGGGATCGGCGGCCAGCAATTGAAACACGGCGCCCAGGGCGTACACGAAAGACAAACCAACGCTGCCGACGCACAGCACGCTGACAGCTGTATTCGGCAGCCGCTTGCCGAAGAAAAGCATCAGCGCCGCGCTCGCCAGCGGAAACAGCGGGATGAGCCAGAGATGGTCAAGAAAGTAGCCCGTGGGCGTCATGCCGTTTTCATTTCTTCTTTCCTGTCGTCTACCACTTCAGCAAATCCATTTCGTCCGCCAACACCGTTTCGCGGTTGCGGAAAAAAGCGATGATGATTCCGAGGCCGACGGCAGCCTCCGCGGCAGCATCGGCAATGATGAAAAGCGCGAAGACCTGTCCAGCTACGTCACCGTACAAACGGGAAAAGGCGACCAAGTTGATGTTCACGGCATTCAGAATCAGCTCGATGGACATGAGCACGACGATAACGTTGCGCCGCGTGACGACTCCGACCACGCCGATGATGAAGAGCGCGAGGCTGAGGAACAAGTAGTGTCCGATCGGAAGCATCGCTGCGTTACGCTCTCTTCTTGGCCATGACCACGGCCCCAATCATAGCCACCAGCAACAAGACCGAAGCAATCTCAAAGGGCAGCAGATACGATTCGAACAAGCTGCGCGCCACGGTTTCGGAATTAGGCGGCAACTTCGCGGCGGCCGCTGCAGTCAGCACCGGCAAGCCCTGTCCGGGCATTTTGCCGGAAGTCCAGAACATCAGGCCAACCTGGCCAGCGAGCGCCAGCGCGACGAAGAGCGCCACCCACTTCTGCCGCGCGAACTGGATCTGCTGAAGCGCCACGTCCAAATTGACCAGCATGATCACGAAGACAAACAGGACCATGATGCCGCCGACGTAAAGAATGATCTGGACGATGAACAAAAACTCCGCGCGCAACTGCAAGAAAATCCCTGCGGTCGCGAGCAGCGCGGTGATCAAGAAGATGGCGCTGTGCACGACGTTGCGCCGCGTCACCATGAGCACGGCGCTGACCACGGCGATCCCCGCGAAGAAATAAAATAGGGCTTTATCCAGCATAAAAATCCGATTCAGCAGCCTGGTCCTGCGGCGCGTTGCGCTCTTTCTCCATCGCCAGAATCAGAAACGCGACGATCAGGGTGACGATGGCCGCGGGAGTCGTAACCAGAAGCAGTCCCCATCCGTGCAAGTTCAAATACGATCCGGCGATCAAGGCCACGCCAACCAGCAAAACGTTGATGATGGACAGTGGGATCAGGAAATGCCAGCCCAGGCGCATCAACTGGTCAAATCGATACCGTGGTATGGTGAATCGAAGCCACATGAAAAAGTAGATGTACAGGCTCACTTTGAAAATAAACCAGAACCCGCCGTGAATGCCGGCATAAAACGGTTTGGCGATGGGAACAACCACTGGCGCGAGCAGCACCAGGCCCAGGACAAAACACAGCCCCGCGACGACCAGCATAAACAACTGCTGCACGCGCGTTGGTTGCTTTGGCACACGCTGCACGCAGTAGACACCGACCACTACCATTAAGAGAAGGGGAACGAAATCCAGAAAATTCAGCCAGTGAAAACCGGGAAGCTCGTGAAACTTGGCGAAAGGCCTGAGCCAGCCTCCAAGAAACAAAGTCGTGGCCACGGAAGCCACCACGATCATGTTGGCGTATTCGGCGAGAAAGTAGAGTGACCAGCGGAATCCGCTAAACTCCGTCATGTATCCGGCGACAAGTTCGGACTCCGCCTCGGGCAAATCGAATGGGGCGCGGTTGGTCTCGGCGATGGAGGCAACGAGGTAAGTGAAAAACGCCACCGGCGCCAGCATCACGAACCAGATGCCCTCTTTATTTTGCGCTTCCACGATCGATTTAATGTTCAACGTGCCGGTGAATAAAAGCGCGCTCACCAGCGCCATGCCCGCGGCTGTCTCGTAGCTCACCAACTGCGCCGAACTGCGCAGCGCACCCATCAAGGAATAGTGGCTGTTCGACGCCCAGCCGCCCAGCACGATGCCGAAAATTCCCAGGGCGCTGACACCTACGACAAAGAGAATTCCAATGTTGATGTCCTGCGCGATTTGGAATGCCGGGCCGATCGCAAGGCCTGCCAACGAAAGTAAGGCCGCACCGACGGACAGCACCGGCGCAAGCCAGAAGACAAGTTTGTCCGCGTTGTCCGGGATGATGTCTTCTTTGATGAGCAATTTCACGGCGTCGGCGATGGGCTGCAGCAGTCCATGCGGTCCCACGCGCATGGGCCCCAGCCGCGCCTGCATGTCCGCCATAAGCTTGCGTTCCACCAGTACGATGTAACCGACGATCAGCGGCAGAACGGCCACGATGGCAACACCGCAGAGCAGAGGCGCCCAGAAAGCTTTCAAGAACTCGATGGTCGCCTGAAAAATCGAAGTCATCATCGGTCGACTTCTCCCAACACGATATCGATCGTACCGATGATGGCCACGACATCCGCTACGAGGTGCCCCCGCACCATGCGGTCGAACGCCTGCAAATTGATAAAGGAAGGCGGCCGGATGTGCACGCGATAGGGCATGACGGTGCCGTCGCTCACAACGTAATAACCAATTTCACCTTTTGGCGCTTCAATCGCGTGATAGACCTCGCCCGGCGGCGGCTTCAGCACCTTGCCCACTTTGGCCATGATCGGCCCGGTGGGAATATTTTCGATGGCTTGCAGGCAGATCAGCCGCGATTGCCGCATCTCTTCCATGCGGACCAGGTATCGATCGTACGTGTCTCCGGTTGTGCCGACAGGAATTTCGAATTTGTACTGATCGTACGCCGCGTAAGGAGCGGCCTTCCGGATGTCCCATTTCACGCCACTGGCGCGCAGGACCGGTCCGGTCACGCCAAACGCGATGGCGTCCGCCGCGGTCAGAATCCCCACGCCCTTCGTCCGCCCGATCCAGATGCGGTTTTGCGTGAGCAAATCCTCGTATTCCACGATGCGCGATTCGAAATCCTTGCAGAAGCGCTCGACGTCCTTTTCGAAAGTGTCGTAAGCCTCGTATTGCAGCCCGCCGATGCGGAAGGCATGGGTGGTCAAGCGCGCCCCGCAATACTTTTCAAAAATTTTCAGAATCTCTTCGCGTTCGCGGAAGCAGTAGAAGAGCGGCGTAAGGGCGCCAATGTCCAGGGCATGCGTGCCGAGCCACAAGAGATGGCTGGCGATTCTCTGCAGCTCCGTCAAGATGGTGCGAATCACGCGGGCACGCGGCGGCGCTTCCACGATCAGCAATTTTTCAATGGCTTCGCAATATCCCAGGCCGCTGCTGACGGCTGCGACATAGTCCATGCGGTCGACATAGGGAGCAAACTGCTGATAGGTGCGGTTCTCCGCGATTTTTTCCACACCTCGGTGCAAATACCCGATGATGCACTCCGAGCCAATCACGCGCTCGCCGTCAAGCTTCAGCTTGACGCGCAGCACGCCGTGCGTGGACGGATGCTGCGGCCCCATGTTGATGACCAGCTCATCCGCTCCCAGCAGCGTCTTCTGATCGTTTGTGGTGTCGACGCTCAGAGTCGTCTTCCTTCTTATTTACGCCAAAATAGCCCTATTGCCCGCTCTCAATGCCAAGGTTTTCCCGAACCCAGGCGGTGTCTTGCTGCAAGATGTCATAGTCTTTGCGCAGGGGATAGCCTTGCCACTCGTCCGGCAGCAAAATGCGCTTCAAATCCGGATGCCCGGAAAAAACAATTCCGAACATGTCGAAAACTTCGCGCTCCTGCCAATTCGCCGCGGACCAGACACTCACGACGCTGGGCACTTCTTCCGCGTCCGCGGCATGCACCTTCAGCCTTAGCCGCTCATTCTTCGGGAAGGAGTACAGATCGAGAACCACGTCAAACCGCTTCTCGCGCTTCGGCCAGTCGACGGCCGTCAAGCTGGAAAGCATGTCGAATTTTTCTTCGTCGCGCAGATACAGCGAAATTTCCACCAGCTTCGCGCGCTCCACGGTGAGGATAGCTTGCTTGCGGTCCTCTATCGCTTCGAGAAGCGCCGTGCCGAACTTGGCGCGAAATCGCTTGACCAAATCATTGTCGAGAGGAGTTTGCAGGACTACTGGCGGCTTCGGAGGCGGGGGAGCCGCTGCCTTCGGAGGAGCAGCAGGCGTGCCGGCATCCGCGGGCTTGGCAGGAGGAGTCGACACAGCGGGCGTGCTACTGGCGGGCTTTTCGCCCGTGGGGACTTGAGGCGGTTTAGGTTCCTTGGGCTCGTCAGCCATGGACCCCGGGTGTGACAGGCTGCGACGAACCGTTTGCGGTTCGCAAACTACAACAGAGAAGCAGCCGAAAATTCAAACGCCGCGTTTCTAACACACGCCGCCAACCGAGTCAATCATAACAACTTGCGAAGCGGACGGCGGGATTGGAGAGACTAAGAGAGCTGGGCGTTACACCCACTCAAGGGCGCCTTTTTTGTACAGCCACAAATATCCGACAAGGAGGATTCCGAGGAACAGTACCATCGAGACCAGCGCAAATAGCCCCTGGTGCACAGCGACCCACCCTCGGTATAGGATCGCCCAAGGAATGAGGAACATCGTCTCCACGTCGAAAATCACGAACAGCATGGCCACAATGTAAAACCGCACGGAATATCGTCCGCGCGAGTCGCTTTCCGGAGGAATGCCGCACTCGTAAGGCTTGAGCTTCGCGCCAACGGAGGTGGAGGCGGGCCGGATGAATTTCGCCAGGATCAGTGTTACGGCGGGAAACGCGATGACCAGCACCGCGTAAATCAAGACAGGAATGTACGCGCTCTGCATCACTCCTCACACGGTGCATCCTACCACTGCTGTCAATCGCGCGCAGGGTTACTTTTCGAAAAGCAACTCTCCGGCGCGGCTAGTGGCTTTCACAACCGCTTTGATGAGCGTCACGCGGAGCTTGCCTTCTTCCAATTCCATGATTCCGTCGATGGTGCATCCCGCGGGGGTTGTCACGGCGTCCTTCAACAGGGCGGGATGATCGCCGGTTTCCAGAACCACGCTCGCCGCGCCCTTCATGGTCTGCGCCGCGAGCAGAGTGGCCACATCGCGCGGGAGACCGACTTTCACGCCGGCTTCCGCGAGGGATTCGAGAATGATGTACGCAAACGCGGGGCCACTGGCGGAAAGCCCGGTCACAGCATCCATATTCTTCTCGTCCACGGCCACCGTGCGCCCCACGGCGTTGAACATCGCGCGCGCCATCTCCAGGTGCTCCGGCCCCGCATGCGCGCCGCGGCAAAGGCCCGTCATGCCGCAATCGACAGCAGCAGGCGTATTGGGCATGGCGCGCACCACGGGGACTTTTCCTGTAAGCCGCTGCTCGATGTAGCTGGTCGGCACCGATGCAGCCACGGAAATGACCAAGGTCTTCTCGTTCAGCTCCGGAGCAATTTCTTTCAGAACTTCGCCTACGACTTGCGGTTTCACGCCGAGGAGCACGATGTCCGCGTCTTTCACCGCCTTGCGGTTTTCTGTCGTCACAGAGACGCCTAGTTCCTTCGCCAGGGCCAAGGCCTTCTCAGTGTGTTTTACTGTCGCCGTGACACGCTTCGGCGAGAAGAGTTCCTGTTTCAGGTAAGCCCGGAGAAGAATCCCGCCGAGTTTTCCGGTGCCCAGGACAGCCAGTTTTTTGTCCGATAGTTTGTGTGCGGTAGTGCTTGCCATAGTCCAAGCATTCTTGACTTGAATCAGTAATCGGTCAACCCAAGAATCTCGGATGCGGCCGCCTCAAACTGCCAGCCCTCAGGGAACAATTCGGTTGAGGTTCCAAAAAGCGCTCCTTTGGGGGACAGCACAAAACTCTTGACAGCCGGGAACCACGGGTCTGGACAGACGCAAAGCGTGTGGCACAATGGGGACCGCGGCGGCTGGCAACCCCATATTTGAAGTGCTAACACCGTGACCTTTGCCGAGCAAGCTGGCAAGACGAAACAAATTCTGCGGACGCGCGTTATAAAGTCAACCCCCGAAGCCCCCCGGTACCTGGCGGGGATGGAGGCGGGCTGGACGCAAAGCCTAGAGCGCCTCACGGCCTACTTGGCGGCACACTCATAGGAGTAACGATGATGAACGAGAGCCAAACGAAAGATTCCCCGTCTCGCGAGGCCGTCCTGACCTTCGTGAACGACCTGAAATTCGCTATTCGGTCGCTGGCGCGCAGCAAAGGGCTGGTAATCACCGTGGTGCTCACGCTGGCGCTCGGCATCGGCGCCAATGCGGCGATTTTCACGCTGGTGCGCGGGGTGCTCCTGCGGCCGCTCGTCAATCGTGACGAAGACCGGCTCGTTTTTATCCAGCAAAGCGCGCCTGGTATCAGCCCCGGGGCCGTCCCATTCTCCGTGCCGGAAATTCAGGACCTACGGGCAAGCATCAAGACACTCAGTTCGTTTGGCGAGTTCTCCGTCGTAGGTTTCACCATGATCGGCCTTGGCGAGCCTCGGGAAGTTCGCGCCGGCGTCGTTGACGGCTCCTATTTTGACGTTGTGGGCCTCCATCCCGTCCTCGGCCGCCTCATCGGCCCGGAAGACGACGGTCCTAAAGCCGCTGGCGTCGCCGTTTTGACCTATCATTTCTGGGCGGGCACTCTCAAGAGCGATCCTTCCGTCATCGGTAAGGTCCTTCGCCTCGGCACTGGCTTCGGCGATAGGTCGGCCACGATCATCGGCGTCCTCGAACCCTCCGTCCAATACCCGACAAATACCGAAATCATTGCGAACATTGTGACCAGTCCGCATCATCTCTCCGCGACCATGCAGAACGGGCGCGTCCATCGCATGACGGAACTCTTTGGCAAGCTCACTTCCGGTGCAACTCTCGAGTCGGCGCGCGCGGAACTCCGGACCGTGCATGGAGCGATGGTCAAAGCGCATCCAGCAGAGTATCCGGCGCGAGCGGATTTCCGGATCGAGGCGAGACTATTGCGCGACCAGATCACCTCGCGCGCGAAGACTGTCTTGCTGGTGCTGCTCGCGGCTTCGGCGCTCATCTTCGTCATCGCTTGCTCGAACGTCGCCAACCTGATCCTCTCGCGGACCGTTCGGCGCGAGGGTGAGCTGTCGATCCGCGCGGCGCTCGGCGCAACCACTGGTGCGCTTCGGCGAGTCCTGCTGGCGGAAAGCCTTCTGCTCTGCGGTGTTGGCGCGACGCTCGGCGTGTTGAGCGCTCGGCCCATGGTTGATATCATGGCGAGGTACGCCTCGCGATTCTCGGTCCGCGCGCTCGACCTGAAAGTGGATTCGAGTATGCTCTGGGTCGGGGCGGCGCTGGCGGTCATTGCGGCGGTGTTGCTGGCATTTGTCCCGCGTCTGCCGTCGGCTGACTCCTCGCATGCAATCAGTCTCTCGAACGGCAGCGTGCGCATCACGGGAAGTACGAATCGCCGGTTGCGCATCTTCGCCGTGACGCAAATTGCCGCATCCTTCGTGCTGCTGGCGGGCGCAAGCGCATTGGTCAAGACACTGCTCTCGCTGCAAACGGCGCAGACCGGCCTCGACATACGCCACGTCCTGGCCATCAACGTTCCCGCTATGTCCTACGGAAAAACGCCGCAGCAAGTGGTCGATTTCTACAAGGACGCGATTCGCCGCATTGAAGCGCTACCGGGTGTGAACAAGACGGCTTTCGGCATTGTCGTTCCCTGGCGCGACGCCGGCAGCTTTGGTCCTGGTCTCCAGTTCTCTGCGGACGGCCACGTTCATGCGCCCGGCGAAGAGGATCCTCGCGCGCAGTTGCGGACCATCTCGCCCGGATTCTTTGCCGCGCTTGGAGTTCCCATCATCGCGGGCCGCGATTTCAACGCTCTCGATGGCCAAAGCAAGGAACCCGTCGTTATCGTCAGTGAAACTCTCGCGCAGCGCATGTTCCCCAATCAGGATGCCGTTAACCGCCACGTCTACTGGACGGATCCTGTGATGAAATTCATTCCCGGGATTAGCATCGTGCCGCACCGCATCATCGGTGTCGCTGCCGATATTGACGACGAACACGTCGTTCCTGGGCCCATCATCACCATTTACAACCCTTTTGAAGAAGGTCCAATGTTTGGCGGCCGCCTCTTCATCCACACCAGCGCAAATCCTTATTCGCTGGTCACACCGGTCACTCGCATCATTCGCGATATGTCTGTGGAGCAGCCCGTGGAACGCGCCGCTACCCTCGAGGACGTTCGCGCCGAAGTTCTCACTCCGGATCGTCTCAACACAGTGGTGTTCGGTGTCTTTGCGGCTGTCGCGCTGGCGATTGCGCTGGTTGGCGTCGCCGGCGTGCTGGCATTCTCGGTTAGCGCGCGGACGCGCGAGTTCGGCGTCCGGCTGGCCATTGGAGCGCAGCCGCGGCAACTCCTGGCGAGTGTCATTGCGGAAGGCGCCGTGATGGCGGCAGGAGGCGTCGTCGCTGGCGCCGCCTGTGGGTACGTGCTGGTGCGTCTGGCGCGGAGTTCTTTCGAGGATGTGAAGATGCCGGGCAGCCTGCCTGTGGTTGTATCGGTGGTCGTGCTGCTGGCCGCTGCTGTCGTCGCGTCAGTGCTGCCCGCGGCGCGCGCGGCGCGCGTCGACGTCACGGAGGCGCTGCGATCGGAGTGACCTAAAGCGCTTCGGCGCTCGGGCCGTTTCGGCCCAGCGTTGCCGTATGGCGGATGTGAATTTCTCCTTGTCCTTTCGCATTTCGTGGACAAGCGCCTGATTGGCTGTGTCTTCGTGCGCCGCGGCCCACAGAACCATTTCTGTAAGGACCGGCGCTAGATCGATTCCCTTCGGCGTGAGCGAGTAAATTACTTTCCGTCCGTCCAATGGGTTTTTCTCGGTGGTGATAATTCCGTGAGCGATCAACTTTCGCAGGCGATCGGCCAAAATATTCGTTGCGATTCCCTCGTAGGACCCCAGGAACTCTTTGTAAGTACGGAAGCCCCGCAGCATCATGTCGCGGATGATCAGCAGCGACCAGCGGTCGCCCAGGATCTCCACCGAAGCATTCAGCGGACACCCCGACCGCCGCTTGGAATCCGCCTTTTTCCTTGGCACATTTTCACTCTAGCATATTTTAACTTGTATTTTGCAAGTAAGATTGGCATAGTTTCGTGCACAATGAGTGGTTGTTATGGAGAGTTTCGAGCACTCTAGTTTATGCATACACGAAGCACAAGAGGGAGTGAGCCATGAGCGGAGTACGGGTGCTGGTTGGAACGCGTAAGGGCGCATTTGTCCTGACATCGGACGGCAAGCGCCAAAAATGGGATGTCAGCGGTCCGCATTTTGCGGGATGGGAGATGTATCACCTCAAGGGCTCGCCAGCCGACCCTAATCGCATCTATGCGTCGCAGACCAGCGGCTGGTTCGGGCAGATCATTCGGCGCTCCGATGACGGCGGCAAGACTTGGATACAGCCGGGGACGCCGCCGGGGGAGAAGGACGCCAAGCCGGGCCCGCCCAAAGGCGAGAGCAATAAGTTCGTCTACGACACGTCCGCGGAAACCGGCAAACCTCTCACCACCCACATGTGGTACGACGGCACGCAGCATCCCTGGGAATTCAAGCGTGTCTGGCATCTCGAACCGTCGCCGACCGATCCAGACACCGTTTATGCCGGAGTGGAAGACGCTGGCATATTCCGCTCGACGGACGGCGGTAGGAACTGGAAAGAACTCGCCGGACTGCGAGGCCACGGCACCGGCCCCCGCTGGCAACCCGGCGCCGGTGGCATGTGCCTTCACACCATCATTTTGGATCGCAAAGATCCCAAGCGTATCTATATCGCCATCTCGGCAGCGGGCGCATTTCGGACCGACGACGGTGGCAAGACCTGGAAGCCCATCAACAAGGGCCTCCATTCCCAATACATCCCCGAGCCAACCGCCGAGGTCGGCCACTGCGTTCATCACGTCGCCATGCATCCCTCCCGCCCGAATGTCCTCTTCATGCAGAAGCACTGGGACGTGATGCGCAGCGACAATGCGGGTGACTTGTGGAAAGAGGTCAGTGGCAACCTGCCGACCGACTTTGGCTTCGTGATTGACGTCCACGCCCACGAACCGGAAACCATTTACGTTGTGCCGATCAAGAGCGACGGAGAACATTTCCCTCTTGAGGGCAAGTTGCGCGTCTACCGCAGCAAATCCGGCGGCAACGAATGGGAAGCGCTGACCAAGGGGTTGCCGCAAAAGGACTGCTACGTAAACGTATTGCGCGACGCCATGGCCGTCGACTCGCTCGATAAATGTGGCGTCTACTTTGGCACGACGGGCGGGCAGGTATACGGTTCCGCCGACGCGGGCGACAGTTGGTCTCCCATCGTCGAACACCTCCCAGCCGTACTTTCTGTCGAGGTCCAGACGCTGCCATGATTCGCGTTGTCCTCCCGGGCCATCTGAGGGCGCTGGCGCGCGTCGGTCCGGAGATTCAGCTTCATGTCGAGGGCCCGGTCACGCAGCGCTCGGTGCTCGACGCCCTCGAGGCGCAATACCCGATGCTGCGCGGCACCATCCGGGATCATGTCACGCAGGAGCGCCGCCCGTTTTTGCGATTTTTCGCTTGCGCGGAAGACTATTCTCTTGAGCCGCCGGATACGCCGTTGCCGGATGCCGTCGCCTCGGGAGCGGAGCCTCTGCTCATCATCGGGGCCATCGCCGGCGGTTAAGGACCGACCATCGCAACGGAACTGTCGCTGTCCTGCAATACAGGAAACACCTTCACAAACTTTTGGTATTACAATCTGAAGGATATACGGAGGAAAACTCATGCCCCCAGACACGCAATCTGCCCCCATCTCGAGGAAAGGTCTCTGGGCCGGACGTATCATCAGCGGATTGGTTGTCGCGTTCCTCGCTTTTGACGTCGTTTTAAAATTTGTAACGCCGGCTCCGGCCCCCGTAGTGGAGGCATTCACTCACGTGGGTTGGCCCCTTAACCTCGCTCCAGTTCTCGGGATGATCTTGTTAGTGTCCACTGTCCTCTATGTCATTCCGAAGACCTCGATTCTTGGCGCGATCTTGCTGACTGGTTATCTTGGCGGTGCCGTTGCCACGCACTTACGCGCCGGCGATCCATTATTCAGCCATGTCTTGTTCCCGACGTATTTGGGCGTGCTGTTGTGGGGAGGTCTTTACTTGCGCGAGGAGCGGCTGCGCGCCCTTCTGCCGTTCCGGCGTCCAAACGCGGCCTAGTCGTGCCGTGCTCCATGGAGAACTTTTACCGCGTGCGGCAACAAGTGTGCCACGACTTCTAGGGACTCCACTGCGCCCTTGGGGCTTCCCGGCAAATTGACGATGAGGGTCTTCGTTCGCACGGCGGCAGTCCCGCGCGATAAAACCGCCGCCGGCGTTTTCTCTAATCCCTTGCGCCGCATTTCTTCGGAAAGTCCGGGCACGATGCGGTCAGCTACGGCCTGAGTCGCTTCGGGCGTATTATCCCGTGGCCCGATCCCCGTTCCACCTGTGGTCAAGAGAACGTCCACGCGGCCGGAATCCGCCACGGCGCGCATCTGCTCGCGGATGCTTGCGGGATCGTCGGAGACGTGCAGCATCGACGCAATTTCCCAACCCAGTCCACGGCAAAATGCAACAACCGCGGGGCCGGACAAATCCTCTCGCTCGCCTTTTGTCACGGAGTCGCTGATCGTTAGGACTGCAACGCGCATCGGGAAGGTTTCTTCGTGAGACTCACGGCGTCTCGACCGTATCGCGGTTGGCTTCGTCCATCAGCCGCATGGCTTCCATCAACAGGCCGGTGGTATTGCGCGTCGTGGTCGTCTTTGTCGAGGCATTCGCGGCGTTGAAATCGATCTCGAATTCTCCCGCCGTCCACAGAACCACTTTATAAACCGCATCATCACCTTCGAGTTTGCCGATTTTCGCGTCGCGGCATTGCCCGCTCGCAAAATAAAGTTCGCCTTGGGCGCCGCCGCTCTGCACGATCAACCGGCACGACTTCTGCCCCATCTCCAGCGACTGCATCAGGTCGATCATGCTCATCTCTTCGAGCCGACCTTGAATGACACCCGGCCGTGACGCCTTTTTCTGCAGCTTCTCAAGGTGCAGGCGATCGACAACCTTTTTCGTGATGCGCACCAGGTCCTTAATCAAAAATGGCTTGGGGATAAAATCCTCGACGCCATCCACAAGCGGCCTCAGCCGCTCCTCGATATCCGACCGGCTGGCCATGAATAAGAAAGGGATGTGCCGTGTTGGCTCGCGCGTGCGCAGCTTCTCAAAGAGCTGCCTGCCATCCAGGCCGGGCATCTTGTAATCGCACAAAATCACGTCAGGAGGAGTATCCACAACCTTAAGGAGCGCGTCCGCGCCGTCCGTGGACGATTCCACCAGGCAGAACGGCTCAAGTCCCTTCACGATCAAATCGCGCACCAGCGGATTATCCTCCGCCAGGAGCAACTTTATGGTTTTGTGCCCTGCGGTGGTCATCGCGTGCGCCTCAGCGGCGCCATCCGCCGGCGGAAGTCCCCGCTCTTGCCACCTGTCTTTTCGACGAGGACAATGTCCGTGATTTCCATCCCTTTATCGAGGGCTTTGCACATGTCGTAGACCGTGAGGGCCGCTGCGGTAACTGCGACCAGGGCTTCCATTTCCACGCCCGTTTGGGCGGCCGTGGTCACTGTGGAATGCACTTCCACGCCATTCTGGCACAGCCGCGCGGTCACATCAATGTGCGTCAAGGGCAGTGAGTGACAAAGAGGTATCCACTCCGCGGTCCTCTTGGCCGCGGCAATTCCCGCAATCCGCGCCACTTCCAGCGGATTCCCTTTCGGGTTTTTCAGCCGCCGGACAGCGCTTACCACGCGCGGCTTCATCTTCACAAAACCTCTTGCCGTCGCGGTTCGCGTCGTCACCACCTTCTGCGAAACGTCCACCATGCGCACTTCGCCTTTATTTCCGTAATGCGACAGCTTGGCCATCTAGCCTCGTTTAGACTACGTCCTTCCTCAATAACACGGAGACACTCTCGCCGGGCTCGATCTTTTCTCGTTCCGCCGGCACCACTAGGAAACAGTTCGCCTGCGCCAGCGCTGTAATATCACCCGAGCCTTGCCACTTCAACGCTTTCACCTCAGGCATCCCCCCGCGCCACTCCGCTCGTGCTGGCAAGAAATGCGTCAGCCCGGACTTCTCGTTTAGCGCTTCTGCAAGCCGTGTTTCGACCAGCGGCAACGCGCGCGCCTCCGCGCCGGACAACAAGTCAATCGCAGGCACCACAAACAATTCAAACGTCACCATCGTCGAAACCGGATTGCCCGGCAAACCGAACACAGGCTTGCCCTGGCACATCCCAAACACCGCGGGCTTCCCGGGGCGGATTGCAACGGCATCGAAAAAAAACTCCGCGCCCATGGCTTTCAGCACGCTTTCCACCAGGTCATACTTCCCCATGGAGACGCCGCCCGACAGCACCAGCGCATCTTCTTTCAACCCGTGCTCGATTTTCTCTGCCAAGTCCTCGATGCGGTCCGCCGCATTTCCCAGCACTACCGGCTCGCCACCCGCAATACGAACCTGTGCGGCAAGAGAAACGCTGTTGCTGTTTCGAATCTGAAATGGGCCGGGCGTTTCGTCGATCAAAACGACTTCGTCACCCGTGGAAAGAATCGCGACGCGTGGCCGCTGCGCGCACTGCAATTGCACCGCCCCGACTTGCGCCGCCAGCGCCAGCTCCGCATATCCGAGCCTCATGCCGGGCTTCAGTATCGTTTGCCCAGCCGTGGCCTCGCTTCCTCTTGGGACAATGTTCTGCCCCCGCTGCACCACTCGTTCGAATCGCACCAGGTCGCCTTCGCGGCTCGTGTGCTCCATCATCACCACGGCATCCGCGCTTGCCGGAACCGCCGCCCCCGTCATGATTTGCCAGCACGTTCCTGCGGCTAGCGATTCCCGAACCGTATCGCCTGCTTTGATTTCCCCCGCGCACTTAAGTTGCGCGCCGGGCGAAATTTCATTCGAACGGACCGCATACCCATCCCGCGTCGAGCGGTCAAACGGCGGATACTCGCGGTCCGTCTTCACCTCTTGCGCCAGCACCAATCCCAGCGCATTCCACACACTCACACTGGCGACCGCGCGAGGCCCTTTTCTCTTCTCAACCTGTTCGATGACTTTCTTCCGTGCTTGCTCGTAGCTGAGCATTCTGGTTTTCTGTTGAGCTAATTCGCGATAACTCGTGGTTTGCCTGACTCGACTCTGTGTCGTCCCCAAACTCAGTGGCTCTGTGCCTCTGTGTCCAATTTCTTCCTACAGCCAGCGCGACAGCAGCGTCCCCGCCGGCACGATCGTCGCGTCGCGTTCCGGTCCCGTCGAAATCATCCCAATCTCCACCTGCAGAAAATCGGAAATAAACTTAAGATAGTTGATCGCCGCTTTCGGGAGTTTCTCTCCATCCTTCACGCCGTACGTGGTTTCATTCCATCCAGCGAGCGTCTTGTATTCCGGCGTGACTTGCTCGTATTCTTCTGCAAGCGCCGGCATTTCTTTCAGCTGCGTTCCCTTGTACTTGTATCCGACACACACCTGAATATCTTTCTGTGTGTCAAAAACGTCCAGCTTGGTAATTACGAGCGAATCAATTCCATTGATCATTTTCGCGTAGCGTAGCACCTGCAAATCCAGCCAGCCGCAGCGCCGCGGTCGCCCCGTCACCGCGCCAAATTCTTTTCCGCGTTCGCGCACTTCTTTCGCGTCAAGGTCGGGCATTTCCGTCGGAAACGGTCCGCCACCTACTCTCGTCGTGTAGGCTTTCGAAATTCCGAGCACGTGCTTGATTTTCGTCGGCGGCACGCCCACGCCCGTCGCTGCTCCTCCTGAAGTCGCGCTCGAGGAGGTCACGAACGGATATGTTCCATGGTCGATATCCAGCATGGTTCCCTGCGCGCCTTCGAACAGCACGGATTTCCCTTCGTCCAAAGCGCGGTTCAACAATTCCGCCGTATCGCAAATGTATCCACGGATCTTTTCGCCCAGTTTCAGCGTTTCTTCCACTTCATGCGAAAAATCAATGTCCGCTCCATACGCGCCTTTCGCCAGACAGTTCTTCTCCGCCACCACGTGCGCTGCCTTCTTTCGAAACAACTCGGGCTCCAACAGGTCGCACATCCGCAGCCCACGCCGCGCCATCTTATCTTCATAGGCCGGGCCAATTCCCCGAGAAGTCGTGCCAATCTTATTTGCGCCGCGCGCGCCTTCCGCCGCTTTATCCAGCTCCCGGTGATATGGAAAAATCAGGTGCGCGCGATTGCTGACATGCAGGCGGCTGTCCACGTTGACTCCCGCCTTGCACAGCGTTTCAATCTCCGCAACGAGTGCGGCCGGATCGACGACCACGCCAGTGCCAATCACCGCATGTTGTTTGGGGCGAAGAATTCCGCACGGGATCAGTTGCAGCACGTAGCGGTCTTTTCCGATGATGACGGTGTGCCCGGCATTGTGCCCGCCCGCTACTCGGGCAATGTAATCGAACGAGCCGGAAAGATAGTCGACGACTTTGCCTTTTCCTTCATCGCCCCACTGCGCGCCCACCACCACGACGGATTTCATTCTTCGCCTTTCTCTTCACACCCTTTGACTCATCAGGGCCCTGCCCTATGGGTCGAGGCCGCACCCTTCCCTCTCCGTCACTTCCTGAGAGGAAAATTTACTGGCGGGAATTCGCGGGAAACAACAATTTAGAATCGTACGCTCGCCTCGCCTTCAACGCAAGCAGGCGTGCCCCGACTCCTATTTCGACAATTCTCGATATCGGAAGCAACTCACCAGGTGGTCGTTCACCATGCCCGTCGCTTGCATGAGTGCGTAGCAAATGGTCGATCCGACAAACCGGAATCCCCGTTTCTGTAAGTCTTTGCTAAGCGCGTCCGATTCCGCCGTTTTTGCAGGGAGGCCGCTGTGGCTTTTCCACGCGTTTTGTTTGGGCTGGCCGCCGACGAAGCGCCACACATACACATCAAATGTACCGAATTCTTTCTGCACTTCCAGGAACGCCCGCGCGTTCGTAATCGCCGCGTCGACCTTCAGCCGGTTGCGGATGATTCCCGCGTCGCGGAGCAGGTCGCGCACTTTCTTTTTGTCGTAGCGTGCCACTTTCGCGGGATCGAATCCGTCAAACACTTCGCGATACCGCGCGCGTTTCTTCAAAATCGTGTCCCAGCTCAGCCCCGCCTGCGCGCCCTCCAAAATCAGAAACTCAAACCACTTCTTCTCGTCGTGAACGGGCACGCCCCACTCTTCATCGTGGTACGGGATGTTCAGCTCATTCGCCGCCCAGGTACAACGCAGTTGCGCGATTGGTTTGCTTGTCGCCATGGTTTTTATGTCAGAGCTAACACCCGCAGCGGTACGCGAATCCAAACAAAAAAAAACGCGCCGCACCTTTCCGCGCGACGCGCCTCGGTAACTTCGCCCTCAAATTATCCGATGTGCCGTTCCAGAGCCTTGGTGATCTGCTCTTTAGGCACCGCTCCCACGATCTGCTCGACGACTTGTCCGTTCTTGAACAGCAACAGTGTCGGGATTCCCTGCACACGATATCGGCCCGCCGAATTCATCGCTTCATCGACGTTCAATTTCATCACTTTCAGCTTCCCCGCATAATCGTGCGCTATCTCCGCCACCGTCGGCGCGAGCATGTGGCATGGGCGGCACCATTCTGCCCAGAAATCCACCATCACCGGCTGCGCATTGCTGGCCGTCAGCACCTCAGCTTCGAAATTCTTGTCATCTGCTGTCTGAATTGTATTATCCGCCATGTTCTTTGTCCTCAGCAGCTTGCCCGCCGCATGCGGGCCGCCGCATCTCCTTCTCCTCAGTCCATTTCAATTAGATGTTCCAGCACGCTTTTGGTTTCTTGCGCCTTGCCCTGACTTCTTGGGCGTTTGTTCCGTAGCTTGCGCCGTCTGCTCCGGCTTGCGCTCGGCTTGCGCCGAGCTTTGAGGGGCTTGCTCCGGTTCTTTCGTGGGCTGCTGCGTGGGTTGCCCCTTGCTCCGAGCCGCCTTTCCTGAACTTTTCACCGCCGCCGAAAGTCCCCGTGCGACTCGCGCGGCCTCGTACAGCTTCGCATACTCCGCCGCAGGCGTCTTCCAAGAAAAATCCTTCGCCATCCCGTTCAACTGGATGCGCTTCCAGATTCTCTCATCCATGTAGTGATGCAGCGCCTGCCGCACCGCGAACAACAGCGCCTCGCCAGTGTACTCCTTGAACTTGAACCCGGTTCCTGTCCCATGCTCCACGTCGAACGGCTCGATGCTGTCGTCCAGCCCGCCGGTGGCTCTCACAATCGGCACCGTACCATACTTCAGGCTGTACATCTGATTCAACCCCGAAGGTTCGTAGCGCGAAGGCATCAGGAACATGTCGGCGCCGGCTTCGACTTTATGTGCCAGCGTGTTGTCGTACGCGATCTTCACGCCCACGCGCCCTGGATACGCCGCGGCCAGCGCCCGGAACAGATTTTCGTATTTGCGGTCGCCGCTTCCCAGCACCGCCAACATCAAATCTTCGCGCATCAATTCGTGCGCTTTCTCTGCGATCAAATCGAATCCCTTTTGATCCGCGAAGCGCGACACGATTCCAATCACCGGCCGGCTCAGGTGTTCCGGTGGCAATCCAAACACTTCCAGCAGGTTCGCTTTGCACACCTGCTTCCCGCCCAAATCCTTCGCAGAATAGTTCGCTGCGATCAGCTTGTCCGTCTCCGGATTCCACGCCCCGTAATCCACGCCGTTCAAAATTCCCACTAGCCGGTCCGCGCGGCTCTTTGCCACTCCGTCCAATCCATGCCCATATTCCCGTGTCTGAATTTCTTCGGCGTATTTCCTGCTCACTGTCGTCAAATAATCCGAAAAAACCAATCCACCCTTCAACAGGTTCACGCTCCCGAAAAACTCAATCCCCGTCGGATGAAATAGCGCCGGCGGCAGTCCCACACGCTCCAGAACATCCCTCGTGAACTGCCCGTGATACCCCATGTTGTGAATCGAGAAAACGACGGGAATGTCTTTCACCAGCGGATCGTCGCTGTAGGAAGTCCGCAGCAGCACCGGCACCAGCGCCGATTGCCAGTCGTGGCAATGAAACACGTCCGTCGGCCAGATGTGCTTTGCGATCTCAATCGCCGCGCGGCAGAACTCCGCATACCGCTCCGGATTGTCCGGATAATCCCCGGTGCTCCCGCCATACAATCCATCGCGGTCAAAGTACGCCGCATCTTCCACAAAAAAATACCGCACGCCGTTCAGCGCCGCGCCATCCGCAATCGCCGGAAAACGCAGCCGCGCTCCGCCCATCGGAATTGTCAGGCTTGGCATCACCACTGCCGTCGCTTTCGTTCCGCGGTATCGCGGCAACACCGCCGCCACTTCGTGGCCCTGCGCCACCAGCGCCTTCGGCAGCGCTTCCACCACGTCCGCCAGGCCGCCCGTCTTCGAAAACGGCAGCCCCTCCGATGCCACAAACAAGATTCTCACAGTGCGTTCACCAACGGCTTACAGGGAACAACACAGCCATTTTACGCTATCGGAGCGCTGTGTGGGCGTCAAGATTCGGAGCACTTCGTAGCGGCGTCCCTTCAGGGCGCCATCTTGCCGTTTGCCCTTCTCCGCCCACGTGCTTTTTCCGCCTGCAATTCCCCGATGCCAAATTGGGCACTCTAAATTGCATCCCTCAAAATTCACTCTTAGAATGTCCTCATCGATGGGCGCGCATTTCCCAGCCAAGCCCGAATTCGTGCAACTCGCCGAGTGGGGTACTGGGCGTGTTCCTCAGGGAAGTTCCTGGATGATCTTTGAGGTCGATTCCGTCGCGCCAAGCTGTATTCATCCCGGCGAGTGGGTAGTTCATGTTCGTGACTACCGTTATGGCGCCGACCCCGCGGGAATGTTGGGCCGCGACTACCAAATCTGGTCGCTAACCCCGGGTGACTACGAACCAGTCTGACGCCGCCCCGTTTCTCTTTCTCCTCCTCCACCACGTAGCGCCGTCCCTTTAGGGCGGCATCTTTCCCCCTACGCTTCTCCAATTTCCGTTTCTAACTTCTGATTTCTAGTTGTAGTTTCTTACCCCCGTCTCGCGGAAAAACGCTCCTCGCTCACGGTGAGCAAGCCATGAATGAAGTCGTTCCGTGGCGGGTGGGACAGCCATTCCTGGCTGTCCGCCTTTTCCCCAATCCTTCGCAGGGGCACGATATCGGAGATTCCGGGCAGCAGCCGGAGCATCAGTCGTAGCTTGGTCGCATCCCCTCGTGCTGTTCGTGCGAAGATTCTTTATACGAACCATAGCTGATATCCTTACTTGAAAAAATGAGCCTACCGAAGAATATCCCCAAGGATCTCTCCAGCCTTCTGGAAGCGATGGCCACCGATTTCCCCGCGATTCTGCATGGCAATCTCGTTGGCATCTACGTGTGGGGCTCGTTGACCTACGACGCATTCGATGAGATCTGCAGCAATGTCGATTGCGTGGGCGTCACTCGGCGAGACCTCGACGACCGTGAATTTTCAGAACTGGATGGCTGGTTCAAAACGAAAGCGGAGCAGAACCACTGGGTCAAGCGAATCGACATGCGCTTCGTCATCGACCGCGAATTTCTCGACAAGGCGTCGCGTTGTTGCGGCTTCTACCACCACACTGGAAGGCTCACCCGTCATCATAGGGCTCTGGCGTCCAAAGACGAAGCCTACGGCTGGGCGATGGGAACCGTCCCGCCCGTGTGGCGGGCGGTCATTCACGCTGCTAAAGAGAATCGACTGAGGAATGCCGGCTCGACGGCACCCCAGTTGGAAGAGGACGCGAAGCAGTTCGTGGAGTTCGTCTCCGGTGAGGTCAATCGCATACTGGCTATCCCTCAGCAACTAAACCACTTAAAGTAATCCTTGACATACGTTACCAATATGCTATAATGGTTTAGTAGGTCCGGCATGCTCCCTCAGTCCGCCCACCGTAGGAAGTGCCCTTCGCCCCATGTGCGCTCTTTGCATCCCGGTTTTCGTACCGAGGCTTGCCCTCCATGCGATCCTTCTGACTCCGCCGGCAGCAGACGTATGCCTCCCTTCCGCAACATCTCTAGAATCAACGCTTGTGGAAGTGTTCATTTTAAACACTTTAAACCCCTTTAGAATAAACACGCGTTTGGCCAGGCCACAGTTTGCACAATTTTGGTGCAATGTAAGCCCTCTATAGAATCAACACTTGCAAAAGTGGTTCAAAACAAACGACTTTATCTGCGTTCAGAATCAACACTCATGAAAAACAGGCCGGGTGGGGGAGGGATTGCTTCGTTCCCTCGCTCAGCGTTCCCCGCGCCTCTTGCTACACTGTTCCACCCATGGCACGCCAACGCCTCGGCCAACACTTTCTCGCCGACCTCCACTGGCGCGAAGAAATCGCGCGCGCCATTCGCGTTTCGCCGCATTCGCTGGCGCCACTCGCTGGCGACGGTCGAAGTCAAGCCCCGCTTTCCCGGGACGATCAGCACTGCTGGATCGAAATTGGTTCGGGGCACGGTGAAATGACCCAGCGCCTTCTCGCCACCGGCGCTCCAGTCCACGCCATCGAACTCGATCCGGCGTTCCTGCCGGGCCTCCGCCATCTCGCAAAACAATTCCCAAATCTCAACGTTGTCCCCGGCGACATTCTCAAAACGGACATCGCCGCCATGGCGGGCGGCCGCCGCGTCCGCGTCTACGGCAATCTTCCGTACTACATCACGTCGCCGATCCTTCATCACCTCTTCACCTTCGCCGGGCTCATCGATGAAATCCACGTCGTCATTCAGACCGAAGTCGCCCTTCGCCTCGCCGCCCAGCCCGGCACCCGCGATTACGGCTATCTTTCCGTCCTCACCCAGTTCTATACGCGTCCGGAATTCGTCTTCGAAATTCCGCGCGATGCCTTCAATCCGCCGCCGGAAGTCACTTCCGCCCTCGTCACGCTTCGCCTGCCCGGTGAACGCGCGAAGCTTTCTCTTGGCTCCAGCGCTCCCCTAGCCGCAGGCAAGCAGGCACACGCATCCCGCGATGCCGATTCTCGCTTCCTGGATTTTGTGAAATTGTGTTTCTCGCAGAAACGCAAAACGCTCGTCAACAACTTGCGCTCTCTCGCTAAGCCCGACCGGACGCGCGAAGCCCTTGCCGCGCTAGAACTTCGCCCCGACGCTCGCGCCGAGCAACTCCCCGTCGCCCAGCTCGCCGCCCTTCATTCTCTTCTCTCCGCGCTCCCGGATTCTGCGCCATGAGAATCTCTCTTTGTGGCGGCCACCAGCCGGTCCGGATAATCGCTCATGATCCCGTCCACTCCGGCGGCGATGAGCATTCGCATGTGCGCGGGATTGTTCACCGTCCAGCACACCACGTGCAAATCTTTTTTCTTGGCTTGCGCGATCAGCGCTGGCGTCACCAGGTCTCCCCGCACGACCAGTTGCCGCGCGCCGATTTCTACGGCTTTGTCCAGCGGATTTTCGATTTGTCCGTCGTACAAAAGTCCGGTCATCAGCGTGGGCTCGATTTTCCGCAAATTCAGAACGATGGCGGCATCAAACGAGATCACTACGGCCCGCGGTATTTCTCCCGAATCGCGCAGCGCGCCAATCAGCGCGTGCTCTCCGCCCCACGCGCCTCCCGGTTTTATTTCCAAGTAGAACACCACGTCATTTTTTTTGGAGAACTCCAGAATTTCTTCCAGCGTGGGGATGCGTTCCCCGGCGAACTCGCTCCCGAACCACGATCCGGCATCCAGCCGCCGCAAATCGGCAAGCGTCATGTCGTGTACCGCGCCCTGTCCGTTCGTGGTGCGATCCACGGTGGTGTCGTGAATGGCCACGAAGTGCGCATCGCGCGAAAGCTGCAAATCCGTTTCGATGAACGTAGCCCCAAGCGCAACGGCTTTCCGGAACGCCGCCAACGTGTTTTCCGGCGCGTTCCCCGAAGCCCCGCGATGTGCAATCACCAGCACTACGCCACTCTCAGCGCGGCCATAAATTTAAGTACAACACCCCCGCTTTCAAAAAGTTTCTCTCTTCGAAAGAACCCGATGCTTCCGTCGTCCTTGTCGGGAGTATGCTAACACCTCCCCTCGGCACGGGTGCAGGCAACCCAGGCGCCCTGCATCTTGAATCTAACTGGTTGAAAAAAGTTAGGACATTTGTCCAGGAGGAAATCATGAGAAAGGAACTCCGATCCCTGTTTGTAATGCTGCTCCTCGCCATTCCCATGGTGGCCTTGGCAAACTCTCCCGCGGCTCAGCCCCAGGAAGAGAAGAAGCAGCGCAGTGAAACAAAATATCGCGAAAAACTCGCCAAAGAGGTGCGGCACCAGCTCGTCATGCTGCCGTGGTATTCCGTGTTCGATAGCCTTGAATATAAGGTGGAAGGTGACAAGGTCATTCTCTCCGGCCAGGTCACCCGGCCGACGTTGAAATCCGACGCCGAAGCCGCCGTGAAGAGCATCGAGGCAGTCTCCTCGGTGGTGAACAACATCGAGGTTCTTCCGCTCTCACCGATGGATGACCAGATCCGCCGTGCTGTGTACCGCGCAATTTACGGAGATTCAGGCCTCTCGCGTTACTCCATTCAAGCCGTGCCTTCCATCCATATCATCGTGAAGAATGGCAACGTCACGCTGGAGGGCGTGGTGGATAGCGAAGCGGATAAAAATCTTGCGTACCTGCGCGCCAGCGCGGTTCCCAATATTTTTTCCGTGAAGAACAATTTAATCGTCGTCGGCAACGGCAAATAATTGTTCGCGTGCGCGGGACCGCTTGCTACTTGGTAGTCGCTGGCAATGGCAAGTAGTTCGTGAGTGCGGGGCCGCTCGCTACGCGGCGCCCGCGCTCCCGCTTCTTTGCAACTGCCGCGAAATGCGCCGCGCCGTTTCCTTGAGCGCGTCGATAATTCGCGGCATGCCATCTTCGTCCATTTGCGTCAGCGTGCCGCTGGCGCCGAGCGCCGCGGTTACATTTCCCATGCCGTCGAAAATGGGCGCGCCAAGGCACCGCGCGCCCAAACTGTTTTCTTCATCATCCACCGCGTAACCTGATTGCTTCGCGTGTTCGAGATCGGCAAGAAGTTTTGTGATGGAGGTGATCGTTTTCGGCGTTCTTTTTTTCAGTCCTTGCTGCTTCACAATTGTCTCCACGTCGTCTTTCGGCAGCCAGGCCAGCAAACATTTTCCGACGCTGGTGGAATGCAAAAACATTCGCCGCCCCACCCAGGTGTTCACCTTGAAAAATCCGGGGGCTTCCACTTTTTCGATGTACACCGCTTCGCCCTGGTCCAACACCGCCAGGTGTACGGTCATTCGAATCTTCTCGCTGAGCATCCGCATGAACGGCAGCGCGACGTCGGCGATGTCCAGATTGGCTTGCGCGTCGCCGCCAAGGCTCAGGATCTTGAGGCCGAGGCGGTAGCGTCCGGTTTCCGCCTCGCGGCGCAAATAGCCGCGTCTTTCGAGGGTGCGCAAAATGTAGCTGGCGGAACTTTTGGGGATAGCCAGTTTGCGGCTGATTTCCGAATTGGTCATTCCGTCGCGGCGGTTGGCTGCGGCTTCAAGAATATTCAGGGCGCGCTCGACCGCGACTGCGGGACTGGCGTCTGAGGCGGGCATGGACGGACTCCTATAGGTTCCGGTTATGTCCACAGTATAGAATACATGTTCAGAATGTTGAACAGATGCTTGCAACCCTACGCTGGCGTTAGGTATCAAAGGATCAGAGAGAACTGAACATATGTTCAACATATTGAACAATGTGGCTAAGTTGAGAACATACTCGCCACTGGTGTGCAAATTTCTCGACATGGTGACGGGAATTTTACACGTCTGCTTGATTGCCACGCGGCAATGCTCTTATCTATCTGAACGGCTTGGTTTTAGAAACACGGCTGGCGCGGCAATTGGCCTCCCAATTGCCCTACCCTCTTTCCGGCCGGCCTTCACCCGTTTTCGTTAGGGGAAGGGGATCAGGTAAATCATGGCATCTGCTACGACGAAACCGAATCCGTCAATGGAGCCGCAGCCCTTCGCAAATCGCATCGTTCCGGTCAATTCCGCTCCGCCGGATTTCGATGCTGCTCGCGATCTGCCCGAGGGCTTTCTCGAATTCCTTGCGCCACTGCACGCCGCGCTAACCTTGCGCCAGCGCGCTTTGGTCGCACGCCGTGATTTTGCCCTGGCCGAAGCGCAGGCTGGCAAACTTCCCGATTACCTGCCGCCGTCCGTGGCCACTACGAATTCCTGGCGTGTCGAGATTCCCGCGTGGTGCGCCGATCAGCGGAACCAGATGACCGGGCCTGCCGATGACGCCGACCTCGTGGTGAAGATGCTGAATTCCGGCGCGCCCGGCGTGATGCTTGATCTGGAAGACTCCACTGCCAATACCTGGGAGCACAATTCGCGCGGCATCAAGAACATTCTCGAAGCGCTGGCGGGCCGGCTCACGTATTTTGACCGGAAGCGCGACAAAACCGTCGGCATCAATCCCAGTTCCACGGTGATTTTCACGCGGCCCCGCGGATTGCACGTGCACCAGGCCGGCGTTCTGCAAGGGGAATTACTTCCCGCTTCACTGTTCGACGTCGCGATGGTGGCTTATCAGGTGGATTTCAGCTCGCTGAAGCATCCGCTGTGCATTTACATTCCGAAGTCGGAATCCGCCGACGAAGCTCTGTGGTGGCGCGATCTTTTCCAAATGATTGCGCGCCTGAAGGGTTTGCCTACGAATGTCATCAAGTGCATGGCGCTGGTGGAATCGCATCCGCTAGCGTTTCAGATGGAAGAGTTTTCCTGGAATTTGCGCGATCACATCCTGGGGCTGAACCTCGGACGCTGGGATTACATGGCCAGCTTGATTCACTTCAATCTGGAAAATCCGGAGTGGGTACTCCCCGACCGCAACACGATTCCGCACAATGTGGCGTTTTTCCAAAACTTGCGCAATCTCATGCCGGACATTTGCCACAAGCACGGGATGCTCGCCATCGGCGGCATGACCGCTCTCTATCCCAGCCGGGAAGATGCGGAGCTGAACACGCGAGCACTGAAGATCCTTGCGGAAGACAAAAAGAACGAAGCCAATTCGCTGATGGACGGCGCGTGGACGGGCCACCCCGATCAAAACGAAATCGCGGTAAGCCAATTCCCTGCCCCGAATCAACTTCAGGCGCGCCCTGCGGATGGCAACACGCATCCCGATCTGCGGCCGCTGCCGAAGGGAGTCGGCAAGCGCACGTTAGCAGGAACACGCGCGGCGGTTCGCACGGTGATTCGCTATCGCAACGGCGTTCTCAATGGCAAGGGCGCTAGCCTGCTGGACGGCTACATGGAAGATCTCGCCACCGATCGCATCTACCGGCTGATGATCGCGCAGCGCATGAGGCACTCAAACACTGTCGAGGTCGCGGATGAGAATGGCACGCCGGTTCGTCATGCGCCGGAATTTATCCGCGATCTGTTTGACGAAGAGCTTGAACGCCTGTTGCGCGAATCAGAGAAGAGCAGCGATGGGCGGAGGGAAGCTACGCTTCGCGAGGCGCGGAGGATCAGTGAAGAAATGATCCGGCGCGAAGAGTTTAGTCCAGCGTGAGAAGAGATTTCGTAGTCTTTGGTTGGATGCCGCAGGAAAGGTAAGGAATAGCAAAATGTCGACAAAGGGAACGAACAGGGCAAACGGGAACGGGAATGCCAAAAGCAACAAACATCTCAACTATTGGAGCACTGATCCCCGCTGGTCCGGCATCACGCGTCCTTACTCCTACTCAGATGTGCTGCGGCTGCGCGGCTCGATCCAGATCGAGTACACGCTGGCGCGGCTGGGAGCAGAGCGGCTCTGGAATCTGATGCACACGGACGCTTACGTTCCCGCGCTCGGGGCCATCACCGGCAATCAGGCGATTGAGATGGTGCAGGCAGGACTGAAGGCGATTTATGGAAGCGGCTGGCAAGTTGCCGCTGACGGCAATACCGCGGGCGACGTGTACCCCGACCAGAGTCTTTATCCTTGCGACTCCGCGCCGAACCTGGTGAAGCGCACCAATCGCGCGTTAATGCGTGCGGACCAGATTGAATCCGCCGAGGGCAAGAAGTCCGGCACGTATTGGTTTGCGCCGATTGTCGCGGATGCGGAGGCCGGCTTTGGCGGCTCGCTGAATGCTTACGAGTTGATGAAAGCGATGATCGAAGCAGGCGCGGCGGGGGTGCACTTCGAAGATCAACTTTCTTCCGCAAAGAAATGCGGGCATCTGGGCGGCAAAGTCGTTGTGCCCACGCGGGAGTTCATCGAGAAACTGGTGGCGGCGCGACTGGCTGCCGACGTTTGCGGCGTGCCGACGATTCTGATCGCGCGGACAGATGCCAACTCCGCCGGTCTCCTACTTTCCGACGCCGACCCGCGCGACCGCGAGTTCATTTACGGCGAACGCACGCCGGAAGGTTTTTACGAATATCGTGGGGGCATTGATGCGGCCATCGCGCGCGGGCTGGCTTATGCCCCGTACGCCGACATGCTCTGGTGCGAAACGTCGACGCCGGATCTCGCGGAAGCGAAGAAATTCGCAGAAGCCATCCATGCGAAATTTCCCGGCAAACTGCTGGCGTACAACTGTTCGCCGTCGTTCAACTGGAAGAAGAAGCTCGACGACGTGACCATCGCGAACTTCCAGCAAGAACTGGGCAAGATGGGCTACAAGTTCCAGTTCGTCACGCTGGCGGGATTCCACGCGCTCAATATGTCCATGTTCCATCTGGCGCGCGGCTATGCGCAGGCGGGCATGACGGCGTACTCAAAACTGCAGCAGGAAGAATTCGCCTCGCAGGAGCTGGGCTACCGCGCGGTGACGCACCAGCGCTTCGTCGGTACGGGTTATTTCGACGAAATCGCACAGGTGGTTTCCAGTGGCAATTCTTCCACCACGGCACTGGCGGGGTCGACGGAGGCGGAACAGTTTCACGGCGCGGTGCCGCTCACGCCCTCGAATGGGCACGCGCCGGAAGCACACGCGTAGTAAACGAACCTACTGAAAGTCTCAGATAACTATTAATCAACCCGTTCGCTCTTCGGACACTGGCGGAAATCCAACATGATGTCCACAGTGCCATTGACGGCGTCTCGCGAGACTGGCATGTTCCTCTCTGGAGATGAACCTGGAGGCAGGCGAGTCATATTGTCTTTGAAGAAGGTGCGCCATAACGCGGGGTTGAAGAAGTCCCCAATTTGTTGAGGAGGAGTCAGCTCGTTCCGCGTCTTCGTATGCAAGCCCACGAATTCTAGCCTCGCAATGCGGTAAGGCTTTTGCTCATCCACCTTGATGAGAAGATCGATTAGCGAATTCTTTTCATCGATTGTCGTCTCAGGTTCGGGTGTGGCATCAATATATCCCTTTGAGCCGTACAGCCTTCCTATCGCTTCGAGCCCACCTCGAATCTTTGTGACGTCGAACAGGTCGCCTTCTTGCGGTTGAACCTGCTGCCTGAGTAGGGCTTCAGGGAACACCAACGAGGAATTCGAGGCGCTTGCGAACCGTACATGTCCGAGCCTGTACTGTGGCCCGCTTTCTATGGTAACCGCCAACATATAACGACGCTCGCTAGGCTGCGCAAGGACCAGATACGGCGTCCCTTCTACATTCGTTCTAAAGTAGCCTCGTTCGCGCAATGCATCTCTCATTGAGTTGAGAGCTTGATTGACCCAGCTGGAGTCAGATTCTTCCGTGGTGGTCCAGAGATCTTGTTGCTGGATAAGCTTAGCGTGCTCTTCTCTTTGCGCGTCGGAGAGAGGATTTTCACTCTGAAATTCAACGCCGACGATGGTGATTTTTGTTTTTTGTGTGGGGACATTTGACGAGGAATCGGTGTTAACACACGGTTGAGATTGCGCAAACAAAAGGGGAGACGAACACGAAATTGCGAGTATGGCCAGAATGCCGAGTCGAAAATACATTCGGCAGCTCATCGATTGAATTATATGCCCAGGTTTAGGTCATGCCAATAAAGTCAAGCGGAAGATGAGTTGCTCAGGAAGAAACGTTGGGCCAGGACTGGCCGTCGGGATACGAGCGGCGGGTTCTGAACAACGGCGAAAGAGCGGAATAGCCCGTGGTGGTCGAGCCTTTCATCACAGCGTCGAAGGCGGCTTGGAAGGCTTCCATTTCCTGCTGAGTGCCGACGGTAATGCGCGTGTAGGTCGGCCAAACGGGCCAGATTCGTCCGATGAACACGTTGCGCGCGGCCATGGCGTCAATGACTTCTTTTGCGGGGCGCTTGGTGTCCAGCATGAAGCAGTTGGACTCGGATGGGACGTAGGAATAGCTGCGGCTCGCGAGCCAATCAAACGTTTTTTGGCGGATTGACGCGTTCAACTTTTTGCGCTCGGAAACGAGATGTTCGTGCTTCAGGCTGGCGGTTGCGGCGGCCACGGCCGTAATCGGCAT
>Ga0209239_1000098_pt1 | contig 51791 bp, 55 predicted proteins | sample GraSoi013_2_20cm_FD_185824 | JGI IMG/M metagenome (GOLD analysis project Ga0209239, IMG submission 185824) | Grasslands soil microbial communities from the Angelo Coastal Reserve, California, USA - Sample 10_02_2013_2_20cm (SPAdes) (version 2) | ecosystem: Environmental > Terrestrial > Soil >...
GTGAACAAATTATGGTGGTTCATCCAATTGACAAGAATTGTAGTGAAACTTATTCCAAAAGCTAGGAAAGCTGGCCATTCGCCGAACAGTCCTTTGAGGAGGGAATCAGTCGAACCCATTGTAGGGTCTCTGAGTCCTAGGACAAGTAGAGTCATCGCGAAGGCAAAGACGCCGTCGCTGAACGCCTCCATCCTTGCTGACTCGCGAGCCTCTGCACGTTGAATGCTATCATTCACGATGCTCACAAAGGGCGTTATTGTTGGAATTGGCTGATGCTACTCTGCAATGGGCCAACTTCCGTCGATAATCCTTTCCAGTCTAATTCTGCCAATCCTGCTAGCCTGCGAAACTCGTTGACTGATCCCGGGCCGAATCCTGCGAAGTGGTTGTTGAAGAAGATGAATCCCTGTCTGAAGAGGTTCGATTTTTCCTCCAGCGTGTCGTACCATTTCTTCAACACCTGAGATTGATCCTTCTGCGTGCCGCCGAAGTTGGTGATGGTTCTGTCTCCAACCATTCGGAGATAGGCAATGTCTGAGGTTGCTTCTGGCGGGGTGGATGCGTACTGGTTCTCCGACCATGCCAAAGCTACTTTCTTGCTTTCGAGTAGTTTGTAGATTTCGGGCTTGAACCAGGACTTGTTTCTGAACTCTATGGCGTGTTGGTATTTCTGGTCGATCTGTCCGACGAAGATTTCAAGGGCTTCCCGGTCTTTCTTGTAGTTGAAGGAGGGCGGAAGCTGGATTAGTAGAGGGCCAAGCTTCTCTCTCAGTTCCGAGATGGATTTGTAGTAGCGTTCTAGTTGGGCGAGGCTGTCTCGAAGCTTCAGCTCGTGGGTTATCTTTTTCGGAAACTTGGCGGTGAACACGAAACCTTCTGGGGTCATTTTCCGCCAGTTGGCGACCATTAGTGGTGAGGGCGTGCGGTAGTACGTTGAGTCTATTTCTACAGCGTTGAAGACGCTTGAATAGAGCTTGAGATAGTCGCCGGGCTTCGCATCTCTGGGATAGAAGGGTCCGACCCAGTCCTGGTAGGACCAGCCGCTGCAACCGATACGTAGGCGCTCAGGGTTTGGGAACAAGGACTGACGTTGGACATTCACGCGCTGTCCCGGGGTTAAAGGGTTGTTTGGGCCCGAAAGGTGTGAACGACTTTTTTTGTTTTGACAGACCCCTGGGGGGTCGAGAAATAGTTAGTAGAAAAATAAAAGATAACAGACGAACAAAAAGAGATAATGCAGCTTCTTAGGATGTTAGGAGACGTCTCGCGGAGACTGCCTAGTTGTCGACTTTGACTCGTATTCCGGAGTTCTGGTTCGAACGCCTCAGGAGGCGAACCCGATTACCGCTGTGGGTAGCTGCCGTTGTCCTCGGAACGGGTCCGTTCCTGCTTCTAGCCGTGATCATCAGCTTCGTGTCGAGAGAGCCGATTGCAAACGTCTATTCCTTGATGGTTTCAGTGCTCTACACTCTCGGTGTTTCAATCTCTGCTTTCTACCTGGGGAGATACATTCGCGGGCGAGTCGAAGCACTGATGTCGTACGCACATGAGATGATGTCGGAGAGATCGGTCACGAAATGGCCGTTGGATCTCTCGAAGCTCTCTTCGACATCTATTATTGGTCTCGTCTGGCTGGTTATTCTGGGCGCCAGCACCGCACTCTTCACTATTGGCGCCATAGGTGGAACTTTGGAGTAAAATTTGTTGGGACTGCTTCCCTATGTTCCGTCGCACTTCATTCTCGCAACATTGTTCTGGACCTTCGGCTACTCGATGTATTCTATCTCCAAGATAGGTAGTCTTCCCATGACGTTGAAGCCCTATACACAAGACCGGACGTTGGGCTTGCGGCCCTTCGCCTCTGCTTCTTTCAGTTTCACAATTATCTATTTGGCACTCGCAACTCTAATTGTATCTCTAGGGTCTGGCGGGGGAGAGATACTGCTCCACTTGGAGCTTCTTGCCCTGTTTCTTTATCCCTGGGGATACTTTTCTTCCTGCTTCCCTTATGGAGCCTTCACCGCAAGCTTATGGAGGCTAGGGCGGCTGAATTCAGATGGCTCGAACCAAGAGCCACGTCCGTCCTGCAGAGGCTCAAGGCGGATCAGGGAATGAAGATTGACCCAAACATGGTTTACGAGATTACGGCCATCGACAAGATTGAAAGGGACATCAGTCGCATTCGCACTTGGCCATTTGATTTAGGAATCCTCGCCCGTTTATTGACCTTTGTCATCTTACCCTTGATCTTGACGCTTGTAGGTCGGGAACTGATAGTAATCTTCCTCGGAAGATAGTCCGACAACAGGGGTCGCAGGCTAGGCAGGACCGTAGACCTACCTATCAGATGATCTTGAAGTCGGTTCCCACTGTATTAGCGTTTTCATGCTGGGAACACCATTCTAATATTCCCGATTCTGTCAGGAATCACTCAAGGTAGAATTCCATCCCCGGGAGTCCGAAATAGGCTCATAGTCGTGATATGGACGTAACCAAGCTTGGACAAGCAGTCGACGATTAGAACTATTCGAGCATCCTACAAGATAGACCAGGTCGAAAATGGTTGGACGGTCTCAACCAGCGATGGGAACATGTTTGTCTTCGCCGACTCAAAGGAGCTTGCTGAGTGGTTCTGTATGGTTGTCGGGGTTCCTCTTGATGAGAAGAAGCCCAAGGAGGACCCGCTCGAGCTGGAGATCCGGAAACTCGTCAAGTCCTACAACCTCATCGCGGAAGATGTGGACAAACACTTCGTGACTGGACGAGTCCGACCATAACCCTCTCACTTCTATCACTCGTACAGGGGATTCTTCTTTCCAGTCCTGGTTCTTCAGGATCTGATCGCAAGATAGTTACCGAAAACTAGACATACGCTACCTAGCAACTACCCATGAGCGAGGTGTGCGTGGCAAGTTGAGGCCTGAGAGTAAGACTTTCGATTTTGTCAAACTAAACGAGCTTCCCCAGAAGCCCCGGAAGACCGGAGTTATCGAGTTCAGAGGTCCCTACTACGCTCCTGTGACCTACGGCTATCTCAGCGATCTGCTGGACGATTGGGGAGAGTACGTTGACGGCTTCAAGTTCGCAGGTGGAAGCATGCGTCTTCTCGACCGTGACAAGACCCGTAAGATGATTCAGCTCTGCCACCAACATAACGTGTACGTCTCAACCGGAGGATTCGTTGAACGGGTCATTGTCCAAGGAGCGGACGCGGTCGACAAGTATCTGGAAGAATGCAAATCATTAGGATTCGACATGGTTGAAGTCTCGAGCGGCCTTGCACCAATCAAGCTCCAAGACAAGGTCGCCATTGTGAAACAAGTGCAGAATCTAGGAATGAAAGCCAAACCAGAGGTGTCGATGATGATAGGCGCCGGTGCGGGCACCCACATTGTGGGTTACAAGACGAAGATGAGAACCATTGCAGACGTGGTTAAGGAGACAGAGGCGCATTTCGACGCGGGCGCGAAGATTCTCATGCTCGAATCAGAAGGCATCACGGAAGACCTTCCCCCTAGCAAGTGGCGAAAGGATGTGATCAAGAAACTCGTGGACAAGTTCGGCTACCACGCCTGGATGTTCGAGGCTTCTGACCCGCCCGTCTTCAAGTGGTACCTCAAAACTTTCGGAAAGGACGTGAACCTCTTCATCGACCACTCACAAATTGTAGAGTTCAACGCCTGGCGACTGGGACTCTGGGGAGACCCAGACATCTGGAGAGGAAAACGTCTCAGCTATCCGAGCCCGAGATGAGAAGGAGGACCTAACGGAGCGTCATCGTCGAGACCACTTTCGATACATCCTTGACCTTCTCAAGGCTCCAAACAGCGTCGAGAATCCTTCTCGCACGATTCTTATCTAGAATCCTTCTAGTAAGCCTCGAGAACTTCTCTTCAACATCTTGGTCGCTCATCGGATTCTTAGGATGACCCTTGTGATAGTCGACTTGTTTCGACACAACCTTTTCAGATGAGAGGCCCACCGTAACCCTGTTCGCTACCGCTTCCGGATACATTGAACTTAGGGTCTTGTCCTCAACAACCGTGACTTTCTTCAGAAAGTCGAGAATCTTAGGATCACGGAATTTCTTTTCAGTGTAAGTTGAATTGTCAATCTTTCCCTCTAGCAATGCCATCCCGACGATGTATGGGAGGCTGTGGTCTGCTGTCTCTTTAGTCAGTGGATTCCACTTCTCAGGATCCTTGCCGAGTATCGTATAACCAGCTTCGTGCGAAGCGATCTCCACAGAGACGATATCCTCAGGCTTCTCGATCTCCTTTCTCGCCTCAAGTGCGGCCCAGATGGAAGTCTGAGAGTGGATCTCTGCGGGGAAGAATTTGAGATATGTTTCTGCGATCTTGAATGATCCGTTTTTCCCTCCGAAGTCGTCAAAGTTCATTTCGAAGGGTCCTGAGACTTGTTTGAAGAATCCCATCTCTCCCTCGAAGATTGGCGAGGGACCTGTCATGCCTTCTCGTGCGAGCAGGGCGGAGAAGACCCCGTTTCGGGCGGAGTTTGCAAAGGAGCATCCCTTCCACATAGATAGCTCTCCTGCCCTGACCTGTCTCATCGTGATGTGAGAGTTTAGGGCGAGATTCACTGCTTGAGTCATCTTTTCGGAATCTAGCTCCATGAGTTTGCTTGCTGCGAGAGCGGTTGAGGGTAGACCGTAGCATACGTGGTCCCAGCCTCGATGTCTGATGTCTGCGGCATCACAGAGCCTGCATTGGATCTCGTACGCTAGAATGATGGAGAGCAGTAGGTCCTTTCCAGTTGATCGCTCCGATTCCGCGACGGAGAAGCATGGGCCAATATTGTCGCTGGGATGTGCGGGTTCCTTGGAAAGGTAAGTGTCGTTGTAGTCGAAGTATCGCACCATTATCCCGTTAACAAACGCTGCGAGCTCTGGAGTGGTCTTCTTTCGGGTCCCGAAGAGAGTTGAACCTTGACTGTCTCGCGCGGTTTCCGCTACTTTACGAGAGATCTTGACTGGGTCCGCCTTGAAGGCTCCGATAGCGCAGCCTAGACTATCGACAATTCGTTTCTTGGTTTCGTGAAGTACGTTCTCGGGGACGTCCTGATAGTTTATCGATTGAACATAGTCTGCAAGCTGTTCTGCGAGGTCCAATCTGATTTCTATTCGACTCGGTTTATTGCTCTAAATGAAGCTTTGACGAATATTCCGACGACGCCGAAGATTCGATGGCCCAGACAAGAGTAGCCTTTGGTGGATGTGCTGGGGCTATTCTTCTTTCCAGTTCATTAGTAGACTGCCTAGTACGATGAAAAACGCTGCTAAGCCCAGTGCTATGATTGTGTTGGTCAGTGCTTGGGCTGGTTGCGCATAGATCAACGCATCCCTTAGTCCATCGTTCACATAGGTTAGTGGCATGAAGTTAGCTATGATCTTCATGATATCTGGCAATGTCTCGCGTGGCCAGAAGGTTCCAGCCAGGAACATCATCGGGAAAGTTATCGCGTTGGCCGCGGCGTCTGCGCTCTCTGCTTCTTTTACGAAGTTTGCGAGTACCATGCCGATGCCTGGGAAGAGGAGAGCGGCTGCGACTACCAGTCCTACCGTGTAGATGTCTATGGTCGCTGTTACTCCGAAGATGGCATAGCCGAAGAATAGGATAACGACGAGTGATATGGTAGCTAGGATCATCTGGTATCCGACCATGCCGAGTATCCATTCGATCTTGCTGAGGGGGGTGGTGGCGAGTTTCTTGATGATTTTCAGCTCTCGGTACCTGCCGTTGGTGTTGACCGCGCCAAAGACCCCCGTGGTGAGGAGGGTCATACCGATCACTCCGGGTATGAAGAAGTCGATGTAGCGGATGTTCCTGGTTATGATGCCGACTTGTTGAACAACTAGATTGTCAGGCGCATGGGCGATGGCGGCCGCGTATGACACTGTGACGGAGTGGATTATTCCCGCCAGTGATGCGGATGCCTGGTCGCTTTGATCCATGAAGAGCTGAATGGTTGCATTCTTTCCGCTCGTCAAAGTCGCGTTGAAGCCAAGCGGTACGACCAGCAGTCTCTGTCCACGATTGTGGAGCTGAGCATCGTTTTTCACAAATGTCAACGGGTCCGGCTGCTCCGCTGCGACCATGTGGAGGTTGAACGCACCGGTCTGGTTCAGTACGTTGACATAGCCTTGGGAGAGCGGCGTTGCGATGTTTCCAATCAGATCCTGGTTTTGCAGGTAGAGGTCGAACTTCGTGCTTCCGCTGCCGAATATGGCTCCAAAGAGGACTATGAGGAGAAGGGGGAAGGCTATTGTCCAGAATATGTTGCTCTTGCTACGGTACCAGCTCTTGAAATGCCCAGCGATTATTGTGTAAATGCGGTTCCTCATGTCTAGTTTCCCTCCTCAGAGACTCTGCGTCCGGTAAGGTTGAGAAAGACGTCATCCAGTGTGGGACGTCTGACTTCTATTTCTTTGTCGTGCAGAGGGGTCTGTGCTAGACTCATCAGGATGTTTGTGAGTTCGCCGTTGTTCAGCGGGAGGGCAATGTCTCCCGCGTTTCTGAGTTCAGCCTTGGGTAATCCTTCGGGAAGTTGACCCATCCCCTCCTGTCCAGCATCTCTGATGATGAGGGTCTTCTTCCCACCGTGAGTATCTATCAACTGGTCTGGTGTTCCCGTGGCGATTATCTGTCCATGGTCGATGATTGATACGATGTCAGCTAGATATTCTGCCTCGTCCATGTAGTGGGTTGTTAGGAAGACCGTTTTTCCCTGTCCCTTTAACCGCTCGATAACGCCCCAGACGTCCCGGCGAGCTCTGGGGTCAAGCCCGGTGGTGGGCTCGTCGAGGAAGACGACAGCAGGATCGTTTACCAGAGAGACCGCGAGGCCGACCCTCTGTTTGAGACCGCCTGACAGTGTCTTGAATTGTGCGTCCCGTTTATCTTTCAGGTCGACCAGCTCGATGAGTTTGTCTGCGTCGAGCTGTTGTTTGAACATCGCTCCGAAATAGTCGATGTTCTCACGAACAGTGAGCCGGTCGATCGCGTTGAAGTCTTGGGGGAGAACCCCGATTCGTTTTCGGATCTCGGCCTGGTCCGAACGTTTGCTTACGTCGTAGCCTAGAACCAGTGCTCGCCCACCGGTCGGGTTTCGAAGACACTCCAGAATCTCCACGGTTGTAGTCTTTCCGGCGCCGTTGGGACCTAGGAACGCGAATACTTCGCCCTTCCTGAGGTTGAACGATATACTGTTGACGGCCACGTTGTCGCCGTATTTCTTTGAAAGACTCTCTACCTGTACGACCCAGTCGGATTGTCCGGGAAGAGGCGCAGGCAGGCTGTCCCTCATTAGAGGAGCACTCCTAGCGTACGTTTCTCAAGAGGTTCGTCATGACTATTGTCGCTGTGATCTATTCGGGTTCTAATCGAGTGTAAGTGTCCATCAGATTCCACCACGATCATCGTATTGATAGCGTTGTTGCTCTTGATGGTCGGGCACGTTCCATAGTCACATATTGTGATTACGTGTCGTCGTGTGGCAAGAACCGCCTCACTCGGACGAGTATTCTTCATCTCAAATTTCAAACTCGATGGATCTATTCCATTCTTGTCGGAACAACCTAGGAGAGATGAGTCAGTTTCGCACTGACGTCCCACAGTCTCTGCGCAATTTCCTCCTTGTATGACTCGTCTGAAGATTTTTTCACCTTCAGTTTCTCCAGGTATTCGCCGTTGAGACCCTCTGCCTCATTCGATGAGGCGAGGTAGACAATTGTCTTCGCACCCTCTTCGGGGCTTGCCATGAATAGTTTCGGCAGGGACATGATGAAGCCCGCAGGGCCTAAAGGTCTAGCCCAGATGTTAGTCGCAACCGTTCCTGGGTGGACGGCGTTGACCGTTACGCCGGTTCCTTGTAGCTTCTTGGCGAGTTCATGGGTGAAAAGGACGAGGGCAAGCTTGGATTGTCCGTAGGCCTTCCATCCACCATAATCTTTCTCCAGGTTGAGATCGTCAAAGTTGACGTGGCCGTTGTAGTGTCCCACCGATGATACGTTGATAATTCGACTAGGCGCACTGGCTCTTAGAAGGCCCAACTGGAGGTTTGTCAAGAGGAACGGCGCCAGATAGTTTGTGGCGAGAGTATTCTCGTAACCGTCCGTTGTGACTAGCCGTCTCTGGTTAAAGAGTCCCGCATTGTTGATGAGCACGTGAAGCTTGGAATATTTCTTCTGGAATTCTGTTGCGAGCTGTCGGACGGACTCTAACGACGAGAGGTCAGCAAGTAAGAGATCAACTGAGCTGTTGTGGGATTTCTTGATAATTTCGGCTTTTGCAGCTTCGCCTCTATCCTTGTCACGCGCGACCATGACCACGGTCGCATCCATCTTGGCGAGAGCGAGGCTAGCCGCCTTTCCAATGCCCGAATTGGCTCCCGTTATCACGACAACCTTGTCTTTCATTGTCGTCCTTTCAGGGAGAATGTTTTGATTCTTCATATTGAATCGCGTGGCGAAACTGACCGGCGAGTCATTATTTAAACGCGTCGGTCATTTTTAAATATCGCCGCCTAGATCATAGATCGTCGAGCCGAATGCCCAAGGTCGTGCCAGAATACAAGGAAGAAGCGAAGAGCCGAATCCTAGACGCTGCCAACAAGGTCTTCGCCGAAAAAGGATACCATGAAGCGACCATGGACGACATTGCCAAGCGGCTTGGCGTAAGCAAAGGAGCGATTTACCTCTACTTCGCCGGCAAAGAGGACTTGTTCGAGGCGATGTGTAAAACAGCGCCTCAGGCATTCAAAGAGATTCTGTATTCTTCATTTAGCGACGAAGCCAATCCGCTTCAGAGCGCTACCCAATTCTTCGACAAGATGCTAAAGCTGTCCGCATCAAACCCAGGACTGAGCTTCGAAATTCTCTCCGAAGCGTCACGAAACCCTAGTCTGAAAAGAATATTGAAACAAAATCATGAGGAATACGAGAAGGTGCTCACAAGCTTCCTTGCAGAAGGCAGGAAAAGGGGGATCGTAGGAGATAATCTGGACATCCATCCTCTCGTCAATGCGCTAATCGCTCTCTGGAACGGGCTCGAGAGCCTTCTTGTCTCTGGGTTGTCTATCGATGAAGCTAGACGTGCTTGGATAGAAGCGATGAAAGCGATTTTCATGAATCAACACGTTGCTGCTCATAACCTACCGGTTCAACTCTTGAGGTCTGTCTCGAAGACCCGATAGCATAACGCTCAAGTTCTAGAACGGTACGCAAATTCGGAACGAGTCGAGATTCGTGTCAGCGAACGTCGGGAAAATCCTTGGGATTCCAATAAGAATCCACTGGACGCTGTGGCTGGTCTTTCTCTTGATAGCCTGGTCGCTAGCAGAAAACTATCTTCCGGCCGTCTATCCTAATCTCGGCACGGCCACCTACTGGGCTATCGGAGCAGTCTCTGCGCTGCTGCTATTCGTATCCGTGCTTCTACACGAGCTGTCGCATTCTTACGTTGCAAAGAAAAACGGACTCCCGATTGCAAGAATCACTCTCTTCTTCTTTGGAGGAGTCTCGGAGATGAGTGAGGAACCCAAGGATGCGGGTCTCGAGGTCCGCATGGCGTTAGCAGGACCCTTGACGAGCTTCGCAATCGCTGGAGTCCTAGGGGCGCTCTGGTTTCTAAGCAGACTCGTTTCTGCGCCCGTGCCCATCATCGCAGTCCTCGGCTACAACGCCGCGATCAATGTCGCACTGGGCGCATTCAATCTTGTCCCAGCATTTCCTCTCGATGGTGGCCGAGTGTTGCGTGGTAGTCTCTGGGGTCGCTCTAAGAACCTGTTGAAGGCGACTATGAACGCAACACGCGTCAGCGAGGCACTCTCACTGATAATGATCGCCGCAGGTCTCCTATTGGTAGTCGCGACTGCAGACATCTTCAACGGCTTGTGGATCATCTTCTTGGGCTGGTTTATTCGGTCGGGGGCTGAGACGAGCCTCAAACAGACCGAGATGACCGAGGCGCTCCATGGGATCAGCGTGGGAGACCTTATGACGAGAGATCTCCTTACCGTCTCGCCTGACATCAGTGTCCAGAAGCTCGTGACGGACTATTTCCTCATCCATCCACACGGAGGCTATCCAGTCGTCCGAAACGATAAGCTGGAGGGGGTCGTTACGATGTCGTCTGTCAGATCCATTCCTGCGGAGAAACGGGAGATAGAGACCGTTGGCCAAGCCATGGTTCCCTATGAGCGAATAGTGACGATCAGCCCTAATGCGTCAGCGGCAGAAGCATTGCAGAAGATCGCGAAGAAAAACATCGGACGCTTGCTTGTGACTGATGGCGATAAGATTCTGGGAATGATTACTCGAGGAGACCTGATGAAGGCCATCAGGACTCGGCAAGACCTCGGTCCCTAGAGCTGTGATTGAGCCCTTTCCTGAACTCGATCAGTTCATAGAGGAAAGAGGCCAACGCGGTAACCTTTCAAGCATAATAGCGCTGAGTGTTCAAATTGTTTGTATTATAGATAGGCCTCGGGTCCGCACTCTTTGTGAGTGAGATGCTCGCTTTCCGAATTGCTAGAAGCGCCTTCGTGAAACTCTTCGGCATTACTGGCTTCCTACTGGCCCTAGTCGGAGGAACCTTGATCGGCTACTCCGCACTGACAACCGGTGGACTATCACCGATCTCGCTCTTCCTTAGGCTGTTAGAGGCACTGCTCGGACTCGGGGCGATAATTGCAGGAGTAATCATCTACACAGGCCCAATGCGGTTCGGTGGATTCATCGCCGTTATAGGAGGGATCATACTTCTCCTCATAACGAGCTTCGCCACACCCGCAATACTAGTCTTCGTGGCGGGAATAGTCGGACTAGTAGGAGCAGCGATCAAACCGCCATGGTGGAAGTTCTGGAAACGATAATCAGCTCAAGCTAACCCTCAGGCCCCTAACGTCCGCTTCACCTCGAAGTCGTTTCTTAGCCGGCAACCGTAGGGCAAGCTACGGAAATTCGCGTCTAGCCTAGGATGTACGGATTAAGTCTTAATAACAAACCCACTTTTTCCGGCTTACAACCATTCTCGGCGGCATCACTAGTGCTAGTAAGCTTGGGAGTGAGCTTCAGAAAGGCTCCTCTTGCAACCCTCGACGCTCTGAGTCTTAGGAACATTCCATCCTTCTACAAGCTTCTACGAGCTACCCACGAGGTGGATGGCGCCATGATACTTCAAACATGCAACAGGGTAGAACTCTTTCTCGATGCGAAAGACCCCTTGCTGATTCGACACGATATTCTACGGGAATGGGCCCTTGAAACCAAGTTCAAGCTGGCCGAGCTGAACAAGCTCGTTCAAGTGAGAGAGGGAAGATCAGTAGTGGAGTATCTGGTTCGGCTTGCGGCAGGCCTTGAGTCGATGCTTATTGGGGAGAACCAGATCGTCGGCCAGTTGAAGAATTCACTGTCAGAAGCGCTCTCCCACAGTTCCGTTTCCGCCCTGCTGGAAGATACTGTGCACAGAGCAATATCCGCCGGTTCGACCATCAGAGAACAGACTGGAATCGGAAGAGGAACGGTATCGCTCGGGTCCGCTGCGATGAAGCTCGCCGAGGAAACCCTCGGAAAGCTGGAGAATAGTCGCGTGTTGCTGCTGGGCACTGGTCAGGCCGGAATGTTGGTGATGAAGGCGTTGAAGGCAAGAGGAGTAAGCAGCATAAACGTTGCCAGCAGAACACTACAGAGAACTGGATCCTTTTGTCGGACTTTTGGTGGAACGGCAATCGAGTTTCAAGCAGTCCCGTCGCAACTCGCAACGACGGATCTGGTAATCGTTGCTACACGATCTTCCAGCTATGTTCTAGCTAGAGACTCATTTTCTCACCGCAACACCACTAAACAAAAGCTGATGATACTTGACCTGTCCAACCCCCGAAACGTCGCGCCCAACGTCAGCGAGTTGGACAATGTGATATTCAAGACGATAGATGATCTCCGCGGAATAGCTGACGACGCCCTAGCCAAGCGCCGGGAGCTAGTCAAGAAAGCAGACGTCCTTGTAGGACCACGCGTTGAGAAGATCGACGCTCTACTTCAACGCGAAGAAGCGGAACCAATAGTCTCCGATATCTACCGCAGAGCCGACCAAATACGCGAAGAGGTTCTGCAGAAGACTCTATCCAAGCTGGACCTGACCGTTGAACAGAAAGAGTCGCTGAAGAGCATGACAGTCTCTCTCGTAGAAAAACTTCTGGACGGACCGATAGTGAATCTACGTCGAGCGGCCGAGAGAAAAGACGAACGAATATTGACAGCTGCCGGACAAATCTTCCGAGGAGAATAGGATCCCTCTGAGCTTTCCCCAGCTCCGAATGCGGAGGCTCCGAAGAACTCCCCTCATCCGAGAACTTGTACGGGAAGTAACCGTTTCCAAGTCCGACCTAATTCAACCGCTCTTCGTAGAGGAAGGTCTCAGCAAGAACGCTCCCATCTCTTCGATGCCAGGACAGACCCGGTTCTCACTCTCATCACTCGAGAAGGAAGCATTTGACCTCAAAGACATAGGGGTCAGATCAGTCCTATTGTTCGGCATTCCCAGCCGCAAGGATGACGATGGGTCCAGTGCATACGACCCTGAAGGAATCGTGCAGAGATCAATTGAGACGTTGAAGGATCAGCTTGGCGACGAGATAGTGGTAGGAACTGACGTCTGTCTCTGCCAATACACTAGCCATGGCCACTGTGGAATCGTGAGAGACGGATTCGTTGAAAATGATTCGACTCTCAAGCGTCTCTCAGACACAGCCGTCAGCCATGCGAGGGCTGGAGCAGACTTAGTAGCTCCGTCCGCAATGATCGACGGCCAGGTAGCCGCTATTCGGGAAGCGCTCGACCATAACGGATTCAAGGATGTCGGGATTCTAGCATATGCAGCGAAACACTCATCCTCATTCTTCGGACCCTTTCGGGAAGCAGCTTTCTCCAAGCCCCAGTTCGGAGACCGACGAACCTATCAGATGGACTATTCTAACCCGGAAATGGCTATGCGCGAAATAGCCCTAGACATCAAGGAAGGAGCAGATATGATAATGGTCAAGCCAGCCCTAGCCTACTTGGACATTATCTATCGTGCCAAGAGAAGATTCCAAATGCCGACGGCCGCGTACAATGTCAGCGGAGAATTCGCAATGTTGAAGGCCGCTGCTCGCGAAGGATGGATCGACGAGAAATCAGCCATACTGGAAGTGTTAACCGCAATCAAACGGGCTGGGGCGGATATGATAATCACATACCATGCAAAGGAAGCAGCGGAATGGCTACAAAGCTAACCTCCAGATCCGAACATCTCCACAGACGCGCTAGGGAACTCATACCCGGAGGCGTAAACAGCCCCGTCCGGAACTACTCTCCATACCCACTGTTCATCGCTTCCGCCAAGGGCTCTAGATTTAGAACTGTGGACGGAGAAGAGTTCATTGACTACTGCATGGCATACGGCGCATTGCTAGATGGACATGCACCGGAGGAAGTCATAGAGGCGGTCCAGAGGGCGCTGGGCAAGGGTTGGATCTACGGCCAGCCAACCGAGAAGGAAGTCGAACTTGCCAACCTGATCAGGAGCGTAGTTCCGTCGATGGAAATGGTGCGGCTGGTCAATTCCGGGACAGAGGCTACAATGCACAGTCTCCGCCTAGCTCGGGCCTTTACTGGGAGGCAGAGGATTCTCAAGTTTGAAGGGGGATATCATGGCGCCCACGATAGTGTCCTGGTTAGAGCAGGATCTGGGGCGTCGAGCTTGGGCATTCCAAACTCAGAGGGCATTAGCAAGGATGTTGCTAAGGACACCCTTGTCGCCAAGTTCAACGATGAAAGTCTGACCAGGAAGCTCATCCAACGACATGCTGATGAGCTGGCCGCGGTAATCGTCGAGCCGGTCATGGGAAACATGGGACCCATCCTTCCAAGACCGGGGTTCCTAGAAACACTCAGAAAAATCACACGAGAGAACGGAGTCATCCTGATTTTCGACGAAGTAATCACGGGATTCAGAGTTGCGCTCGGGGGAGCTCAAGAATACTTCAGGATCAGACCTGACATGACAGTGCTAGGGAAGATCCTGGGCGGAGGACTCCCCATAGCAGCTTTTGGAGGTCGAAGGGAAATCATGGAGAAACTCGCCCCGCTAGGAGGAGTCTACCAGGCCGGAACCTACAGCGGCAATCCTGTGAGCGTCGCGGCCTCACTGGTCACGCTTCAATCATTGAAACAAAGAGCGGGACGATTGTACCCGAAGCTGGAAAAAACCGGCGAACAGATGCGGGGGGGAATAAACGACATCATAGAATCTAGGAGACTAACAGCCCAAGTAAGGGGGCTATCATCAATGTTCCAGATCTTCTTCACAGACCACCCCGTTACAGACTATGACTCAGCGAAAAAATCGGACACAACTAGATTCAACAAATACTTCCAATCACTACTCGCATCAAGAGTCTTTGTCCCACCCTCCCAATTCGAAACATGCTTTCTTTCAACCAGTCACGAGGATGATGAAATTCAGCTAACACTGGAATCTATTGGAAGCGCTCTCAGCAAACTATCAGCGTAGAATCACCAATGCTCCTTAGGGTTGGATCAAGGGGGAGTAAACTCTCCCTCGTCCAGACAGATATCGTACTCGACCAGCTGAAAAGAAAAGACCCTAACCTTGTTGTTGAGAGGAGGATTATCAAGACGAAGGGCGACGAGGACCAGGGAACGCCCATCTTCTCAATCAATCTGAAGGGAATTTTTGAGAAAGAAATCGACGAAGCCGTCTTGAATGGGAAGATCGACGTAGCGGTGCATAGTCTGAAAGATGTACCCGTATTGGAAAGCAACACAAAGCTCGTGATTGCCAGCTTCCCCCAACGAGGATCTCCCTCTGATGTGCTCGTTAGTAGGAACGACGTGCGCTTGAGAGAACTGAAGAGCGGAAGCAGCGTAGGCACCAGCAGCCTACTCCGCGTCGCCCAGCTCAAACGTGTCAGACCCGACCTGAAAGCGGTCCCGATAAGGGGGAACGTTGACACCAGGGTCCGGAAAGTCGAAGAGGGAGAGTTCGACGCTGTCATTCTGGCTGAGGCGGGTCTCCTAAGACTCGGCTTGAACGGACGAATAGCCGAGCGGCTATCTCTAGATGATTTCATGCCCGCACCTGGTCAAGGAATTCTAGCGCTGATTGCCCGGCAGGATAACCGGAAGATCCTGGAACTCCTCCAGTCGATCGAGGACCCTCCCACCAGGGCACAGGCTATTGCTGAGAGAGAACTCGTCTATGTCCTCGAAGGAGGCTGCAAGGTCCCCATAGGAGCACTCGCCTCGTCAAACAGAAACAGTCTTCACCTCACAGGATGCATACTATCGAATGATGGAAAGACGAAGCTCGAATCGAAAAAGTCTGGAAACAGCCAAGAAGCAGCGGGGCTTGGCAGAGAAGTCGCTGAAGAGCTGATCTCGAAGGGCGCCAAGAAAATAGAGGAGAGCTGGCGCGCCTCATACTTCAGGGGCTAGAGATCGATTGAACACGGTCGCGGTTACTCGACCAAGCGGCTCAGGTGAAGATACAATCCGGCTCGTCAAAGAGATGGGCTGGAACCCGTTGATTGTCCACACGGTGGAACTCAAAGCGAGAGAGGAATCGGAAATCTTCACAGAACTATCTCGAGTCTTGACCGGAGGCCCGGTGGACTGGCTTGTACTGATGAGCCCGAACGGTGCCAATCTCTTGTTCAACGTTCTCAAAAGTCACGGAAACCTGCTTCCGAGCGCCCTCGGGGATCTTCATCTCTTAGCTGTTGGCCCAAGAACAAAAGACGCTCTCGCGAGGCAGGGAATAAGCGGTGTTCACGTGCCGGACAACTTCAGCTCTATGGGAATTGCTGATTTTCTCACCACCCAGGGTCTTGGGGGAAAAAGAGTACTGCTCGCTAGATCATCCTCAGCAGACAATAGTCTGGCCAGAGAGCTTGTGAAGAATGGCGCGCTAGTCGACACGGTCAATCTTTACGATCCGGTCATTCCCTCAGATACGACCAGCTTCCAGCGATTCATAGATGCGATCGGCAGAGCTGAGATCCAAGCGATGCTGTTCACGAGTTCATTGTCTGCTTCGAACCTATTCTTGATGTCAAAGAACTACGTTAGCCCGGACGAGTTTGTCTCGCTACTCCGAGAAATCCGTATAGGAGCCATAGGTCCGGTGACCGCCCGTAAACTCTCTCAGCTGGGAATACCTCCGACGATGATCCCTGGTACGTTTATAATCGATGATGCCCTTAAGGAATTATTGGGGCTGAGGCATTTTCGTGACGCATAGTACTGTCCTTCTCAGGGTACCTTCCGACTAGACTTCTCTCTCTCACGGAGCCATAGTGATGAGCCCTAGCGAGCCTCTATCGGCTACTCGATGAGCACTGGCCTAACAACCGCGGCCAAGGCTTCAATGAACATTGGATCGTCGTTGAGGGATAATGTCCGGGCAAACGCTATGTCGTGAGAGTTTGCGTATTCTCTTGCTTCTACATCCAAGTCGTACAGAATCTCCAAATGATCTGAAACGAACCCCACTGGGCATGCCAGGATTTGTTCGATCCCTTTCTTTGAGATGTCAGAGATTTTCTCCTTGAGGCTTGGGCCCATCCATGTGCCGGTTGACCCGCTGGCACTCTGAAAGGCAAAATCCCAATCAGCGACATTGGCCTCTTTCGCGACCAGCTGGCTCGTTTCGAGCAATTGAGCCTGGTACGGATCGTCGGCGGAGACGGCTCTGAGAGGGAGGCTGTGGGCTGTGAAAACAACCATTGTTGCTTCTGCGCTCCTCATTTCACGAAGCCCGTCACTGACCCGGTTAGCGAGCGCCATTATCAGCGCTGGTTGTTTGTGCCAGCTCTTCACCATGACGAACGCCAAATTCGAATCAGTCCGAGCTAATCCTCTTCTGACGCTCTGTTCGTAACCGCCGATGCTTAGTTTCGAGTAGAGTGGGGTTAGAGCGAGCCCGATAAGAGTGGGAGGATTATCAATGCCGATTTTCTCGACAACATCCTCGACGAATGGATGCCAGTGTTTCATCCCAAAAGAGACTTTTGCTGGAGTACCGTCTGCGATTAGTCGCTGCTCCAGCGCTTCAGCTTGAGACTTGGTGATCTGGAGTAAGGGAGTTTGACCTCCAACGCGCTGATATCGGTGCTTCAGACGCTCGATCTCTTCTTGGCTTGAATCTCGACCTCCTCTAACCTGTGCCAAGTAGTCGCTTACTTGGTCTAGAGAGTTGGGGCTACCGTAAGCCATCAAAAGAATTGCGGGCACTCTATTGGTTCGATCCAAGAATTTTCATCTCCTGTTTCTAGTTGACTGCTGAACGAACTGAACGAGTCTCCGAGCTTTCTCCGGTTTTGTCTCGGGCAAGACCCCGTGTCCCAAGTTGAATATGTGACCTGGCTTGCCACCCACTCTGCCAAGAATATCCTCAGCTCTCTGCTCGATCAGTTTGTCGGAAGCTAGGAGGGTCGCAGGGTCAAGATTGCCCTGTATCGCTGCCTCTCCCAGAACTGCCCAAGCGTTGTCAATGGGTAGTCTCCAGTCGACCCCGAAAGCATCGCTCCCAGCCTCCCGCATCTCCTTTAGTATTCCCGCGGTTCCAACTCCAAAAAGAATTCTTGGAAGGTTCCTTCCGGAAAGGTCGGCTAGAATCTCTTGATTGTAGGGTAGGACGAAATCTCTGTAGTCCGCCGGCGAGAGACATCCTGACCAACTGTCGAAGAGCATCACAGCGTCAACTCCTGCTTTGACCTGGGCCAGCAGGTAGGATGTAACGATGCGAGAGAGCTTGGACAGAACTTGGTTCCACAATTCAGGTTGATCGTACATCATCTTCTTGGTCCGGGTAAATTCTCTTGAGGGGCTTCCTTCGATCAGGTAGGACGCTAGGGTGAAGGGTGCTCCGGAGAAACCTATCAGCGGCACCTTTTCTCTGAGTTGATGCTTGATTAACCGAACAGCGTCCAAGACATACGGCACATGTTCTTGAGGAGAAAATCCTGAGAGGCGCTCGATCTGCTTCTGATTCTCAATAGGTCTCTCGATAACCGGTCCTACTCCATCTACTAGTTTCAGTTTGACGCCGATTCCTTCCAGCGGCAGCATGATATCGGCGAAGAGAATCCCGGCATCTACCCCCAATTCGGAGACAGCATCTGTTGTGATTTTTGCGGATAGCTCAGGAGTCTTGCATATGGTTAGAACGTCATGCTTCGCCCGCACCTTTTGATAGCTTTCGAGATAACGGCCAGCCTGGCGCATGAACCAGACAGGAGTATACTCTGTCTCTTTCCTCCAGCAGGCGCGTAGAAAATTGTCATTCTCGAATCCAGTCATGCGCTTTTCACTGGACTTCTCAGGGTCCTAGAAGGTCAAGCATCTTTTCAGGGGTGACGGAGAGACATGTGAAGATGGGCGTCTCGATGGCGGTGTATCGGCTTGCTACGCTGCCTCGCAAGTCCATCACCAAGTTGAGAAAATCCTCCGGATGGTCCGTCTCAAACGAGAGGATGAACTCGTAATCATCCAATCCGAAACAGTATGAGGTGTGGATAGTTACGGACGAGTACTTGTGTCCTATCTGAATATGCTCCTTCATTATTCTACGCCGTTCTTCGAAGGGGATGCTGTACCATTCCCGCTTCTTGGTGAAGGGATACACGAAGAGATAGGTGGAGCCGACGGGTTCGGGATCTGTTGTCTTGCCGAAATATTCCGAGGGTCGAATCATCGCGAGGTAGGAATATGGTGTTGTGAGAAACCTTCCGAGACCCGTTTTCAAGAGCTCGGAGTTAAGGCTCTGAACATCCTCCATTGAATCAGTTATGACCCAGAGCATGAAATCGGCATCACCTCTGGTTCCAATCAAAGAGTATGCTCGGGGGCCCAGAGCGTCATGCTTACGGAGCGTGGCTAGGAAGTCATCTTTGGTGGACTGACGGTCGGTGTCTGGAAGCCGCCTCCAGGCGGGGTCCAGCTTGTAGAAAGTGTACTTGACGATGCGATAGAGAGCCCTTGTCTTCTGAACGGGCTCTGGCGCTTGGAGCGTCAAGATACGTCTCCTGTGGCTCTTCCAGGTCTGCTATTTGAAAGAAGCTCGATAGGCGTCCAAGAGTATGTAGACTATTGGAAACTGGCTTTCTAGGATCATAATTCTACGCATTGAGAGGCCTGGGTGCTTTGCTCTACACTTGCGCGTATTTCTGGGGACTCTTGTCGAATGATGCTTTGCATGCGGCCGAACAGAAGTAGATTGTTTTTCCTTCACGATTGGATGTGAACTTCGCCTTCTTCTCGTCCACCATCATACCACAGGCCGGGTCTCTTGACATAGCGTGGCCTCCGATAGTCTAGCTTCCGCACGATGAGGGTGCCATGCTTCCTTATGTACTCTAGTCTGGCTTGGGCCTTGTATTGGCTCACTTGAACTTTGATACGGTTAACCGTCTCTAGCCATAAGGGCTCTACATTGGACCATCTTTCGCCTGCGTGATCCATTACCAGCCTTGCCTTCTCCACCTTTTCCTCATGTCGAATATCAACGTGGCGAAGTAACGCTACAGCAGCTTTCCCGTAGATCACAAGTCGCCAAGCACGCGTGACCTCGTACAGTCTTCCTCCTATAATCATCGATAACTCCCTTAACAGTTTAGGTTTCTTTAGAGTAATATGCAAGAGTGCATGTGCACGACTATTGGCGTTATACAATCTGATACATCCTTCCGCGGCGATGAGCCCTGCAAGATATGCTTGGAATGTCAAGTCATCACTCGACTGCGGCACCCAGTCGGGCATGTTTTCTGACTTTTTCAGGAGCAGCTCGAAGCTGTGATGCAGATATGTTGAAATGTGATATTGATAGTATCCGCGGGAGTTGTAACCGGGCCTCAACGTTACATGCCCAAAAGGCGTAAAGCTCTGGCGAAATAATAGGCCCAAAGCAGGATGTGTTGTGGTGGCATCCCTTGTTTTGGATTAAACCCCGGCTTTAGATTCTGGGATTGAACCTTCTGAGTAAGAGTGAGTTGGACACTACTGTAACCGAGCTGATTGCCATGGCTGCTCCGGCAAGGAGAGGGAGGACTTGATAGATTCCTGCTCCGAGAAAAGGAACTAGTATGCCCGCAGCTATCGGAATGAGAGCGACGTTGTAGATGAAGGCCCAGAGGAGATTCTGCTTGATCTTTCTCACGGTCGCCTTGCTTAGCTCTAGAGCTTTAGGAACGTCCATCATGTCATCTTTGATGAGGATTATCCCCCCAGTCTCCTTCGCAACGTCTGTCCCGCTACCGATTGCTATTCCAACGTCTGCAGCAGCTAGTGCGGGCGCATCATTTATGCCGTCGCCCACCATGGCGACCTTCCCATCTTTCTGAATCTTCCTCACGACGTCTTCTTTCCCGCCCGGACGGACGTTAGCGAATATCGTATCGATGCCTAGAGTCTGTGCTATCGCTCTTGCAGTCCGTTCATTATCGCCAGTTAGCATTACGACGTCTAATCCCATCTTCTTCAAGGCCTTTACGGTCGGGGCCGAGGATTCCTTCACTGTGTCTGCGAGTCCGATCAGGGCTGCTGGTTGCCGATCTACGGCGAGTAGACTGATCGTCTTTCCTTGATCCTGTAGATCTCTTATTCTTTCAGAATATGCCTCGACTGGTACGGAGAACTTGCTCATGAGTTCCAAGTTGCCCAGAAGAACGTCTCGTCCCCCAACGGTGGCCTTTACACCTAGACCAGGAAGCGCTTCAAAACTTGAGGGATCGGAGATTTCGATTCTCTTATCCTTTGCAGCATTCACGACGGCTGCTGCTAGCGGATGCTCGCTGCCCTTCTCCACGGCTCCTGCATAGCTAAGTATCTGAATCTCGCTGAGTTTTCCAATCGGAACAATGTCTGTAACGGATGGTTGCCCCTTCGTTAGCGTCCCAGTCTTGTCAAAGATTATCGTCTTGATCTTGCCAGCTTCCTCAAGCTGGTCTCCTCCCTTGATCAGGATGCCGTTCTCAGCGCCTTTGCCTGTTCCCACAAGTAACGCGGCCGGGGTGGCGATTCCGAGCGCGCAAGGACAGGCGATGATTACGACAGAAACAAAGGCGAGGAGGGAAAAGGCGAGTCCGATGCCTGCGACAAAGTACCAGAATAGGCCAGACGCTGTCGCGATCAATATGACAGATGGGACAAAGTATGCGGAAACTCTGTCTGCTAGGCGCTGGAGAGGGGCTTTTCCGACTTGAGCCTCCTCGACAAGCTTGGCGATTTGAGACAGGACAGTGTCCTGTCCGACTTTTGTTGCTTGAATCCTCAGCAGCCCTGTTTTGTTGACTGTGGCTCCGATCACTTCGTCGCCGTTGCGCTTGTCGCGTGGCAGGCTCTCTCCAGTAATCATTGACTCGTCGATCGCAGACTCGCCTTCGACCACCCTTCCGTCAACCGGGATCTTCTCTCCCGGACGAACCAGCAGAATATCCCCCACCGCAACCTCCTCAACTGGGATGCTGATTTCGCTACCATTTCGGACCACATGCGCCATTGTCGGCTGAAGACTCAGTAGTCTGTGAACTGCCTCCGAAGCCCTACCCTTAGTGATGTATTCGAGGAGATTACCTGTCTGTATCAGAGTGATTATGATGGCCGAGGTTTCGAAGTAAGTCCCGCCACCCGGAAAAAAGCTGGGGACGAAGGTGGCGATTGTGCTGTAGACCCAGGCGGCGGTTGTTCCTAGTCCGATGAGAAGGTCCATGTTGCCAATCCTCGACCTTAATGCGTCGTAACTTCCCAGGTAGAACCGATAGCCCACAACAAACTGTACAGGCAGCGAGAGAGCGAACATCACGAGATTGTTGATTTGATGGTCTGGGATTATTGGAAGATACGTCAGAGCAGCAATCGGGATTGTGAATGCCGCGCCTAGCGCGACGAGCCGTTTTAGACGGGCTAGCGCTTTCTCTGGAGCCTGGAACTGTGCAAGGCACGTCTCGCTGCAGAAGTAGTACGTGGTTCCATAACGTGTCGTCTGGAGAGCGTGTTTGCCCTCCTCCACATACATTCCACAGATCGGGTCCTTTGCCATTATACTTCTCAGCCCACTAGGAATATGCAGTTCGCGGGACTTAATCTCACGCCTTTACACTCGCAAAGAGCTCGATTCCACCCTCAATTTCACTGATCTAAGGGTCCGGTCTTGCCCGTGGAAACTTGATTGTGACTTTGAGATAGAACTCACATCGCATTGTTCGCCTTGAATTGAATTGAATAGTGACGTCTTGGGTTCTGTTAACTCTTCGTTGGTTGAGTTAGCTTCGGGGCATCGACTCCAGGGATTACCGTAGGCGTCGGGTTCCCCTTCACAGCTTCAACTGCACCGCCTTGCGCCTCGACTATGGGAGGCCGGGAACGTGCGAACCTCACCCGTCCCCGCCAGGCCAGGTTGACCGTTGCCACCCTGTCCCGATCCATTACTATTCGACATTTTCCGCACCAGAGCTTACGTTCCAGTCACTTGTCTGATTGGAGTCTCTCCCCGCATCTCGGACAGGTCACGCTGGAACCTCTGGTCTCATGCCTAGATAGATGAATGACTGGAAGACCAGTCCAGCTGGCCTTGTACTCTAGCTGTCGCTGAGCCTCGCCGAAGCTCCACCCGTTCATCCGCCCCCGAAACATTCTACCCTGACCGTTACCCTTACGGTAGAGACAGCGTATGCCACGGATATCTTCGAGGACTATTGCTTCTCTCCCGTTGACTGCTCGTGCAACAATCGTCTTCGTCGCATTGTGGATGAGATGACCAGTCCTAGCGGTTCTTCGCTGTCCATACTTTGACGCTATCCCTGTTCTTATCCTATTATCGTCTCGTCTGAAAGAGGCTACTATGCGCACCGTAGTCTGGGCTATTCTGACAGTCTCTGAGAGGTCGTAGTGACGGGTCTGACTCTCGTTTCCGACTGTGAGGTTACGAAGATTACGGTCTACTCCAACCGTGGATGTGCATTCTATCCTGAGAGCCTCTCGGGAGATGGAGAGGCTTAGCCTGTTCCTGGTGAGTGTGAACGAGCGCACCTCGATTTCTGGCTGAGAAACAGCCGTTAGAGTATGCGTAGTTAGTGGAATGCAGAAACGCTTTCCTCTCGAGACAGGAATCTCTACCCCTCCATTCTTTACCTTGAAACCATAACAGGAGATGAGCTGTGCTCTGAAAGCATAGGGCTCTCTAGTCGGGAAGCCTCTCTTGATGCTCTTCTTCCTAGCCGCTAGCATTCCTGCTGCCCGGGATATGGCGCAGAGTTTGTAATAGCTGGGAGAATCATAATGGGCCAGGTGGCTATAGGAGAGGAGCGAAAGCCTCCTCAGCGAAGACACATCATTGACCAAGCCGATCCGGATGGAATCGTTAACCATCCTCCTGAACGTGTCCAAAAGGACGAGAACCTCTCGTGATGGAGCATAGTATTGCCAGACGGATTTGATAGCCAGCACAATGAACAACGAGACCCGAAGACCAGCCCATACGTTGGAGAGGCACCCGACGATAAGTTAACAGAACTTGTTCTGAGTACGCCCGGCGAGAATGACTACACCATCTTCGGGTAGTCGTTTCAAGTAGTTGAAATGTTCGGAGACAATGCCCGACTCGAATTCGGTAGATCCCTTCGTGAGCATGTCGTGACGGACCGGCTGAATTCGGTAGAGGAACTGTTCCAAAACATCAAGGTCTCCAATATCTAGCGGATGATGACTGTTCTCGCAACTTCCATTCTACGATAAGGGTGCGCCTTCGAGGTCATCACTTCATCAATTCTTGTCCATGAGACCTCCTTGTACTTTGTGCACTGTACTAGAAGTCCGCGGAGCAGATTTTCGGAAGGAAGAGTTTACCCTCAAACCGTGAGGATAGGGACGCTATGCGTATCTTGATGTCTGCTCGAGTATCCCGTCAAGTAGGAGTCGTATTCATGCGGACGAACCTGATCTCAGGTTTCCAAATGTCGGTCAGCTACTGGTTCGACCTTGTCCTCCAAGGAATGGGCGGGCCTATTCGTGACTGGGTCTACGATTTTCTAGACAAGAAAGGCATCAAGCGAGACGACATCCCAAGCAGGTTCGAGGATGTGGTGAAGATATTGCACGAGAGGTTGGGAACTAGCGCCCGTGTAATCGCTTACCGGACGATGGTAGAACTGTACAAGGAATTCTCCTTGAGCGCGAACTTCGACTATGAGGATTCCATAGAGGACAGATTCGTTTTCCTCAAAGAGAGAGTGTTGGCAGACCGACTGCATCCTACAAGAACCCCTAGCCTTAAACTCGCATTCTAACGCCACCTTCGGGCACAGCTATCAGGGAAAGTCGACCCGACAGCCAAGCAGCCTCGGGTCAAAGAGCTCTCTCGCGTCGCGAGGAATTTGTGACCTCCCCCCCCTTTTTTCTAGAGGGCCCTCGCCAGCTGAAACCGTTCTGGGCGAGATTATCGGTTTGTCACGCGGAACAGCCGAGTCATCGCCTTTTCGACCGGTCTCCATCTGTATCAATGCATGCTTGAGGTGGGCTTCATATGAAATGCTCCTCCCAAATCCCAGATCAGGGTTCATTCCATGCCCTTTCGCTGAGACTAGCGATTAACCAAATTATCGACAGGTCATTTTCAGGCTGTCTATCCCGACAGGGTTTCTTCGGGCTCTGTCAATGCCGAGCTCTCCTCGGCCTTGTTCCAGTCCTTGGCGATCTTGACTAGCCGCAATAAGTGTTCGTGGTCTTCAACGCTTAGAGACTTGCCGGAGTCTATCTGTGCCTTGATTCTCGCGAATACCGGGGCGGACTCTCCGAACGGCACTTGAGACTTTTCCACTGTCGCAAGCAATCTTCTAGCCTCTGCTAGCCCTGCTGAGATGGACTTGCTAGCTTTTTCGGGATGTCTTGACTTGTTATGTTCTCTCGCCATATTTTTCCCTGGGGATTGTATTACGCAGGGTTTCGATGAGCACACGTCAATAGATAAGGAAATCACTGAGGTTACTGCGAAAGCCGTAAGCCTTTATCCTAGCGCTTTGATGCGATTCTTGATTCGCCATGGAAAAGGTGGAGAAGATGGCCACAGGTCTAATGTGGAGAATCATTGGAACGATTCTGGCGCTTTCAGCTTTTTTGGTCGGATCGTTGATCTACGTCGGGTTCTATACGAGCGGTTTTGATTTGACCCAGAAGGTCATAGTTGTGCTCGTCGCTCTTATCATCGCTTTTGCAGCCATAGCGATAATGTGGGTGACCTTCGCGGGACGCAGAGGATGGATGCGAGACCGATGGGGATCTTGAATCCTCGCTCAGTTGAGCGATTATTCAGAAAATCTCGAAGATTCCATTTCCATTCTTGATGGATGCCTTCGACGTGACGCTTTGTCTCGGGGTTTGGTCATGAGTCTCTTTATCTTCTCTCCTATCTTTTCAAAGACTTCCTCAATGGACCAGCCATCTTCTTCGAAGTCGAACTTCTCTTTGGGAAGTCTGATGAATACTTGAACCTCAAACCGCCTTCTCTCTTTCTCGAGCAGAGACGTCTTCACGACCGCTCTTGCCTCGATAATGTCGGGGTGTATTCGGCCAAAAGTTTGTAATGATCTTTGAAACTTCAACTCAGCCTTTCGCGATTCGATGTCATCCTTCTGGAGACCCAGTACCTGTACAGGCACGTCCACGAATTCTTGTCCGGCCATCCCGATAGTCTCCTAATCACCTATCTGACTACCAGGACTGGGCAATTTGCATGAGAGACTATTCCGCTGGAGACGCTTCCTAGCAGCATCTTCTTGAATCCCCCGCGCCCCCGAGTCCCAACAACGATCAGGTCAACGGTCTCTTTGGTAGCGTGATTGATTATCGTCTCGACGACTGAGGAGACGGCTTCCGGGATCTCCGTCTTGACGTGGATGCCCTGTTTCTTGGCTTTTGCCTCTGTCTCGCCTACAATGCCCATTGCAACTTTCCTAGCATATGCGTAGTAGGCGTCGATCTCGCGCTGCGAGGGAGCTGGAAGGCTCATTCCGGTTGGCGATGCGATCGTGGAGTGGTAGTAGGAGGTAGGAGGGGTGATCGCGTGAAGAACGATAAGGTCCGTTTTGAGCTTCTCAGCAAATTCGAGTGCAGCCTGGGCTGCTCTCTGAGAACTCTCTGAACCGTCCAGAGCCACTAGAAGCTTCTTGAACAAGGGTTTCGACATTGTGGAGGAGGATCCCAGCGTGCGCTTTACGGTCTTTGTTTCCATTAGTCTCACTAATGCTCAACTGTAGGCCTGTCGTAAGGTTTTCGCATGGCCGATAGGTGGTGTTGACGGAATCTCAATAACGGGCTTTGTAATTAGTCGGCCTGAATGTTCTCGAGAAAAGTGGCGGATGGTACGAAGAAGAGGTTCCCGGTAACTGCGCGGCTGAAATCTAGTAGTCGGTCGTAGTTGCCTGCGGGCTTGCCTACGAACATATTCTGAAGCATCTGTTCGATGGTGCGAGGAGAGCGGCTGTAGCCGATGAAGTAGGTTCCGAACTCTCCTTGACCGGCGTGACCGAAGGGCATATTGTCCCGGAGTATCTTGATCTCCTTCCCGTCCTCCACGATCTTGGTTAGCGCGTTATGTGCATAGGTGGGTTTGACGGAATCATCCAGCTCTACGTCGGTCAGCTTCGTACGACCGACGATGTGCTCTTGCTTTTCCGTCGGTAGCCTATTCCAGTCGGCTAGATTGTGAAGGTACTTCTGCACGATCACATAGCTACCCGCAGTGAATGTGGGGTCCTCATTGGAGATGAGGGTAACATCCATGGCCTCTTGCGCTTTAGGATTCTCCGTCCCGTCAACGAAGCCGATGAGGTCGCGGCTGTCGAAGAAACGGAATCCATGCACCTCGTCTACAGGAGAGATTGCGGTTCCAAGCCGGGCCATGATTCGCGTCGCCAGCTCGAAGCACAGATCCATGCGCTGCGCACGGATATGGAAGAGCACGTCGCCCGGTGTTGAGACGGCATGACGCTCTCCCGCGCGGATCTCACGGAACTTGTGCAGTTCTGCAGGCTTCGGCTGTCCGAAGAGTCGATCCCATGCTTCGGACCCAAAGCCCAATACGCACGAGAGGCTTCCCTCAAGTTCGCGAAAACCCACCGAGCGAATGAGGGCAGCAAAGTCTGCACAGAAGGATCGTATTGCACCTCGATTCCCAGCGCCAGGCTTAGCCGTCACCACTAGAAAAATCGCGGCACGCGTGAGCGGTATAGCTACCGACTGAGGCAATACAGGCGAACCTTCTGGCACAATAGGCTTCGACATCGGCAGGGCTCCGCATCGTTGAGGGCTGAAAACCCTTACGGTCTTTTCTCCAGTCTCGTAATATTCCCTACGTTTGAGAATTTACTGAACCGCGCACATGCCCTATGTGTGTCATCTTCTCTTCTTTCGTGAATTCTCGTATGGTAGCGGAAAGGAGCTATCATGAAGAAGGTTCTTATCTATCTCAGAACGCGTCGAACTCCATGAGTAACTTGAAAACTGAACTCGAACACATCAAGCACCACATCAAGTATCCGGCGAACAAGACACAGGTCCTAGCAGCATGCAACAACATGACAGATGTTCCATCGATCGACAAGGAATTCGTGACCAAATCTCTCCCTGACAACAACTACAAGGGCCCAGAAGACGTCGTAAGGGCTCTTCTCAACAAAGTCTGAGCTTACTCCAACTTCCCTTTTTTTTCTTGGCGTCCGACCTGATGCCAGCCTTGTTATTCTGGAAGCAAGCCCTTTCTGGAAATCTGATATCACTGGTCAGTTCGAAGTCTTGGTAGAGCGACTCTTCAAATATCTAGCGCGCGGGGGGCGCTGGAGCCGAATATGACGCCTCTCGACGCCCGTCTTAAAGACAGCTCGCCTAGCTCTGGACTCGTTCTATCTTATGACCAGCACCGGACAATGGGCGTGATCCACGACTCCGCTCGAGACGCTTCCCAGTAACAGCCTCTTGAACCCGCCAAGCCCTCGGGTCCCGACAACTATCAGATCAGCGTTTTCTCCGACGGCCTGATTGACTATAGTTTCTACCACGGAGCTAGTTGTCTCAGGAAGATCGGCCCTGACCGCGATGCCCCGTTTTTTTGCCTCGGAGACAGTCCCGTCAACAATGCCGTGACCTACTCTCCTAGCATATTCAAGGTACAGATCAATCTCTTTCTCGTGAGTGGGCGGTTCGATTACCGGGCCTTCCGGTGAGATCTCGGTGTGGTAGTAGAGTGCAGGGGGAATTATTGCATGGAGAACAATGAGTTCAGCCTGGAGCTTTTCGGCGAGCTCCAATGCCGCTTGGGACGCTCGAGCAGAATTCTCCGAACCGTCCAAGGCGACAAGGATCCTCTTAAACATGGATTTCGAAGAAGTTGGGGCAGATTGACTAGGTGGCCTAACGGTCTGGGTCTCCATTCGACTCGATTACACCCCTTTGGATGTTAGTCCCTAAGGTTTGCCCCTTAACTCTACCATCACGAGCAGGGTTTATGCGCCCATCAGGGGCTACTGTGTCACTTTTATGCGCCGTTCTGTCACTACACTCAGCGTTTCCCAGTTATGACAAAGATAATTCGTGCAAACCGAGGGAATGTGTGTTCCGAAAATGAGGACGATTCTCGCTGCCGTCGACCAATCCCACCATGCTCATGACGTGATGAGTCGGGCGGCTGAACTAGCCGTAGTATTACGGAACGACCTAATTGTCCTAAGTGTGGTAAGTTCGGATCCGATGAAGCAGTTTAGTATCGTCGAGGAACAGAATCGATTTGCCAGCTTTCATCGGGAATTAATTTTCAAACACTTTCCGGAAAATAGTCTCGCGGTCGAACCACACGGTGGCAATGGTGGAGTGTATCGATATGGTACTGCTGGAATAAGGGTCCAGTCGCGGATTTTGTCGGGTAGTGTTGTTGACAAGATTTGCGAGTGCGCGGCAGAGGTCAATGCTGACATCGTTCTTGTTGGCAGTAGGGGACTGGGCAATATCGGAAGTCTCGTCCTCGGCAGCGTCTCAGAGAGAGTGGTGCACAAGTGTCCGAGATCTGTACTGGTCGTCAAGGGTGAAAGGGTCGAAGGTCACGACTGGGAGGGACTTCCTAGTGGCCAGAAGTCTGGCGCCGCAAAGGCCTAGGGCCCGTCGGCGCTAGATGGGCAGACCCGTCACCATTGACAGCACCTATTGCTGTCGTTCTGTGTCTCTCCCAGCCTTACGTAACCTCCAATTTTTTTCCAAACCAAAAAGATCTCGGGCAATCATCGTTCTTCATGCTCGGCATGACTCGAGTCCTCTTCCTCAGATTGTTGTATAGTTGATGACGATAGTGTGAAGAGTCCCGAAGGGATATGCTTGGCCACCATAATATGGATCACTGATAATGCCCTGAGCGTTCGCATCCTATTCATTCCCTGAGGCTCAATCCGCGAACACCGACTTGTGTCTCTTCACCTGATCGTCTTTTTGAGAGAAGTTTCGGCCTCCGTCAACTCACCTGACCTCTTGCGGTAGGATTGTATACTGGACCGACCTAATTCTCGTCTCAAACGAGGCCCGTTGGATATTTTGCCAGTATCCCAGGATATCCTTCAAGTGATGCTGAAGAATTGCGACAACAGGCTCGAACGCTTTCTCTTGATGCTTGTTAGCGATCTTGACGGAAGACATGTCAAGCTGGCTGACATGGATGGGTCAATGGTAGACAAGGTTAGAGGGCTTCTCAGATACCAGAGTAACCCGAGTTCGAAGGCCGAGTTGCTGAAGCTCGGCCCTAATACGATGAAATCCTATTTCGAGTACGATTCTAGTCGGCGCGACAACAATCCAGCTTTGTTCGCTAGCACCAAAGGCGATAGGCTGAGCGACCAGGAACTTCTAAGCATGTTAACGAAGATTGCTGGACGCTCTGGATTAGATTTCAACGAACAAAGTCTAACCTTGCAATCCGCTCGAGCGGCACAGAACCCGAGGCTGGTCTCCAAGGGTGCCTCTCGTGACATGTTTTACATTCACGGTATCGTCTCTCATCCACTCCGGCGCCAGATCGTTGAGCTTCTCGGAGACGAGGGTCCACTGGGATTCACCCAAATCAAAAACCGGCTCTCCGTAAGGGTAGGAACTCTCTACTATCATTTCGATACACTGGCCGGCATAGTGACGCAAGGACCCGATAAGAAGTACATGTTGACGGACGCCGGCCGAGACATTTACGCAAAACTCCACTCCGCGGAATATGCTCAGAGTGGTGAAGTTCTCTCCAGAAGTCTGCCCTCTCCGTCGTCGATGGATCGGGTGGGTCGGATTCTGGTACCGTCACCGCTGATAGACGCTCTGCGCGCTGGATCCCCAGTTGCGATCCTCGGCGCAGTCTTAGTCCTGGCAATAGGTGCCTTCCTGGTCTACCAGGCGAGACTGGAGACTCTTGTCCTTCTCCTCAACCCCAGTAGCCTTGGACTAGTTCTCTCGCCTACTCTTGAGGCCGTGGTCTTGGAGGCGGCCTTCTTCGGAAGCTGGATCGCTATCTACACAGTATCGGAAGCTATCGCAACCGTTCTCTTTGGGCGTAGAGGCGAGCATTTGGTTCTCTTGGTCGGTAGCGCGTACTGCTTGATTCCCCTCTTGTTGTTCGAAGGCTGGTGGGACATAGTTACCAACATCACGCTTCCCACGGGTGTTCCTGCCCTTACCGTCTCAAGAATAATTCTTGTGATTCTTCAGACGTGGTCTCTTGGAATCTTGGCAACTATCGTAGCTAGGGTCAAGGGGTTGAGGCTTGACAAGTCTGCAGTCATCGCTCTAGCGATTGCGTATCTCAGCATCCTAATCGCCTATGTTGGAGGCGTTTGATCAGGTTCGAACAGTCTCGAACAATCAATGTTCGGCCCTTCTCGAACGGCCCGGTTATCAACGAGATCGTGAGATATCACGGGTCAAGGAGTTAGAAAAAACGAAAAGAACACTACTCGCCCTATCGCTAACATTCCTAGCAGTCTCTATCGCGGCGGTCGGCTTCGCCTACGCCACAGACGACTCCGCAAGCTCCAAAGTCAGCCAGTCCAGCTCTATGGAGAGCCAAAGAACATTGGTCATAGATCAGGGGCCCAGCTACGTCCTTGTCAGGAACAACATACGACAGGGCAGCATAAACAGCCATTTCGGCCTCTGGTTCTCCACAGCCCACGGGATCGTTCTCCGCGAAGAGTTCTCCCGGAACAGCGAAATTGGCACGAACGAGAGTGAAGCCAACTTCCACCTAATGGTCGCCTACGTTAGTCTAGTTGAATTCAAGGACGCCAACGGGAACGGGGCGTTCGACAATGGCACAGATACTCTCGTCCAGACTGTGTCTCTTAGAAACCTGACTTACACCCCGCCCATGTACGTACCCATCACATCGCAAGACGGCAAGAAGGGCATCTCTATAGCTGCCAACTCCACAGCGAGCGCAACAAACTTCATCTTCGGGGTCAAAGCTGACCTATTCGGACAGTACGCAGTCATAGACGGAAAAGTTATCGCGCCCACAGAGTCGAAAATCACCACCTACATCCTCAACTTCCCATTCAAGGACTCCACCGACAAGGTAGCTCTACAAGTCGTCGCGGTCTCCGCCTACAACATCGAACATGAGACGTCAACTTCCGAGAACATAATCAGAGTACGATCCAGTACAGCTCAAGGTTTCTACACATGGACGACAACGGCGACGGTCAAAGGTCAGACAGTATCCATCGCTCCCAGTTACGAGACAGTCAAGAACCATGCAGTGATCAATTTGGCGTACCCTTCGGGGACCAGCATAATCCACGACCCGATTCTCGGAATCGACTTCAGCCTCCCATCCTTCGTCGACAGTTCGCTCCTAGTCATGGTGGCAATAGCTGGCGTTGCTGTCGCTGGAGTCTTACTCTACGCAGGTAGACGCGAAATAGCTAGAATTTTCTCTCCCAAAGTTTTTTCGCCGTAAGGCGCACGGAGATCTCACCCAAGACCAAACGGTCCTAGCGACACTCTTCAGCTACGAGTACGCGTTAGTTTGTAATTGTCGTCCCCGCCCTTCCCTGTAAGGCCTCTTCGGCTCTTTCCAACGGAGCGATGCTGACTCGTTTTCCCGTCGAGCTGGACAGAAACCTCACGGCACTCTCTATCTTTGGACCCATGCTGCCTGACGGAAACTGTCCCTCTGCGAGATATTTTCGGCAATCTTGAACGGTCATGTTGTCGAGAGCCTGCTGATCAGGCTTACCATAGTTGATGAAGACCTTCTCGACGTCCGTGAGGATCAATAGAGTGTCAACGCCGAGAGTCTTACCAAGCAGAGCAGCTGTCCGATCCTTATCCAGAACCGCCTCGACCCCTCTGACGCTGCCATCTTTGTCTCTAATCACAGGAACTCCACCCCCACCGACGCTAATCACCACGGTCCCGGTTTCGAATAGTCTTATGATCGTCTCCTTTTCCAGGATGTCTAATGGGGTTGGTGAGGGAACTACTCTTCGATATCCTCGTCCGCTGTCGCTTATGATATGCCATCCTTTCGTTTCTCTCAGGTGCTGTGCTTCTTTAGCGGTATAGAACGGTCCAACCGGCTTCGTTGGATTCCTGAACGCAGGGTCTTCAGCGTCTACAAGCGTCTGGGAAACTATGGTTGCAACCTGGACATCTGGTCCCTCTGATTCCAACTCACTCCGTAGTGCTCGCTGGAACATGTAGCCTATCATTCCCTGGCTCTCCGCACCGCATACATCCAGAGGCATCGGTGGCAACGTCTCCTTCGCGATCTCGTTCTGTAGCAAAATGTTCCCGACTTGGGGTCCGTTACCGTGTGTGATTGCGATTCTCTCACCCCTGCGGAGGAGCGACGCGAGATGCTTGGCAGTGTTTTGCACATTCGCCTCTTGCTCTTCCGCGGTTCCTCTTTGACCATGCTTGAGAATGGCGTTGCCTCCTAGACTTACCAATACTTTCATGCGTTGAACCTAGTTCGACGGTTTTCGGTTGAGGACGCAAGTCATACAGCGGATGCCTCCGTATCCTCCCGTAATCTCCTGAAGCTGGAGCGAGGTTACATCAATAGAAAGTTCTTGGAACTCACGTTTGTGCGGGAAGAACTGGTCTGACTGTTTGAGCCTCGCCAAGTCCTTTCTAGCCTCCTCCAAAAGGGCATTGTAGCGGTGCGGGTCAGCGGTCGCTTTGGCTTCCAAGTTTCTTAGGACCTTCTTCACCACCTTCTCTACTTCGATGGCTAGGATGCTGTGGTCTTTCACGCAGAGAAAGTTTGACGCGTAGCACATCTGTTCAAGAGTCGTAATTGGAACAATCGTGAATCTGTGGCCCATCAAGTACTCGTACAGGTTTGGAGTCTTGCTCATCCTCTTGTAGTGTCCAATCGATGATCTCTGGTAAACCTCAACCTTGGCGCGTTTGAGAAGTGGAATGCAGCCCACAGCGATGTTCTTTCCCGGGAAGTTGAGGTAGGTGTCTAAGTGCATGTTGATCATCGGGTCAGGCTCATCGCCGGGGATCAGCGGATGGGCTGGCTGGTGAATCACGGCAACCTCTTCGAAGTTGGTCCCTCTCCGTAGAACCTGTGTTGCGCCATTCAGATTTGTCCTGTCGCCGATCCCGATCATCGCGATCTTACCCGCGGGTATGAAATCGCCTCCCTCAAGTGTTCCAGGGGCCTTTACACGATTGACGATTTTCGCCCCGCCCATCTCCAGTATCGTGCTGGTGATGTCTGGCTCCATCCGACGTTGAGGCTTGGACATTCTCCCAACGATCAATCCAAGGTCTGAAGCGATCTGTTGGTCCCGCATGAAGAACAGATTCGCGAGTGGGACGTCAAGCTGCACTCGCGGGTACATCATCCTGATGCCCCTCTTCTGGTCCAGTCTGATACTTGGCCTGAATACTAGGACGCTGAAGATGGTCTCTACGCCTAGCTCGGGTAGGTTCCTCTCGAATTCTCGCCGTGCTCTCGTCACTTCCGCAACAGGACCCTCGAACTTCACGATCCCTTTCGCGTATTTAGTCAGCATCCCCACTAGCTCGGGGTCCTCCCTCGCCAATTTGATGGCGAGATGTTTCAGCCGGTGGACCCTGACACCTGTCAGGTCGAGCGCATGCTCAAGCTCTCTATGTTCATGGATCGCCTCATCCATGTTGAAGGCTCGTTCATACAGAAAAGCGAAGGGCTCGATGAGCCCGAAGAACATCTCGGTTCCTGGTCTGTGAATCACTACATCCTGTAGAGCGTCCCACTCTGCTCTGACTCTAGAATCCAGAGAATAGCCGCCCCGATCACTTCTTTTGAAAGATCCACTCTAACAATGCCGCGGCACCATAGAGCTTGTTCTCGCCCTGCTGCCAGACAATTGACTGCCTTCCCTCAATCACATCGTCCGTAATCTCAAGACCCCTATGGGCGGGCAGGCAGTGCATGACGCTCGCGTCCTGCTTCGCAAACTTCAAAAGATCAGAATCGATTTGGAATCCCGCAAAGTCGTGCATTCTCTTTTCTCTCGATGCCTCGTCCCCCATGCTCACCCATACGTCAGTATACAGTACATCTGCTCCATCAGCTGCCTCGGACGGCTTGTGAACTATTCTCACGGTAGCACCAGTAGACTTGGCCCGGATCCCTGCGGTGCTGAGAATTTTCTCGCTCGGCTCGTAGCCTTCAGGGCAGGCCACACTTACGTGCATTCCCTCCATCGCTCCACCTAGGAGCAGGGAGTTGCAGACATTGTTGCCATCGCCGATATACGCCAGCTTGAGTCCCCGAAGCTTTCCCTTCGCTTCCTGGATGGTAAAGAGATCAGAGACGATCTGGGTTGGATGTTCAAGATCGCTCAACGCGTTGATGACAGGCACCCCGGAATCTTTGGATAGCTTGGTAACCGTATCGTGTGAGTAGACCCTGGCGGTAATGGCGTCGAGATATCCTCCCAAGATCCGCGCCGTATCCTTTACAGGCTCACCCCTGCTGAGCTGAAGCTCGTTAGCGGAAAGATAGATCGAGTCTCCACCAAGCCTACGTGCAGCAACCTCAAAGCTCGTCCGGGTTCGTGTCGAGGGCTTCTCGAAGAGTAACCCTACAATTTTGCCTCGGAGCGCGGCAATGGATTTTCCTCGCCTTATTGTCGTCTTGAGTGCTTTTGCTCTCACAAACATTCTATCGAGCTCAGGTTTGGAAGCGTCCGTGACTGAGAGGAAACTCTTCATTTTGAGACTCCGGATGCTAGGCGAAAGCGCACTGCCTCCTAATATGTGAACTTGTCACATATCATGTCCGACCAAGTAGCTAATTCGTCGGTCGTGTCAATAAGCGTAAAATACATTTTTTCCTAACAACCCGCAACCTTCAGATGGCTTCGGCAAAGCAACCGGCGAGCGGCCTAGGTTCTGGCAAGATCGACTGTGTTGTGATTATCGTCAAGGAGAACCACTGCTTCGACAATTACTTCGGAACGTTTCCCGGAGCCAACGGGATGACGATTCCGAGGTCGCCCAATCCACCACTTCGCGACCCGGACCATCGCCACAGTGCCTGGCTAACCCGCCAGACAACCTCTGTCCGCCAACAGTTTGTTGAGGCGGACATACCAGTCTACTTTGCCTACGGGAGAAAATTTACCCTCTGCGACCAGTATTTCACAGAGATCGCCGGACCCTCAACGCCGAACCATTTGATGCTCATAGCAGCCGACTCTCCTTTCATCGACAACCCGAAGCCGGGAGACACGTCCAGAATCTCCTCTTCGCTTCCGCAGAGCCTTGAAGCACACAGTTTGACGTGGGGCAACTATGGAGGATACGCGTTTCAGTACATCAGCAGCATTGGTGGGAGGAACAAATTCGCCTCCGACCAGTTCGCCAAGGATGCAACTGCTGGAAAGCTCCCGAACGTCTCATGGGTCCTAGCTCCTAGCCAGTTCGACGAACATCCACCCGATCCCGGGAAGGGTCGCATGGGAAATGTTACGACAGGCATGCAGTGGACCGTCAACCAGATAAACGCGATCGTTAAAGGCGGACTCTGGACGAGAACTGCAATTTTCGTTACCTGGGACTGTTGGGGCGGATGGTACGACCACGTCAACCCACCCAATGTCGAGACCTGGAACTTGGCGACGCCCCAGCCATCCTACAAAGGAACACAGTTCCGGTACGGGTCACGGGTCGGCTGTCTCGTACTCAGCCCATTCGCGAGATCCGGTTACATTTCGAAGAAACTACACTCACACGTCAGTCTCGTCCGTTTTTGCGAATCCACTTTCGGATTGCCTACGCTAAACCAGCGAGATGCTCAGGCCGATGACATGTCGGACTGTTTCGATTTAAAACAATCGCCAGCCTTGCCACCTGCTTAGGACCAGTCTCATCGAGATCTGCCTACGCCAAACTTGTTCAGCTAGAACGATTCTCGGCGGAAACCAATTGACCATCAGAAGCAACTACATGTACCATTCCGATCAATTGCTGACTTGAGCGATGCCGTCCTTTGAGATCATACTTTCTGCCTTCCTCGCGATTTCGCTAACGGCAACAATCATCTCGAGTAAGGCCCGCGCTCCATACACCATCATTCTCGTCCTCTTCGGGGTCGCAATAGCAGGCTCGTCCCTTTCTTCTATCCTGGGAGTTAGCCTACTCTATGACAGCTTGGTAGGTGGAGGCCTGTTCGTCGGGCTCGTCCTTCCACCATTACTCTTCGAGACGACGATGAATATTCGATTCGAAGAATTTCGAGCCGTCGCCAGACCAGCTCTTCGACTCGCCACTATAGGGGTGGGCATAGCAACAGTCGTTGGAGGACTCTTTCTCTGGCAGATAGTCCAGCTCCCTCTGCTCCCGTCATTCCTCTTCGCAAGCATAATCGCCCCTACCGATACAGCGACAGTCCTAGAAATCTTTCGACGAGCTAGGCTCCCGAGAAAACTCTCAGCGCTAATGGAGACAGAAGCTGTCTTCAACGACGCGACGGGAATAACCATCTTCACCATACTTCTCACATCGCTAGACGTCTCCCGCCTCTCCCTCGTTCAGGCCGCCACCAGCTTTGCAGAAATCTTCGGAGGAGGCGTAATAGTGGGACTGCTCATCGCTCTCGGTGCTCATTTTCTCTCGAGACTTGTAGCTGATCCTATGTCTGAGACGATGATAACAATCACGACTGTATACGGCTCCTATACTGTCGCAACCGCTCTGGGCTTCTCGGGAATAGTAGCGGTTGCAATAGCAGGGCTCTACTACGGAAACTCGACGGTAAGGACCTGGGTTCTTCCTCAAACCACTCGGACTGTTAGGAACTTCTGGAGAATCATGGCGTTCATCGCCAACTCACTCGCGTTCCTCTACATAGGACTCAGCACAGACCTAGCTAGGATTCGGGCGGACCTCCTGCCAATTGGACTGGCATTCACAGCGGTGACGATTGCGCGCTTCTCATCCGTCTATCCTCTGCTCGGAACTTCGAAGATTAGCGGAGAACCAATTCCAAGAACTTGGAAGAATGTTGCCATGCTTGGTGGGATGAGGGGCGCGCTGTCCATTGCACTCGTGGCCTCACTACCAGCCACGATCCCATCCAGGGACGTGATCACATCGATGGTATTGGGAGTGGCTTTCGTGTCCATAATTCTTCAAGGTCCTCTGCTATCTAGCTACGTCCGTAGGAAATTCCCTAGAAAAGTCGAAGTTAGCCCCCTCTCAAGGAAGTTCTGATCTCAAAGATAGTTCAGTGTCGACGCGTTCTTGAAGCGTGGCGAAGCCCTCTTCCGACTAGACCGAAGAAGAGAGCAGCCATCCAGATGATCACGATGATCATGATGTCGATTCGGGGAATCATCGGTAACAGATTGTCAATGCTCCCAATTGTGTCAGCATAGAGGATCCTCGGGAATAGATCTAGCGCCCAGAGCGCGACTACGAGACTCGCTAGCGTTCCAAGAAATAGCCAACGGCCGATGCTTCTACCACCAGCGTATTCGTCTAGTTGTTCCGACTCTGGAATCTCAACCGATTCCTCTATGAGATTCCCTTGATCTTCGCCAATATTCGCGGATGGCTGTGTTTGACGGTTCAGGCTGTTGAGAATTTGGTCGGTGGTTGTCGGAGCTTCTTTGGTCTTTGACCTTCCGGAGAAATCGAATCGGTGGCGAGCACGGGGGCGTTTCTCTTCCAACTCTGTTCAGCTAGGCTCTCGATTTATTAATAGTTAACACTAACACTTGGGCAGGCCAGTACCGGGTCGATGAAGTCCGAGAAATCTTAGTGAATACTTCCCCAACGACTCACGAGTGGATACAAGGCATCAGAAGGATTCCCGGGTCTACATCTGCATGATCTTCTTAATCTGATCCTTCGCGTGTTCGAGTGCCGTGTTTACTTTGTCCATTCAACAAGTACTTCTTCCTGAATTGAAAGTTCCTTAATCCTTCTCGCCTCGTCGATAGCGTCGCTGATCGTAGCAGAGACAAGTTTCAGTTTCGGCGGAATCGTCCTTCTTCGCTCTTTCATTTTCTGTCCCGCAAGACTCTTAGAGAATATGACAGTTGGTCAGCAAGAAGCCCGGCCAACGCCTAGACGTTAATAATAGGCAGTCACAAGCATTCGAGCAGATCTCGAAACTATGAAAATCGGCGTTCTCGGTAGCGGCGATGTCGGCAAAGCCCTAGGAAAAGGATTCGTCAGTCGTGGGCACGAAGTGAAGATCGGCTCACGCACTCCGAACAGCGACAAACTGAAGACATGGGTCAATCAGGTAGGAAAAAACGCGTCAACAGGAACCTTTGCAGATTCAGCGGCCTTCGGAGACATCATCGTCCTAGCAACCAACGGCTCGGCCATCGAATCGGCCATCGACCTCGCCAAGCCACTGAACTTCAACGGAAAACTAGTCATAGACGTAACCAACCAGCTCGACTTCTCAAGGGGCCCACCTCCCGGAATGCTGTATTCGCCGACAGACTCTCTCGGTCAAAGAGCTCAGCGCAAGCTTCCATCCGCAAAGATAGTCAAGTGTTTCAACACTGTCCCGAACTCGCAGATGGTTGATCCAAAGTTCAAAGATGTCGAAATGATGATCTGTGGAAACGATCCCGCGGCGAAGCAGCAAGTAATGAGGATTCTGAAAGAGTTTGGCTGGAAAGGGGCCATAGATATTGGCGGCATCGAGAACGCAGGGTGGCTAGAAGCCTTTGTCCCGCTCTGGGCAAGGGTCGGTATGTCACTGAACACATGGGATCACGTGTTCAAAGTAGTCCGATAGCGGTCCGGAAGAAACCCGGAAGTCTCGGTTGGCGCATTGATCGAAACAGATCTAGTTGTACAATTCGTCGTATCGTCGGAATTTCCAGTAGGCTGTGGAAACAAGCCACGCTACGAGAAAGATTCCCATTATTCCGAATCCCATAGTTTCGAAGTCAAGATTCGCTAGCCAGTTCCAATAAGGTCCAGTCAACTTCAGTTCGCTGGCAAGAACCTGCAAGAGCTCGACTCCACCAATCGCAAATGCGACGGCGACCGAAATCATGGTCACAGTCAGGTTGTAGTAGATTTTCCGGATGGGCTTTAGAAATGCCCAGCCATACGCAGCACGCATTGCAATCCCGTCAGTGGTGTCAGCAAGAACCATTCCGCACGTGAACAAGAACGGGAGAAGCAGAATCATCCAGAGTGGGATCGACGAGGAGACAGCAAATACGATGGTTATTGCGAACAGGGCGATCTCGCTGGCAGTGTCGAAGCCGAGCCCAAACAAGACGCCGATTGGATATATCTGCCAGGGTTTCCGAACTATCTTGAAGAGACCTCCGAAATATCGGTTTAGGAAGCCCCGACTTTGCAAAAGGCCCTCAAGCTCGGATTCGTCTATCTTTCCTCCCTTCATGGTCTTGAAAGTCTGATAGATGCCCATCACGATGATCGCGTTGACGAGTCCTATCAGAAAGAGAAAGATCCCCGACACAGTTGTGCCGATTATTGCCCCGGAGCTTTGAAGCCCAGGTATCTGATTCGCAACTGATTGAGTTGCGATCACCAAGGCAACTACGAGTCCGACCACAACGGTCGAGTGTCCAAGTGAGAACCACGTTCCCACCGTAAGAGGACGCTCCCCGTCTTGCAGAAGTTTGCGCGTCGTATTGTCTATCGCCACAATGTGGTCAGCATCCACTCCGTGGCGTAGCCCTAAGGTGTACGCGAGGACTCCCAGAGCTGCCAACCGGGCAAAAATCGTGCCCACGACTATGGACGCTGCAAACCCGACGAGTGTGGCGACGGCTATTGCAGAATAGATGACAATCACGGAGAATTTTTCGCTTGGGGAGAGGCTGAGACCGGCTCGTTCTAGTGCCTGTTCAGTCAATACCCAAACTCTCCTGTCTAATGGGTGGTGATCGTCTCATCGTTCAGCTTCGCAGAATGCCTCTGCCGCCGACTCCTGTTCGGATAATATAAAATTTCATCCTGGTAATACTTTTCTTGGAGTCAAATGCCTACAGTAATACTACCATGAGGATGATTGAATGACTGAGTTAACTACAAGAATCAGCATGTCTCTCCCACCAGCGCTCCTAGAAGCATTCGACAGGGTTTCTCACCAAAGCGGCTATCCTGACAGATCGAAGGCTCTGCAGGCAGCCATGCGAGCATTCATCTCGGATTTCGAAGCAGGAGTCAAGAAAGGAAATGTTGTCGGATCCATCGTCATGGTCTACGACCATGAGACAAAGGGCACCGACGAGGCGATTACAGAAACGTCTCATCATCACAGACAATCAATACTCTCCTCGCTCCACGCCCATATCGACGAAGCACACTGTCTCTGCGCCCTTCTGGTCCGAGGTAAGATACCGGACATTGCGAGTCTAGAGGGCGAGTTGAAGCGAGAGAAAGGAATCATGCAAGTCAAGTCATCATACCTCGAGACAGAATCCATCTAGACCGTAGCGATGGCAAGCCTCCGATCCGAATAGCGGCGCTGGTCGGAACAAGCCGGACCCCAGCAATCGGACCCAATCTTCGTGGAGTTACCAGCGCCTACAAGAACTGCTCGATCCGAAGAAAGGCGTCTGCAGAAACGCATTATGCCACGTAGCTCCTTACTCCCTGAACCTTTTTCGAGTAACACGACCCTTTAGTCAACTTGACCGCGCATTCCAATCTCGAAGCAGAAAGCAATGTCTGCTTTCGAATTATGTAAGAAACGGGAAGCGGCTTAGGAGGGTCGTTTTTTTCAAACCAAGCAGAAGATCGTTTTCTTAGCGACCATAACGATGCTATCCATCTCTATGGCAAGCTTCCCGGCTCACGCGTCAGGGCCTTATGGTGAAACATACTCATTTTCGCAGTCTACCTCCAGAATTCAGGAGACAAACAGCCCAGGCATCACCTTCGTCCTCAACGTGACGACTCCTCTTGCTGGGATCAACTATCAATTTTCATGGGCGGTGACGGACCCAACGGGTGCGTTACAGACTACTACTACGACAGTGAACTCGGTCCCATCGACTTTCACAACCAGCGTAACTTATCCCACGAATTTCGGCAGTGCCAACATCACCTATGTTGGAGAATACAACATTACAGTTAGCCAGACCAGCCCACCTCCAACTACGAAGGCAGCGACAAGCCTCTTCCAAGTTGGTCTCACCGACGCCGAGGAATACCAGCGTACACAGCCGGTCTCAATGATTGCTCAAGGATACAAGAGTACCGAAAACATCACTATCTCGATAAGATCCCCGACTGGTAACGCCCCTGGCTTCCCCACAACTAGACTGGCAGACTCGCTTGGCGTACTCGCCTACACTTGGACCAGTATTCCGCCCTCAGTCCCTCTCGGAAACTATACAGTCACGCTGACTGGATCGAAAACGCCAAAGACCGGCTTCCCTGATACTCAGACCTTCCTCATCGATCCAGCTAACGTAACCATCACACAACTCTCGATAACCCAGAACTCGTTACAAAGGTCGCAGACTGAGACTTTTCGCTTCTCAGCAACTTACCCAAATGCAGCCCAAGCTAAGACTGGCTCCGCGATCGTAAGGATAATCGAAGCAGATGGACTCACTGAGCACGACATAACGGCGACGTACAAAACCGGGGTTGGGCAGTTCCAGGGAACTTTCCAGATCCCCCTGAGAAGCGATACTGGGGTTTGGGTGGCAAGCATCGATGTGGGAGGATATAATGACGGGTATGGGAACATAGGACCTTCATCGAGTGTGAACAGAGGCTTCGCTGTATCTCCCGCCGTTCTTACCGTCACAGCAAACACGCCCAACAATAACTACACGACAGGGAGCATCATAGTCGTCAATGCGATCGTAGTAACCCCGGGAGGCGATAACTTCACTAGTGGAACGGTGATAGCTACTGCCCATCATTCCTCTCTTGAGATTGGCGGCCCACTCCAGTTATCTTATGATCAGACTCATGGGAAGTGGGTCGGCAGCTACACCGTTAATTCAACTAACCCAGTAGGATCATGGCTAATACAAGTCAATGCAACCGACGCGTATGGCAACTCAGGATATGGTTCGACTTCAACACTAGTTACCCTTCCACCTTCTCAACAGCCGCCATCCCCGACGAGTTCGGCATTCAACTATCTCTGGATTATAGTCATCGCGTTGGTGGCAGCTTTAGCTATCCTTGCTTCGTTCATCGTCTATAGACGGGGAAGAATGGTGCGGAGAGTGTTGAAGGTTGATCTTGAAGCGATTCATGCAGAAGCCAAGAAGGTCGAGAGCAACGAATTCTTCAAGAATGTCCAAGAACAATTAAAGGAACAGAAAAGAAATCCTCAGGACAGCACCGATGTCAAATAGAAGAGAATCCTTCACGCAACTCGTGGACGCGACGAAACAGAAAAAATGCTGAATTTGCTCTAGAGATCGGATAGTTCTTCTTTCGAGTTGTTCGCCGAGCCAAGATAAGTGTAGACGCCGGTCTTCAGAACCTTCAGGGACAAAAGGGCACACTTCAGTCGGACTGCGCTGAGCTGTCCACCTATCAGAGAGAGTATCTCGTCCTTGGAGATGTTCCGCACTTCGTCCAACTTCTTTCCCCTCACAAGCTCCGTCAGCATGGACGCCGAGGCTTGACTGATTGCGCATCCTTGACCGTTGAATCGCACATCTCTTACGCTGTCGTTCTTGTCCAGTTCCAATTGCATTTCTATGACGTCGCCGCAGAGAGGGTTGGAGTCCTTGGCGCTGATCTGTGCGTGTTCTAACGTTCCCTTGTTTCTAGGGTGGCGGTAGTAGTCGAGTATGATCTCGGAATAGACTGAACTCAAATCTTGAAGACCCTTCCCGCTCGCTCGACAGAGTCGACGAGACGATCTATCTCCTCTTCAGTATTGTAAAGATATACGCTGGCTCGCGTAGTGGCGGCAACTCCTAGTCTTTCCATGAGAGGTTGGGCACAGTGGTGGCCTGATCGGACAGCAATTCCATCCTCGTCCAGCATGGACGCCATGTCGTGCCCGTGAACATCTGCAAGGTTGAAACTTACGACTCCTCCACGGGTCTCCGGGTCCGAGGGCCCGTAGACTTTCAAACTCTTTACTCCTCCTAATGCTTCAAGGGCATACTTCGTTACTTCCCTGTCGTGATCTCTAATGTTCCTAAGACCCATTCTTGAGAGATAGTCGACAGCCACTCCTAGCCCGATTGCCCCAGCGATATCGGTGGTTCCGGCTTCAAACTTGAAGGGCGGATCCTTGAACGAGGCCTCGTAGAGATGGACTTCTCGGATCATCTCTCCCCCACTCTGGTAGGGCTCCATGTCTTGTAGAAGCTCTCGCTTTCCATAGAGGACCCCTATTCCTGTGGGTCCGCACATCTTGTGGCCGGAAAAGGCGAGGAAATCACAGTCTAGATCCTGAACGTCGATCGGCATGTGTGGGACAGACTGGGCGCCGTCTACCAGGATCTTGCATCCGGATTTGTGAGCTTCGCGCGCTAATTCTCGAATAGGATTGATTGTCCCCAGCACGTTGGAAACCTGTGTCACGGCGAAAAGCTTGACCGTTCCTGTTTCTAGGTGTTGATGAATGTCTTCGCGGAGGAGTCGTCCATCTTCCGAGATTCCAACATATTTCAGGCTCGCTCCCTTTTCACGCGCGAGCCGTTGCCATGGGACGATGTTGCTGTGATGCTCCATCTCGCTGAGCATGACGCCGTCGCCGAGTCCAATATTCGACCGACCCCAGGAGTGAGCCGCGAGGTTTATTGCCTCCGTCGTTCCTCGGACGAAGATTATCTCTGAAGGGTCTCTGGCGTTGATGAGATGGGCGATTTTTCGTCTAGCTTCCTCGTAGGCTACTGTTGCCTCTTCGCTTATCCTGTAGACTCCTCTGTAGACGTTCGCGTTGTACTGGTTGTAGAAACGGTCTAAGGCCTCTATGACTTGTACTGGTTTCTGTGAAGTTGCTGCGTTGTCGAGATAGACGAGAGGTCTTCCGTTGATCTCTCGCCGTAGAATGGGAAAGTCCGCTCTTACTTGCATGACGTCGTATTCGCTGGTTTTTTTGGCGGGGTAGACTTGGGCGTGGCGTTGCATGGATTGTCCTCTGACCAGAGGACAGAGTTATTGTCGGAGAATTCTTGGTTGGGTCTTAGACGTGCTGGTGGTGTTCTTCGGGACTACGGGCGCCAGTGGCTTGTTCTTTGCCTTTCGGTACGAAGCTGTGGCCGCATCCACACGTAAGGTAGCTCTCGGGGAAGTTGAACTTGAAGCCTCCACCCATCTCGGTCTCGACATAGTCGATCTCGGCGTCTCCGAGAAGGTCTGCGCTCTTAGGGTCGGCGACGATGTTTACCCCGTTCCTATGTTCGATAACGTCGCTTGTGCCCGTCTTGTCGAGTTTGAGACCGAACTGGTAGCCTGCACAGCCTCCCGCTTTTACGAAGACGCGGAGGGCAAGGTTCTGGTCGTTGACCTGCTTCAGATAGTCCTGTACTTTCGTTGCTGCCTTATCGGTTATGCTTATTGCCATACTTCTCTAACCTCCTAGTTCCTCTGCCCCTTTTTAACCTTGACAGTCAATTTACCCTCGTTATCGGGTACTGGGAGGCGGATAAGGTATTTCGGATGGCACCCTCTAAATGACGCTCTTACGCGAACCAGTTAAGTCTTAACCAAGCCTCTGGGATTGAGGAAACCAAATTCTAGCAAACCTATTATCGGATGGATCAAGGCAGAAACTGTCGGGTCCCTCTACGGCTAAAATTCTAGTTTCGGCCCAAACATAGCGTGCTATCAGGGGTTCTGTTAACTCTTCGTCGGTTGAGTTAGCTTCGGAGCATCGACTCCAGGGATTACCGTAGGCGTCGGGTTCCCCTTCACAGCTTCAGCTACTCTACCTTGCGCCTCGACCATGGGAGGCCGGGAACGTGCGAACCTCACCCGTCCCCGCCAGGCCAGGTTTACTGCAGCCACCATGTCCCGGTCCATTACTACTCGACATTTTCCACACCAGAGCTTACGTCGTAGTCTCTTGTCCGATTGGAGTCTCTCCCCGCATCTCGGAAGCCTCTCTTGAGAGACTTTTTTCCTAGCCGCTAGTATTCCTGCTGCTCTCGATATGGCGGAGAGCTTGTAGCAGCTGGGAGAATCGTGCTGGGGAGAGTTGGTTGTAGGAGAGCAGTGAGAGCCTTCTCAGCGAAGATACATTGTTCCCTAGGCCTATCCGTATGGACTCGTTGACCATCCTCCTGAACGCCTCCAGTAGTCCCAACCCGTCGCGTGTCGGAGCATAGTGTTGCCAGACAGAGTCGAAAGCCAACAACGAACCGATAAGAGTCACAACCCGTCATATACGTCAGAGAGGCATCCGACGATAAGTCAACAGAACCTAACCTTGAAGGTACAGATCATACTTCTCCGTGCCCGTTCGGGGCAGCTTCTAGAGTCTCCTTTTTGATCCAGTCGTAGCCCCTCTCCTCAAGGACATCCGCTAGCTCTGGGCCTCCGGACTTTACCATTCTGCCATCTAGGAGAATGTGCACATGGTCTGGTTTGATGTAGCGTAGAATCCGTTGATAGTGCGTGATTATCATGACGCCCATCTCGGGTCCCACTAGCTTGTTTACTCCCTCAGCGACGATCTTGACAGAGTCGATGTCCAGTCCCGAGTCTGTCTCGTCTAGGACCGCAATCTTGGGTTGGAGGATGGCTAGTTGGAGTATTTCGCAGCGCTTCTTTTCTCCCCCGGAGAATCCTTCGTTTAGGTAGCGTGTGGCAAAGGATTCATCCATGTCCAAGAGTTTCAGCTTCTCTTTCAGGAGCTTTCTGAACTCGAGGACCGAGAGCATCTCTTGTCCCAAGTCGCCTTTCTTGCCGCCTTGTCTGACCGCGTTGTATGCGGTGCGAAGGAATGTGGCTAGGGATACGCCCGGCACTTCGTAGGGGTACTGGAAGGCTAGGAACAGCCCCTTGCGAGCTCTTACGTCCGGCGCAAGCTTCAGAATGCTCTCGTGGTCGAAAAGGATGTCTCCCTTGGTAACTATGTACTTTGGGTGTCCCATGACGGTCGAGGCAAGGGTGCTCTTACCTGACCCGTTCGGACCCATAACAGCGTGAATCTCACCCTGTTTGACTTGGAAGTCTACTCCTTTGAGAATCTCCTTGCCATCGATCGTGGCGTGGAGGTCTTTGATATCGAGCTGGCTCACGTTATGGCTCATCTTAGGGATTCACGTCCGCTTCAATTTCCACTCTTTAGCTATTCTCTCGATTACAATCGGCGTATGACGTATGTCATATTTAAGGGCTCTAAGACTCCGAACCAAACCCTGTCTCTCTCTCTTATGGAAAAGACATACGGATTGAAATCGGTTCCTCAAACAGGCTTCCGAAACAAGTCCCCAAAACCATTGCTTGAAACATTTCCCAATTCGCTTCATGAAACAGGCTCATGGAACAGTTAAACACGAATTTTTCTAGAAAAAAAATTCTACTCCTAGCGTGAAATCTTTTCGACCCCCCACGGGGGGCTACCCAGATCTCCAGAGACGCACGGCTCCGGCTGACTCCCGAGACCACTGTCCACACATGAACAGTTCAAATCAAAAACCAACGCACAGAAATTTCTAACAATAGTTCGAGTAACAAGTTTCCGTTAGTTTCCTGGCATCCGGACTGTCGGGATTCCTGTGACGACTGGACAGCCACTGGGGTTACGCCGAGATTATGGTATTGTTAGGGCTTAGTTCTATCCAACCGCCTGGTTGGTAGATCAAGAATGGCGATAGAGTTAACACCAACAAGGATCAAGGGAAGCAAGTATCTCCTGATCCCTAAAGACCTGGCCCAGCTTCTCGAAATTGACGACCAGAGCATCCTCAACCTCACTATCGAAGAAACAAACCAAGGACAACGACTCGTCTATTCAATCCGAGAGAAGCACAGCAACCCCGCTCACAACTAGCCGCACTTCTTTCGGCGACCAATTATCTTATGACCTGTCCAAGCTCTCTCGCTGTTCATGGACAAGATGGATAAGGCTTCTGAGAAGAAGAAAGGCTTCGTTAAGGAGTTCGTTGACTTTCTTCAGACCTTCGGCGTCATAGGTCTCGCCATCGGTTTCGTCATAGGAGTCGCCTCGTCGGCTGTCGTAAACTCGCTGGTCAAGGACCTCATCAACCCCATCGTTGGTCTGATCCTCCCTACAGGAAACTTATCGTCCCTGAACGCGACCGTAACTTCCCCAGTGTCAGGGAAGCCGTCTGTGTTTCTCTACGGCGATTTCATCTCCCAGATCATATACTTCATCATAATCGCCTTGGTGGTCTTCATCATGTACAAGCGGCTCAAGCGGCTCGGCCTCGCCAAGATGTAAAGCCAGCTAAGGCGGTCTTGCGAAGTTTTTTCAGGGGTAAGTCCGGATTCCGGTGATGATGAACTGTATTGCTATGGCTGCTATGAAGACCGCCATTACCTGGGCGATGACCGAGGATCCGGTCTTTCCGAGTAGGGAGTGGATTCTTGGGGTTTGTTTCATGACGATCCAGCTGAGTAGCATCACAATGAGAACTGAGCCGAGCGTGACGAGTATTCCGTAGGCTCCTAGGGCTATCATCGTCGTGGTGATGGCGCCGGGGCCTACGAGCAGGGGGAAGGCGATCGGGACGATTCCTGAGTCTTCGTGTGAGCCTGGTTTAGCGAATCTTTCTCCTCTGAAGAGTATGTCGAGGGCGAGTAGGAGTAGTAGTAGTCCGCCGGCCATTTCGAAGCTTGGGAGGCTGATGCCGAAGAGGGCGAGTAGCTCTTGGCCTACGAGAGCGAATATTGTTAGGAGGCTGGCTCCGGTGTAGATTACGACCCGGTACATCTTGGTCCGATCAGGTGGGGGCATGCTGCTGGTGACGTTTGAGAAGATGGGGACTAGGCCAATGGGGTCGACGATGATGAATAGGGCGACGGTGGCGCGAACTAGGTCTACTACCGGGTCGGGGCTCATCTATCTGCCTCTTTTGTGTGGTGGGCCGGGAGGGATTTGAACCCACGACCTTCGCCGTGTGAGGGCGACGTCCGTTCCGTGCATTCTATGCTTACCAGGCTGGACTACCGGCCCGGAAAGCCGGTCTAGAAGGGTAGACTATTTCATGTTTCAAACGCGGGGGGTCGTCTCTGGCTGGAAATCCGGATAGCTCCCTAGGGGATAGGAAAAGTCATAGTAGGAGTTTCAAGTGCCTGTTTCAAGAAGTAGATCTGGAACCCGTTTCAGACGATTTCGTGAACCCGTTTCCAATAGCAGTTGAAACGGATGATGGAAGCGGAGCTTCTAATTGTGCCCGCTAATCTTTCCGCGTCTTCGGCCTGGGTCCCGATACGGCTGGGAATGCTTCTCCGATCCTATAGAATCAGGATCTCCGCCGGAGATTTCTGGTTCTTTCTTGGATCGATCCACGGATTTGGCGCGTTTCGCGTGGCTTTCCGGCTTTGCTGACACGTCCGCGGAACTGGGACTCTTCGGCTCATTCAGTTCCGTCACGTCCTTCGCTCTAGTCTTCGATCGCTCCCTAGCCCGGGTCCGAGTCTCCGTCTTCTCCAGTGTTAAGGTCGACTGTTCTGTGGCGTGTGCCTGGGGCTTGTTGCGGACCTCCTCATGCCAGAGATTCCACTTGTGCCGCAGCTCGGAGTAACTCTCATCAGCCAGCTTGATGAACTCGCGAGCAACTGCAATATTCTTCTCAAGATCCCTAAGGCGAGAATCCAGCTCGTTGGCGATTTCGCTGCCCGATAGATTGTTGAGCAGGGTAGCCTCTTTCTCCGTTACTTTCGACATTCCAGATCAGCGAACAATAGTACGCGAACCATCTAATCCTGATGTTCCCCTCCAAAGACCTGAACAGTAGCAGCTGTGCGGAACGACTTCAAAACCAGCAATAACCCGCTGTTGCATGTCTTCCGGGTCTCCGAGAGGCTTATCAGCACTCAACCAGGTCGAGGCTAAGCTATCGGAAGAATGGTGGTGCGTCTACTGCCTGCCAGAATAGCTACAAAGATCGTCTGCACAATCGGCCCTGCGTCTAGCTCTTCCAGCGTTCTAGGTCACATGATCCGAGCCGGAATGGATGTCGCCAGGATCAACTTCTCACATGGAACCTACGAGGAACACCTGAAGAACATCGAGTCAATTCGAAAAGCCAGTCATAATCTTCGCCGCCCGGTAGCCATACTTCAGGACCTGCCTGGTCCGAAGCTCAGAGTCGGAAAACTCGTCTCAGAGCCCATGCATCTTCGGCGGCTCGAGACTGTAACGCTAACGACTAAACCGTCTAAGGCAAAGGGCAAGATTCCGGTCGCGTATCCTGACTTGTCGGAGACGGTCAGGAAGGGTGATACAATCTATCTTGCTGACGGGTCGATCAGGCTCGAAGTCTTACGCACTACTCGAGATGAAGTGGAGGCACGTGTGCTAGTGGGCGGCGACCTCATTTCCGGCAAGGGTCTAAACCTTCCTAGGCTACGAGTACGGGTACCTGCGATAACGCGGGAAGACCGTGAGCATCTATACTTTGGGTTTGAGAATAATTTCGACATGGTCGCGGTCTCATTTGTCCAGAGAGCCGACGACATACGTATGGCGCGGAAGGTCGCCGCCGAGAAGGGACGAGAATTGTTTGTGGTTGCAAAGATCGAGAAAAAGGAGGCTGTTGAGAATCTTGAGGAGATCGTCAAGGAATCGGACGGGGTAATGGTTGCACGGGGAGACCTCGGGGTCGAGCTGAGCCTCGAGCGCATACCGATCGTTCAGAAGAGGATCATTTTCGAGGCGAATCGCCAAGCGAAGCCGGTGATAACGGCCACACAGATGCTAGAGTCCATGATCTCCGCACCGACCCCCACCAGGGCCGAAGTGACAGATGTTGCCAACGCGATCCTCGACGGCTCAGACGCTCTCATGCTGTCGGAGGAGACGGCTATTGGAAATTATCCTGTCGAAGCGGTCAAGACACTCCAGAAAGTTGCTCAGGAAACCGAACGCTACCTCCCTAAGCAGATTACCCAGCAGAGACGTGAATGGCATGAGAATAGTCAGGAGGACGCAATCGCCTTCGCCGCGTGCGAAACAGCACTACAGATCTCAGCAGCAGCCATCGTGACACCGACACGTACAGGCAAGACCGCACGGCGAGTCTCAAAATACAGACCAGCTCTACCAATAGTCGCACTCACGTCCCAGGCAGAAGTCGAAAAACAACTACTACTCTCATGGGGCGTGCAGACAGTAAGAAGAGAAGTGGAATCAACGGAATCCATTTTCACGGAGGCGGAAAAAACCGTCAAGAGACTCAAACTTGCGCGGAAAGGCAACACGATAGTAATCGTGTCAGGAGACCCGAAAGGCCCCATGGGACGGACCGACCTCTTGAAAATCCAAAAAGTAAGGTAGACCCACTCCAGCTCAGATTAACTAAAAGGCTAGTCGCGTTCGGTAGTTCATACTTTTGCCCATGTTCGTAAGATACTAGGCTTTGTATACGACATCGGCATGATAATGGCTCGACCTGAATAGTTCCTTGTCTCTCAGCTCATCCATGTCACCCTTACCCTGCCAGTCTTGCGGCTGTGCCGCGAGCTCGTGCGCGACCTGTCGTACTCCGGCCGACTGCTCCAACTGCGCAACATGTTGCTGCAACGACCCTCACCGGTCCTGGAGACGGACGCGGACTGGGGCAGGTATCAAGATCGAATACTTCAGCTCCGCCTGGATGACGGTCGAGGTTATCGGTTCAGTCTGGTCCGGACTCATTGCTGGAAGCTTCGCTCTATTAGCCTTCGGAGGCGACAGCCTCGTCGAGCTGCTCTCGGGTATCACAGTCCTATCATTTCTTCGAAAGCCCCAAGCAAGTTCTACTGCCGACCCAGGAAGGACCGAACGGCTAACAAACGCTCTACTCTTCTCGCTAATTCCAGTAATCGGACTGTTGGCCGTCTACTCGTATGTTACCGGACTTAGACCAGAGGCCTCGCCTGTGGGCATAGCTATCGCGGTGGGGGCGGTGGTAATAATGCCCTATCTTTGGCTAGGGAAGAGAAGAATCGGCCGCGAGACCCGCTCCTCTATGCTGTCGATGGATGCTGTCGCATCGCTCACCTGCATCTTCATGTCCGTCGCACTGCTAGGAGGTCTACTCGTCGAATACTTCCTCGGACTCTGGTGGGCCGACTATCTGGCTACCGC
>Ga0209239_1000099_pt1 | contig 51038 bp, 48 predicted proteins | sample GraSoi013_2_20cm_FD_185824 | JGI IMG/M metagenome (GOLD analysis project Ga0209239, IMG submission 185824) | Grasslands soil microbial communities from the Angelo Coastal Reserve, California, USA - Sample 10_02_2013_2_20cm (SPAdes) (version 2) | ecosystem: Environmental > Terrestrial > Soil >...
CATGCTCCGGCTGGAGAGCGACGGTTGTTCGCAGCGTCGCTCTCCACTGTTCGATTGTCTGACCTGGTAATCCGAACATGAGATCGACATTGATGTTCGAGAACCCTGCTGCACGCAGGCTTCGAAACGATTCTTCCGCCTGTCGCGCGTTGTGCTCGCGTCCGAGCAGCTTGAGCAGTTCGTCCTCCCATGACTGAACACCGAGACTGACTCGAGTTACTCCCACCTGACGAAGAAGCGCTGCCTTCCGCATGGATACGCTCCCGGGATTCGCCTCGATCGTCCACTCTTCGAGAAATGACAGATCGAGCCGTTCGCGAAAGCCCCGCAACAGAAATTCCAATTGCGCAGTGGTAAGCGCTGTCGGCGTGCCACCACCGAAGTAGATGGTTTCAGGCGATATCACAAAACTTCTGCGCGTCTGGTCGAGCTCGCGCAATATCGCTTCACAAAATCGCCACGTCTGCGAACGATCGAGCAAATCTTTGTAGAACGCGCAATATGGGCAGATGCGCGCGCAGAAGGGGATGTGAACGTAAAGGTGGCGGATTGAGGCGTCTGTAGCGGCAGGCATGTCGCCTGACTTGGCGCGCGGTTCCGACGCCGACACGGCTGCCACCACAGCGCCAGGGTTGTGATTCCTGCTGTTACTCATAGAATCCGTTTGCCACTGTGAAGCGATCTTGCTGATGCGAAACGTAGCTCTCGTTCTCTTTTGCGCCGTTAATTCTGCAGTGGCGCAGACACCTCAGACCGCTCCAACGCCTTCGATTGTGTATGCTGTGCACAATCCTGCTGCAATCAAAGATTACAAGACTAACCCGCGCGTTGTGTATGAGATGGTGAACCGGCTTGTTCTCGCCGCTACCGGACAGTCTGACGTGTCGAAGGCGTGGGCGTCGTTGGTTTCCCCAAACGACAGGATTGGAATTAAAATTTGCGCAGCAGGCGGCGACCTTTTCACCACGCACCACGATATCGTAAATGCGGTTGTCGATGGTCTTGTGGCAGCTGGCCACCCCCGCAGCAGCATAATTGTTTGGGATCGCTCTCTTGGGGGAATCAAGGGAGCCGGTTATCGGCCGGGAATTGATGGTTACCAGCTACAAGCAATTGCGCCGCATGACGGATATGATCCAAAAGCCGTACTATCGGCTCCTTTACTTGGGAAACTGGTTTGGGGCGATTTCGATTACGCCGGTGACATAACGAAAGTGCCCATTCTTTCTGATACTGAGAACACCAGTAATTTGAGTCATTTTTCGAAGATCCTGTCGACCGGAGTTACCAAGGTTATCAACCTCCCGGTGATGAGTATCAGTGAAACGAATGGAATCGCCGGTTGCATTTACAACATGACAATCCCGAACATTGACAATTGGCGTCGTTTTGCGCAGGGCTCGCGTTTTGGCGCGGAAAGCCTTGCAGAAATTTATTCTAATCCACTCATCGCAAAGAAGGTGGTCTTCAATTTGATGGATGGCTTGATCGCGCAATACGCAGGCGGTCCGCAACCGCAACCGAATTACGCCGTTCATAATGCCACGCTGTACGCAAGCAAGGACCCGGTCGCTTTGGATGCTATCGCCCTGAAGCGTTTGGAAGAATGGCGCACGCGCGCGAGTCTGCCTGCAATAGGGCAACAAGCGGCTTATGTGGGCTTTGCCAGCCAGCTCGGTCTCGGCAACTCAGCGCCCAATCGCATCGAGCTAAAAAATATCGCACGATGACTTTTCCGTTGTAGCCGGGGTCGTTGACCCCGGCCATTGCTGATGATTGCATCATCAATTTCCCATACCGGCATCACCGATGCCGGCTACAGGCGATGAGTGTGGTGCCCTCCATTGCTATTCGAGCACTACAGACAGTGATTCTGCGTTCGGTCTCCCGCTCGTTTTATCTTTCCATTCGATTTTTACCGGCGCAATTGCGTGAACCGGTTGCGCTGGCGTATCTGCTCGCGCGGACGACAGACAGCGTCGCCGACACGCCCGAAATTTCTAACCTCGTGCGGATCGAGACTTTGAAGATGCTCTCCGACGGCGTGCAAAGTAAAGCTTCGCGCGATGTTGTTATCAACCTGATCGCGTCATTTATCCCGCTACAGTCGAACAAGAGCGAACGGCAATTGCTTGAGTCCTTGCCTGATTGCCTGGATTGGCTCGAGCAACTCGAGGAAGCTGATCGCAACGACATTCGGTTGGTGCTTGAGAAAATCACGCGCGGTCAAATGCTCGATCTGCAGCGTTTCAATAACCCGCAGGAAATTCGCGCGCTCGGCACGGCTGCCGACTTGGATGAATACACTTATCTGGTTGCCGGTTGTGTAGGTGAATTTTGGACGCGACTAGGTTTTCGGCATGTTCGGAACTTCGCCGGCCTAAGCGAGGACCAGATGCTCGCGCTCGGCAAGCGCTATGGGATGGCGCTCCAGCTAATTAATGTGCTGCGCGATGCCGGGTCCGATCTTCGAGCCGGCAGATGTTATTTTCCGGAATTCGAATTACGCGCCGCGCATCTGATCCCGTCGCAGATTCTTTCCGAATCAGAACGCTTTCAGCCCGTTTACGAAAGCTGGCTGGAGAAAGCAAAAGCCGGGCTTGAGTGCGGGATGCAATATTCGCGCGCGATCCAAAATGGCCGTGTCCGTGCAGCGACAGTTCTGCCGGCCTTGATCGGTGCACGCACGCTTGCGCTTTTACACGCGGCTGGTCCCATGGCGTTGCAGTACACCGTGAAAGTTCCGCGCAGCGAAGTGCGCGCGATGATTGTGTCGTTAACCCTCACTCTTGCATCGCGTAGACATATCAACACGATGTTTAAACAATTATCCAGGTAGGGCGATTGACCCAACCGCCCGCAGCGCGATCCGTTCAGTGTGTCGGGCGATTCAGGTGAACCGCCCAACCGACAGAAAATAATTTTGCTGTCGCTCAGTGATCGGTCGCTCGAGCCGCTCCAGCACCAGGAGCATGTCTTCCCAAACCTTGCGTTTCTCCGAAGGTGCCTGATTTCGAAGAAGATACGCAGGATGATACGTGATCATGAGAGGAATGCCGTTGTAAGCGTGCCAGTGGCCCCGCAGTTCCCGCATTGTCCCACGCATCCCCAGCAGCCCTTCCACCGCGACTGCGCCGAGCGCGACCAATACTTTGGGCTGAATAATTTCGATCTGTTCCACCAAATACGGTCGGCAGGTCTGCATTTCAATCGGCGTGGGTGCGCGATTTCCAAATGCGCCCGCCGGCGTATCCGGTCGGCACTTAAGGATGTTTGCGATGTAGACGTCTTCGCGCGCGAAGTTCATCGCCTTGAGAATTTTCGTCAGCAATTGTCCGGCACGTCCGACAAATGGTTCACCTTGTTTGTCCTCGTCGATGCCTGGCGCCTCGCCGATGAACATCAAATCAGCGTCCGGATTTCCCACGCCGAATACGGTTTGTGTGCGCGAACAGGCGAGATGCGCGCATTTCGTACAAGCGCGAACACGCGCGCGTATCGGCTCGAGTAATTCCGCTTTGTTGGACGCCGGTTGTAGCTGTGGCTCGGTAGGCCACGGGACGCCTCTAGTGTTAGCGGTTTGAAGTTGCGCGAGCATAATTCTCGATGCTCGCGGCAAATGATCATTCGTCTGGCGAATTTTTGCCAGTGCTGCGATCACGAAATCGAGAGCTGGCTGCGTCATTTGCGCGAATCATGCGAAATTTTGCACGCAGACGCAATCTCTTTGATGATGGACCGATGACCGCGCGCCTAAGCGATTATGACTACGATCTCCCAAGGGAATTGATCGCGCAGCGCCCGCTTCAGCGCCGCGAAGATTCTCGCATGATGGTGCTTCATCGCGATCGGCAGACAATCGACCATTGCCAATTTCACGAACTAAAAAAGTTTCTGCGGGCGGGTGATCTGCTTGTCTTAAACGACACTCGCGTTCTCCCAGCGCGACGATTCTCGGACGATGGCGTTGTTGAATTTTTGTTTCTTGAACACCTCGGTCCGAAGCGCTGGAAGTGCCTAGTAAAACCGGGCCGCAAAATGCGCGTTGGCGCGGCAGCGAGGATCAACGGAGTCACTCTGCGGGTTGAGGAGATCACAGATGGCGGCGCGCGTATCGTAACATTGGATGAAGATATCGATCCTTATGCCGGTGGCTCGATGCCGTTGCCGCCGTATATCAACCGGTTGAGCGATGAGAAGGATGCAGCGCGGTACCAGACTGTCTTCGCGAATGCGGCTGGCGCGATTGCCGCGCCCACGGCCGGTCTTCATTTTACTCCGGAAATATTGAGCGAACTTCCGCACACCTTCGTAACTCTGCACGTCGGACCGGGAACATTTCTGCCAGTGCAATCGGATAACATCGCCGAGCATCGCATGCATTCCGAGCACTTCTCCATTTCGCCAGAAGTCGCACACAGGATCAACGATGCGCGCCGGATCATTGCGGTTGGAACGACAACGGTGCGCACGCTCGAATCAGCACGGGGCGCGAACGGAAAAGTTCAAGCGCAAGAAGGTGCGACAGATTTGTTCATTTATCCGCCGTACGAATTTCGCATGGTTGATGTTCTGCTGACGAATTTCCATCTGCCGCGCTCGACTCTGGTGATGCTGGTGAGCGCATTTGCCAGTCGCGAGTTCTTGTTGCGCGCGTATGAGGAAGCAATTCGCCAACGCTATCGCTTCTACAGCTACGGCGATTGCATGCTGATTCTGTAACCTCCCTCTTCCGCTTCCTCTGAATCTTCTAGAACAAAGAGAGCAGAAGCTGAGGAAGAGGAAGATTGCGCTGTCGCAGATTGTGCTATTTTCCGGTCCAATGTCCGATCAACCGAGAGGCGAGCTGGTGATTCAAACGATTGCCATGCCGAAGGACACAAATCCGAACGGCGATATTTTTGGTGGCTGGTTGACCTCGCAAATGGACCTCGGCAGCGGAATTCTCGCGGCGAAAACTGCGCAAGCGCGAGTGGTCACTGTGGCGATGGAAGGGATGTCGTTTCTCGAACCTGTGCGGGTAGGGGACACCGTCCGGTGTTATGCGCGAGTAGAGAAAATCGGACGGACATCAATGACGATTCCGGTAGAGGTATGGGTAACACGTTACATGACTGGAGAGGAACGCCGCGTCACACACGGCGTCTTTACTCTGGTGGCTGTTGACGAATTTGGGAAACCAATCCCGGTGAAGCGCGGCAGCGCGTAAGAGAAATGCCGAATGCGAAATGTCGAAGCTCGAAGGAACAACTGGAGCCCTAATGACGAAAGATTCATCGATTTCGCGCTTCGGATTTCGCGCTTTGTCATTCATTCATCATTCGTCATTCGTGCTTCGTCATTTTACGGCCGGCTATTAGTTCGAACCGATGGCCAATTTCGCCTATCTTTTCGAGCGATTCCCGTCATTCGGACAAACATTTTGCTACCGCGAAGTGGCTGAACTCGCGCAGCAAGGGATCACGCCGCCAATTTTCTCGATCCGCAATCCACGGAATGAACCGCGGCAGGATTGGGACGTGCGTATCGTTGACCGCATACATTATCTGCCTGAGGAAAAAGAGTTACTGGATTACGTTCAACGCGCTTCGAAACAACGAAAGCTCACGTCAGAAATTGTCGCTGCTCTCGATGAATGGGGCCGGCGCACCGATTTCCTTCGGCTCTATCAGGCCGTCTACATAGGCTTGCACCTGCAACAACTGGGGATTCGGCACGTTCACGCGCACTTTGCTGGGATGGCGGCGCGCACCGCTTTCTGGGTCCACAGATTTTTTCCAGTCACGTTTAGCTTTACCGCGCACGCCAACGACGTTTTTGTGCCGCGGCCGTTCGAGATTGGACTTGATAAGCTCGTGGATGCAGCGCGCGTAATCGTCACCGAGACCGATTACGCTGCACAATTTTTGCGTGAGCAATTTCCGAAACGTGCCGATATCGTTCATCGCATTTACAATGGGCTGGATCTCGCCGAATTCGGACGAGCCGATTTTTCCGGTACACCGCCGCTGATCGTGGCAATCGGTCGCTTGATTGCCAAAAAAGGATTCGCCAACTTGATCCGCGCCTGCGGATTGCTTGCGCAGAGCGGAAAAGCGTTCCAGTGCGAGATCATTGGTGAAGGTCTGCTCGAAAATGAATTGCGCACGCAAATCGAGCAGCTGAATCTGCAAGATCGCGTCACACTGTCGGGCGCTAAACCGCAGCAGGAGCTTCGGCAGCGTCTGGCGACCGCAAACGTTTTTGTATTGCCAAGCGTTGTCGACGCACAGGGCGGGATGGACAATCTTCCCACAGTCATCATGGAAGCAATGGCGGCCGGGTTGCCGGTCATCTCGACCGATATCGGCGGCATTTCAGAAATGGTCGTTCAAAACGAAACAGGTTTTTTAGTGCGACCAGGCGATGCAGCGGAGCTCACCGGCGCGATCGAAAAAGTAATTGATGATCGTCAGTTAGCGCAAAGACTTGGCCAGGCTGGATACGAGCGTGCTCGCGAGCTTTTTTCGATTGAGAAGAACGCGCGCGAGCTATTCGCGTTAATTAATATTGGTAGCGGCGATTAACCTCAATCGCCGAAGTGCCCGAGCGGTTCAGATGAACGGCTCCCAAGGCGCGCCTTACAACAACTCACGAACACAATTGACCGCGTGCAAGTAAACATGGTGCGGTCCGCCGCGCATCAGCTCTTCACCCATCAAACTCACCGGATCATTTTTTGCCGCGGGCATTAGCTGTGGCATGCGTTTTTCGCCGGGCTTTCCGCGTGAAACTTCAAGCAGATCGCCGCACTTGGCGTGAGTCACCAGAAATTCTACCTCGGCGGTTTCCATCGCTACTTCGCCAATTGGCTCTCCAGGCCGTTCGCGCAGCTCGACATCGATTTTTCGGCCGGAGGAACCAATGAATCGCAGCTCGTTCGCTACATCTGCCTTCTCACCTCTCCAGCTCAATTGCGCCGCAAGCCACCCGGCAAAAAGGACAGCCGTTGATCGGAATCCAGGGGCGAAATCGATTCGAACGCTCCTGATTTTGCCGAAATGATGATGCGATGCGGGGTGATCGAAGAATTGAGCGATCGCAAAGCGCACATTATCCAATCGCGTCCAATTTAAGTCGCAAAACACCATCCGCTGTTTCGCCTCCTCTTCTGCGGACTCCACCAAACGCATTTGCGCGCGAAAATCTTCCCAGTCCCGGCTGTCGTAAATTATACGATCTACCCATGCCCAAAGTTGCGGGTTCATCGGTTCACGGAATTCCTCCTGCCACCAGAGATAGAACGGAAGGTCTGAGTCAAGATGCGAGAAAACTATGCTCGGGAGCAGAGTCGTACAACCGCCTTTGAGCAGAAACGAGATTTGTTCGGAGCAGATTTGTTTGCTCCCTGTGCCGCTAACGTGGCAGTGCGCGCTAATCCACGCGTCGACGCCATCCTCCGTTGCGTTGCAATCCGCTTCGATCACGATGGCGCGACAGGCGTGGTTCTCAGTAATTTTCGCCATAAGCTGTGTGTTCTTGTTCAGTGAGCCTGGTTCTTCGCTATAAACGGCAAGGTTCATAAGCGAAGCGCGCGTCATGGCACCGGCGCTGTCCTGCCAAAGTTTTTTCAGCTCCTGGTCGATCCTGCTGATTTCAACCGGAACTCCCATCGAATACGTTTCAGTTACGGTAGGCATCGCTTAGAGTCTCCTCCACGCCCGGCCGTCGCGAGCAAGCAAATCGTCCGCTGCCTCTGGTCCCCACGATCCTGCAGGATAGAAGAACAATTCGGGCGCACCCTTTTTCGCGTGCCATGCTTCCTCGATAGGATCGATGAAAGCCCAGGCTTGTTCGACCTCGTCGCGCCGAGCAAAGAGTGTGGCGTCGCCGCTCATCGCATCCAGCAGCAGACGTTCGTACGCTTCCGGGCTGGCTTTCCCGAAAGACGTTCCGTAATGAAAGTCCATCTTTACCGGCTCGATGCGGAAGCTTGTGCCAGGCACCTTGGCATGAATCCGTAACGAGATCCCTTCGTCCGGTTGAATTCGAATGACGAGAACATTCAGATCGTGCAAATCCTTATTGAACAGAACCGCCGGCGCTTTCTTGAAGTGAATGGAAATTTCTGTTGCTGATTTCGGAAGCCGTTTCCCAACGCGCATATAAACAGGCACATCCGCCCAGCGCCAGTCGTCGATAAATAAACGCAACGCGACGAAGGTCTCCGTTTGCGAATCGGGATTGACGTTTTGTTCCTGGCGATAACCAACGACCGGATCGCCGTGAATGGCGCCTTCGGTGTATTGGCCCCGCACAACGTTGGCTGCGATTTCATTGCGCGACCAACGGCGCAGCGATCGCACCACTTTCACCTTTTCATCGCGAATACTGTCCGCAGCCAGATCCGTGGGCGGTTCCATCGCGACAAGACAAAGAAGCTGCAGCAAATGATTCTGCACCATGTCGCGCAACGCGCCTGCGCGTTCGTAAAACCCTGCGCGAGTCCCGACGCCCAGCGTTTCGGCCGCTGTGATCTGCACGTGGTCGACGTAGTGCGTGTTCCAGAGCGGCGAGAAAATCGCATTCGCAAATCGGAGAACAAGGATGTTTTGTGCCGTCTCCTTGCCGAGGAAATGATCGATCCGGTAGGTCTGCTCTTCGCTGAAAGAATTGCAGACGATCCTATTAAGGTCGCGTGCTGAGGCGAGATCGGTTCCGAACGGTTTTTCGACGATCACGCAAGCCCAGCTACCTTTGCATGTTTCATTCAAGCCGGCGGCTTTCAAGTGCTTGAGGATCGGTTCAAACTGATCTGGAGCGACGGCAAGATAAAAAAGGCGATTGCCGCGGGTGCCGTAGTTTTTGTCGATCTCATCAAGGCGTTTGGCCAGGCTTTTGTAACCAGACTCGTCGTCGAAGTCGCTCTGGTGGTAAAAAATCGATTGAGCAAACGTCTTCCAAATCTCGTCGCGCACGGCCTGGCGAGAAAATTTGCGCGTGGCTTCTTCAAGATCGCTCCGGAATTCGTCATCACTTTTCTTGCGGCGAGCAAATCCAACAATTGCTACAGAAGGAGGCAGATCACCATCGGCTGCAAGGTTATACAGAGCGGGGATGAGTTTGCGGTGCGTGAGATCGCCCGTAGCGCCGAAGATCACAATATTACACGGCTGCGGCACAGGCCGAGTGGAAAGCCCTTCCCGGAGCGGGTTTGGTTCCGGCTGCTCAGCCGCTCGATTCATATTGTCCCACAGATTACGCAGATTTCGGCAGATTGGATAGCGCTGAACGTCCAAGGACGCATTGCTCAAACGCATTGGCTGCGTAACAGGTGCTGCACAATATGCCGCAGTCATTTCGCGCTGTGATCTTCGATCTCGATGGCGTGCTCGCCGATTCTGAGCCGTGGTGGAATGAGATCGACGCGAAACTACTCGCCCAATACGGCGTGAGATATCGCGGCGAATATCATCGAAATGTGCTCGGCGTGAGCTATCGGCTCGCGGTCGAGTTTTTCAAAAAAGCGTTTGGCCTCTCCGTCTCCACTGACGAATTGATACAGCGGCGAGGAGAGATAGCGACGGAATTTTTTGCCAATCGCGTCGGGCTCTTCCCTTCCGCAAAAGAGGTTCTGCAAGAGTTGCGGCGGATGAACCTGCGTCTCGCAGTCGCGACGAGTTCGGTCAGTGCATCTGCAAGGCCATTCTTAGATCGACATCAACTGACGGCGTTCTTCGATGTCATCGTTACCGGTGACGAGATCGAACACGGCAAACCACATCCCGACATCTACCTGCGCGCAGCGGCAAAACTCAACGTCGCTGCCGACGCGTGCCTCGTCATCGAGGACGCCCTTGCTGGCATCGCCGCCGCCAAAGCCGCAAAAATGTGCGTCGCCGCGATTCCGGACAGACGCTTTGTCGATCCACACGAGTACGAAAAGGAAGCTGACTACCTGCTCGGCAGCCTTTCTGAAATCCCGTCGCTCCGGCGCGTTGCTAGAGATTAACGACGAAATTGGTACTACGACAGCAGCGGAAAACGCCGTGTGAGGTCGCGCACTTTCTCGCGGACGCTGTTGAGAGAGGATTCGTCGGTGCGGTTTTGGAGCGCTTCGGCAATGAGATCGGCGATTTCGAGCATTTCTTCTTCTTTCATCCCGCGTGTCGTTACGGCGGGAGTGCCAACGCGGATGCCACCGGGTTTGAAGATCGGGTAGGTGTCGAACGGAATACCGTTCTTGTTCACTGTGATCCCGGCGCGATCGAGAACTTCCTGCGCTTCTTTCCCGTTAATTTCTTTCGGGCGGAGATCAACAAGCATAAGATGATTGTCGGTGCCGCTGGAAACAATGCGGTAACCGTGCTTGGCCAAACCGGCGGCGAGCGCTTTAGCGTTTAGCACAACTTGCCGTTGATATTCCCGGAATTGCGGTTGCAACGCTTCGTGGAAACAAACCGCTTTGGCTGCGATGACGTGCATGAGTGGTCCACCTTGAACGCCCGGGAAAACCGTCGCGTCGACCTGCTTCGCGAATTGTTGCTGGCACATGACGATGCCGCCGCGCGGGCCGCGCAGACTTTTATGCGTCGTCGTAGTGACAAACTGCGCGTGCGGAATGGGACTGGGATGCTGACCTCCTGCAACGAGGCCGGCGATGTGCGCCATATCGATAAAAAGAATCGCGCCGACTGAATCAGCGATTTGACGCAGCCGCGGGAAATCGATGATCCTCGGATAGGCTGAAGCGCCCGCGGTGATCATCGCCGGCTTCACTTCCTCGGCTTGTTTCTGCAACGCGTCGTAATCGATTTGCTCCGTCTTCTCGCTCACGCCGTATTGCGATACCGCGTAGAATTTGCCGGAGAAATTCGCCGGATGTCCGTGGGTGAGATGGCCACCGTGCGCGAGATTCATAGCGAGAATTTTGTCGCCCGGTTTCAGCATCGAGAAATAAACGGCCATGTTCGCCTGTGCGCCGCTATGCGGCTGCACATTCACGTGCTCGCATCCGAAGAGTCGCTTCGCGCGATCGATCGCCAGTTGCTCGGCAGTATCGACATTCTCGCAGCCGCCGTACCAGCGCTTTCGCGGATAACCTTCGGCGTATTTGTTCGTGAGAACGCTGCCTTGTGCTTCCATGACTGCGCGGCTGGTGAAATTTTCGGAGGCAATCAATTCGATGTTTTCGCGCTGACGTTTTTCTTCCGCCATGATCGCGTCAAAAATTTCCGGATCTGTCCGGCGCAATGCTTCACCGTAAATGCGAGACGAAGATGTCAATCTTTCCGGTTCCATAGGATGAGAAATATCACTGCCGCCATAAATGTCCCCAGTGCGAGCTGCACCTGGCGGGACGAGCGCGCTTTGTTCGACAAATGTGAGAACGCTGGGAAGAGCGTTGCTGATGATGCGCGCGCAATCCTCGTACACTTCGCGGCCTAAACCGATTGGATCGGGCACGTCGCGCCAGACCGTTGTGCCTGGCTCTTCGAATTCCCGGAGCAAAAACGATTTTTCAGCGCCTTGAGGAAACACTGTTTGGATTGTCTCGAGGTGCGCGCCGGTCATTGCAAAAATGTGTGTGGCGCGATCGACGAGCGCCGCCGTCAGCGGCTGACTGCGCAGGTCGCCAATGTCTGCGCCTTCTTCCGCGCAGACTTGTACCGCATACAGACTTGGCGGCTGTCCGCGCACTGCATGCACGCCGGCCGAAAGAACTTCGATGTCGTTGCGGTTGCCAATCAGACGACGAAAAAGCCCTTCCGCGATCGGGCTGCGACAAATATTACCTGTGCAGACAAAGAGGACGCTTTTCACGGTTCGCACGGCGCGAGCGAGCGCCAACCAACCTAAAAGCGAACGGGTCTAAGTCAATTGAGTGCCTTGCAAGGCATGACGACTTCTCAGCCGCCATGACCTACGGCGGCTATGAAGCCGTCGTCTCTTGTTCACATCTAACCGCGCGGTACTTGCAGGTGGAACCTGTGCCAGAGATAAAGGACTAAAATCGCCCCGAGGATGGAAACGATTAAACCGCCGGGATGAAATCGGCCCCTGCGCTTGGTGGATAAAACAGATGCGTTACCGCTCCGCCGATAATCGAGCCGACAATTCCAAGCACCACTGTCCATGTGATCGACAAATGTGTATGCATAAGCGATTTCGCGACACAGCCCGCGAGGAACCCGACAATGATATACCAGATAAGATGAAGCATGATTTTCTCCGTTGAATCGTGCGAATTTGGGAAATCAACTCGCAGCAATATCAGGCCGGCCAGTTGAAAGCCACGCAAAACTATTTCTATGTCAATCCGAAGACGCAGACCGGCACACTGAAACAGCGGACACCCCAGCGCGTACATAATTGGAGCTTCTCCGCAGGGTGAATTGCCGTTATTCTACCGGGCATTCCGTTGCTTTTCCGCAAATGACCATCGACACACTGCGTCAGGTGCCATTATTTGAATCGCTCGACAATGAGGCGGCTGCGAAGTTATGCGACTTGCTGGAGACACTCGATTGTAAAGCGGACACGTTCTTATTTCACGCCGGCGAGCCGGGCAACGCGATGTATCTGATCGAGCGTGGGAAAGTGCGCATCTGCGTTCAAGCCATCGATGGGCACGAAGTGACGCTGACCGAAATGGGCCGCGGTGATTTCTTTGGCGAACTGGCGCTGCTCGACGGCCAGCGGCGGTCGGCGGACGCGCGGGTGGCGGAGGACGCACGGCTCGCTGTGCTCTCGCGTGACCATTTCCTTTCGTTCATGCGGAGCAATCCCAATGTCGCACTAGAGATGCTCACCGCGCTTGCCAACCGCCTGCGACGCACCGATGAACTCTTGCGGCATAGCGTTACGCGCAACGTCAATGTGGAGGAAGCCGCGCAGTTGACACTTGCTGATCGCTCGGCGGACCTGATCGCCGAATTCGGCGGGAGTTGGAAATTCATCCTTGCGGCGGTGCTCTTTTTTAATTTGTGGGTATTGATAAACACTTTTACTAATCGTCGTTTTGATGCGTTCCCCTACTTACTGCTGAGCACTGTGATTAACATGCTCACGCTAATACAGGCGCCCATCATCTTGATGTCCCAAAACCGGCAGTCTCACAAAGATCGGCTGCGCGCCGAAATCGATTACCAAATAAATTTAAGAAACGAACTGGCCTTAGCTGAAATTAACGAACGGCTGAAAGCTCTCGAACGCGATTATCTGCGGCTGGCAACGGAGAAACAACTCGAATAATGAAGAGCGTTCGCGACATTAAATCGTTGAAGCGCTGAAACGTTGAATCGGAGATCCGCTGTAATGATTTAAGGAATCACGCCGCTTCCGAAGTTGCCGCACCAATCAGCTTGATTATCGTTGCTCTCCCTATGAAAAAGCTGGTAACCACCGTGCTTCTCATCGCGGCGCTTATTGTTGTACTCTCCGGTTGTGCCTCCCAGGGGCCGAGCCCGGAGCAACAGACACGTGAGGCGGAGCAGCAGCGAGAAGCCGAGCGTCAGCAGGCGGAGTTTCGCAAGGGCCTGCCTCCGGTAAGCAATCCCGGGCAGGGCTGGTAAAGGCTCCGCTGGGGGGATTCCATCCTCGTGCTCATGATCGTAATCGAAAACTTACGCCAGTGACTCGAGCATGAGTACGATTACGAGGAATAGCTCAATCGTCAGTCTTAGCACACTAGCCTTGCGTGCCGAGGCTGCTTAAAGTCGGAAATGCCTTCGCAATGGAAGCGAATCCGATACCGCCTGGAGTGGCTAGGACTTCTCCTTGCCGCTAAGCTGATCCCATTGTGTTCGCGAAGAGTCTCATATCATCTTGCCCGGACAGCCGGGGCGACGCTCAGCTTCCTTGATCGGCATCGGTACCACGTCGCACTGAGTAATCTCGAAGCCGCATTTGGCCATCAATTTTCTCCCGCTGAGCGACGAAAAATTGCCCGGGAATCATTTCAACATTTCGCGCGGACCATGGTCGATCTGTTGTGGAGCCCGCGTCTAACAAGAGAAAATTTTTCTCGCTATATCGAGTGTCAAAATTTTGAAGAAACAGCGCAAGGCACGGGACCGGAGCGCAGCGTAGTCATCGCGTGCTATCACTACAGCAACTTTGAATGGCTCAGTCTGGCCTGTGGTTTTCTCGATCTGAAAGGCACAATTATCTCGCAGGAATTCAAGAATTCGTTGCTCGATCCAATTTTCAAAAAACTGCGCGAGCAATCCGGACACGAACTGGTACCGCGCGAGCGCGGCATCATCCGGCTTTACAAAGTGCTTCGGCGGAAGGGGCGCACCGCGCTGCTGGTGGACCTGACGGTACCACCGACCCAGGGGGCCGTGGCCATTGATTGTTTTGGATTAAAAACAAGCGTGACTTCCGCGCATGCGTGGCTGAATGAGCGTACGGGCGTCCCGATTATCCCCGCGCACTGTGAGCCGCTCCCCGATGGACGTTATCGGCTCATCTTCCATCCCAAGATCGAACGCACCGCTGAGATGACTCACCAGCAACTCGCTCAGGCATGCTGGAATTCATTTGAATCTTACGTGCAAAAGAACCCGGCACCGTGGCTCTGGATGTACAAGCACTGGCGCTACCTGCCGGCAAAGCCGGACCGGTTTTATCCGTTTTACGCGAATTTCTATCGGCCGTTCGAAGATTTGCTTCAACGCGACAAAGTCAATGCTACTGAGGAACCGAAGCTGTAGATGTGTTCCTCGCGGTGGGCGAATGCCGTTGCGATTCGCCTGGGTGCTTGACAGACAGGACCGCTGCACTTCCCACCTTTACGGCTTGCTTGATTCAGGCACCTTCGCGGATTAAGCGTGCTTCGCGTCATGTCTCGTTCATCCGTATCCGGTACCAGTGAAGTATTGCGCGCGCATTGCGCGGCGATTGCGAAAGAGGAAGCACTCCTTCGTGAAGGCGGAGGTAAGGCCGGTCACGAACGCCAGCGCAAAATGGGCAGGTTACCAGTGCGCGAACGGCTCAGTCACCTGCTGGACAAAGATGCCCAATTTTTCGAGATCGGTCTCTGGGCTGCTTACAAAATGTACGAGCAATGGGGAAAAATTCCAGCAGCCGGAGTCGTGACAGGTATCGGCAACGCGACTGGTATTCCATGCATGATCATTGCCAACGACGCAACCGTGAAGGCCGGAGCGTTCTTTCCACAGACAACAAAGAAAGTCATTCGTGCTCAGCGAATCGCATTCGAGTGCTCACTCCCCATCATTTACCTCGTCGATTCCGCGGGCGTGTTCCTGCCGATGCAGGATGAAATTTTTCCAGATGAAGATGATTTCGGCCGAATCTTTCGCAATAACTCCGTGATTTCGGCATCTGGGATTCCGCAGTTTGCCGCAATCATGGGCAATTGTGTCGCCGGCGGTGCTTACCTGCCGGTGTTATGCGACAAGATCTTAATGACCAAAGGCAGCGGGCTTTATCTGGCAGGGCCATCTCTGGTGAAAGCAGCTATTGGTCAGGTTATCGATGCTGAAGAACTAGGCGGCGCGCAAATGCACGCGGAAGTAAGCGGAACAGTGGACTTTTTTGAAAAGGATGATCCGTCCTGTCTCAAGCGCCTTCGTTCGCTGGTGGCGCTTCTGCCCGAGGCAGAAGCAACTGGAAGCGCGCAACCGGTCCGATCCGGACAAGCGGTTAGCGCGCCGAAGCCTGCCAAGGAGCCGAATACGATTTATGACCTGATCAGTTTTGATGGCCAGAAGAATTACGATGCGCGCGATCTGCTCGCCACGATCATTGATGCAGACTCAATGGATGAATACAAGGCCGACTACGGCAAAACGATCGTGACTGCGTATGCGCGCATCAATGGCCGGCCCGTGGGCATTGTTGCCAACCAACGCTTACAGGTCAGGACCAAGAAAGAAGGCATCCAGATGGGCGGTGTCATTTATGCCGATAGTGCCGATAAGGCGGCTCGATTTGTTATGGATTGTAATCAGACGAGTTTACCGATCATTTTTTTCCAGGACGTTACTGGTTTCATGGTGGGACGCGACGCGGAAGAGAGCGGGATCATACGCAGTGGCGCGAAGCTCGTGAACGCTGTCAGCAATTCGATCGTGCCAAAGATCACCGTCGTTGTGGGCGGATCATTCGGTGCCGGGAACTACGCGATGTGCGGCAAGGCATACGATCCACGATTTATCGTGGCCTGGCCGACTGCGCGCTACGCCGTAATGGGCGCCGCGCAGGCATCGGACACTGTGTTTGCAATTCTCGCCCGCGCTCGCGAACGAGGTGACAAAAAAGCGACGCACGAAGAGCTCGAGGATCTTCGCGCAAAAGTGAAGCAGAGCTATGAAGAACAAACGGACATTCGCTACGGTGCTGCTCGCGGCTGGGTGGATTCCATCATTCAGCCGCACGAAACGCGGGACGTGTTGATTCGCTTGTTGGAATACGCGTCGCGCCCGATGCCGAAAGCGCATTTCCACACCGGAGTCATCCAAGTCTAAATTCGTCATTCGGAGTTCGTCATTCATCTTATGCCGCTGGTTCTTATCGAGAAACAAACACCCCAAATAACTATAGTCACCCTTAATCGCCCTGAACGCCGTAACGCGCTGACTCTCGAGCTACTCAACCAACTGCGCGCCGCGATCAAAGCGGCTTCGGATGAATCGCAGGAGCGAGTAATTATTTTGCGCGGGGCGGGCGTGGCGTTTTGCACCGGTCTCGATTTAAAGGAAGCAGCCGACCAGGAGAAGGCGCACGCAACCGCTGAGATGGTCGCGAATACTCTGATTGCTATTAGTCAAACACGTCTTATCACCATCGCGGCAGTCCACGGCGCGGCGGTTGCGGGCGGAGCAGGCATCATGTCCGCATGCGACTTTGTTGTGGCGGCAAAGGGAACGAAAATTGGATATCCCGAGGTGCGTCGCGGGCTGGTGGCCGGATTGGTCATGACTTTTCTGCGCCGGCAGGTAGGGGAACGAAACATGCGCGAGCTGTTGTTAGGCTCGGAGCTAATCGATGCCGAACGCGCTAAAGAGATCGGCCTGGTAAATCGGGTTGTCGCGCCAGACAGCGTGATGAGTGAAGCGCAAGGGTTTGCCGAGTCAGTTTTACAAGGAGCGCCCAGTGCGCTGGAACAAACGAAGCAATTGATTGACGAACTTTGGTGGCGTTCAGTGAAACAAGATGTCCATCTTGCTCTCAAGTATCACATGCAAGCCCGGGAATCTGTCGAAGCCCGCGAAGGCATCGCCGCCTTTAACGAAAAGCGACGACCGAAATGGGTACTGTAGCCGCGTCGCTGTGCGACGCGAACTTGGCCACTTGCGGGCTGCTACATCCTTTAGATTGCCGGCTGCGCAACTGCTGGTCCTTGATATTGAGCGCTTCCGAAGCCAAGTATCGGCCAGAAGATGATTCCCAAGAAAGCGAGACCGATTCCAAACCCGGCACCTTTACCGAAGCTCTTGGCCATATCGATGCACAGAATAATCAGAATGATGAAGTTAACAAAGGGAATCAGCATCAACAGAATCCACCACCATGGCCGGCCGACGATCTTGCACCAAACATAAAGATTGTAGATCGGGATGATGCTGGCCCAGCCCGGTTGGCCGGCTTTTGTGAACACTTTCCACATCGCCACGATTAGGAACAGCGCGATGAGCAGTCCAACGATCGTCGAGGCTGGGCTGGGAGCCTTGCCCTCAGTGCTGTATTCGACTTGAGCGAGCAGGGAGACGCTGTGGAAAAAGAGATTCTGCGGGAGTTGGATGATTGATGTCATATAAGTTAAGGCGTTAAATGTTCGCGTTTAATGGATTACATGTTCAAAGACAAGGAAAATCTGTCGACCCTTTGTCTATCGCCCTTCCGCGAAGCAATCTCGAAAGCGTTTGCGCCAAACGAACGCGTTTAATCGCCTTCGTCACCGCCACGATTATCGCCGCCATCGTCTCCTCCGCCATCGCCACTATCATCACCGCCTCCGTCGTCATCGCTACCACTATCGTCATCACTCATGTTCTCACCTTCGTCGTCGTCCGAGGCATCCTCCATACTATCGTCGTCAGCTTTAATCATTGCTGCCAGCGCCTTATTGGCGTCATTTAGCAAGGTTTTGGCGCCGGCTTTTTGGCCTGTTGGTTTTTTCTGATCAATTTTCGCGACCCCAGCGAGCGCGTGCCCCGGCTTCATTGCGCGTGCGACAGTGAAGATGCTGAGCGATAGGCAGAGCAAGAGAGCAACGAATTTTTTCATGGTGGCGCGCAGACTGTCAGGCGACAGGCTAAGTGTCAATCTTGTTAGAAGCACAACGTGCGACCTCGCTTTACGAATCGCGGCTGAGACGCGATGGTCGCGCGCTGATGAAACGCAAAAACTCATCGCCGCAATGGAATTGGCGGCGCAAAACAGGCTGGGGTGTCCCCCTGGCTTGGTTGACGCTTTGCGTCGTTTGGAGTTCGACCTGGCTCGTCATCAAAGTCGGTTTGCGAGATTTGCCGCCGATTTCTTATGCAGCAATCCGTTTCATCATCGCAGTGATTGTTCTATTCGCGGTTTCTCTGGGACGAGTGCGCTTGTTGCCGCGGCGCGGGGCAGACTACGCCGTCCTGGCCTTGACTGGCGTTCTGATGTTCGCAGTAAATTACGGTCTCCTGTTTTGGGGTGAACTGCACGTTTCATCAGGTCTAGCGGCCGTGTTACAGGCGACCATCCCGATCTTTGGGATGCTTTCCGCGCATCTGATGCTTCCCGACGAACCGCTGCGACTGCAGAAACTTTTAGGCGCACTGCTCGCGCTTGGCGGCGTAGCTATGATCTGTGAACGCCTGCTCGGTTTCAGTGGCTTAATGGCGTTCTGGGGCGGACTCGGCATTGTGTTTGGAGCAGCCTGCGCAGCGTTCTCCAATGTCTTACTCAAAGCTCGCGTGATTCAACTGGCACCCTCGATGATCGCAGGCTGGCAAATGATCTTCGGTGCGGCGCCATTGCTTGTTACCGGATTTATTGTGGAAGGAAATCCGGCCCGGTTTCACTGGAGCGCTTTATCTTTTTTTTGCTTGCTTTATCTGGCTGTGATCGGCTCCGCGCTAACGTTTCTGTTGCTTTACTGGCTGTTGCCACGCATGACGGTGGCAAGGCTACAAGCAATCTCGCTCATTACACCGCCTGGTGCAGTCATGCTCGGATGGGCAATTGGAGGCGAGACATTTTCCCTGCTCTCGCTTGTTGGCGCTTGTTTCGTCCTGGCAGGCGTGTGGATGATTTTCCGAAGAGCAGAGATGCGGGAGCCGGTGATTCAAGAAGGTTAATTAATTATCTGGCTACTTCGTGGTCATCGCTGCTGCCTTGATCACGCTGCTGGCTGCTTCGTTTTCTCTCAAACAGTCTGCTCACCCCCCAGGTTGCTCAGGGGTAGGAACTTCCTTGGGAGACTTCGGCTCGATCACGCAAATGAACGTCGCGCTTGGCTTCAAGGGTTCAAAGCATTTCGAAGCGCTAATCTCTCCGGTGGAGTCTTGGTTTCTACGCGTGAGCATCCCTTGCAGACCTTCTTATGGAGCGATTTTACGGTTCGAAACAAACGAGAATACACTTATCGCGTGGTAGCAATACGTGGACAACCCGGCGCTCTTGTAGAAGGGGAGAATGTCGAAGTTCGGATTACCACAGAAAACGAAGATAGAGATACCCACGCCATTTATTTTAATCGCGGGGTCGCCGGCTCCCAAGCCTATACCCGTAAATTCGGAGATCGACGCCCCGATGAAGTGCCCAATCGCGAAGCATGGCGTTGGCTTTCTCGCGGTTTATTCGAAGCGATGCTCGATTTTGTCGGGAAAGCGCGAGGTCCGAACAGCGCGGTTCGTGCAGCGGTCTACGAGTTCAATCAAGGTGCGGTACTTCAAGCCTTCGCTAAGGCCCCGCGATTCGGGTGCAGATGTCCAAATTATTTACGACGCACGTCAGATAGTTAACCAAGAAAATCCAAACAGGAGTAAGCTTCAGCCAAGCGAGGCAAATCGGCAGGCTATTTCCGCAGCAGGACTTGACGGCGCCTGTATACCACGGACATCGGATCCCGGGGGCGATCTCGCACAACAAGTTTATCGTACTTTTAGAAAACGGAGAGCCTACTCAAGTCTGGACTGGCTCAACTAATATGACCGACGGGGGAATCTTCGGTCATTCCAACGTTGGTCATATCGTACGGGATCCCTCGGTGGCAGCGAAATATCTTAGTTACTGGGAAAAGCTCAAGACTGATCCAAAGATGGATCGTCGGCCGGATAACGATGAACTGCGACCTTGGAATGAAGAGCACTATCCGATTCCCCAGGGAGAGCCTGCTGACGATATAACAGTGATTTTTAGTCCTCGACGAACCTTAGCTGGACTCGAGTGGTATGCCCAAAGAATGGAGGCGGCAACGAGTGCAGTCTTCTTGACTGCAGCTTTCGGAGTAAACGATCTATTCGAGGAAGTGTTCGCGCAACCGCGCGATTACCTGCGTTATATCCTTCTTGAAACCGAGGACAAAGATATGGCGACCCTGTTGCGCAATCGAAATAACCGGATCGCTGTTGGTAATCTACTGAGTGGCAACAATGCCTTTGAAACATGGCTGCAAGAGCAGCGTTTGCTGAGTGAGCACCTGACGGGCCTGAATAGTCACGTAAAGTATATTCACACCAAGTATCTCCTTCTCGACCCATTGGGCGATAAACCTGTCGTGATCACGGGCGCTGCGGCTTCCGACGCGCTGCAGGCGATCGAGGTCAGGAGCAGACCAATCTTGAATGCTTCTCGTTTCATTAGAGAGACTTCTTTTCGATAGCGATCGCGCCGGCACTAACAAACTCGTCAGAAACCGCCGGCAAGGATCTGATCATTGCGCCGGCGAATTTCCTCGGGCACACTTCGCTCGTAAGCAGCGGCGAAATTATCCTCATCTTGGGGGCTTTCGTCGGGTACTTGAAGTGCCGTAAACCATCGATTCAGTAAGCAGAAGTGTCCGATCAACCAAGTTAGCTCTACGATCTGGGAATCGACGTGACCTGACATCCTATCCGTGGGAAGGTTTTTCAACCGGTCGTCCTTTAGATTGTGCTCCGTTAATACCCGGCGAAGATCCTGGAATTCCTGGTCGGTCACGAGGTGAGCATCTTTTGTCACCTTTGCCGTATAGTCTAGCACCACGCGTTCTCGCTCGGTGTACACTTCAGGATGTTTTTCGTGTTCGTGAAGATGCAGATACTTCGGCACAGCCTCTTCTCGGCGCCCGGCATCCGTATAAAGGCTCATGCCGATAAGCGAATGATGGGTCACCGAGTACCGCGATCGGTTAATCAGCGAGGTCCGGGAGATTACAAGTTCCTTGATATAGCGGTCATTGAAGCCCGCTTCTTGGACATCTCCGCGAAAAGTGCGCGGATCGAAGATGAAGGTGTTGACGTATTCCACCCCCGTTTGCAGGAGACGCGGTGTGTGTGCCATTACCTTGCAAAGATTGTTACGAACCCCTCCCCAGGTGAGCTCTCCCATGACCATTCCAGCCCGCGTGTAAGGGTCGAGCTCATCGCGTTGCAGAGGCCGAATACGGGTCCAAGGACCTTGTTTGATTTGAGTCATAATTCTATGGCTTTCGTTGGGATTTAAGTGTTATTGGACGTTCTACCGCCGAGGGCATGATCATAAATCTTGTTGATGTCCTTCTTCATCTCAATTGCCAGTGCGGGAGTGACTTTGCTGCGGCTGACTTTGCTTCGCAGATGTGCTGCATCGGCCTTAAATTGCGCGACGAGATCGTTTAGGATCGGACGACGCGCGATAAATTTCTCATCGGCGATGGCCTGCTGAAATTTTGTGTCGCCTTTACTTACTTTGGCTTCGAACGCGGCTGCATTAAAAGGTTTGCCCGGCACGGCGTACTCGTCGATGAATGCGAGTTGAAAGCTACGGAGACTTTCAATTCGCGCATCGCTTCCGGCCTTGGCGGCATACACGCCGATACTTTGGTGCGGGATATTTGAAACCCGTGGCGTCAGGCATGATCTAAAGCGCATTATCCTTTCTCCGCCGGTGTTCCGGAACTTCTTGAGGCGCGTTTTGGAGGCTTTGGCTGTTTGGCGTCGACGACTGACGCGCCCGCCTGATGCTTTCGCAAATCCCATAAAAGCCAATCGTCGTTCCGAACGAATTTTTTCGTGGCACGGTCCCACTTGAGCGGAAGCTCACGATTAAGTTTTTCAAGGAAAGGAAGGAGCGGCTTTTGTGGCGGGTGATCCTCTTCGTTTTTATCAAGTGAGATTTCCGTCCAGCCAAACCGCTCGCGGTAGCGATCGAAACCGAAGCCGTCAAAGAATTGTTCACCGCCCACCAAAGGCATATACCAAAGGCTCGGGCTCGCATTTTTATTCTCCTTGATGGGAACCTGGGAGACGAGATCTTCAAGCAGTGCCGAGCCTTCGGCGTCCTTCGCTAGATGCTCTTTGAGACGCGAAAGCGTCGGGAAACTTACGTATGGACTGACAAACAGCACGGGCTTGCGCTGCTCGTTCGCTAGGATGATCTCGTGAGGAGTGCCGACACTGTAGACGTTCGTCGGGCAGTAACAAATGATGAAGTCGCTCGTGTCCACCATCCGAAGATCAATATGGAGCGCGGGCCAGAAGCTCTCAGCTACTTGTGCGCGAGCCGCGGCACCTTCTTCTCCGCCCTTATAGGTCCATGCCACCCGGACATCTGTCGTTCCTTCCCCTTCGCGCCCGTAATCATGCATGGCCCGAATCTCTGGTTTCTCCCACGGGTCAAATACAACAACCCCCAATCTGCGAAGGAATTGACCAATTCTTGTGCGCCAACCAGTGGCCTTCTCCGCAGCTCGCGAGGCAACGAAATCCATCGGCCCCGACAAATACACTCGCGCATCGCGCAACAGACCGTCTTCTGGGTTATCAGCCGATTCCACTCTTTTTGTTTTCATAGGCGTTAAGGAAGATTCATTACACTCGTTGAAACTGAGTGTTTAGGAAGTCGCCTCGAGTATTCAAAGTGAGCCCGGAGTAAGGTCTCAACAAATTGCCCCGTACTTGGACTCGGCGAGCAACGGGTGAAAACACTTCTACTGCGATCTCATCGAATCTTGTGTTCGGCTCGGGCGTGCGCTCCGAAGAATGTTCCCACCAGACAACCCACTCATTGGTCGCGCAGAAAATAACGCCATCTAAGCTCCCAGGGGCCTTCTGAAGGTCAGTTGCGACCTGGCCCAATCTCTTCAAAAACCCCGTTTCTTTTAATTTAGACCGTCGGGTGCCGGCATATAGACGTGCACTTCCGATCTGCCAGTCGACCGACTTGGGAAACAAGTGGTATGGCTTGTCTGGCTGTACTTCGCCAGTGAACATTTCCGGAAAACTGCTTTTGCTCGCTTTCATATCAAAAAGGAGTTGATGAAGTTCACTATAGCTCCGGCCTCCCACGCATCGCTTCGCTTCATGATAAGCCCCCTGTGTTTGATAGAACACCAGAGCTATCTCATCCGGCATCCCCTCACTTTTGGTTTCAGGTAGAATAGCTGGAAGGTACGCTTTCAGCCCAAACAGCCTTTGCATCTGCACGGTCATCGGCATGAAAACCGTGCCAAGCTTCTCGATAAATTCACTTCGCTTCACTCTCTTCTTTCCTCGGAAAACACGTACTGCGTCCGCCGGGACCGGGACGGTTACCCGGTTTGGAATTGAGCTATTCTGCCTAGTACGAACTTCGCTTAACAGCTGCCATCCGCGTAAGAGCTCCACATTGAGGTTATTCAATTCTACGGAGGACTGTGCTTGATCTTGCTCCGCCGCAAGCAACCGCTCGCTCGCGTCCGCGATAGACTTGGCGAGGCCCTTACCGCGATTGCTTACCGCTGCACTTAAGAATCCCCCTTGAATAATCGCATGAATGCGACGCACACCGAAGTCCGTGGGCTCATTCTCAGCCGGAAGGCGTGGATCCGCTTCAAATGCGGCAGTCACAGCGATTTTAGCGGCCGTACTCGATGTGCTGAAAATCCCGAAAACCTTCCGTTTCGCCAATTCGAATGCTTGTCTGCTTGTTATGCCTCCCGACCATAGAATGGAGATCCCCAATTCCTTTGCATACGCAAGGATTTCCTCGATATCGGCGAAGGTTAGAACCCCAATATCATTCGCCACATTAGGCTGGCGGATCAAACGCCGTGGATTGACACGATCCGGGCTATCGAAAAGCACAATCTTTGCGCCGGCTCCCCGAGCGGTTTTGAGCCAGAGCTTCGCCGCGTCTTTACACCGGGTGTCGTCATAAACGTCTTCAGCGGTAAGCAACGGTGTGTCTACGTAAAAAGCAGGAATCGCGGTCCAGTCGGTAGTCCATCCTGTGATCATTTCGATCACAGCGCCTTGCTCTTCCAGAGTCATTGGCATCAGACCGTATTTCCCGGCGGAAAAGCCGTTCGTACGCGCCGTGTGGAGGCCGGTCCAAATGGTGCGTGCAGCCGTTTCGACATCAAGGTGATACCGATACGTCAGGCGAACCCCGAGTTGACGCGATAGTCTCAGCAACCGACGCAAGTGTTCGGGATCCAGAATATTTAGTAGCGACTGGATTTCCAATCGCCTGCGAGCAGGCTCGCGAAGGTCCCCATCGATCGCTAACTCGCGTATACCCGCGTCAACTGCGAGCTTCATAATGCGTTCGATCACGCCAATTTCGTCATCCGTAATCCTGTCTTCGAAAGCGACGAGAACTGACAGCCGGTGAATCTCCGCCGGTCCCATCTTTCCCTCTTTACGTCCTGCCTGCAGTTTGGTGACCACGCCTTTGAGCGATTTGATCGGCGCTTTGGGGTCGACCGAAAGCCGCACTGTGAGCGGTCTGGGCTGGCCGTCGGGCGTGTGCACAAAAGGCTCAAATGCGGCGAGGACGTTGTCCAGCCATTGCTTATCATTCGCGGATTTTTCGGTTACCGCGAATTCAGGCAGCTGCTGGGTTAGTCGCGTATTGACTCGAACACCGACGTTCGTGGTCAAGAGGAGGCGCCCCGCGGCCGCGTCTGAGAGGTCTTCATATTCTGGAGGCCCAATAGGTACTTCACCCGCGCTCGTCATGCGCTCGCCGTCCAGAGTGACACCCAGGCTCACCGGGTCGATCGGCCAAAGAGCCTTTGCCTTTGCCGATGCATAAGCGGCATTAACGATCGTTTCTCCAGCACTTCCTTCGTCGCTTACCGCAAACAACGGACCGAAATGTTCGCTGTCGTATGTAGCCAACGGAAAATGATAACGCTTATTCCGGTGATGAGAGCTAATACTGGTCTCCATGGTCATTTGCTCTAAAGGTGGCAAACCAACCTAACGTGCCATTTTCGCAAACACCTCGCTTGATGCAAGAACAGAAAAACGCTCTGTGATAACAGTTGCCCCTTTATTCTCAACTAACGCATTTGCGACGGACGCTTATCTCCCTCATCTTATCCGTTTCATGGATTCAGTCTGTGAGGATCCCATGTTGCCTAGCCCGAACGAACCGTCAGGCGGCACCAAACGCGGGCACAAAAAATCCCAAATTGAAGGCCGCCCTTGGATTTGTATCATGGAGACAGCATAGGCAGGAGGCGCCATGGCGACACTGGGGACAGAAGCCGGTCGAAACTCAAAACTGAAGGCAGCAGTGGATCAGCAACTTGCGACGTTCAAGGCTTACGCTGCTGGTGCCCACGAAATAAAGACGTGAAGCGTGTACGATCGCCTAAGGAGCTGCTGCTCACCCGTAAAGACCGGAAGGCTGCGGGCAAGGCTTTGCGGGACAAATGTCCGCGGAGATCGCATGCGACATGGAAGGCGCCGAGAAATCGCCGGGATCCGGTCGAATTGTTGATTCAATCCAGCAACGACCGCATTCCAAACCTCATCCCAATCCGATATGGGCGAATGATGCAAAGTCCTTTCGCTTTTTATCGTGGCGCCGCTGCGATTATGGCGGCCGATCTGGTCATCACGCCGACGTCCGGAATCCGAGTGCAAGCTTGCGGTGATTGTCATCTGATGAATTTCGGAGGATTTGGAACTCCGGAGCGACGCATCATTTTTGACATCAACAATTTTGACGAGACGCTTCCGGCGCCGTGGGAATGGGATCTGAAGAGATTAGCCGTCAGCTTTGTCCTTGCCGGGCGCAATAACGGTTTCAAGGAAGCAGACTCGCGTAAAGCAGCTCTGCGATGCATCCAAAGTTACCACGAACACATGCGCTGTTACGCGGAAATAGGCGCTTTGGAAATGTGGTATCAGCGGATGGATAACATGGTCGCATGTATAAAAAGTAGGAAGTGGAAGAAGATCGTTCAAAAGCAGATCGCCAAAGCCGCAACCCGCACAGTGGCAGAGTATGACTTTCCAAAACTGGCAAGCGTCAAAAATGGCCAAGTCCGAATTAGGGACAACCCCCCTTTAATTTTTCATCCAACAGAAGTGGAAGCGGCAGAATACAATCACCTCGTTAAAGAAGCATTTCGCTGCTATCGAGAGACACTTCCTGATGATCTCAAAGTTCTCGTGGATCGTTACGAAATCAAAGATGTTGCGATCAAGATTGTCGGAGTCGGCAGCGTCGGTACCCGCTGTGCCATTTTGCTAATGATGACTGGCGATGACGACCCGCTGTTTCTCCAGGTCAAAGAGGTGCACGAGAGCGTCTTGGAGCCGTATTCCGGAAAAAGTGTTTACCAGTGCTGCGGTCAGAGAGTAGTCGCCGGCCAACGACTAATGCAGGCGGCAAGCGATATGTTTTTGGGCTGGACGGAACAATGGGGACGGCATTTTTACGTACGGCAGTTACGTGACGTTAAGATCAAACCGCTCGTCGAAATTTTCGATTCGCGTGTTCTGGCAGACTATGGAGAATGGTGTGGATGGGCACTCGCCCGAGCCCATGCCAAGTCGGGAGACGCTGCGATGATCAGCGGATACCTCGGCAACTCCAGCAGATTCGATGACGCAGTTTCGAATTTCGCCGTGGCCTACGCCGATCAGAACGAACGGGATTATCAGGCTTTGCTGGAAGCAATTCGGGCTGGCAAAATTACTGTACTTCAGGAGTGAAACGGTCACGGCAGAGTAAGCGTGGCCTTGATGTAATCGGCCATGCCTGCTTTCCATCGCATGTCGTATGACGAGAGGAACGCAGTCAGCAATCAAATTTCCTATGCAACAGATAAAGATCTAACAGAAATTGGAACCGTCACCAGGGTCACATTCAGCGGCCTGCGCTCCCAATCTGATCTACTTATGGAACGGGCAAGTACGGTGGAAGTTCGGCGAGCGCCTTAACAGAGGAAATAAACGTCTTTGGCAGGTTTTTTGGGATGTATGCGAGGTCTGGCGCGCGAATCCGCAATAGAGCAGCTTGATCAATCAGAGCCCCGGAATGTATGTCTCGGTGCCGTCCAAAATTGCAGCGTGGGTAACGAATCTTTAATTTCGGGCAATACGTAAGTTTCGGCCAAATTTCCCCGAGATACCAAGATGCAGATTGAAACGAACTGTTTATCGGTTCGGCCCAAGCTTGCGAAGGCTTTTCGGCAACAAGCGCGTTCAATTTTTCCGCATCGAAATATAAGCCAGCAGTGGCTGCTTGTTCTTGCATCCATTGGAACGAATTCCACCAAAGTGGACCGCCTTCTGGTGGACCACCCCCACCAATGTCGGAATGCACACCCGGAAACCACAACTCGAGCAAGTCCTGTCCAGCCGCCGGTCGAAACAAATTTTGACGAAAGAACGCACGACGTTCGTCTATGGCGACGGCGTGGCGGATGTGTTTGACGCTCGGATTATAGGCTGTGAAAGGGAAATGTTTCGGATCCCATACCCACCCAACGGATGACACCGTGTCCCAAACGCCCAAGAAATGCACTTGAAACCGCCGTTCATTGTCTCCTGGTTTGACCGCGCGAGCGAATGTATGGCGGAAATCATCGCACAACTTTTTCCATTTGCTCGTGTCGACCGCCCTAGATTGGTGGTGACGTCCTTCGGTAATGCGACGAAAATATTTCATCGCGTACGGAATCAAATTGTAGTTACCTCGAGGAAGAAGACCAAGCTGATGGAGAAGGCCGGCTAAGACTCTCGCTGTGTAAGCGCCCCGACTAAAACCGAATAGGAAAACACGGTCATTTGGTTCCCAAAAATCAATTAGGTACGTGTAGGCTTGGGCAACCTTATGTGACAGGCCGAGGCGAACGCGAGGCCAAACCATCGAGTAAGCGTCTTCAGCATGGGGATCAGGATGCCAGGTTCGGGAAGAGTACCGACGCCAGGATCGTAGTACAAGAGCTGCCTTTTGGAATGATTGCGGCCTAACACCTGAATCAGGCGCACAACATTCGTTGGCTCACGATCGAACTCGTAGTTCGTACCATCAAAACAAACAACCAGATTCCGACCTTCAGACGGGGCCTCATTCATTGGGGACGCTCCACGTCGTACTGAAAGAGGTCATCAGCCGCAAGAACAAACCGCCTTAACACCTTAAATCAGATCTGGTTTTCGCTTTACTTTATTAAGCGTGTAACTAATTCTCGTGTCTGCCCTGAAAGTCGAATAATTCGTTAGGGTATAGAAAAAATGATTTCCCCTGAGGAGTACGTCGAGCAGCGAATAAACGATCAGATAGGCTGGTATGATCGCAAGAGCACCACGAATCAACGCTGGTTCAAGCGGCTGCGCTTTGCCGAGATCGTCGCCGCAGCTGCGATTCCATTTCTATCCGGCTTTGCAGACAACTCGTTCCCGATCAAGATTGCGATCGGTGCTTTGGGCGTTTTCGTTGCCGTAATCGCATCGCTGCTCGGCTTGCTGCAACTTCAGGTACATTGGATTGAGTATCGAGCCACAGCGGAGTCGCTCAGAAGAGAGAAATTTTTGTTTCTGACCCAGACGGCACCCTACGATAAGGATGACGCCTTCCATCTTTTCGTGCAGCGTGTCGAAGCTCTGTTGACAAAGGAAAACACTGAATGGGCGCAATCCATGATGAAACCACCTAAATCAGCGACGCCTGCTTCAGACTCCGAGATCAAGGGTTAAAGCCCTCCGCCTGATTCAGATCCGTTTAACGACGTCGAGTCTGGAAAAAATCTCGCCAACCTGTTAAGCGTGAATTGTCAAAGCTTTAGGCGCGACCCCATTCCACTCCCCGGCGATTGCTTTCTTCCTTCTCGCACCCCTTGCAAATTGGAGGCAACCTCGTGCAGACGGGAAATAATTTCGTCTAGACCGGGAGCAGATTCTCCAGATGGACCTTCAGTCGCATCAGGCGCGGCTAACGCATCCTTTAATTCTTGCAGGTCGCGTCTCAGCTCGATATTTGCAATCACCAGCCGGCCGACAATTTTCAACGCCTCGATTTGCGCTTCCGTGAGCGTGCGCGGCTTGCGGTCCATCACGCATAACGTGCCCAGCAAATGCCCGTCGCGCGTCGCTAATGGCGCTCCCGCGTAAAATCGAATATACGGATCACCCGTTACGAGCAGATTCTGCGCGAATCGCTCGTCCTGAGTTGCGTCCGGCACGACAAACATTCCCGGCTGCATGATGGCGTGCGTGCAGAAGGCCAGAGCGCGGGGCGTTTGCTGAAGATCGAGACCGAACCGCGATTTAAACCATTGCCGGTCGGCATCGATTAAACTGATCAACGAGATCGGCACGCCACAAATGAGTGCGGCCAACTGGGTCAGCTCGTCGAAGCGTTCCTCCGGTTTGGTATCAAGAATTTTATACGAGCGCAGCGCGCGTAATCTGTCGGCGTCATTTGCCGGAACGGGATAACTCATCACCATAATTTAAAATACCAATAACCACAGATTGCGCTGTAGCGGCAAGCTCTTTCTCACCCGTCCACGCATACATCACGCCAAGGTATTTGATCATGTTCGCTCCGTTGAGGGAATCCTTTCTCAAGGGTAGTAGTTCAACCGCGCGACGACCTTCCCGGATCGCGTCTTCTTCGCGTCCCAATCCGGCGTCGTTCGGTTCGTGTTTGCGCTTCTCGGATGTTTGTCGATACATTTTCTGGAGATCCTAGTTCCCGTTTCCTGTGGCCATACCAATTGATTCTGATTTTTGGGAGGACCTTCTGGTTTTCATCGAAGAGGGCAAAGTGATCCCGGTGATCGGTGAGGGAGTGGTGACGTTCGGACCGGATAATCAGAATCTTTACGGTTGGCTGGCAAAGAGCCTTGCTAAAAAACTTCAAGTTCCGCCCGACTCCCTTCCGGCAACGCCTACTCTCAACGACGTTGTCTGCCGGCATCTGCTCCGCGGCGGAGCGCGGAATGTCATCTACACTCGACTGCAACGTCTTCTCCGCGATGAGTGCCCTGAGCCCGGCACCGCTTTGAGAGAATTAGCGTCCATATCCGCGTTTAATTTTTTTCTGACAACTACTTTCGATCCTTTGCTGGAGAACGCGCTTAACGCGGAGCGTTATGGTGGACAGCGGCTCACGCAGACGCTTTCATTCTTCCCCGAAGCTGCTCTCAAGGATCTGCCGGTAAGAAAATCCGCGCTAAGCCGTGCGACGGTTTACCATCTCCTCGGTCACGTTTCGCCTTGCCCGGAGTATGTGGTGTGGGAGGAAGATGTGCTGGAGTTCGTGTGCGCGTTGCATCAGCACCTGCCAGTGATGGAAAAACTCGCGCGGGATCTCAAGGAGCACAGCTTACTTGTAATCGGCCTGAATTTCTCAGACTGGCTTGTGCGCTTTTTCCTGCGCATCACTAGGCAGTCTCGTCTTTCCGAATCTCGCGCCACCACGGAGGTGCTCGCGGTTGGGCTCACTGCTGCTGGATCTGAAAGCATGGTGCTGTTCTTCGGCGGCGTGAGTCGGAATATTCATGTGATTGAATGCGATCCTTCAGAGTTTGTTCTCGAACTGAACCGCCGCTGGCGCGAGAAGCATCCGGTCATGGAAGGTGAGAGGAGCGAATTCCTGCCGCCGCCTGAGCCCGAGATGCCGGCTGGCGCCATCTTTATGAGTTATGCGCGAGAGGACGAAGAGGCCGCGCGCAGGCTAAAGGCGGGTCTCGAGCGCCACGGATGTCTTGTCTGGTATGACCGCGAGCGGCTCAAGCCCGGCGGTAACTGGCATAACAATCTTGAAGACGAAGTAAAAGGGCGGTGTTCACTTTTTCTCTCGGTTATCTCACGCACCACCGAGGGAGCCCCGGCCGGATATTTTCATCAGGAGCGAAATTGGGCCGCGGAATGGCAGGCGATGTTTTCCGAGGGCGAGGAATTTTACGTGCCTGTCGTCATCGACGACTCGTCGCTCGCCACCAAACGTGAGCCGCGCAGCTTTCGCAACGTCCAGTCTACCCATTTGCCCGGGGGCGAAGTGACAGTCGAGTTTGGTAAGCAGATGCGACAATTGATGGAAAAACGTCGTGCCGGCTCTACCATTCAATGAATTCCGCCGCCTCCGTAATCAAGCGCTCAGGTGATGCTGATCCGGAGTCACCGTGGTTGGGACTGCAATCTTTTACCGAAGAGACGCAGCGTTACTTCTTCGGTCGAACTGCGGAATTGCAGGAAATTTTTGAGCGCGTGCTGCACAAGCCGCTCACGATCCTGTTCGGTCAATCGGGATTAGGAAAGACCTCATTGATTCAAGCCGGCCTTATTCCTAACCTTCGCGAGGCGGGTTTGCTGCCGGTCAGCATTCGTGTCCGCTACGACGAGGACGCGCCATTGGTTGGTCGGCAGATGATCGCAGCGTTGTCTGACGCGCTGACATCCACCGGCCGCGAAGATCTCTCGGCGATTTGCCTGGGCGCGTCGAGCCTGTGGCTACTTCTGCACGACCCTGATTGCGGACTTATCGGCGAGAACAGCTCGGCAGTGGTACGCCCCGTTTTCATCTTCGACCAGTTCGAAGAGATTTTCACACTCGGCGAAGGGCGCCGCCACATCGCCGAAAATTTTCTTGAGACGATCGCGGCGATCGTCGAAAACCGTATGCCACCGGATGTTCGCGCGCAGATTGAAACCGATGATCGACTTGCGGAACGGGAGGATTACCAAGCCCATCCCGCCAAGGTGCTGCTCTCTCTGCGCGAAGACTTCCTTCATCTCTTAGAGCGCTGGCGGTGGCAGCTCCCAACTTTGATGGACAACCGGATGGAACTTCGCCCGTTGAGCGGAGTCCAAGCAGTCCAAGCGGTAACCGAACCCGGCAGTCTACGCTCTGGCAAACAGCCCATCGTCTCTCCGGAAGTAGCCAGAGCGATCGTCCGCTTTGTCGCTGGAGTTCAGCCGGGCGTGCCGCTCGACGAGCTTGACGCAACTCCACCGCTCCTGAGCCTGATGTGCGCTGAATTAAACGCGCAGCGGCTCGCCGTCGGCGAAGAAACCATCGCGGCTGAGCAACTCGAGGGCCGCAGCGAACACATACTGGAAAAGTTTTACTCAAATGTTTTCTCGAATCACCCTCCCGCGGTTCGAGAATTTGTGGAGAATCGGCTGCTGTCTGACGCTGGCTATCGTCAGGCGGTGACTCTCGACACGGCTGAGGCCGAGCTTGTCCGCGCCGGTGTTTCGAGGGAAGCCGGTATGCGCGCCATCATTGACTTGGTTGAGCGTAGGCTGCTCCTAGTGGAGGAGCGCGGGGCAGTTCGGCGCGTTGAGCTGACCCACGACGTTTTGACCCCGGTGGCCGTGGCCAGTCGCACGGCGCGCCGCGAACGGGAAGAGGGCGCGCGTTTTGCCGCCCGCCAACGGGAACGCCTCCGCAAACAGCGAAAGATTGCACTAGCTGTGGTTGCCGTATTGCTGTTTGGGTGCGCCGGCCTGACGACGTATGCCTTTTGGGCACGACAAGAGATCAAATTTCGCCAACTGTTAGACTCTGGTTATCTCTCGCTTGAGACGAGGGACTACTCTTCCGCGTTGCGGAATTTCAAAGAAGCAGCGCGCCGCAACTCATCCGAGTCTTCGCCTTGGTTCGGAATTGGTGACACGCTCGTCCAGCAGTTTTACGCTTCAGGCAACTCGAGAAATGCGCCGATCCTCACAGAGGCGATTAACGCTTATAACAATGCTATTGAAATTGAAAAAAGGACCAAGCATTCCGGGGAACGAAAAGGACTTGGCCACAGCAAGCTCGCGGAGGCCTACGTAGGATTGGGGGACGTTTACGCCGTCGGGGCAGACCCAGATTTCAAAAAAGCCGAAGAGTTTTATAAACAGGCGCAACAGATTGACCCGGAATCGGCAAAGCCGCCCGTAGGTTTTGGCAATATCCTTCTTGGGCTGGGACGACTCCATGACGCGATCGACCAATACAAGGCCTCGCTGGATGCAGCTCTTCGCCGAAATGAAACAGACTACGGAGCTCATGCCGGGCTCGGTATCGCATACTTCGGCCTCGGACGTTACGGTCTTGCAATCGAAGAATGCAACCGAGCGATTGGAGCGAGACCGAACGCGATTGTCCCGATACTTCTGCTCGCGCACGCGATCTATATGAACGACCGAAATGATCCTCACGCCGGCGACCTTTTAAGAGGCCTTGTCGGATCAGACATGAGGCGAGTCGATTCTTTAGCTCGTATGAATCTCGCTTACCTCTTGCTTGAAAAGGCGAACCTGTCGGCGGATAAATCGCTTCTCTCGGAGGCCGTTCAGTATCTGCAAGACGCGTATCAAAGAGATCCGTACGTCTTTTCGTGCTTTCGGCTCGGGATCGGCAGAGCTCTCCAAGGTGATGCCAAAGAGGCGTCGAAACTGTGGGAGACAGCCGCCAAACTATCCTGGGGCGGGGATCCGCTGGGACAGAGGATATATGCTCCGTTTCTCGCGACTATGCGCGGTCAGCCCGACGCCTTCAGCAAGATGCAAGAGATTACTCGCGATCTGGAGCACGAAGGAGCCGTAGGCGTGCTGGAGACAGTAAGGCGCGATGCAAAATTGATTCAGCGCTCTGGACTCTACGACGCACAGGTTACTCCGGTAATCGCAGTGCTTGATGGCGCGCTCAACAAGGCGCGCGAAGTCCGCTGAACTATGTGACTCCCCGCATCTCCGTGAAACCCTCGCAACACGCAGTCACGCTTGGATAAGGCCCTCGCGAAAGATTGGCATTGACATTAATGTCCCGCGAACGAAAAGATGCGACGATGTCGTTATGCCGTGCAATGTGTAACATCGTTAGCCTGTCCAAACTTTTTGTTGCGACAATGCTTGTTGGCGTGTTAGGCGCGGCCAGCGGTTTTGCCGGTCCGGAGCCCATCACGGAGTCAAAGGACGCCAATCTCGAGCCTGTCGTTGAAGTCCCAATCGCGAGAGAATCCCGCGGGTTAATCACCCTGGAAGGGCCATCGGGGATGTTTATTAACCCCACGTCTGCCACCTTGCCGCAAAATGAGTTCATCTTGAATTACTGCGTCTTATTCTTTGACACAGACACGGATGTCGTCGGACACGGCATCCTACTGAGCTACGGCGTGCGCGACTGGCTGGAGATCGGTTTTGTCGGCAATTTGCTCGATGTCAATAGCCCCGGCCCACCCAGCAGGGAAGATACTTTCGTTGTGGGAGGACCCATGGCCAGGATCCGGTTGCTACGCGACCGCGAGTGGTGGCCGGAATTGAGCGTAGGCGGTTACGTGAAGTGGGGGAGTCCCGGCGGCGGCGGAGGTCCTGCCTTAAATTCCGCAAACGCCTTCGTCGCGATTTCAAAGACCATTCCCATCGACGAAAAAGGGTTTTTGAAAACCGTCACCTTTCAGGGAGGTTTTCGCGAAGCGTGGCTCGATGAACCCGCGCCAGTTTCAAATGTTAACCGGGTTTACGGCGGCCTTGAAGTGCAACTTCCCTGGCGGCTTTTTCTGATTGGAGAAGTTACTCAGCGCAACGATAAAGTGGACCTCCGCGAGATCCCTTATGCCGCTGGGATCCAATGGCGGGGACGCTATTTTGGTTGCTCGCTCGCAGTGCTCCAGAATGGAGGCGAAAGTCGTCCCGGCATCTACTTTGGAGTCGCCGGTGGACTAGGCGCTGAGCCAGTGCGGACCTCAACGCAAGGTGGCGTTGCCGGCGCTCGACCCTAGAGGAACGCAACGTTTTTTTCCCCCTTCGCCAAAGCCTTCACCTACGCGCTCGACGAGAAGCTGATTTTCTAACGAGCCGTGCTCAAAAGCTTGCTCCCGAGAGCGACGAAGTTAAGAGCTTGCGCGACGAAGTGGTGAAATTGCTGGAATTGAAGACAAACTGACGCGGAACCGATAGCGAATTGGCGGTCAAGGTGGAACTAGATCAATGGTAGAAAGCAGATATAGAAAGGAATTAGTTCGTAGCTGTAGTCAAACCCATGAACTATCACGCCCTCTGTTTTGTGGACATGCCGTTTGGGCAGAAGCCGGATCTCAAGAGTGGAGTCGTCGTCGATTTCGATCAAATCTACAATAAGGCGATCAAACCGGCGATCGAGGAGTGCGGGCTGGAGGCGTTGCGCGCCGATGAAGAGCGCACCGGGGGGATCATTCACGGCGCGATGTTTGCGCGACTGCTGCTAGCGGAGTTTGTCGTCGCCGATCTCACACTCGCCAACCCAAATGTCTTCTATGAACTCGGAATTCGGCATGCGGCCAAGCCGTTCACCACAGTGCCGATTTTTGCCAACGTTAGCGCGCTGCCTTTTGATGTCGCGCTGGTTCGTGCTGTCGGTTACCAGCTAAAAAAAGGGAAACTGACCAAGGCAGCGGCGCAAAAACTCAAATCCCAGCTCGCAAAACGTTTGTGGGACGCGATCAGCGGTGCCACGACGCATGACAGCCCGCTTTTTCAACTGATCCCAAAATTTCCTGGTATCGATTTACCAGACGAAGTGACTGAGACTTTTAAGGATCGCATTCGGCAGGCGGAGGAATTTCGCGAGATGCTTTCGTCGGCCCGCGCGCAGCCTCTGCGTGAAGAACGTGAAGCGCTATTGAAAATTCGGCGTGACTTGGGCGATCTAAAAACGGTCCAGCGATCACTGCTGATCGAGTTGATGTCTTCCTTTCGCGATGCCGAAGCGTTTGAAGAATTAGTCGAGCTCTACAATAGTTTTCCGGGTCCCCTGAAGGAGTACGTTATCGTCAAGCAGCAATTTGCATTGGCGCTTAACCGTCGGAATCAATCGGACGATCGCGAGCGAGCGCTAAGGATTCTCAACGAACTACTGAAAAATCGCGGCCCCGATTCGGAGACGCTTGGGGTCAAGGGTCGCATCCATAAAGACACATATAAAGAGGCTACGCAGGCGGGAAGGATCACAGCTGCCGCGGCGCTAGACGATGCGATTGAAGCCTACACGAAAGGTTTCGAAGCCGATCCGCGCGACTACTACCCAGGCGTAAACGCGATCAACCTGCTAATCCAGAAAGGCGACGCGGAGTCGCTGAAAAAAGTTGAGCGCCTACTACCTCTGGTCAGTTTCGCCGTTGAACGTCGTGGCGGCGCGAGCTCTGCCGATTACTGGGATTTGGCCACCGACCTCGAACTTGCTTGTATTGGTGAAGATTGGGCGACCGCAAATCGAATACTCCCCAAAGCGATCCTTGCCGCGACGGACTCTTTTAAGACGGCAACGACCCTTGGCAATTTGCGTTTACTCAAACAAGCACGCGAGCGACGGGGACGCGAAGTCGCAGAACTTGATGCCATTCTCGATGAACTTTCAGCGCGTGACATTGAGTTCCGGGGTGAGGAAAAGACTCAACCCGACATGAACAAATCATGAGAAAAAATACGATTACTTTCGACAACGGCAATCACGCCGTCGTCGTCACCGCGGGGCGCGACACAGATGCGCAGACCATTTTGAAAATGCTCGACATTACACAGCCGCATGCGCTGATAATGGTGTTTGGCGGCGCGAAGGGACTCGACGATTTGCGGAAAGCTCGTCTTACAGAATTGTTCACCGACGCTATCGCGCCGGCGGCTGCCGAGTTGGGTGCGCTCGTTATCGATGGAGGCACTCAGTCCGGCGTGATGGCGATGATGGGCGAAGCGCTCGCGCGAGACGGCCGAGGATCTCAGTTGCTCGGGATCGCGCCGGCCGGGAAAGTCACTTACCCCGGGGGTCCGAGTCATGCAAACATCGGAGATGGCGCGCCGCTCGAACCGAATCACTCCCATTTCGTTTTGGTGGAAAGCGATGAGTGGGGTGGCGAAACCGGCACGATGTTCAAGCTCGCGGGGGCTTTGAATGTGGCGGTAGCGACGATGCTCATCAACGGCGGCCAGATCGCAGGGAGCGAGGCGTTACAAAGCGTGCGCAACGGGTGGCACCTGCTCGTGATCGAAGGTAGCGGAAGGTTTGCGGACCAGCTGAGCGCGGCCCTGTGCGATCGTCAGATTGCGAAGTCCGTCGAAGTAAGTGAGATCGTACGCTCCGGACGCGTCGCGTTATTTCATGTCGACGACCCCGCTGAAAAATTAAGAGACGAGCTGAGCCGGCTACTACGCTAGTAATGTAATGATTTCCGGAACCGATGTCGCAGCAGATTTCGCGTACGCGATAATTTGCGGACGATACTGAAAACGCATCGTATCAAAATGCCACCATTTGCCGCCCAGATGAAACCGTGGCGCTCGAGCGTCTCGATTATTTCCGATGACAATGAGTTACCGCGACAAATTGGATAAGATTGGTCCGCGGAAACTGCTTGCGTGCGACGGTGGCGGCATTCGCGGAATTATCAGCATCGAAGTCCTCGCGCGGATAGAGTCGGAGCTGCGCAAGAGCAGCGGGAATCTAAAGCTCGTCCTCGCCGACTACTTTGACTATGTCGCCGGCACCAGCACCGGAGCGATTATCGCAACACTCATCGCGCTCGGATACAGTGTCGATCAGACACGGGATTTCTATCTTCGGAGCGGCGCGGAGATGTTTCACAAGGCGCGCCTCTGGGAGCGTTTTCGCACGAAATTCGAAGACGACAAGCTCTCGAAGATGCTGCGCGATGTGATTGGTGAGGATACAACCTTAGGCTCTGAGAAGCTGCGGACGCTCCTCATGATGGTGATGCGGAACGCAACCACCGATTCACCATGGCCACTGTCTAATAACCCGAAAGCGAGATACAACGATGTTGGTCGTGCTGATTGCAATCTCAAGTTACCACTGTGGCAGCTTGTGCGCGCAAGCACCGCGGCGCCGACTTATTTTCCACCGGAGGTTGTCCGCGTCGGTCGCGACTTCATCTTCGTGGATGGCGCAGTAACGATGTTTAATAACCCAGCGTTTCAACTTTTCCTGATGGCGACGAGCGAGCCGTACCGTCTGCTTTGGCCAACCGGCGACGACAAGATGCTTCTTATTTCAGTGGGCACCGGCGCAAGCGCTAATGCGAACAGTAATTTGAGTCCAGAGGAGATGAACCTACTCTACAATGCGGGCACGATTCCTTCCGCCCTCATGGCCGCAGCGCTTCACGAGCAGGATTTTCTCTGCCGCATTTTCGGGAAATGCTTGGCTGGAGATTCGCTGGACCGCGAGATTGGCAGCGTCATCGGGCAAGGTATTCCCGATGTGCCGAAGTTGTTCACTTATGCCCGCTACAATGCCGAGCTTTCCCGCGAAGGCTTGGATGCGCTCGGCCTTGAACACATCAACGCTGGGCACGTCCAACAGATCGATTCTGTGGAGCATATCGGGGAGATGCAAGAGGTTGGCCAAGCGCTGGCACAGCAAAAAGTGAAAACTGAACACTTCTCCGCGTTTCCGGCGGCGAGCTTAGTTTAGCTATTTCGGCGCTTCCCTGCGATTTTCAACGAGTCTTCCGTCAGCCCATGCCAAAGATGTTTCCGGGCTTGGAGAAAGTGGACCCAGTAGTTTCCGCTTGCCCGGTACCCGCGACGAGGATAATGTTCTTTTAAAGGAGCCTTTAATGGCACTGTGTCCCCGCACAAGTAAGATGATAGCCACTGGCTTGTGAAGGTCGCACGCGTCATCACCAAAGTTCTTTGCTGTCTGGCTTTGATGCTCACTCCCCTGAAGGCCGGGCAGGAGTGGCAATCGATGGATTTGTCCAAAGATCCCACTGCTCTCTCTACGATCCTCGCCCTTCTCAGAAATCACGAACGTTTTGCTCAGTGGATAAACGGCAAGCCCCTCAGCAAGTTTACCTACGTCAGTTTGCGGAAAGATCGAAACGATCCCTCAAAGACCGTCTACATCCTGCTCGAGTGCGACGAGAACAAGAAACCGGTTAGGTTTCTGCGTGTCGATGAGATCGCCAGGCTAAGCGTCACAGACCCCAGAGTGCCGGAAACAGCTAAACTTATTTTCGAATACCCGGCTGCTGCGGTCAAAGCGACGAGTCTTGACCATCCAAGCGTTCAGCGAGCCGTTGAACAAACGTTTCAACTGTTTGGGTCTCCACAAAGTACCCTTTATCTTGTAAATGATCATTACGTTGAAACGCTTAAGGAAGGCGAGACAGCCAGCTCGACACTAACGAGGTTATCGGATCTGGGACTCTTGGTGATTCGTTTGGTCTCGAAGGCTGCGGACAAAGTAAGTAATGCGTTCAATGCTATTAGTAAGGGTAAAAGTCTTACATGGGATTCAACCTCCATAAAGCGCATCAGGTTTGAGTTGTCTCCTGATCGGAGCGCCATTCGCAAGCTCGAGATTGCTGGCTTGTTTAAGACCGATGACATTAAGTTGCAAAGTTTCGACGCCGCAAATCTTTCCAAGCTGGAGATAAGGGATGATCGCACAACGGAAGTTACACTGACGGGGATGACAGCTCCGGGAGCCCGGGAAAAAGGCAGGGAAAAGGAAGAATCTTCGAGCCCTGTGAATTGGGACACAAAAGACTAGTCGACTGCGATTCATGAAGAGGCTGGTCATATTCACGTTTTGCCTGCTGCTCTTCGAGGTCGGTTATGCCCTCGATGTTCCTGATTTCATGATGGTTCCAAAATCGACTTGGGTCTCAGGGTTCCCAGAATTGAACAAGGATGACATCCAAACTGAAATTGCCACTGCTGCCCAGGACGCCAATCTCGGCCTTCGTCTGGTTCACCTGAAGAAGTCGTATCAAGCGACCAGGCGTGCGTCAGAGACTCTCGGGGAGAATGGTGTTATTGAATCGGGCGACATTCTCTTAAGTCTCAGGCCAGCTTGGGCCGATACGCTCGCATATGCGCATGTGCAGTTGGGAATCTCACATGCTGCTTTGGCATTTGTGGTAGAGATGAACGGCAAGAAATATGTGCACTCTCTGGAGTCGCCGATGAGTTACAGCAGCTTTCTGGATTCGCCACATCAATACGGCGATTTGGAGGCTTTTCATATTCTGCGACCGACGCTTACAGAGGTGGAAAAATCGAACTTGAAAGGATGGGCTAAGTTGACAATGTCACACCCGGATCACTTTGCTTTTTTCTCTGACTATAGCAAACCGATGTATAAACGCGGCCTTCCAGGGGTAGATCGCCCGATCGATCAGGTTCGCCTGTTGGCAAAGGTTATAAAGGAAGGTGGCCCGACTTTTAGTTGCTACTGCTCAGAGTTTGTTTGGACGTTTCTGGGATTACGCAAGTGTTCTCCGGATGAGTTTCCAAATGGCAACTTGGAAATGTTCTTCGATCCTTTGAAAGGATTCTATCAAGACGCCCCTAAGGCAGGCCTTACGCAAGGACCAGATGCTGCACTAAGAAAGAGCGGCAACCCAAACAGGATTCAGATTCTCACTTCGAAGGTGTTTGTTGATTTTCTGGACAGCCCTTCGGATCTTCAAGGCCGTATGTCTTCGGGACACCAGGCAGTTGCGCGGGCTAATAAGCCCAAGATGGATTTGTTGAAACGTTATTACGCCTCGGGTGAACCTGCAGATGTCGTCCTGGAGATTAATCAAGGTATAATCGATAACTTTTCGCCAACGGCGTTCTTGATTCGGTCGGATGCGGGTTTGAATGGGCTTAGGTATGTCGGAACAGTAGTCTTCGACAAATAGCCGATTTCACCTCAAGACGTCCGTTCGCATAAGAGTTTGGTAAGCGTTACCGAAGTGTCAAGAGCATTGGAGATTACCGACATTCTCAGGAAAGCGGAATCCATGAATCGGACGCCCTAGTGAAAGATAAGGAAGCCTATGCCAACATTAGCTGAGCTTCATTTCGTTAGACGGCAGGGAGAGTGAATTGTGAAAATGTCCGAACACCATTGCAGATGTTGAACTAAGAGATACCTCGAATGGAGTGGAAAGATCTAGCTCAGGTCAGCCTCGCCCTGGCCCTGCTGATAGCACTTCCGCTCCTGTCGGCCTGGATCTTCCGGTGGGCGTGGAAACGATGGAGATCAGAGAGCAAGCCACGCCGCCTGTTCGTGTATAACGTGAGTCTTGCGGCGTGGTTCTCGGTGCTCGCTTTGACGATGTTCATCTTATTGTCATCTTGTAACCGGCAGGAAGCGCCGCCTACGAGCGGTGCCCCTCCAGCTAATACGATGCCGGCGTTTCCATGGCCACCTCCTGCAGCGTCTGCAGAGACTATGATTCCAGATCGTTGGCTATCGACCGGAGGAGGCGCTGATCTATCCAACGTAGCAGTAATACTGGAGAGTGCTTTGCGTGCGGCGAAATATCCCAAATGGTCCTATTCATCTGTACCGAATGACAGATGGCTGAGGGTTATCGGGAGCTAGAACTTCAAGATCGGCCCTTGAATGGATGCACCGGTTCACGCGCGCAATGGTGAATCTGTGCGAACTGAAACACAACTAAGCCCTCAGCAAGGTCTCCGATAGTTGGGATGTGTTTCTGGTGTTCCGCCGTCCAGGTGATTAGATATCATCTGAAACTAACGCTCACAATGATGTGTCGAAACCACACAACCCCGGGTACGATCATCTTCATGAAGCGAAAAATTTTGCGCCACGTGGAAAGATCGAAGTCGTTACGAGTTGACCACCGGCTCAATTTCGTCGAGCGTTAGCGAAGGAACAAACGCCGGATTTTCATACAGCTCTCTTAATGTGGAAGGCTCGATCGCCACGATTTTGTTTGCGGCGATGCTAGGTCCGTTGCCAGCAATCCAGGCACTTTTCCACAACATTCCGAGAACCCGAGCACCATCGGCCATCAGGGTCGCGGTTTCGTCGTGAAATCTCTCCCAAAGTGCATCGCGCTCAGCCGCGTGGTTAGTGCCGCCCGCTCTAATATAGGCGTTCACCAAATCTGTTGGCGGGAGGGTCTTGGCCGACCGATCCATCAGCTCAACAGTGGCCAGGGCAGCCTGAGCTCCGGAAGTAACTTCAGGCAAAGACTCCAGTTGCGCCACTTTGGTCGCGATGGCGGTTACCAAATCAGTGGCGAAACGGTCGATCATCTTTGTCTCGTACACACTGTGAACGCCTTCCCCAAGCTGACTTCCGTTCCCTCCATTTTGGTTGGGAAACCCATCGGCAAGCATGGAACCGTGGAGCGGTTGGCAAGCATCACCCACATAGTGCGCGAGCAAGCCTGCAGCGCAGACGTAGTCCGCGACTTTTTCCTGTTGTACGGCTAACACCATAGCGTCGTAAAACTGCCAGATCCGGAATGGGAGCAAGCCACGCTTGGTCGGGGAACTAGATGTATGACCGCATTCATCGTAAAAGGCCTGCCAGAACTCAACAGTTAGATTTGTGGCTGGATTGGCGAGGCTCAGTTGGCGGAGGGTTTGGCCATCGCTGGGCCGCGGCTCATCGATATCGGCATAATGGGTCGGATGTTCGGGCCCGGTTGACCCATGCCCGGCCGGTCGATTGTCCCGGCCGCCAGTAACGGAATTGGGAAAACGCTTCCAGACGAGATCGGGCACATCTGCCAACGGCACGAAATCAGCATTATCGCGAGCATCCTTGAGAGCGGCCATGATCCTTTTTGGGTCCAGATCACCGCGAGCGAAACTTATGCGATCAAGGTTAGCGTCCATGAGCGTACCTAGTTTCCCTCCCCCCGTGAAACTGGCGGCGAACGAAGCAATGCTGTAATGCCCCGTTTGCCCCCAGTAGGGCATGACACCAGTGTTGTGTTCCTGCACAAGCTCGACATTGAGCAAATGACAGACATTACTTAGTGTCGTCGCGAGCGCGAAATTCAATCGCTCCGTGCCAGTCGGAAACGCGAAGGTCTGTCCACCCCATTCCACCGCAAGGGGAAGTGGCTGATCGCTCTCCAATTTCGGCGCTAGATGCCACACCGTACCCGAATCACCTGGCTGAGTACACGCTCTCCCGGCGGTAGGGGCGATGAGAAAATCGCTCACGTATTCATATCCGCCGACCGATTTGTAACGATAGAACAGTGCTTGGATACGGCCGAAAAGTTCGCCCGAATGCGCTCCATGCGCGACCACCTCCTCACCGATCAGGCGCAGGCTGAGATTGTGGTCGTTTAAATCCAATAGTGGGCCAATCGGTCCCAAGCCGTACACCTGCGAAGTCCAATCATTCACATTGTCCAGCTCTATGAGACCAACCTCGAGATTCACATAAGTGCTGCGCATCGGGAGGCCCGGATATAGTTTGTTGAAGGGCAGGCGGGTTAGCTGCCGCGCGCTGCTGCGTCCAACGACAACCTGCCGGTTGCGAATGAGAGCAGAGATCCGCGTTCCGGCCGGACCACAAACATGTCGATTCGTAAGTGCGTAAGTTGTGTGACCATCCGAAACGAGACAGCCAGCGGTAGCTGTCTTTAGCCGTCCTTGCACGCTAACGTTAATGGGGACGCCTCCGCCGAGCAGAGAACCCGGCCAGTGCCACTTGGGGATGGGCGAGGGAATCGATTCAACTGGCGAAACTTTCACGACGCACACCGGCACAGTGCGGCCATCCGGCAGGAAAAGAGTCTTCGGCACCATCTCAAAAGGCTCGTGTTTTTCTTCGCTACCTCCAAAATGCGCATCGTCTATCCATTCGTTAACGAGCACGAGAACGCACGGCCAAGAAGCATCCCCGACAGCGGAGTTATCAAATCGCCGTTCGCCCTTAGCCTTTTTTTTTGCTCCCGGCGTCGCGACGTCACCTTTGCGGAAGAGATAAAGCCCGATTGCCGTGCCTACGACATTCGTCTTATTCATTAGGTGATAGTGATATTGATCTCGCGCGTCGAGAAGATCTCGAACCGACAACGCTCGGAAATTCGGGCTGTTCTGGGCTAATGCTTGGTTCGATTCCGTCCAGTGGTTACGTTTAGACCTTTTACTCATGATGGATTGCTTGCCGGAGGATCGATGCCCGCGGAAGGTTTAAATCGCGGTTACTCCATTAAGGAATATGTGCTGGAAGACAGCACGGTGGCAAGCCCCTTTTCGCGGTGCTCAAAGCCTAATTGCTCATTTCATATCTTCCACTTTTGGAGAGCCACCGAAGAAATGCCCTAGACGCCTAACTAAACACAGCTAGTTAAGCTGCGCTTGTGATGATCAACTCACAACACGTTTATGAAGTGCATCTGCGTTAAGTTCCACCAAGGAATTCGTCCACTGAACTAATTACTTCCGCAACAACAATTCCGAGGTCGTGCGCACGTTTACAAAGTCCGTCCCCTAAAATTAGATCGGACGCGTTTGCTGAGAAGTCGAAGCAAAATCATCTGATCTTAAATCAGCTTTGGCCCTTTGGCTCAGCGGACCAGAGCGTTCCAAACGGGGCTACACCAGAGATTCTGCACCTCACTCGAAGGATTATTTCCGTTGATTACGCCTTCGCGCTCTTTTCTTCGCCGTACGTCGAACCCGTGCTTTTTTGACGGACGGTTTCTTTCTTGCTGTCCTGGCTACTGTCCCCTCCTCGCTGGCGATTGCATTTGTGAACCAGGTTCCCGCAGGCTTTTCGAAGAACATCAGCCGTCTATTAAATTTAAGAGTCCTGGGTTGGAAATAGCTCTCGGACCATCTATCGGTCTCGTCAAGGAATGTTGAGACAGCGTGATCGTTCCTCTCAGAACCGGCCAGTTGATTAGCGATGTCCCGGAAATAGAAGTGTCGGAAAATACGGTCGAACTCAGTCATGTAAATGTCGGCAACACGGGTGTTGCCTCGGATCAGCAACATGTTCTCGTCGTTTTGAAGCAACGAATTACCGGAGAAATTAGCGGAGCCCGAACACACGAGCGGATCATCCGACAACGGATCGATCAACAGGAATTTGGTATGCACAAAGAACACGAACCCATCGTTCTTCGGTCGAAAGTGCTCTTCTTTGAAGAACCATCTATCAAGTTCGAACTCCTGGATGCGTCTGCGAGTTGTGACCTTTCCGTTTCTGATTTGATAGATCTCTCCTAGCGGGACGCCATAGGACAGGATCACACGATTAAAATCGGCGGTTAGGGCTTTTTTCTGTTCTTTGGATACCGGCTTTTCCATCAGGATGAAGCGCATCTCATTGCGCCTGGCGGCAATCGGTTGGATCAGTTCCTTGCTGATGCCGAAGGCAGCGGTGAACCAAACCGAGTTCGCGGCGTTAAGCATTCGGCGACCATACCACCCAAGCAACTCGGACTTAGCCCGCGGTGAAAACACCCTCACGACCGAGTTTGCATTTATCGCTTCGGCTGGATTCGGGGTGAGCCTCGCGATCTCGTTCCGAGCGGTCTTGAGATCGGGATCAGTCTTCAACAATTCCCAAAGGGGGAGATACTGTTGGGCGGTTTCGGCATCGGCTATGCGGTGTCCCACATTTGTCTGCCCGAGAAAACCCGAAGCCGTGAAGTTGGTCGAACCCGTCCAGACTTCTACTGGATCTGTACCCCCCTTTAGCCGTACGATGAACTTGTTGTGCGGGATCTTCGTGTTCGAACGCTGGAAGGTAATCTTTTGGTCGTTGATCGGAATCCCAGCATCGTTCATGGCGACCTCGTTAGGTCCATCTTCACCGTTCGATCCCCTGGTGTCGTGATAAACAATCTGTACATCGATCCCCCTGTCGATTAGCGCCTTCAATGCAGTAAGGATTGGCGGGTAGGTAAACTCATAAGCAGCGACGCGAAGCGCGTCGCCTGGTTGCGTCTCATTGATGTAGGCGAGACAAGCTTCGAGCAAGCCGCGAGACAACCAAGTGACTGTTGGATCTTTCGGGTCATTGATGTTCTGCGGTGGTTTGTTCCCGAACTCCTCTGAAAACTTTTGACTAGCGATGGCGCCGCGGTTGAACCAGACCCCGTGGGTCTGGCCAGGTTCCCATTCCTGTTCGGTGGTCACCTCAAGTCGGATCTCATCGCTCGGATTGGTTTTCAGCGCCGCCGGATCACCGAACCTCGGCAAGATGCGGAATCGGTAGGTCGTCCCTGGCGATGCTGAGTAGTCACCCCAAAGAAAGCTCTGCACCGGAAACCTGTCCGTATAAAACGCCTGCGGTTTGGTCGGGTCATTTGGGTCCCGGGCGTTCTTGGGGTCCGGCACTATTGATCTGAATACCTTCTGCGAGCGGAGGAATTTCGGCCCCCTGCTCCCGGCACCGACGATCTCGCGCTCGAAGGAGAAACCCTTGAGGCCCTTGCAGAGAGCCTCCGGGCAGTTGAGCGCGATCAGTATCACATGAGTTCCGCTTATAGCCTTAGCCTGAAAACCCCGTTGTGTAGTTACTATTTCACTGCGCATGGATTGCTCCCTTTGTTTTGGGAATAGATTTCAACTCGTTTGACGCGCGGCATCCAGGAAACCAATCCCAGTTGTTCCGATGTGGCAAGCACTACATCATTTTGCGCGGTCTTCTCTTGCGAGGCGGTCCTCATGAGATGTAGTCTACCGAAACAATCCTTTTCCCACAAGTGACTGTAGATTTACAGATCAACAATAGCGCTAGCCCTCGGGCGCGATATCTCACATGGGCGCCATCTCCCTGCCGAATTCGGCTAACGGATCCTTCCGGTGCAAGCACCCCGGTCGTTAATGTGACTCTAACGGGCAGGTCTGGTGCAACCGCCGGCTCTGTTGTGTTCCGCAAAACGGCGACAGGTTCGTCGAGCACAAGTCTGTCGCTGCAGCTGCCGATCGACGGAGCTTCCGTTCCATTTTTTGTTCTAGGACGGTTCGGACAGCCGAGCGTTTCCGATGGAGACGTGGATATCGAAGTTCGCGATGGAACGACAGTTATTGGCCGGCTGCCCGCAATGGTGCGGATACGAAAGAACGCCAACACATTGACGCCAGCAGAACGGGATCGTTTCCTGTCGGCCTTCGCACAGTTAAACGATCAGGGTCACGGGCGCTTCGTGGATTTTCGTAATATGCACACAAACGCAGGCTCACCGCAGGCCCACGGCGCACCGGGATTTCTGCCTTGGCACCGTGCCTATCTGCTCGACCTCGAACGCGAATTGCAGGCAATCGATTCCAGTGTAGCGCTTCCATATTGGCGCTTCGACCAAGCGGCCCCCAATTTGTTTACCCCTGACTTCATGGGGGTTTCCGACCAGTTTGGCACCGTTAGCTTCAATGCCAACAATCCACTGCAGTTCTGGGTGACAGATGGAGTTCCGGGGATCAACCGTCGTCCATTCTTTGATGCTGCTACTGATTCCGCGAGCGGTATCACTGAGGCGCAGACGCTCGCCCTTGGTAATCGATACGCTAGTTTTGAGGACATGGAAGGGAACCCGCACGGATTTGCACACACGAGCTTCGGGGGTTTCATCTCTAGCATTCCTACAGCCGCGAGAGATCCACTTTTCTTTCTTCTTCATGCTAATGTCGATCGGCTTTGGGCGAAGTGGCAACGACGATTTGATCGTTTCGATTCTACAGTCGCCGCATCGTTTGACAGTAATCCCAGCAACCCGATCGGTCATAACTTGCCTGACACCATGTGGCCATGGAATGGAATTACCGGACCTCCACGTCCTCCGACAGCTCCAGGTGGAGGGCTCGCCAATTCCCCGAGTGTGAAAGCGCCAGGCCCACAGCCCCGCGTGCAGGACTGTCTTGATTATCAGGGCCGGATAGACGCCGCGGCACAACTAGGATTTGACTATGATGATGTGCAGCTGTCCTAGCGTTTCGCGTATGCGAATTCCAATATTATGAGCAAGGCCAGGAATAAAAAACGCGGGAAACGCGCGAAGCCAAAAAGAGCAAGCGCAGTGAAGATGTCTTCGTCTGCGGCAGTGACGGTTGCCACAAATGCTCGAAAACCGGTGAAAGAGCGGATAGCCGCAATGGCAAACGTGACCCAGGCGGTCTGCGAGAAAGATAACAAGTTCCAAGCGCTACTAAAGGTCCTCCGCAACATGAATGAACCGATACGTGTCCGACTCGCCGCCTTACAGGCACTCCAAGCCGCAAGCTTCGCTGTGGTCCAATTCGAATCTCGGCGCGCGGACTACCTCGCAACGTTGAGGGCGGTAGCAACAGACGCCGACCCGGAACTTCGTCAGCGCGTCCTTGGCCTCCTCGCGCGGGAGAAGGACGGTTTTGCGCAACAGCGATTGCTTGAAGGCTTGCAGCAGCCGGGAAAGGCGCTCCTGCCACCCGAAAAGGCATTGCAACTTCTCAGCTACGATATCCACGCTGACGCGTATCCTGTAGCGCGGATGATCGTTAAGAGCCCGCCAAATGAAGAGGCAAAACGAGAGGCTCTGCGATTGCTTGCAGCGGATGCGTCATCGAAGCCGTTGTTCGAGCGGATTTTGAATGACAAAGAGGAGACCAAAGAAAATCGACAGCTATCGGCCTCGGCTTTGCAAGCCATCGCACCGGAAGCGATGCAGACACATGCGCGAGAATTGTTGCTCGATCCAAAGGAGTACGATGATATCCAGGCCACGAGTCTGACGGCGTTAACACAATTTGGTACCGCAGCAAAAGTGGAGAAGGATGAAGAGTTGCTAAAGCGAGTGGCTTCGCTAAAGAGTGCCGGATCAAACAAACTCAAGCGGGGCGCACGTCGCTTTCTCACGAAATACGGTTCCTAGAACTGGCAATTGATGCCACATGTGACCGCTACGGCTGCGCTGTCAGAACAGCAATTTGGGGCGCTAGTCGAGGCGTTGAGCTCTGACCCAACTCGACGCGCGGAGTTGACAGATCTCCTTCGCGAAGATCATCCAGTTTACGATCAGCGTAGCGCGGCCTCGATAGTTCGTATGCGTGGATGGATTTTGATCGCCTTGAGTCATGTCGGACTGACCGACACGGCGCTCCTGTTCGTACTCGAAGAGCTTGATACCGGACGCGATGCGTATCTTGTCGCTGCTGCGGCTCGGGCCTTGCGATCCTATGCGAACCCGGTTGCAGCATTTGCGCCGTTTGTGATGCGAGCGATCACGAACATTCGCTATCACGACGAGTACGTTGCTTTTGAGCGCTATGGTGAATATGCGATCTCTGCCACAGGTACAACCTCTTTGAGCGAGCTACTCGCCACATTGGTTTGGCTCGGGCCCCATGCGTGCGAAATCTTGCCGGAGCTGGAACAACTGCGCATGAACCGTGGCGGCGGGTTCTCCAACCACCTCCTGCTAGAGATAGAGCGAACTCTGGAAGCTATTTCAGGCCCCGCTCCACCCATGGACCATAGAACAGACATGTGCTGTACCTCGCCGATAAGTCTCGGTGATGCGCTTTCGTGGGTACGTGGTTCCCGTTGTGGTTGCGAAACGATTGAATCAACCGTCTTCAAAGATCACGACGGCGCCAGGATTACGTTCCGGGAATTCTTCCGCGGACATCCTTCGGTTGTAGTCTTTTTCTACACCCGTTGCGACAACCCGCAAAAATGTTCGTTGACCATTACGAAACTGGCACGACTCCAGAATTTGCTGTTGGAACGAGGACTCGCCGAGCAAATCCGCACAGCCGCGATTACCTATGATCCAGGGTTCGATATCCCAGAGCGACTCCGGGGCTACGCCAAGAATCGTGGAGTGCTTATGAACGTCGATCATCGGATGCTCCGAGCAGTTGAGGGTATCAACGAACTCCGTGCGCACTTTAAGCTAGGGGTAAACTTCATCGGCTCACTTGTGAACCGCCATCGGATTGAGGTCTACATCCTTGACGCTGCTGGCGGAATCGCTGCATCGTTCGAGCGCATCCACTGGGACGAACAGCAAATCATAGAACGAGCAGTCGCTCTGCTGAATGAAGAGCGCGACGCAAGGGCGCGCTCGAAGTAGGGCTGGTAGGTGACCTTGACATCGAAACAGCTATCGCGGCGGCGGCGCAAACGGTCGGCGCGCTACCTCCGCGTGGGCAAAAGCCTGAGTTAGCCGACTTGAAGAAAGTCTCCTTTCCCGCGCAGCCGTTCGCAAAAGATTATACTATCACCTCGGCGATTCCAAAAGGTGCGCGAGGAGATCGGCGGCACTTACTCTCCATGGCCTGTCAGCGACGCCAGCGAAACCTTTCCCGGTTACGGCTATCTCGTCGCGAATGTGGATGTAGATCCCGCAACGGCTGAAAAGATCTCTGACCTGGTCATTTCCCTCGCTGACGATCTAGCCACCAATGGAGTCACCGAAGACGAACTTGAACGCGCAGGCTAACCACTGCTAACTGAGATGCAACAGTCGCTCCGAACCAACAACTACTGGCTTAATGGCGTCCTGGCCCGCGCGCAGGAAAAGCCCGAAGTCCTCGACTGGGCGCGCACGCGTTTAGCCGATGTGAAAGCGATTACGACCGGCCGAACTTAGGGCGCTCGCAAAAGAATATTTTGGCCGCGCCCGCGCCGCGCGCGCGACTGTCCTTCCGACTGTCGAGAAAAAGGGAAAGTCGGGAGGACTAAGTAGAGCCGATCTGGCGATCGGCTATTTCAATTGCGCGCGCTCTAAATGCGAATCACCCTGAGCGCAGCGAAGAACCGCAAATTTTCTTTTTACCAGAGATTGAAATCGAAGTTCAGCACTTCTGTTTCACATACATCTAAAGGTTCGCTCATCGCAAATTTCGTTTGCCGTTCACACTCGTGTATGAGGGGCGTTGTGCCTCAAGCGTCATTACGCAAAGTCGTCTAGGGTCTCAGCGTACAATGACAGAACACGAGCCGGC
>Ga0209239_1000101_pt1 | contig 50402 bp, 47 predicted proteins | sample GraSoi013_2_20cm_FD_185824 | JGI IMG/M metagenome (GOLD analysis project Ga0209239, IMG submission 185824) | Grasslands soil microbial communities from the Angelo Coastal Reserve, California, USA - Sample 10_02_2013_2_20cm (SPAdes) (version 2) | ecosystem: Environmental > Terrestrial > Soil >...
GAGGGATCTGGTTCATATTCCTCCAATATCAGACGATCGGAGGACGGACTAACCGGACGGCCACTCGTCTCAGGATAGTGATGACGATCGGATGGTTCGCGGTTTTTCGCGATAGACGCGGGAGTTGCAAGTATCAACAGCATAACCACGCAGGTTATCCATACGCCGCTGCCATACTACTATCAGGGTGTCAGCTTGGCGCAGAAAATTGTTGCGCTGATTGGCGTGTTTGTTTTAGGGGTAGCAGCCTTTCTAGCCTTGGAACGGCTACCTAGGGATCCGGGCAATCTTGGCCCACCAACGCATCGAGACTTTTGGGACCGGCCAGTAACAAGCCTCGGCTTCGTAGCCATAGTTTTAGGGGTAGTGTTGGGCCTTGCTCAGTACTGGTACGCTATCGTCTTCGCAGGCTTCATCCTGCTAGTCGCCGGCGTAATGCTCTATCTACTGGGAATGTTGACTGAGAAGACTTACACCGCCCCGACAGGAAACGAATCCACATCGTAGAACCGCCGGATGCTGGCGACTCCAGAAATTCTTCTCTGTTTCACTAACTTTTGCCTTTCTTGCTAACTATTTCTCGCCCCCCCGGGGCCTGCCAATACCCTAGAGACCCTTCACATATTCTAATATTCTGAACGGCGCTTGCCGAAAATAGCTTAACGTGAAGACAGAATAGGGAAGGCTACTTCTTCCAAACGCACATTTTCTGATCGACCATGTGCGCATGCATAGGAAACGCGTCCTGCTCAAACATCTTCAGCTTGCACTGGACCCCGTGCTTAGGGCATACCGCCTCGCAAGGCCTCATATCCTTCTCGACAGTCGCGACTGTCATAATCCCGAAATTATCAGACTCTCGGTTATCTCCTTATCGCTCACGGAGTCTCGCACCGTGGGCCAAACTCCCAACTCTAGACCTGTACGCCTAGCCCTTTCAGCTTATAGCGCAAGTGTCTCTCCATGTTCTTCGTCATCAAGAGCCCGCTCTTCATGCTCTTGTAGACGAAGAGCCAATAGTCCTTTTGAGACGTCTCGTTCCGGACAGAATCTAGCGTGTACAGTTCGAGCTGGTCCAGTAGATTCATCACATCCCTATCCCTCAAAGCGCTCGACCTTCTACTACAGGAAGCCCTGCTCTTTCATCCACTCGTCAGAGAAGATTTTGCTGAGATAGTTCCGCCCGCTATCGGGAAGGAGAGTGACAACCGTCTGCTCATTACTCATGGTCTCTCCGACCTTCAACGCGGCAAAGACTGCTGCTCCCCCGGATCCGCCTACGAGTATTCCTTCTTCCCTTGCGAGTCGTCGGGCGAAGTGGAAAGCATCTCGGTCCGAGACTGTGACGACGTCGTCTACTACTTTCATGTCCATGGTCTTGGGCATGAAATCCTCTCCGATCCCTTCCACTCGATACTGGTGGGGTTCTTCCTTCGTTCCGTGATAGCGCGAGTAGAATATTGACCCGTCAGGATCAACACCAACCACTCTGATTGTTTTCTTCTTCTCTTTCAGGAATCGTCCAGTTCCGCTGATGGTTCCACCTGTCCCCATTCCACAGACGAAAATGTCTAGTTTTCCGCCAGTCTGCCGCCATATCTCGGGCCCCGTTGTTTTGTAATGAGCCATCGGGTTCGCGGTGTTCACGTACTGGTTGGGCATGAAGGAGTTCGGCGTTTCCTTGGCAAGTCGCTCGGCTACCTTGATGTAGTGTTCATGTGAATTCGGTGGGACGTTAGTGGGAGTCACTACTACACGCGCACCGTAGGCTTGTAGGAGGCTTCTCTTCTCCTCACTCATCTTGTCAGGCATTGTGAAGATCATTTTGTAGCCCTTGACGCACGCGGCCATTGCGAGCCCAGTTCCAGTGTTGCCCGACGTCGGCTCTATGATCGTCCCGCCGGGCTTCAGGAGACCCTTCTTCTCAGCCTCCTCTATCATGACCCTTCCAATCCGATCTTTTACACTGCCGCCAGGGTTCAGATTCTCCAGTTTGGCCAGAATCGTGGATTTTGTGCCTTCAGTGATCTTTTTCAGTCGGACGAGGGGAGTATTTCCGATAGCATCCAGTATGGTGTTGTGGACTTCCATAGGAACAAACGCTCCTTTCTGAACGAGGTGACGGTTGGCGTGGTTTATCTGAGTGATGGCCAGGTCTAGACGTATCTGGGAAAGTGGATTGTCATGTGAATCTGTGATTCCACTCTGCGAAACGCGAGTCCGGGTAGGGAATCTATAAATCGCGGGATTCGCGGTAGGCTGAGAACTCTGAAACGATGAACCGTCATGGCTCCTCTACTCGCATTCGTGGACATTTTCGTCGAGTCAGCTCACATGGACGAAGTAGTTCAGGCACTAGCCAAACTGGACAATATTGAGGAGCTATACGAGGTTACCGGCGAATTCGACATTGTGACCCTGGTCTTGGCTGATGATATTGAAGAGTTCCGGGATGTTTTGAAGAATAGGATCATGAAGATCAAGGGTGTCAAGAGCACCGTCAGCTCCATCGTCCTGAAAACCCACAAAGGAGCTAGAGCTTCCAGCGAATTTCTCAATCCAACCCCTCACGCGTCATTGGCCGTTAGCCACAAAGACTAGTACCGAGCTTATCATGAGCCCGCCGCCCAGCCAATGGGAGCCTGCTAGCCTTGATACAGCCCAGCGACCTACTCACACTTCTACTTATTCTTGCTACGGCGATAATCCTTGGACGACTGCTTGCGCCCTACATTACTGGTATCTTCACTGGCGCGCCCAGTCGGATAGATAGGATTCTAAGCCCTATCGAGAACCGGATCTATTGGCTGCTTGGCGTAGATCCGACCCGTGGAATGGGATGGAGGGAGTACTTCCTCTCCGCGCTAATTGTGAATATTTTTCAGATGAGCCTCGCCTTCGTCATCTTCGTTTTCCAAAACGTCCTACCACTGAACCCTCAGGGATTCCCAGGTCTCAGCTTTGACCTAGCCTTCATGCAGGTCATCAGCTTCGCGACAAACACGAACCTTCAACATTACAACGGAGAAGGAGTCTGCAACAATCTTCCGAACTGTTCTTCCTTGGCATCGATACCTGGGCTCTCCTATCTTAGCCAGATGACCGCCGTGCAATTCCTTCAGTTCACCAGTGCCGCAACAGGCATTTGCGTCGCAGTAGCCATGGTGCGAGGTTTCATCGCCCGCTCCGGGAGCCTCGGAAACTTCTACTGGGACTTCGTGAGGTCTCTGACCCGACTTTTCTTTCCGCTCTGTTTTGTCGCAGCCCTCATCTTTGTTGCACTAGGCGTTCCCCAGACGATCGGAGGGTATCAAACCGTTTCGACATTGGAGGGAACGCCTCAGACAATTCTGGTGGGACCCGTCGCGTCGCTAGTCAGCATCATGCAGATTGGCACCAATGGAGGCGGATATTACGGAGCAAACTCCTCTTATCCATTTCAGAACCCTAATCAGGCCTCTGATATTTTCCAGATCCTCCTCATGTTACTCGTCCCGACTAGTCTCTGCTTCGTGTTCGGACAACTTCTTGGAAAGCGACGGGAAGTTCGTCCGATCATCATCGGGGCCTATGCCCTCTTCGCCCTTGACCTGTTGCTAGCCTTCCTTCCCAACTACGGTCTCGGTCAAGGGATAGAGGTCCGTTTCGGAGGCTTCTTCTCAACATTCTGGACAGTTGTTACGACAGCCGTTACGACTGGCTCGGTGAACGCGAGCTTGGCAGGGATGCATCCACTGGTCATACTCTCCGCGTTCATGGGTATGCTGATTCAATCCACTCCCGGAGGCAAAGGAGTGGGTTTGATGTACATGTTGATGTACGTGGTCATAACGGTCTTCATTGTCGGCCTGATGTCGGGTCGGACGCCTGAGTATCTCGGGATGAAGATCAACGCGCGTGATGTTAAGCTTGTAATGATCACTTTCTTAGTTCATCCTGTTCTCATTCTAGTTCCGACCGTCCTTGCCTATGCAACGGGCGCCGCATCAGCTATACATGTCTCGACAAGCTCAACTGGCTTTACTCAAATCTTCTACGAGTTCACGTCAGCCGCAGCTAACAACGGCTCCGACTTTCTAGGCGCAGCGGGAAACACTCCATTCTTCAACTTATCCACCGCGCTAGTCATGTTCATCGGTCGCTTCGCGCCAATCGGACTCTTACTAGCGTTGGCAGGGTCAATGATCAATCGCAAGCGCTCAACTGAGATTGGTCTTAGGACCGACAGCATCACCTTCACTATCGTCCTTGTTGGAAGTATACTCCTACTCGTTGTTCTCACTTTCTTTCCCTTCCTGGCACTTGGACCGATTCTGGAATTCTTTCAGAAACGCGTGAACGGGTTCTGAGAGAATGACTTCGAACGTAACCCGGACTACTGCATCGCATCTCCGAAGCAACCTCACGTCAACGAAAACGCTTCTGGATTCCCTGGTCAGGCTGAATCCTGCTTCTCTGATCGCGAATCCTGTCATGTTCATTGTAGAACTAACGTTCTTCATAGTGGCCGCGATGGCGATCTATCCTCCCGCGTTTTATCCGGTCGCGAATTGGGGCCTGAGAATCTACTACTTCGAAGTTGCTCTGATACTGCTGATTACCGTTTGGTTCAGCACTCTAGCTGATGCGTTAGCTGAGACTCAGGCCAAGAACACTGCGAGCAGCTTGCGAAGTCTAGAATCTGAGGTCCAGAGCAAAAAGATAGTCACAGAGGGAGAGGTTAGGAAGATCATGTCCACTCCTTCAACGGCGCTTCGTAAAGGTGACCTGATCCTCCTCGAGAAGAACGATGTCGTCCCCATTGATGCGGAAGTGCTTGAGGGGATAGGAATGGTTGACGAGTCCTTGCTTACGGGGGAGTCTATACCAGTCAGGAAGGCGCCCGGAGATGAGGTCATTGGTGGATCCAAGGTGATCAGTGACACACTCACCGCTCGCGTCACGGTGAATCCGGAGGATACCTACATCAGCGAGATGATCAGGCTGGTGGAATCTTCGAAGAGACCTCGGACGCCTAACGAAGTCGCCGTGACCATGGTACTGATTGGTCTGACGGCTATATTCACAATAATCGTCGTCGCACTTCTAGGCCTTTCGATTACTCTCAATCTCGCCACGGACCTTTCCGTCCTCCTCGCCCTCTACGTTTGCCTCCTTCCTACAACGATCGGGGCACTACTGCCATCAATAGGCCTTTCAGGAATTTCTCGGCTCTACCGGAGAAAAATCGTGGCCAAGTCCGGAAGAGCAGTTGAGAGAGCAGGAGATACGGACGTGATCATCCTTGACAAGACTGGAACGATCACAGTTGGCAATAGACAAGCAGTAGAATTCGTGCCCTTTGAGGGTCACACCGAGAAGGAGGTGGGTGAAGCCGCGTTTCTATCATCTTGGCATGATGATACTCCTGAGGGCCGGAGCTTGATTCGGCTCGCCTACGAGGACGGTTTCGTTCCGAGAGAGTTGAACGCATTGGCGGTTTCCGAAGTATACGAGTTTTCCGCAAGTACTCGAACCAGTGGTGTCAAGATATCTCAGGGTACAGGGTTCATGCTACCCAAAGGGGACAAGTCAGGCCGGGAACGGGGAAGGTTGAGGAGAAAATTTGAGGCTTACCAAGAAGCTGGGTCCGTGATCGCCGAGGACGAGACTGAGATAATCAAGGGCGCACCTGACGCAATCAAGAAGATTGCACGTTCCATCCCATCGAACTTCGACGTCTTGGTCGATAAGATCTCAAGCCAAGGAGACACGCCGCTGGCTCTGACAAGAAACAGGGAAGCTATTGGAATTATCCGGCTCAAAGATGTTCTGAAACCCGGCATCAAAGAGAAGATTCTCTCGGTCAAGGTAATGGGGATTCGGCCCGTTATGTTGACGGGTGACCAGCCGCTCACGGCGAAGAGCATTGCTAGCGAGGTGGGGATTGATGAGTACAGGCCTGAGGCGAAGCCCGAGGACAAGTACGATATCGTCATGAAAGAGCAGGCTGAGACCCGGGTTGTAGCGATGATCGGAGATGGAACAAATGATGCGCCCGCCTTGGCCGTGGCTGATGTAGGGCTCGCGATGAATTCTGGAACTCAGGCCGCGAAAGAGGCTGCTAACATGGTCGATCTAGAGTCAAACCCGGCCAAGATCATTGAAGTGGTTATGCTTGGAAAACAGTTGCTCATGACCCGGGGTGCGGTGACAACCTTCAGCATCGCGAACGATGTGGCCAAATATTTCGCGATAGTTCCGGTAATGTTCGCAGTCACCCTTCCCGAACTGAAGGCTCTGAACATTCTCGGACTCGGACTGAATACTGCGGTTCTCTCAGCGCTCATCTTTAACGCGGTCATAATCCCGCTTCTGATCCCTCTCGCCATGAGGGGAATCCGATTCAAGCCCACCAGCACGATGTCGCTGTTCATCAAGAACGCGATCATCTACGGAGCCGGAGGAATCATAGTGCCTTTCATCGGAATCAGGCTCATCGACATAGCACTGCTATCGATAGGAGCATAGGAACAAGTTGAGCATCAAGAACGAAGTCAAACGAAACTATGGACCCGCACTCAGACTAGCCCTCATCTCAATGATACTATGTGGCCTGGTCTTCCCACTAGTCATAACAGGATTCGCCCAAGTCCTGCTAAGCGATCAGGCAAATGGCTCGTTGGCTCATCTGAACGGAAACGGCAGGACAGTAGGCTCGTTTATCGTCGCTCAGAACTTCTCCCAGCCATTCTTCTTCCATTCCCGAAACGTGACGCTATCGGCTTCCGGTGTAGATCCGGACATCCCGCTCGACGATGCACTCTACCAAATACAGCGAATATATGCTGCAACCAATATCCCAAAAAGTGATCTTTCCAACCTCGTCAGTCAAAACATGGAACGAACGTCGTTTGTTCTTGGCGACCCGTATGTAAATGTGCTCCGATTGAACCTAGCGCTCATCCGGGCCTATCAGTCGATATATCAGAAACTCGAGCCCGGACTATTCACATAGCGAAGATAGTGCCACGCGCTTCCTCGAATTATTGCGTGAGGTATTATTCTCAAAGGAATCTTCCATCTTGGCCAAGGGGCAAGACCCAAAAGAACTGAACACTCACTTATCGATCGAATGGCGAATTTCTTCCGATTCACCCCCAAGAACACTCTGCGTGCCATTTTACTAGCTATTTTTCCATGGCTCCCCCCTTACCTATTCGAGAAGACAGATTTCTATTTCCATTTGACACATCAGCCGGACTGGTACTACAACCTCTCCGGGAATAGACTCCTCGTTGACATGGCCTCCTTCGCTGTCTGGGGAGTCGTGGTTGCCTATCTTCTTAGGCCTAGATGGGGGATCGTCCAGATCGCCTTCAACGCTCTGTTGGTCTGGGTCTTGTTCTATGTGGCCTGCCCTATCTACGGGCCGGGGGGACTATGGCAGCCCGAGTGCTACTATACCGGACCAGATGGTCTGGTGGGGCTCAGACTCGCCGGGATCATGTTCTGTTACGGAGCCTTGCCGGTTCTCGTGAAAGCAGCATCGAAAGGAGATGCACTCATTCCAAGAATACGTCCTGCGTTAGCTGTCTTCAGCGGGATTGTTCTCACTGTGGTAATGGTCTGGTATCCTCTCGGTGCATGGTTCTCCGGCGTTACATACTTGCCATTATTCCTGACCTTTCAAACAGTATTACTCACAGGAGTGCCCCAGATTGCAGCGGGAGTACTCGCAGCGCGCATAGGACGATCTGTAAAGATAGGCTCGAGTTCCGGAGTGGCTTCACTTCTCTTCATATCTGCGGTCTTCTGGACACCTGAATGCCCGGGGTGCGACCGAAGCCTACTTTACATTCTCGTTCCAGCGTGGGCAATCTTCGCGTTTGTGGGCAGTGTTACAGAGCTAGGCGTATCCTCAAAGATACGATTGCCCAAGATCTCAGGTGGGTTTAGCAATCTCAGAATGGAGGATGTGCGACGAGTCGGGCTTGCCCTCGTGTTGACCCTCTGTTTATGGACTCTGGTTGCTCGTGAATTTTGGGATCCAAGTGTTCTCTACGCTTCTGCTATCTCCCCGAATCCTGGAGATCTTACGTTAGGCCAGCCCTTCTACCCGTATGTGGGCGGTTATTACAACTCGACACAGTACAGAATATGCTGCGTCGAGATTGGAGTCAGCATCTCCATGGCAAATCCGCATGCGTTGGCTCCGGACAATTTCTTGATGGCTGGTATGGGGGTTCAGTCACCCAACTGTTGTATCGATGGCTGGGACTTTGGATGGAGGGCCGACGCCTTCCTAATGCCCAACAGTAGCCTGATTGTCTCCGCTTCATCCTGGGAGACATGCGACAGCAACGCCAACTGTGGCGGATACATGTGGGAACATCTCTGGTATCACTCGCAAACTACCCTTCATCCGCAGAACATTTCCACCCCGATCTATCTACGAATGATGTGGGAACCAGTAATTGTTGACGGCCAGCCTCGCCAAGTTGTCAATTGGTACTTCAATACGACAGGTACGCCTTGGACCTTGTATGGAAGCTATCTGCCGGACCCCAGACTGGGGACATATTTTGACATCGGCCTATCAGGAGGTCCGGCTTCAACGATTCCCCAAGGGTCCGCGTTCCTCTACCAATTCGGCGTAGCCAGCAAGACGCCGGTGTCGGGGTGGAGTGCGAGTCTGCTCTATCCCTCGTTCCAATACAAAGGGTCATGGCGAATGATGGAGCGGGCGAACATTGTCCAAGGGGATTTTTCCTACTGGAAGGTTAACTACCGTTGGGGTGGTCGACCATACCCGGGAGTTACTGCACGAGCGAATTTGCTCGACTCTACTGTGGCACCCGACATCGTGGAGTTCTCTTTTACGGGAAGAACATTGATGAATTTCACACCGCTATGGTGAAATCGGAATCTCAAAACATTCGTAGCCGCGCAGAGATTCTGATTATACTGCGGTCACACTTGGTTCGACTTGTCTAGAGACAGGATGGTGGCCTGTGATTCCGTGCACCGTGTTTCTGATTCCGACAAGCATCAACGCCAAAGCTAGAATGGCTGTAAGAATGCGCTCGCCAATCGACAAGTCAACGATAACGTAGACGGAGAGTACGACCGTTAGCACCCCAATTGCAACGATCACGAGTCTGAGCCACACAGGTGGGTGCCTCGCGACACCGACCCCGATTTCAACCGCACCGACTAGGAGTAAGGCTACGGCGAGAATTCCGATGAGAGTAGCCACTGCGGCTTGCAGATTGAGTAAAGCCGCGATTCCGAGGACGAAGGCGATGACCCCCCCTGTGATGTTGAGGCTTCTCAGCGGAGACGGCAACACCGTAGCGAAGGTGCCGACGCTGATTCTGAAGAGTCCGCCGATGATCAAGCCTGCTGCAATTACGATTACCAGGGTCTGTGTCGTGAATTGTGAATCTGCTAGTGCGATGATAGCTAGCGCGATGACTATGATGCCGCCTAGGATCTCAACTGCTCGCCAAGGGCCAGAAGCTCTAACCTCAATTCTGCTCAAATGTAGCGAGTCGTGGCTTAGACGATGAGTATTTAGTGCCTTTCTCGTTTCGGCTTATCGCTTCATAAAGACGTAATACTGCTTCGCGGCCTCAGCATCGCCATGGTCAACGGCGTTCTCGGTCTACACCACGTCACCGCGATATCTAGCGACCCGCAGAAGACGGTTGACTTCTACACCAAAATTCTGGGCCTGCGTCTCATCAAGCTCACGGTCAACTATGATGACTCCAGTACGTATCATGTCTACTTCGGTGACGAGATCGGACATCCTGGATCTGTTCTAACGTTCTTCCCATGGCCCGGTCAACCTAGGGGTCGCAAGGGAGCGGGGCAGGCCACAGCCACTTCCTTCTCCATTCCACAAGAATCGATACCATTCTGGCAGGATCGACTGAAATCGCACAGAGTTTCTCAGGAAGCTACTCAGAAGCGCTTCGGCGAGACTGTGCTCTCTTTTGAAGATCAGGACGGACAGGGCCTGGAGTTAGTCGTAAACAAGGAAGTCGAAGGGAGAACTGGATGGACACATGGTCCTGTGCCGAGAGAGCATGCAATCAGAGGATTTCACAGTGTCACCCTCTGGGAGGAGGTGTTGGAGAGGACAGAGTCAGTATTGGTAGACACCTTGGGCTTTCGGATTGTAGGCCACGAGGAGAACCGTTTCAGGTATGAGGCAGGAAAAGGGGCCGCGGGGACGATTGTAGACATTGTTTCTCGACCAACTGCTCAGCGCGGATTTGTGAGTGTCGGAACGGTCCACCATGTTGCGTTCCGCGCCTCAGACGATGAACACCAGAAGGCTCTGCGTCAGGAGATAGTAAAGGCAGGCCTAAACGTGACCCCGGTGATCGATCGGAACTACTTTCATTCCATCTACCTCCGAGAGCACGGGGGAGTTCTCTTCGAGGTGGCCACTGACCAGCCCGGATTCACCATCGACGAATCTCCTGAGCAGTTAGGGACGCGCCTCGCACTCCCAACCTGGCTCGAACATTCGAGGGCGGAAATTGAGAAAAACCTGCCTCCCGTTAGTCTGCCCAAGCAAATTGTAGCCTAGGCGACCCCATCATGCCAAGACCAGATACCGGGGTGAATCTCCAGAAGAACGTTAGAAAGTACATTTTCGAACACTTCGAGGAACACGCGATCGCTCCAGTGTTGGAGCAGATCATGCAAAAGTTTGAGTTAGAGAGAACATCTGCGTTCAACGTACTGGTTGAGCTCCAGTCCGCCCGACACATCGCGCTGCTACCCGGTACGCAGAGAATCCTGATGGCATTTCCCTTCTCAAGCATAGTGACACCTTTCAAAGTTAGGATAGCCAGGAAGGACAAGGATTACTTTGCGAATTGTGCGTGGGACGCTGTAGCCATTCACATAGCGGTGGGGAAGGAGCAGTGGATCGATTCCTACTGTCACCATTGCGCGGAAGACATCACGATTCATCTCAAAGACCAAATGATGGTCTCCGACGGGTCCCAAAGCCAGGCACTGATCTATCTGGCGCTACCCGCGTCGAAATGGTGGGAAAACATCGTTCTGACATGCTCAAACAATATGGTTTTCTTCAACTCGAAGAACCACCTTGCTGAATGGATTAGATCAAGCTCAGTGACTGGAGGCGAGGCGTTGACGGTTGACCAGACGCTAAGGCTTAGCGTTCCGATCTACATGGAGAAGATGAGCCTTGAATATGCAAGACCCTCAAGGGAGCAGACAATCGCACACTTCCAGTCCCTCGGATTAACGAGCGATTTCTGGAAGATCTAGTCTCAGATTCTGTTCTGAAAACCTAACTTATCTCAATATCTAGTGCCGGAACTGCAGTGCGAATGGGCAATTGCAAAAGAAAACGGGTTGAGTTTCGAACCGGACGGTTACTCTGTAGTCTTGACTTCGTCTATCCAGTCCGGTTTGATGCGGATCTTTCGGTTGTGTTTCTCCACAGCTTCCTTGTTGGGAGCGTTTAGAACGCAGAAGACTTTGTTTTCCGTTTCACTGCATATTATGTTTCTCGTGGGTGGCGCCGAACTCGTCTCTTGCTGCGTTCTGAGCTTGCTTGATTTGCTGCTCGGTCAGGGGATTCATCTTGTGCACGTCGATGAACTTTGGCATGAGAGGCGCTCTTGTAAGTGGCGATATAGGTTTTGGCGGTTGTCACAGGAGAGAGATCGGGCGATTGGATTAGTTAGATTGGGGGAATGCCGGGCTGCGTATTGTCTTCGTTTGTAAACGCGCTGGCTAAATAACAGCTGGGCACTTGTGATAGACGCTAGCCATAGGACTGGTTTCCTTCGCGAATCCTCTTTCTCATCTTGTTCTTTGGCCTATTGTTTGCAAGCTTGAGCCTAAGCAATTGGCGTGTCTTTTATACTTCAGCGAATTTCATAACCTTCTCAGTCACTGGGGAGTTTCAGCCGCCTGCGATTGACTTTGATGTTGCAGCCAGCTCTCCTAGCCCGGTCACAAGCGGACAACGTTTCACAGCAACTATAACCGTAACGGGCAGTAAGGATTTCAGCGGAAGAGTCGTCATAGCTGGCGAGTTCCCGAGCGGCCTTCTATGCGGCACCATCAATCCGGCCTTCGTCTACTCCTCAGGCACAGCGAAGGTCGATTGCTCTTCACAGACGCCAGGTACATACAAGATAATGATAACAGGGTATGCAGTCTGTAACAGTTCAGACTACTATGGTCCATGCAGCCGGTCCATCGAACTTGATGTTACTGTGCTCTGGAGCGCCTTGAATCCAGTGTATTTCTACGGGGGAATCGGTGCGATAGTAGCTGTCCTCGAAACAGTGGCGAGAGGCTTCTTGCAGCTAATACGAAGACCTAATGCGAGTCTAGTCGACTTCGGTGCCTCCTGGTAACTGGGTCATGAAGCGGCAGGTCCTCATTTTTCCGTCGGTGTTTCGTTGACTGGAATCCCTCATATTCTCTGATGGTCGGACTTGTAAGCAAAATCTATAACCCGAGTTACTCCTGTTGCGGGGCATACGGAGGAGTGGTTTAGTGAAGAGGAATATGCTTGCTGTGCTCGTGATCATCATCGTAGCAGCCGCCGCCATTCTTTTGACCCCAATTGCCCTCGCTGGAGCCGTTACAGTGCCAGTATCGCAGATAACGTTCTCCGAAAATACTAGTGGCGGCGCGGTATCTTTAGGGGGCCATTGTTACAATTCCACGGGTGATGGCTCGGTTCTTTCCTGTGGCTCCGCCTCCTCAACTACGGTTTATGAGTACTACTTCCTAACGAGACCCGGCGGACTACTCAGGACTACCGACACGAGTATCAATAGTACTGCAGGGTCCATGAACATCACAATCTCAATGCTCTTGACGACTCCAAGTCAGCTTGTGAACCTAGGAAACATGACACTCAGCGGAGGGGTCGGTAACAGAACACACACGGTCTATCTAGGGGTAGACCAAGGAGTCCGTGCTTCAGGGACGTACAAGCTTACGGTCACTGTCGACGCAAGCATTTTGCTCGCGGGCTCGTCAAAAGTTGCAAAGTCAGCGGCAGGATTCGAAACAACCTTCAAGGTACCATAACTATCAACCGCTTCTAGTCGCGCGTAAGGAGGGTCGAGCCCCTCGATGCTTATCAGTAGCGACGCACCATTGCTTCCGGAATAGGTGTTGAGCGAAAAGCCACCGGCTCGCGGTGTGCTGAAGGACCTTGTCTTTCTAGCGATTCCTCTCGCCGCGACCGTTCTTGCAGGCGTTGTAATACTGTCCGGAAGATCCGTGGGCTTCTCAACCGGAGTTGCAACCGGCGGTGTTGACGTGGTCACCGCTCTAGTTACCTCCTGCGTCTTGATTTCTGTCGTACTCTACGGTCTGAAACATCATCCGAAGCGAATTGCGAACATTCTAGTCCTGACCTTCACGTTAGTCGGGACAATCTCTGGACTGGTACTGCTGAAGGTCCTGTTCGAGGCGTCCGGCGTCTTTCCTGCTCTCTATCTCCTAGCTATACCCTTGGGCTATCTCGGTGTTCGCTGGTCCTTTCTCGCGTATCTGGGCTCGCTTTCCCGCAGGAAGACGAGCTTTCTTCTTATTGCGTCCTCCACACTTCTAGGAGCTCTGATCGGCGCATCCTTCCCCGCTGGTTTCACCATAGTCTTCTTGGCTGGGCTTGCGATCATGGACTTTCTTGTTGTAGAGACGGATTTCTTGGCGAGATTGATTGGCTCACGAAACTATGACAACGTGACTTCCGTCACAACTCTACCCTTAGAAACGTCCTTTGTTGGAATCGGCGATTTTCTCGCCTATTCAATGCTAGTCGCGATGTCGTTACAATTGATCGGGATCTACGGCGCGATTGAAACCATTGGTTTGATCCTCGTGGGGTCGTTGGTAACCCTTCAGATCACCAGGATGAGATCGAAAACCGCCGGGCTCTTGATTCCAGTCGGGCTAGGCTTGATACCTGTCATACTAGCCCTTTGAAACAGTCATACAATTCTATGGATCAAGAGACACATGAACTCCGCGGTTCGAACCGACCTGAGAAAAGAGCCTCGCCAACTCTGGACCTACCTGATACGACCTGCCTTTGCAGCTGGTGCCATAACAATCGTAGACGGTCTCATTCTCCTCTTCATCTCAGCGGCAACTTGGAGGCAGACCCTCGTGCTTGCGCTCTGGCTTGAGGGCGGGCTGGGACTCCTCGCCGGCGCGGGAATAGCACTATCATCCACACCCTCAATATCCAAGACTGGCGAGATGATTTTCAACACCGCACCATGGTCGAGAGAGTCCGAGAAAAATGCCGAGAGAGTGGGTCTGAAATGGATCCTGGGTTCTTCCCTGCTCGTCTTGATTGGACTTGCAGTCTCTATCCTTTAGACGGCTGATGAAAAAAGAGGAAAGGGGGCTATGGATTTGTCGCGGGTGGTGCCGGTGGCGCAGTTGTGGAGGAAGGCATTGAGCCGGCCATGGGTTTGCGTCTGACTCTCAACATGTAGACCGCTGCCACAGCTACGATAGCTACGACGACCACGACTATGACAATCAGGGTGTACTGGCCGAGTCCGGTTCCCGAGGTGGGAGTGTACCCTGCCTGCTGCAAGAGGTTAGCGGCTGTGGTCAGGTTGTAGGGATATGGCTGAAGTGCGGTGTTGAATCCCTGTGTGAGTTCTATCCCGGTTCTGTAGTTCCCTATGATGGGTGTCGTTATCGCGGGCACCCCATACCCGTTGAGCTGCTGGTTGATTATCTCGTCTCGCGGAGTGGCATCGCTTATCGCCTGCCTAATCCATCTCGCCGCGGTCGCGGCTGCGGTAGCGTTGCCGGGGTGCGATTGCGCGTAGGGCGTTGCGGTTCCAGTTCCGAGGATTGGGTGTGCCATATTCACTCCCATCTCTTGAACGCCAAAGTCGTCGTAGGTGGAAATCTTGCTTGAACCCCAACTGCTTAGGAAGCTTGGCTGCGTCTCCAAGTGGTACTGGCTGTCAAGAAAATCGACTTCGCCATTGCTTAGTGCGGTGATAGCCTGGTCTCCGCCGATTATCGTTCTGACGAGGTAGTCTTTGACCTGAAACTCTCCCTTTGCTTTGAGATCAGTTAGACCCCAATCGGTGAAGCTGAAGTAGTTGTCGTTTCTCGTCAGGTGTGAGGTGCCGGTTGCAGAATCCCAGCTCACGTATTCGTAGGGACCTGTCCCTTTGGGAAGTGAACTCGACACGGTTGATGAACCGGTATCAGGCCTGTTGAAGAGGCTGTTCTTGATCTGCGAGTAATCGCTCGAGAAAGCTGATAGAATATGTTGGGGAAGGATCCCATATGCCCCCAGTATGTTCTGCACGAAGTAGGCGTAGGGGGTTGGAAGGTGGAACACTACCTGTGTCGGGCTTGTGACGGTCACGTTGTTTATCCCGCCAATAATTCCCTTGGCGAAGGCTTGGACCGGTGATCCGAACGTTTTATTCTGCAATAGATCGAAAGTGAACTTGACATCGTTTGCGGTGAATGGCTGCCCGTCCTGCCAGGTGACGCCTGTCCGGAGGTTGACTGTCCAAGTCTTATTGTCATTGGCAAGGCTCCACCCTGGAGCCGCGGGAGTTCCCGCAGCCAAATCGGGTAGCATCGTCTGGAAGGACGTGTCGTTTCTGAGCGCAAGTGGACTGAAGATCTCGCCTGAGAGTGCAAGGTCATAGTACGACGTGCTCAATTCGGGAACAACCCCCTGGCCAGGGGCTTGACCTGTCTCTGCAAAAATGAACGTCCCATTGACTGGGCTTGAGCTTAGGTGCTCAACCGTCGGCCATGCGGGGAAGTGGTACACGTTGAATACAGATTGGGCGTTTGGAAACTTAGAGTCAAAGGCGACGACCCCACGCGTGTAGAGTATGGGTATCGACGGCAGCTCATTGGCTGCGAGAACCTGCCACTGCTTAACGTAGTCGTTTCGAGTGGTAGCGTTCAGTGTCGTCTTGATTAGATTGTCAAGATTGTCATTCTGAGTGTTGTTCCAGAGATAGTAGTTGCCCCCGGAAGGAGCGAACTGGCTACTGTGGTAAAGTGAGTATGGGTCAGGGTCAATACCCAAGTTATACCCTACGAAAAGTATGTCGAAACCTCCCTGGTCGAAGGTCTTGCCAAGAACGTTAGGATCAGTTGGGCTGAGCGCGCGATCAAAAATGTTGGGGCTGAAAGGTAGCTCTACTCTCGAAGCGTCTATTCCGAGACATTGCAAGTTACTCTGAATGATCGCGGCCCACGCCCGCCTCGCTGGGTTCGACGTAGGAACCAAAAGGGTGATGTGAAGGTTGGGACTGAGACCCGTTGCACAGCTGGAAGCGTGGACTTGGACTCCGGAGAGCCCCGCGGGCACCATGAGTGCAGTTACGGCGAGAATTAGGATCGTTCTGGATATCGTCCTGAAGTCGTACGACATAGCGAATAAGGAAGGTCGAATGGCGTATATTCGATTTGCGTCGATACACATAATCCAGAAGTTGTGGTTGAAAGCGTGAAAAAACCCCTGGGGAGGCGCCAGTGTGGGGAAACCGCGGACCGGTTGTGCATGAGGGGTCCACTTAGTGGCTCTCGATCCCAGAGCGGAATTGATTGGTCAGTTGTGCTGTCAAATGTGTTGTCCGAGAATTTGATGGGCGAGCTCCCCTCTCAAGGCTTAAGACGCTCCTGAGCGGTAATTTCTAGGTTGAATTGACTACAGCTCTATTGTTGGCTCTTGCGTCCCGTTGCCATACAACTCTCAAAAGAGAGTCGAAGGGAGCTACCGAGTGTCAGTTCTAAAATACGTTCTCAGGCGATCACTGTATCTCATTCCGGTATTCTTTGGCATAACCCTATTAGTTTTTACGATCGAAAGGCTTGCCGGAGATCCCGTCCAGCTTTACACCGCGCTAAATCCCCATATCAACGAAGCACAGAGACAAGCACTCCGTCAGTACCTGGGCCTCGACCAGCCTATTCAGAACCAATACTTCACCTGGCTATCGGAACTCTTCACTCTCAACCTCGGATACTCTTACTCTAGTGGTCTGGTCTCGACCCTAATAGCACAAAAGGTCTGGGCAACTCTTGAACTACAACTCATTGGTCTAGCTCTCTCCCTACTGATAGCAATACCAATCGGCATACTATCAGCGAGAAAGAGATACTCTCTCCTAGACGTCACGATCACAAACTCCTCTCTCATAGGCACCTCGATACCTGTCTTCTTCCTAGGTGTAGCTTTCATCTTGATCTTCGGATACTACCTGCACTGGTTTCCCTCGGGTGGTTTCCAATCCGCGCTTCCAACCCAGTACCCATATGGAAGCTTAGTCTTGGACCTGCTCTGGCACCTTGCCCTTCCTTCCGCTGTCTACACTCTTGCGCTTCTCGCCCCAGTGGTCTTGTTAGTAAGGTCGAGTATGCTTGAAGTTCTGAGACAAGATTTCATTCTCGCAGCAAGAGCTAGTGGTCTCAACGAAAGAACGGTTATCTACAAACACGCCCTGAGAAACGCTCTAATCCCCATAGTAACATACGTTGGACTATATTTTGGAGGACTGTTGGCAGGAGCACCGGTCACGGAGACCGTCTTCAACTGGCCCGGAATTGGAGCCCAATTCGTAGTCTCAACGACTCAACTGGACTTTCCTGTGATTCAAGCCATTGTAGTACTGATTACACTCATGACCCTGATAGCGAACTTGATCACTGATGTTACCTACGCATACATAGATCCAAGGATTCGACTCGAATAGAGAAAGGAGAATCTCTCTCGATGACTACAACCCTCTCGCGGAAGAAAAGCGAATCTAGTCGCGGTGTCAGTCAGTGGGCGTTGGCCTGGCGGCGGCTCAAGAAGAACAAGGTAGCCATTGCCGGTCTCGGCGTCGTGGGACTCTTCGCCCTGTTCGCAGCCTTTGATGGTTGGCCTTTTGTGCTGACCCGCAACGATCACGGCCTTTTCGCTATTTATCCTCCAGAGTGCATACCACCTGCCTGTGCAGGTGGCTCCCTATCCACTAATGCACCACCGAGCCTCTCTCACCCTTTCGGCACCGACAGCTACGGGTACGATGTTTACAGCGAGATCGTTTACGGGACCCGCGCTGCATTCGTAATCGGGCTCGGGGCCACAGGCTTCGCCCTAGCTATCGCGGTCTCCATAGGGCTGGCAGCAGGGTATTTCGGAGGCTGGCTAGACAACCTGCTGATGAGGCTTACAGAGGTATTCCTTGTAATCCCATTCTTCCTCCTACTCTTGGTCTTTCTCCAAATCATAATCAAGTTCAGCCCTAGCGCTACGGGAGGACTGTGGCTGGTCGTGTTCATAATAGGCGCCTTCTCGTGGCCAGGTGCTGCTAGGATTATCCGCGGAGAAGTTCTAAGGGTTAGAGAGTTCGAGTATATTGCTGCTTCACGCCAAATAGGCGCTTCAGCGAACAGGATACTCTTCCGCCACCTATTTCCCAACGTGCTCCACATCATAATCGTGCTCGCGACTCTCCAGATCGCCGCCTCTGTTCTCACCGAAGCGGCCGTTAGTTTCCTAGGTTTTGGAGCCCCCAACTCCTACACCTGGGGCCAGTTGATGAACATCGCAGCCTCATACATCAATCAGGCTTGGTGGGCAATCACTTTCCCCGCAATATTTCTGACACTGTTCGTAATGGGCTTCAACCTTCTCGGAAACGGGCTAAGAGATGCGCTTGACCCAAGGCTAAGGGAATAGGCGTCTTGTATACCGACCCGATTCTCCGTGTCGAGGGATTAAGGACCCACTTCTACACCTTTGCAGGAGTCGTGAAGGCAGTTGACGGTGTCGGCCTCTACTTGAACAGCGGCGAGACACTGGGCCTCGTTGGAGAATCAGGATCAGGCAAAACAGTAACCGCCCAATCAATAATGAGAATTGTTCCAACCCCTGGAAAGATTGTAGAGGGAACGATAGAATTCAAGGGAAAGGACCTGCTCGGACTAACAGAAGCGGAAATGCGGCGGATAAGAGGGAAGGAGATCGCGTATGTTCCCCAAGATCCCACAACAACCCTTGACCCGGTCTACACCGTAGGCGATCAGCTTACAGAGGTAATAATGAAGCACCAGCATGTCTCGAAGAGATACGCCCTAAACAAAGCCACAGAACTCCTACGCAGCGTCGAGATAGCAGACCCGCAAATCAGGATTAACCAGTATCCCCACGAGCTGAGCGGTGGGACAAAACAACGGATAGCAATTGCAAGAGCACTGTCCTGTGAGCCGAGCCTAATCCTGGCCGATGAGCCCACAACCGCGCTGGATGTAACCATCCAAGCTCAAATCCTTGACTTATTGAAAGCCCTGAAGGAGAAATTCAACATTGCCATGGTCCTCATCACGCACGACATGGGTATCGTGGCTGACACATGCGACAGAGTGACCGTGTTTTACGCCGGGCAAGTATGCGAAACCGGAACTGCCGAACAAGTATTTGAGAAACCCAAACATCCGTACACTGAAGCGCTCCTTTCATCTGTCCCAAGCTTAGCCTTGAGAAAACAGAAGCTCTCGGTCATACCTGGAAACGTGCCGAATCTCATCCAGCCTCCATCAGGGTGCAGATTCCATCCAAGATGCTCCTACGCAAAGCAGGTCTGCGTTGACAAAGATCCCGAGCTCGAGTCGATAGAAGATGGACGATCGGTACATTGCCATCGATGGAAGGAACTCGAACTAAAATCCGCTGTAGCGAGCTGACTCAGAACGGACGACATGGAGGTTGAAGTCAAAGAACTCACAAAACACTTTCCCGTTTACGAAAGAGGAGTGATCCTAAGACGTAGGATCGGAGACGTGCATGCCGTCGACCAAGTCTCTTTCCAGATCAGACGGAACGAGACCCTGGGCCTAGTTGGAGAGAGCGGCTCCGGGAAAACCACGATCGCCAAGTGCATGTTGTATCTCGAGCCGCCGTCATCGGGAAATGTTTTCTTCGAGGGGAAAAACATTACAGAGATTTTCAAGAAAGCGAAAAGGACTCAAGTCCTCGCGGCTAGGCGACAGATGCAATACATTTTCCAGAATCCCTATGCATCGCTCGACCCGAGAATGACCGTCGCGGACATCATCATGGAACCTTTCGAAGTGCACCACCACATCCCACGCGACCAGTGGCTCAACAGAATGTACGAACTCCTGAAAATGGTGGGTCTCGAAGACTATCACGCTGAGAGATATCCACACGAGTTCAGTGGGGGTCAGAGGCAGAGAATCTGCATAGCCCGAGCACTGGCAGTAGACCCAAAATTCATTGCGGCAGACGAGCCGGTCGCGTCGCTCGATGTTTCAGTAAGGGCCCAAATTCTCAATCTCCTACAGGAACTTCAACAGAAGCTCGGCATAACATACCTCTACATTTCACACGACCTCAGCACAGTGAGACACATTTGTCACCGAGTTGCGGTCATGTATCTTGGAAAAATTGTAGAGATCGCCGAGACCGACGAACTCTTCGACAACCCTCTACACCCATACACGGTGGCCCTGATGTCAGCCATTCCAGTGCCCGACCCTAAACAGAAGAGGCACCGAATCATTCTACCGGGGGAAGTCCCGAGTCCCATCAACCCACCGTCAGGTTGCAGATTCCACCCTCGCTGTCCCCGACGAATAGACATCTGCTCCAAGGAGGAGCCTCCACTAATCGAGGTTCGACCGGGACACTGGTTGGCCTGCTATAACCCATGGCCACCAAAGCACGTCTTTGCTTAGGACCTCGACTTCGACACTCATAACCGATTTGTCGCGGCCCACAACCGGGAAATACGCGTGACAAGAGTTTGAGGACATGTCGCGGGAAATTCTTGGAAGTCCATTTCGACACGGACTCACCTTCATCGCAACAGTCGCCTTCGTCGTCAGCTTCTTTGGCTCCAGACTGTTCGCGACCCTGTTTCCCACGACAGTTGTGATGCAAGGCGGGATCCATCTTCATCACTTCTGGTATGGTATTGCGTTGATCAGCGTCGCCGGCTGGATGGGCATAGCCTGGAGGAACGAGAGGCTCTACCGGCTGTACGCCGTCCTCTACGGACTCGGAGCAGGATTCGTCGGGGACGAAGTCGGTTTGTTGTTGACCTTCAACAACTATCAATCGGAACTCACCTACCTGTTCTTTGTAGCAGCGATCTCTTTCGTAATAATCGCAACGCTCTTTCTTCGCTACCGGGCCCAGTTGAAGGAAGAACTTCTCAAACTGAGCTTCCGAGAACGAGCTGCCATGATAGGCGTCTACCTCACTGGTTTCTCGGTTTTCTTCTTCTTTCTCTCGTCGGGCGTCAGTCTTGTGGGAATCCCACTGGCTTTAGCGGGTCTGACAATTCTGATAATGGCATACGCCAGGCACAGAAAGGCGCGAGCACCTACCAATCAACCATGATAACATATTGCGCGTCCGCTGTTACTCTCCGAAAAGGGGTGGCTGAATAGTTTCTGAGAAGTCTTAGATAGTTACTGTTGCTTCTACCGGCTTGGCCATTTCGAGGGCTTTTTCTCGTGGGACTTCCATCTGGTGGATTTCCCTGGCGTGGAGTTGGACATGCTCTACCATCTCATCGTCTGATTGGGTCCGTACCATAAAGCCGCAGTCGCAGTTTACCTGTTTCGCCATTTTTTCTTCCTCTTCGCAATTACTCGTTGTTCCTAATAAAATGGCTACATTAGCCTGAGAGGAGGGTCGACCCATGTTGACGGGTGCCGGTCTTCGGAAATCGGACCGTTTGTTCGGATGCAGGCTTCTATTATCAAATCAGAAGCGCTTATCTGAGACATGGACGATAATGTGCAGGTGAAGGCGTCGAGCCTGTCATAGACGAGAAATTGGGGCTCCTTCGTCAAATAGACGTTCTAGCTTTAGTGGGCACCATTGTGGCACTCTTTCTGGGACCGACCAGCGGTCCTTGGTGGTCCATTACTGGAGCTACCACGAGCAAACTTCTGAGGGTTCAAGTTTCTCCGTTCTACCTACAAACTGACGCTAGCGGGCTATCCCCGACCACATTCTTCTCCGTACCTTTAGGATCATTCACGAACCTCCTGTTTATCCTGAGTCTGATCGCTCTAGGCGCTTCAAGCATCCATCGGGGAACTTGGTGGAACAAGCTGGCGGTTTACTTCGGCCTCTGCTCAATGACTGAGCTCTACCTCAGTTTTCTCTTGATGTATCATGGCGCTCTGACTCTGCTCCTTGGCGCGTACGGAGTTGTACCGCCATACTTTGGCACGAACCACCTATTTGCCAATATCGTGGGTCTCGACCTCAACAGCCACCCCAACCCACTCGTAACCGCAAGTTTCAGCCTTCCCTTCTATCTCGGCTTCCTGAGCATCGGACTCATCACGTCAAGTCTAATCGTCAACGGTATTGTCGAAAAAAGAGAGACGCGTGAAAGGCGAGGCGTCGGCGCTATTTTCACAAATGATTCATAATTATAGATCGTCCAAAATGCGTCTCTGCGGATTGTGGTTTTCAGAGGACATCGCTGTCAAACCGCGCGACTACACATTACTCATCAATATCGACAACTTTGACAAGACCGTGGGCGAACATGTTATCCAGACGACAGGCTTGTAGCATTACGATCAGCCCGGGTACGTCCCGTCAGCAAATCCGTCTGCCTCACCTGGCAGGCACATAGGAAAAATGTAGTCTTAGCTTAGGCAAGCAACCGGTAATCAGGGTGGACTCGAAGAAGTAGCAGATTCCGGGGGACCTCACTGAGGAGTTGTTGGAAGCGTCGGAGGGGCTGAGACGGGCGCAGGAGGTGCTTCGGGCATTGCGCTTCTGCGCTCTCTTCGTGTGAGCCAGAGGCTGAAGGCGATTATTGCTCCTGCAGCGACTCCGGCGACGCTTAGAGTCATCCATGGGGTTGCGGTCATCGCGGCCAATATCGATGACATGTCAAGAGTCGATGCTGCGTTCCTCATCCTCTGGTCGAGGCTCAAGCTTGTTGAGGTCAAGTGTAGCGCTAGGGTCACCGTTAGTCGCATGTCTCGCGTCACCTGAACAGTCGTGTATGTGCATGGGTAACTGTAGCAATAGCCGTTCGTGGAAACTTGAGTGCTGCTGACACTGTGCATCGTTATGGTCCCGTTTGCAAGACTCCTAACCAGTAGGTCGCTGCCCCTATCATAGCTCCAGAGAAAGTTCAGGTTCAACGCGGCCTGGGCGTTTGGACCGGACGGACCGAAGGGCGAACTGGGCACTGTGAGATTGACGCCTTGTGAGAACTGGGATGTAACAATCCACGCCTGAGCATTGCCGAGACGGCCCAGATTCAGATTCTCGCTCCCAGTCACGCTAGCCCAGCCATCCATCACCTGGACCGGACTACCCTTGGACAGTGGTCCGTTGACCCACCAGAGTGTGTAGGATGGATCAGAGGTGGCGGTGGCAGACATTTGTGAGATGATGTTTCCGAAGCCAGAGTTGTAGCCGTAGGAGCCAGAGGAGACAGATACGTATGCATCTAGCAAGTGTTCGATCAGGTCCGTGGCTGTGCCGGCAGATTCCACTCTAGTTGCTAGATCGATGGACTGTACAAGGGTGCCGGATTCTGTCACGGGAGTAATGGTCAGTCCCGGCAGCTGGGGGACTGAAATTGAGACTGCGAGATTATGAGAGACGAGCAGGTTCGCCGTGCTACTGCTCAGCCCTTCAACGTTCCAGCCTACTTTACCGCTCAATCCTACTTGGAAGTCAGATGGCATCGAAGTGGGAGGTGGAGGGGGTGGAGGAGTGACATTGACGACTCCTCTCAAGAGTCCATTAGTCAGGAGAGATGCATAGTTGGGATCGTAATAGTGATAGGTCCCTATCAGATTGAAAACGTAGCTGAATGTTCCGCCTGGTGTTATGGGTCCCGAGTTGAAGCTTGGAAGCCCAGTGTTGGCAGTGGCGTTCGAAGCTAGCGCGTGAGTAATATTTCCACTATTGAACCAGACCGCCTCACCCCCTACGGGCAATGTCACATTGTCCGGAGTGAAACGGCAGCGAAGAACCGAGAACGGATCGTATGGCGGGAGGGTGCCCGCACCGCAGTGGCCGTCATCAGAGATGGTTACAAAGACCGTGGGCGGGTAGATGCCTAAGCAGGCCTGGTTGTAGTAATTAGCCGGGCTGGCGGCGCAGCCCTGTGTCGAAGACACGGACGCTGCAAGACTGTAGGAGGCTGTTGAACCTATTTTGAGATTGGGCGCCGCATAGACCGGCGCGATTATTAGAATCAAGGTGAGAGCGGCCGCTAGCGTCACATAGCAGATCCTGAACAATTCTAGACCCAGCCTGCCGGTGATGAACACGGATAAAACGATTGCTCCCAATCTCTATGAATGCGCCTCATACTGGGCATAATACGTCAGGTAGCCAGGGAAAACCGTCCTATCTCGCCCAAAGTGTTTTGAAAAAACTCTATCAACTCTTCGTTGAAACCTCGGACCCAGTCTAAGTGTGCGGTTTGAAGATTCCTCGTCCCGACAAGGAGTCAATGGACCTCTTCCAATCTCTTGTACCGAAAGACGATCGAGTGACGGTTCGGCCGATGTTCGGCAACATTTCCGCCTTCGCTAATGGCAACATGTTCTTCGGAGTATTCGGAAACGACCTATTCGTACGACTGTCAAGCGAAGATCAATTGGAACTTCTCAAGAACAAGGGATCGTCAATGCTGGAACCGATGAAGGGCAAACCCATGAAGGACTACGTCGTCCTGCCAAACACCTGGAGAGCCAGGCCAGAGACCCTTCGTTCCTGGATTTCGAAATCACTTGAATGGTCTAGCAAGCTACCGCCTAAGAAGGCCAAGAAATAGATCCATCTCGTAGGGGACTTTCGGTCAGATCTCGAAGTATTCACGCATCGTAGGCGGACTCTCTCTCAACCTATCTGGAGGCGTACTTTGGGCCGGCGCTTGCATACTCGCCATCGCACTCTTGTACGCGGCCTCGTCCGTCCACATAGAGACTCCTACAAGGGTCTTCCCGTCCCGTTCTTGCAGAACGAACGTCTTCACCAGTCCAGACTGGGTTTGTAGGGCGTTTCGGAAGGAACGCATTCTGCTAGCCATTTCTCCTTCCTTTCCAGGATTAGGATTGACGAAAGCCATAACGACAAACATAGGTCGTCTTGCGACCGAGATCTGATAGCGACTCTTAAGCTAGGAAGGGAATAGAAGTATAGCTTTGCAAACGATAGAAGAGCATATGTCTCACACCGACCAGGAGTTTCATCGAAAAGTCGCTGCCGAATGTTTCAACAGAACTTGGGACTACCTCAAGCAGAAGAACAGAAGTCTCGACGACGACCAGATGATGCTGAATCTAGCACACGCGTCAAGATATCACTGGGGCCTCATTGGGAAGCCCTGGAACTTCACAGCTGGCGACTGGCAGATCTCTCGGGTCTACGCCGCACTGAACCAGTCAGACCTCGCGTTCGGCTTTGCAAAGAAAGCCCTTGAAATTTCTCAGAATCACAATCTCTCGGAAGGTCTAATCTTTGCATATGAGGGCATGGCACGGGCTCATGCCGCGGCAAGGGAGTATCCCCTCGCCAGGGAGTTCGTCAGCAAGGCTCGCGAGCAGCTGCGCGTTGTGAGTCTAGAGGATGAGGACCGAATGATCTACACGGAACAGATCGATGAGACAGAGCGGATGATACCCAAGTAGCTCTAATAGAGCTCATCTGAGCATGTTCGCTGAGAAATCTATTCGACTAGACGCTTTCTTGGGAGGTCTTGATGGTTTCTTGATTGTCTGCTTCGGCAGTCGGAGGGTTCGAGGCTTGTAGGGTTTGAGCGGACCCTTCTTCCCCCGTCCCAGTCCGGCGGGCTCGATGTTACCCTCCTCCTCAAGCTTCTTCAGGATTCCAGAGATTAATTCTTCTCTCCGGTCGAATACCCATGCAACCTCATAGGGATAGGAGGCTCGGCGATCCCTGATCCAGCGCGACCGTATCATTTCCTGCACGAGGAGCTGTAGTCCGCTCGGTCCGACTTTTTTCATCCCCTTGATTACGTCTTGGAGATTTTTCTTGTAATCTGCTAGGAACGGGTCTCTTGCCTCAAGCCGGTCAGATCGACTCATTTACTGCAGCCTCCTCGCTCATTACTATCCTGAATCTGATTAGTTTCACGCAACCCATCTAGTCCGTTACTTATGGGTCTACAACCCTGTTAGCTTATCGTCGGCTGCCTCTCTGACGTATATGGCCGGGTTTTTGTCTCTTGTTGTTCGTTCGTTGTTGGCTGTCAAGTCTGTCTGGCAACAGTATGCTCCAACACGGGACGTTCTAGGATTATTGGAGGTGTTTAGGAGGATGGTCAACGAGTCCATACGGATAGGAATAGCCAACGATGCGTCTTCGCTGAGAAGGCTCTCACTACTCTCCTATAATCAGCTGGCCCAGTATAATTCTCCCAGCTGCTACAAACTCTGCGCCATAAGCAGAGCAGCAGGAATACTAGCCTCTAGGAGGAAGTCTCTCAAGAGAGGCTTCCCGACTAGAATGCCATATGCTGTCAGACCACAGCTCATCTCCTGTTACAGTTTCAAGACGAAGAATGGACGACTAGAGATTCCGATCGCAAGAGGGAAGCGTCTCAGCATGCCCCTGACCAAGCACACGATAGACATCATCTCTCAACCAGGAGTCGAGGTGCGCTCCTTCACACTCACCTATAACAGGCTCTGCCTCTCAATCGCCCGAGAGGCGCCCAGGATAGAATGCGCCTCAAAGGTTGGAGTGGATCGTAATCTTCGTAATCTCACGGTTGGAAACGACGAGGAGACACGTCACTACGACCTCTCAGAGACTGTACGAATAGCCAGTACTACGATACGTATAGTCGCATCTCTCAAACGAGACGATGCGAGAATAAGAACGGGTATAGCCTCGAAGTATGGAATGCGTAGAACCGCGAGGACTGATCATCTCCTCCACACCGCCACGAAGACAGTTGTGGCAGCAGCGGTCCAACAGAGACAGGCAATCGTTCTGGAAAACATTCAGGGTATACGCTGTCTCTACCGGAAGGGTAACGGTCAGACCAGAAAGTATCGGGGTAGAATGAACGGATGGAGCTTCAGTATGGCCCAGCGACAGTTAGAGTACAAGGCTAGATGGGCAGGACTGCCCGTCATTCGTCTATCTAGGCGTGAGACCAGAGGTTCTAGTGTGACTTGTCCGAGATGCGGGGAGAGACTCCAATCAGACAAGCGACTGAAACGTAAGCTCTGGTGTAGTAGTTGTCGAGTAGTGATGGACCGGGACAGGGTGGCAGCGGTTATCCTGGCTCGGGGGGGACGGGTGAGGTTCGCACGTTCCCGGCCTCCCTTAGTAGAGGCGCAAGGCGGAGCAGTTGAAGCCGTGAAGGGGAACCCGACGACGACGGTAATCCCTGGAGTCGATGCTCCGAAGCTAACTCAACCAACGAAGAGTTAACAGAACCCCTCTTGTTATTATTCGCCCAAATACGCCACTCTACTCAAGGTCCAAAAGCTCTTCGGGGGTTCAGTTTCGGGAAGAACAATTCCTTCATGGCGAATCATTGTGGAAGCAGAAATCGCTAAACTGAGAAAGTTCCAAGAGTTTCTTCGGACCGATGATAAACTGGTGTTCCAAGATCTTCTGAACCAGTGCAAGCTCTACGCTCCCTACGCCAGCACCATGGTCTCTACTATCAAGGAAGTGCCATTGCTCTTTTCGATGCTGTTCGGCCAGCACAAGAAGATCATCGAACTGGAAAAAAAGATCCTGATGCTTGAAACACTAGCAACAAAGACCGAAACAACTGTTCCCGTGCGGGCTATTCAAGGACCAGTCGAAAAGGGTGGAGGCTAACATAGTTTAGGCGAACGGATTCTCTTGCTAGGGTCTTTCCCTTTTCCTGTGTTCGCTCAACCAGTCGGGAATTATTACCGTTCTGAGCAATTCTTGTATTGAGGCCCCTCTATTCTTAGCCTCTTTCTGAAGAATACGATAGGTCTGAGAATCAAGCATCTGCATGAACTTCATCTTGTTGCTCACTTTTACCTTCACGCTTAGAGCCGCCCTTTGCCAAGACACTCTAAAAACCATGCGCATGAGCCTCAACAATGCGAAAGAACAGGCGCGGATGGACGAAATCTTCAACTAAGCAAACTGCGGCAATACTCTTCCCGATCTAGCTTTGTAGGCAGGAACCCCAAGGCCGACCGCGATCATCGTGCTCTTTTCCTTCGCGTGAGGTGAGAAGAACTCGGTTACGGCGTCATCATAGAATGTGGAGCCTGAAGCGCCTAGACCTAGCGCGTAGGCTGAGAGGTAGATCTTTCCAGCCACTATTCCACCTTCAAGCTGAGCTGCGCGATATCCACGGTTGCCAAGCGCTCCAAGAACTTCTCGAAGACGAGTCATCAGAAAAAACACTACGCTAGCGTCGCCGAAGAGTGGTTGTCCGAGGCAGAGGTACGCCGACATTTGTCTCAGCTCGCCCCGTTTCAATTCCTCGAGAGATTTCTGTTCCCCTCTGTAGAAGTATGAGCCGGGAGTGAGCCCCTCAATCGCGTTCGCTATGAAGTATGTTTCGATCAAATTCTCGTTTTCTGGAAGGTAGTCGCGTGGAATCGGTCCGGTCGAAGTTCTCAAAATTGTTGATAGTTGTGGGAATGTGATCGGTGAGCGGGCGAACCTTCGAGTTGAGCCTCGTTGGAGAATAACTTCTCCAAGCCCCCTAGGCCTCGTAGCATCAATCATTGGAGGCGGTAGCGTAATCTTCGGGTAGGCCGTTCGTTGCAAATTCGAGGTCTCTAGGCTTGCTTTGGCCCAGTCGTCAACCTCCTCCTTGCTTTGGAGAAGAGAGGCTCGATGCGCCTCCCAGATACCAGCGTATTTCGTCTCTTCCCCTGCGAGAGGCTGGACCTTCGGTAGAATAGGGTCGATTTTTTTCAGTTGGCGATCTGTTGACCGGTCTCCTTCTAGACCTACGGGTGAGAGACAGATCGTTGCCTCTTCCTCGTCTTGCAAGCCCAAGAGTTCGTTGACGGTTTGATCTACAAAGCCTTGGACTATTCTTGTCGGTGAGCCCATGGACGCTGACAATGTTATGAGATTCGCGGCGATTACTCCGCCGTCCCAGAACCAGTGTCTGTACGATCGAGCCTCGTACTTCCAAGCATTCTTCCAAGCCAATGATGTGAACGCAATGGTCGCTGGAGCAAGGGCAATGCTGTCGTTGCTTACCGCGGCAAGTTCTGCTCTGTAATCGCCCTTCCTTAATGGTGAGAGTTGAAAGCCTAGAGGATCAAAATGGTAGACTCCCGCTTCGAGTCCTGCAATACCTCCCGCGACCACATAGAGCTCGATTGGATAGAGGGCGCCTGTCGCCGATGCGGCGCGCATGTAGTGAACCTCGTTACCGAACCTATATTTTCGAGTCAGTCCCGCGGAGTAGTAGAGCAGTTCGCCAAGTTCGAGGAGTCCAAGATTATACGATTTCTCATGATGAAAGCGACCGGAGACCGCCCCGAGAGGTTCAGCTTCTGGTGAGGGAAAATTCCTTGGAAGAGATATTGAGGATAGATGTTCGTAGATCTTGAACTGGGACGGTTTGTTCGCCCAGTCGAGATAATGTGCGGACGTCCGTAAGCTAATTTCAGAGTGTTTTGTTGCCTCGTGATAGCTCGATGCGTAAACGGTGTCGTGATTGAGCGATCTCATCATAATCGACCGTATCGAGTGATTGTTTTGCTCAAGGCAGAGGAGTGTGTCAGTAATTGAACACTACTGGAACTCAAGCTTATCATTGAAACCTGTTGAACTCGTAAACGTGAGCAGATCAGAGGAAACCACGGCATCGGAAATTCGGAATACGTCTGATATCGACTTCATCTTCCCAAATGGGTTCTCATTCTTTGAACCTTATCTTCCATATTACGTCAAGGAAATTCTAGACATCGGAGGGGAGGCCTATGTGTGCAGAACCTCCAATGGAGGCATTTCAGGCATTTTCATCTACGACGATTCTGAGAAAACTGGAACAATTTTCACAAGATCAAGGCAGGTATTTGACTACTTTTACGAATTAAGACCGTTCAATTTCCTCTTCGCGGAGCTGAGGGCCGAACACGAACGCGAAATTTATGATATCTACACAATAAACCTCGACAATCTTGACTTTGACCATAGGTTCAGCCATGAAATCTCCATAGCGGACGAGGGAGACGCAGATGAGATAAGACAACTCATGGTCATGACGCATCCTGGCTTGAACGGGCGGTGGGTGGATGTTGCGCTCAAGCAGGGAGAAAGGTGCTTCATCGTCAGGTTGAGCAAGGAGATCGCGGGATGGGGATGGCTGTCAATTGTGAATGGCAACGGAAGAATACACTCTCTCTATGTAAAACCTCAATTTAGGAGAATACGCATAGGTGAGGACATCCTATATGCGCGACTTTTTTGGCTAAAGTCGAAGCGTGCCCATTCGGCATTCTCCGAGATTTCTCGTCTTAACTTTCCGTCTTCAAGAATCGCGTTGAAGGGGCAGATGACGCCTTGCGGGCAAATTTTTCAATACTTCAGGAAGAACCCGGACAGAAAGGTGGAACCGAAAAGGTCGCTTAGGTTCTGGGAGCCCCGCAGAAGGGACAAGCCTGAACAGTCGAGTCGATTAGTGCTCCACAGTATTTGCACTTTACCTTCACGACTTCTTTGATCACGATCTGCTGTACTGGTGGTTGTTTTGGAGTCAGATCGATCTGAGGTGGGGCGATTGGGACTTGTGAGTAAGCATGCTTGGGAAGAGACCTTCTCCTTCTTGAAACGGCAACGATCACAATCATGATGATGGCGATGAATATGATGAAAATGGCTAGTCCAATAATGAGACCAAGATATTGCTGCAAAAACGAAGGGCCTGCGCCTGCGGTTAGCGGATAGCTCGTCGTGGTCACGTAGAGGGTTTCGGTCCAGGTGAAGCTGGCGGTCGAGCTCGTGTCTTGTTCGACATAGTCGTATCCTATGATGTATCCTGTTGACGGGTCGGAGTACGTCGTATAGGTGTACGCGGCTTTGAATAATCCCCCATAGTTCCGTTGATAACCGCCGCTTCCTTGGGCTCGGATCGCCTTCACGTATCTGTTCTGCGAGGCTAGAGAATAGCTGTAGTTTGTGGATGTGACTGTCATCGGCGTATTCAGAAGGCGGAAGGTGCCGCTCGGCTGGGTAGAGTTGTCCATGTAAAACCAGACGTATAGAGGCTTGACGAGTCCCGTCTGGCTGTCATTCCCTTTAACGTACTGGAAACTGGCTGATGACCAAGTGAAATTGCCCGCTTGCTTTCCGTTTTGTGTTGATCCTGAGCTGTTGCTCCAGTTCCACGTATAGGTGTAGTTGGAAGCAACAGTCCCGTTTACAAACACTTGATTCATTCTTTCGATTCCGTTAACAGTCTCGTGCTCGGTGTATCCGTAAAAGGCGCCGGTGCTGTTTGTGAGGTTGATCACGTCGTAATAGTTCAAGTAATCTCCTTGATGGGGATTGTATCCTGGGATAGCGTGAGCCGGGAGGACTGTAAGGGCGAGTGAAACGATTATCGTCAGAAAAAGGAGTCTCTTGATCATTAGCCTCCGAAGCCTCCCCCGGAGCCTCCGACGCCGTGCACGTGGGCGGGATGGAATCCTCCGATTCCGCTGAATGTAGAATAGTAGATCGAATGTACGATGATCAAGGGCGCGTAGTATCCAAAGAAGATGTTTGACGGGGTGTGTGTAAACTGTACTGGGGTTTTCAGTATTTTCGCGGTCGGATCAAGCTTCTCGACTAGCTCGTTCTTGATTCCATGAATCATCCTGACTGAGAGGCTTACCAGTTCAGAACGTTCTAGTCCAGTAGCGAAGGACCAGAGTGAGGAATAGGCCTTCTCCATGAGGTCGAGGGTCTCATTAGCCTCTAGCGTTGGTATTGAGGTTAGTATGGCGGCCGCCACCAGCGGATATTCTAGATAGTTCTTGAGAGCGCTTACGATTATGGACATTTTCAACCGTACCTCATCAGGGCCCAGATCGGAGATCGCCAGAAAGGCGGAGGCGAGTTCGGTGTCGTCGGAGGTCTGATATCCCCAGAGGCCGAACATTGATCTGAACGCTTGGAACTTGCTGGGAAGATGGTTTAACGGATCGTTCATTACGGATAGTATGGCGGCCGATTCGTATGAGCGGGTCATTCTCGAAAATTCCTGAAATTTGTCCGTGGGATACGTGCCATCGTATCTCCTTCCAAACATCACCAGGGCGGCAACTCCCGTTGATATTTGCTTTGGAACTTTCGCGTGGTGCCTGAGATCATGATCAAGGCTCTGCAAGGTCTTTGTGAGGTTCTGAAGATCAGAATTGTCGATCGAGGACTGAGACGAGTTCGCGCTGAGGGACGTTATGATCTCCGCCGCCATCATCTTGTTGTCGAGCGTAGAGTCGAAGTGGCGGAGAGTGCCTAATGCGAGAAGGAATCTCTGGTTGATCTGGCTCTGGTCGGCTCGAAGCTTTGCCAGTCCTATTGATACATTCCAGAGCTGAGAGAAATCAGCCTCTAGAACCCTAGTCCTGAGGTTGGATACTTGAAAGCTGCCTCTCTCCGCAATTGAGTGCAACTCGCCAAGTGTCTCCATTCGCTCTTCGATGAAATCTGAAAAATCGCTGTCGGAGACTCTGTAGTTTCTGACATTGAGATCGTTGAGCGTAAGTACTCCGAGACCGGTAAGCGACAAGTATAACCCGTCATATGGCACCATCTTATCAATCGCTGATTTTTTCTGAATGAGCTGCTTTATCCTGGAGTCCTTTTCTACAATATCAGCATCTTCCCGGGCTACTGCGCCCCTTTCAGTCTCTACTCTTGCAACTTCCGCCTCCTTCTCGTCCCTCCCCTCAAGATGAAACAGTATAGAGTGGGTTTTCCTCTCGTCCTTTGCCAGAGCGGCACGCGCAATCCCTTCCTGCACTATCTCATTCTGCAACGCGTCGTTCATTTGTGTCAAGTTCGCAACCTCAGTTGCAGCCTGATCGTAGTCTTCCTTCGGCATTACAGAGAGGTAGCCGTTGGTGGAGAGGTAGTTCACATCGGATTGTTGAACTTGGATTGTGACTGACTTTCCAGCTATTTGGGACATGAATGCTCTTGCGTCATTGCACTTCATTGCGGTCACCAATCAATAATTGGGAATTTTCCGATTAGACTCTGATCGCCGAGAATATTGCCCACGACCAGTTCAAGGCTCTCTCCCTCGCGTGATAGCTGGATAACTTCATCATCCTTTAGCGCCTGTCTGAGTAGGTGTTCGAACTGTTCCTTTCTGTCGGTCACGTCTCCGAACCTGGCGGCACGTTCTCGTTCTATCTGTTCATAAGCGTATATGAATTCGTAAAGCGATCTGTATATCTGATCATCTATCTTTTCCAGGACCTTCTCTCTTCCAATCGTTATCCATTCCAACCCTTCGAGATCTACGAAGTAGATGGTGCCGTCTGGAGCGAGGACCGCGTCCTTGTCCAGCCAGACGTCGTAGAAGTCTAGTCCGCTGAAAGTTCCGTCCTTATTGCTCTTAATTGATCGAGTTAACAATGTAAGGAATGCTATCCCGCTCTTAACGAAATTTTTCAGAAAGTCTAGTGCCTTATCGTTCTCGTCTATTCCAAAGAGGTCGAAGATTGAGCTAATGTTCCCACCAACTGTGCTCCCCGAATGGAAATAGATCCTTACATTGGAGGGAACCAGTCTTGCTTCCTGGACCACTCTTCCCCTGAATCTCCGGTACCAGAAGATTTTCTTGATTTCATTCTCTAGGGTTTCAGGAAGGAAGAGTATCTTCACTAGCGGCGCGACTCGGAATCCGTGAATGGAAGTAAGGTCAGCCGTTTCGGACACTCTCATCGAAGTAGTAGCGTGCTGAAGGCCTTGCCCTCCATATGGAGAGCCCCTTAGCCACAATTCCCCTGTAATGTATCGTGGAGCCGTCTCCTTTGAATTCACAATTCTGTCCTTCAGCGTGGAGTCTTTCAACAGATTGCAGATTTCAGCCCTCCCGAGAAGCTGATGAGAAAACGGATTAGTTGTCGAACCTATACCTTTGACTGATAGGTAGAAATCGGTACCGTCGATTTCCAGATAAGGTGAGGTGGAGACCGCTCCTCTGTTATCGTCTACGACGAATTCCTTCGTACCTCTGGGGATGAGATCGGTGAAGGGTCCCATACTGTCTGGGAGGTAGATGTTCTCGAATTCAGACATTTTGAATTCTCGAAAGTGTTTGTTCGTGAGTGTTTCGGAGGCTTCATACGCGTTCAGATTGAGGGGGAGACCTTTCATTTTCATGGGAGTTCGATGCCTCGCGGAAGTTTCGCGATGCGTCTCGAAACGAGTTTCTTGACTCGTCAACTAGTGGGCCCTGGAAGCAGTTGCTGGTGATTATTCTATGCGATTGGTTGTAGGGTCTTCATTGAAAAACCCCAACTCTATTAGTTGCGGGGTCGCTTGTCGTACTGGCTCTTCAATAGGCCGAGAACGACGCTGTCATGAAACTGGTTGTTGAAGAAAACCTGGTCTTGTAGCCGACCTTCTTCTTTGAATCCGAGCTTCTTGGCCAGGGCGATGCTCGCTTTGTTCTCCGCGAAGGTCCACCATCCGACCTTGTGGAGGTTCAGTTGTTCGAACGCCTCCTCGAGTAGGAGCTTCGTAACCTCCGTCCCGTATCCTTTGCCCCACTTGTCCTTCTCTCCAATGCACAAACCCAGGTCGGCGTTGTGGTATCTGCGAGCCCAAGTGTGGAATCTTATCGAAGACCATCCTATCGCCTTCCCGCTGGATTTCTCCTGGATCATGTACCGTCGTACCTCTGGGTCTTCTCCCTTCAGTTCCTTCTCCATCTCTGCCTCAATAGACACCATCGACTTCACATGGTCCGGCATGGATCGCGCGAGCGTCATGACCTCCTCATCATTCTGCCACTTGTGAAATGATTTGAGATCCTCCCGCTCTGGAGCTCGAAGAATGATACGTTTCCCTGTTAGCATTATAGAACCAATCTGGTTAATCTAGACAACGGATAATAGATTTCGCCCTTGTGCTTCACTGTCAATATGACGCAGTTCAACTGCCAACCGATAATCAATTGGGCACACTTATATCGAGCGTCACAGATTTTTGACTGATGCGAAGATAGCGACGAATGCGCATCCCAAGTTACGCTGTCCTGGTGTTTTCGACATTGCTGTTGGTTGGAGTAGTACACGGCGCGAGCATTACAATTGGACCCACTCAAGGGCACGTCGAATACAGAATTACCCTCAACAATCAAGGATCGACTCTCGCAAGTTTCTTGCTAAACGAATCCGCTCAGCCTACGGGTCAGAACGGGATCGTGCTCGTAACAGCTAACCTGTTATCGACCGTTAGGAATTTCACCTACTCTAGAGCTCTGAACACGAGCTCATTTCCAGAAGTCTTTCCATATCTGTTAGGAATTGGCAATCAATCCCTGTCCTATCATACGTACGGGATCTCACTCACTCTACACATCGCCAAGACTGGAAACGCGCAAATCATGTTCAACGGGCACTCCTTCCAAGGAACAAGCTATCAAGTTGCCGCATCAGCCACCTACGCATCCGCGACTGCATCAGTTTCTGCCAACGGCACCATCATCACAATGCCCTCTGGGCTAATCTACTCCGTCCAGCTTGAATCCATCAATTCCTATTCTGTCCAGATGCGTCTTGAAGAGACAAACCTCGCGCTTGTCGATCCTTCAAACAGCAGCAGCTTACCGATAGGAATCGCACTAGTCAGCCTTGGTCTGCTCGGCGCCGCCGTGTTTGCCGCTCCATCAATCTTCAATAGACTCAAACGCAAACCAGCCACCACCCCCGGTACCTCCGGCGAGCCTGAGACTGATGAGAAACCTTCCTACTGGGTAGACTAGTGACTGAAGTTTAGAGGCGCACAGCTTTCTCCAAAGCATCAGACCCAGACAAGACAAGCCCATCCGTAATCGAATTTCGCGACACGATCAAAAACTACGGAAGCAAAACGATAGGTCCCGTGGAACTTGAAGTCCAGAAAGGACAGGTTGTAGGCTTCCTGGGGCCCAATGGGTCCGGAAAGACAACTTGTATCAGATTGATACTTGGACTGATTCGGGCATCCTCTGGCACAGTACGAGTCAACGGGTATGATCCGATCTCAAAACACGTCCGCGCTCTGAGACACGTCGCGTATTCGCCTGAACTTCCCAACCTCCAAACCTTCCTCACCCCAACCGAACTACTTTCGTTAGTCTCCCATGAGCTGAGCCTTCCATCCTCGTCGAGTGGAAGGCAGGGCGAGATTCGTAGGGTCCTGGAGCTTGTTGGAATCTTGGAATATGCTGACACGAAGATCGCTAAGCTCAGCAAGGGAATGGTTCAGAGGCTGAGCGTCGCTCAAGCCATGATGGGCTCACCTGAAGTCTTGATTCTTGACGAGCCAATGATAGGCCTGGACCCGGCAGGCTCAGCACACTTCAGAGAAGTATTCAGAGAATTTGCAAGCCAGAAAGGCGGGACCGTCTTCATGTCTTCACACATCATGAGCGAGGTCGAATCGCTCTGCACTTCTGTCGCAATCATCCACGGTGGGAGAATCCTCTACCATGGAAAAGTAGCTGAGGTGATTCAGAAGGTGCTTGGTTATTCCGTCATCTACTTGGAAGCTCAAGGCCTCACCGAGCAGACTATCGGTAAGATTCGCGAACTAGCCAACGTGTCAAAAATAGTCCCGAATGGAGGTTCTCTCGAAATCATAGTTCAGGGCCATACGGACATTAGACCGGACATATCGGACCTCGTCGTGAAGTCGGGCGCAAAGCTATACTCTATCAGACAGGCGGAGAACATGCTCGAGCGAGCATACATCGAAGCCCTCTCCAAAAGCAATTCAGGACAGTGGACGATATGAGCCGTCCCGATGTTATCCTATCCTTCATCCGATATGAGATCAAGAGAGCCATCGCGAGAAGGAAGGTCCTAGCGCTCATCGCCTTCACGGTACTGCTGGACACCCTGCCCTACTACGCTCTCTCAACCGCCGGGACGACTCTCATCCCAAGCTCGGCCTATCCATACATCTGGGTCGCAGGGGTCTTCGCCGTCCAACCACTATTTCTGAACTTCACCGCGATCCTCATTGCCGCAGGCGCCATGTCCGAGGAATACGAGCAGGGAACGGCTGAGCTTCTGCTCTCGAAGCCGGTTGAGAGAAACGACTATTTTGCCGGGAAATTTCTCGGCGGATACACCCTCTTCCTCACAATTCTCGCTTTCAACATTATTCTGAGCGTTGCTTCAGCCTTCACTTTCTTTGGGACCCAGTTCGGCCTCGAAATCCTCCCAGGTCTATTTCTGGTCCAAGCCTTTGCCGCGCTCATCTTCTACTCACTCGCGTTCATGCTTGGTGAGCTCGTCCGACGATCCTCACTCGCGTACATCTTCTCCTCAGCAGTTTTCTTCTCTAGTTTCATAATCAGCGCCTACATGGACCTCATCTACACCCTAACAGGAAAAACGATCTACAAGACAATCCAGATCTACCTGCCAACCTCCCCTGCAAACTCTCTTCCAATCCAGTACGCAAGTCCTCTCCTGCCCCAGACAGTGGGTATAGTTCTCCAGTTCGTTGGCTCGGGCAACGCCGTAGTGCCGACACTGGACTTGTCTGTCGCGATTCTCCTAGCCTACACGATTCCCGCCATCGCAATTGCCGGGGCTTATTTCTGGTTCGCAGACATTTCAAGAAAGATGAGCTAGAAATCCGAGCCCACTTCTCAGGACGTTCTCTCATCCGGAAATCGGGAGGAAGAAATCGACGCCGCCAATATGGTCCTGAGGCCTAACCGTGGCCTTTAGAAACCCGGCTATACATTTCGGAGTTCTAATTCCGGGTGATTGAAAGTGGAGATAGGACAGCCTTATTGTCCGAATTGTGGAACGCCCCTTCAGCAGAACGCGGCCTTCTGCGCAAATTGCGGGACCAAGGTTACCGCGCCGCATTCCCAGGTTCAACAGATGCCTCCTATTTACTATCCCACGACACCAACCCAGGCGCCCGTGTCCACGGGAGCGTACAAAGCCGTAATCGCTGTCTTGCTGGTGATCATAGCACTCTTAGGCGTCGGACTGTACGCGACATCTTCAGGACACCTTTTCTCACTCTCAGGTTATCGCTACTCGCTGGCCAACCCGCCGAACGCTCAGAGCGTCCAACGACCCAATACTCCAGACGCCCAACCTCCTTACCAAGTCATATGGAATTCTTGTGGAGGACCCCCGGGCTCGGGCTGTAACATGACATCGAACGGGTGGAGAGAGGGAACCGTCCCTGACACTTACGATTATTTCGTCTCCTTTACAAGTTCTGTGCCGATCACTGTTTATTTCTTCACACTCGGACAATTCGTCCAATATACAGTTTGCAATGGGGACATATCCTGTGTATCTGGTTACTACGTCTCTCTTCCCGCAGCACCTTCCCGATCAAACGCCATTTTCAAACTTGCTGAAGGCTGCGCAGACTACGTAGCAATCTACGTAGCCTCATCCACAGGCATTATGTATCCTAACATCAGCGTAGGACGCAACGCTGCAGGATCCATAACCGGATATTGCGGTCAAGTCGGCGGAGGTTAGAGCGGATCTCGGCCCTCGCGACTCCGTATCCGCATCTCAAACTTGTAGGGTAAAGTCTTGCTTTTTACGCCCTGAACATTCTAGGGTCCAAGTAGTGACTGATGAAGAAACGCCGCATGATCAAACCTGGTGGGGTATCATAGTGGACCTGGGTTTCGCAAGACTCTGACGGTTCATGGCAGGGTCAGCCGAGGACTTGCGCGCGTTGTGGAAGGAAGACGGATAATGCTAAGCACGGTGTTCGTCCTGAGTGCAGAAGAATTCTCGGAAAATGGGCATTGCCTCAGACTCTGCGGCGACTGTCCCGGTCGATGGGCTTAGAGTTGGCCGATCTTGTCGTAGATGAGGACGTACAGTGATACTATGAAGATGACTGCCAGGATCATTCCGAATGCTAGATATCCGTATGCGCGCTTGGGACGATAAGCATAGCGTGTGCTCATGAACATCATGTAGAGGCCCAAGAATCCCAGTCCATACATTAGGCCTGAGAATACTGCCTCCTGAGTAGTCTGATTGTTGATGTCTCCTGGATAGACGAATGAGTACCCGCTCGCCACGTTCAACAGTCCCTGGCCTCCCTGCGAGAGCACGAACAGTCCGCCGGCCAATACAAAGACGGTGAACCCGACGATCAGGAATTCCGCGATTGGTAGCAGTGGTCTGCTGGATCCTGGGGCGAGTCTGATGAAGCTCATTCTGAAGGCCAGATTGTTCAATGACCTCTTCAGTTTCCAGAGACTTGTTCTCATGCCCAGAATGACCACTCTTCGTTAGTCTATGCTTCTGCTTTGTTGCTCTTGAGACGCCTCAATAATAAGCCCTGCTTTCCCGCGGTGCGTCCTCGCTCGTCTTCTGGAACTGTTTTAATACCGGGCGAGACAATTTACGCTCATCGTCGAGGTCCTATCAACTATTTGTCTCCTCAGCGAATAATATGTTCCAAGTGTGGCGACCTCCTCTACACGGGGCTCGAGCTCGAGACGCCGAGTGAGATCATCCAGCGAAACGGCGGGTACTGTCCCAAGTGTGGAAAGAAACTCGGGTTCACAATCGAGACCTTGAAGATAGGCCCGCAGACAGCTCCACCACCGCAATAATCTCCCTTTTCTACCCAACACCGATGCCAAAAGTCAAGGCTAGCTATGCCGAAGAGAACACAAGTCTACGATTATCACGGAAAACACGGTAACATTGTCGACTACGCTGGCTACGAGCTTCCCGTATGGTTTGAGGGGATAATCCCCGAGTGCAAGGCCGTCCGGACCCACGCGGGACTTTTCGACGTCTCGCACATGGGAAGGATTACGGTCGAGGGCAAGAACGCGGAGAAATATCTCAACCACCTCACATCCAACGACGTTTCCGCACTCTCGATTGGTCAGGGTCACTATTCCCTCCTTTGCAATCCAAGTGGGGGAATAATGGACGATCTTACGATCTTCCGGACGAGTCCGAAGAAGTATCTGGTCGTATACAATGCTGCTAATAGAGAAAAGAACTGGGCCTGGCTAGAGAAACATCGCGAGGGCGATGTTGAATTGATCGACATCTCTGAAGAGTCGGCGATGTTCGCTGTGCAGGGGCCGAAGGCCGAGCAGGTGTTGCGGAGCATTTCTGGGACTCGGCTGGAAGAGATCGACAAGTATTCAGGCAGAGATGTAAGAGTCGGAGACCTTTCTTGTTTCGTGACTCGCAGTGGCTATACAGGGGAAGATGGTTTTGAGATCTATGTCTGGAAGACCTCAGACCATCATCCTGAGCCTGCGTTGCGAATCTGGGACAAGCTCCTTTCAGCGGGCAAGAATGATGGGCTGAAGCCTGCAGGTCTGGGAGCTAGGGATGTATTGCGATTGGAGGCTGGAATGTGTCTCTACGGAAACGACATTGACGAGCATACATCACCTGTGGAAGCGAAGCTGAACTTCGCTGTTCGGCTAGACAAGAAAAGTGATTTTGTCGGGCGGGGAGCCATTCAAAGGCTGAAAGAGGAAGGACCCGTGAGGGTCCGAATGGGTTTCAAGATCGTGGATAAGGGAATTCCTCGACATGGGCAAGAAATGGTTCTTGAAGATCAGAGCGTTGGAAGGGTTTCGAGTGGAACGTTCTCTCCAACTCTAGGTGTCAGCGTGGGCATGGGTTATCTTCCACCAAATATTTCGAAGGTAGGAAACGCTTTCGCGGTCAAGATTAGAGAGCGGAATGTTTCGGCAGAGGTGGTGAAGCTGCCGTTCTACCAGCGACGGTCCGAGGACGCCGTGGTCGTTCTGGGTCAGGAGATGGGGCTTCGCGAATTTCGGATGCGGTATGGTGGAGCCCAGACGGCTGTGGTTCATGGTTGAGCCCGGTCGGCTTGTAGAATCGTTACGCGCAGTTGATCGTTTCTGGTTCTCTTAGCCTGCGACTGCGTACTCTCTGGATCTCAATCTTTCGCAGTCGTGGCGGCCACTGTGTTTTTCGCAGAGGTCTCTTGTGCAGTGGGGGCAGTTCTCCACGGCCAGTAGCTGGCACTCGGAGCAGACGACGCCCCATACTAACGCCAATTTTCTCGATTCGCTTCCTGTAATTTCAATGAGTCCATTAGCCCTGATTAGAAAAGAAGTATGGACTATTTTTACTCAAAAAGATACTTGAACCTCCACCCTACCAGACATGTAACAGACAAAGAACCCGGTCGCTCGTGATAAGAGCTTATCGGCGAGGCTTCTCCTTCTTCCCCTTCAACAAAGCATCTAGACTAACGCCGTTAACCGTGAAAACCCGGTACCTCGTCCCCGGCAAATCTCCATAAGCCTTCCCCTCCGCGCCTCCAATACCCTCAATCTGAACCTCATCATGTTCGTCGATAAAATTCAACGCGCCATCGCCGGGCAGGAATGCGGTTACGACCTTGCCGTTCTTGATCAGTTGAGCACGAACGCATTTCCTGACCGCGCTGTTGGGCTGCCGGCACTCAACGCCCACCTTCTCCAGAACAATCGCCCTAGCCTGAGGCGATCCCTCTAGCGGGTCAGCCTTGTAGTCCAGACCCAGCATGCGTCGCTTGTAGGGAGCATAGGCCCACCTGAACGCCTTGCGCCGCTTGCTCAATTTGCGGCCGGCGAACATTCCGCTTGAAGTCTTGACCATGCTGAACTCTCCTGAACCGGTAGAGAGAGCGGAGTCTCTGGCTTGCTTTTTAGCATGACGCTACATCGAAAAGTTGCAACTAGGCCCCAGAAAGCGCCCGGAACAAGCCCTGATCCAAAAATCGGGCCAGGCGATTTGAGATCACGACTTTCTCGCGCTGAGCTCTACGCCTAGTCTGCACTTGAGAAAATACCTGACCGTTCTATTCTACGCCCTGAACAACAAACTCGCCCATTTCATTTTCAACCGGCGGGACCCCTCCCCGAAAAATCTCAAAAACTAGTTGACCCTCACGACAGAGTGCGAGTCCGGAAGAGTTAGGCGACTACTACGTGGTCGATGTCGAAGTATCGCTTCACGAGCATTCGGGTCTTGTCGATGGTTCGCCCGTTCTTGCCTATAGCGATGGCCTTGTCGCGTGGGTCTACCTCGACTACGACAATCTTCTTGTCCGGCCTCTCAGTCACCCGGATCTCCTTCAGTCGGGCGGGCGCCAGACTGTTCTTTATTAGCGCCTCTGGAGTTTCAGCGTACTCGACAACTTCTATCTGGCGGCTCGTCATCCGTCGTAACATGTTGATGTTCTTCCCGGCCTTGCCAATCGCTAGGCCCATATCGCCGGGTTTTGCGACAAAAATGATCCGCTCCAACTTCTCGTCAATAATACAATCCTGGGTTGTGGCGCCTGTGATGCTTTCGAACAGGGCCATGTATTTCATCTCCTCGCTCGTCAGCTTGATCTTAGGCTGGAGCATCACTTTTTCTCAGCGACCAGTTTCAAGACTTCAGAATCCCCCGGCTCTCTAACGACAATCGCTGAGACAGGGAAGGGCTTTTCGCAGACTGCCCCTAGATCCAGACTGGAGCCGGGAAAGACGTAGACTGGAATCTCTGACTGCTGAGCGTTGTGCAGAATATCGTCGCGTTCGGCCTCTCGACAGTTCTTTGCCAGAATGATCATCTTGGCCCGGGCAAATCCCGTGTTCACTACCGCGTCCTTGCTTCCAAAGCCGACCTTACCAGTCTTCACGGCCATGCGTATCTGCTTGTTAATGTCGACCAGGGCCTATTTTCCTCCCTTCCGCGGCATCATCATGGACACCTCGATCAGACCGGTGCCCATGGGTATCTGCTGGCCGACAATTACGTTCTCCGCCACTCCGCGCAGAGTGTCAGTAATACCTTTCACCGCCGCGTCGACTATCGTCGGGATAGTGATCTCGAACGCGGCCTTAGCCAGGGTGCTCGCCTTTTCGCCGCTGACACCGTGACGTCCCACCTGCAACACATCGCCCGATGATGTCATCATGTCCGCGACCAGCATCACATGCCGAACATCAACATCTAGTCCTTGCTCTTCAAGTACGCCTAGTGCTTCTTTGACGATGACGTTCCGGGCCGCTTCTATTCCGAGTACCACGGCGGTCTCGTTGATGTTATTGCTCACAGTCCGGGACGTATCCACTCCAGGAATTTCCAGAGCGAGTGCGAGGCTCGAGCCTTCAGTCCGGACGATCCATTCACCCTTCTCCTCAATCACCAATGCGCGTTTCACTGCCGGAATGCCTTTGATATGGGCGACCAATAGTTTCCCGGCGAGGCGTCTGAACTGTGGAATCTCAAGATCCTTCGTTTTGATCTCGACCGAATACGACTCAACTTTCACATCTGCATTCGCCAAGGCCAACGCCTCCCGGACCTCTTGAACAGTCACCTCTCTCTCCCTCATTGCCTGTGGGTTCAGCTTGACATCGATCCTCATCCGTGTGACATCTGTCTCGAAGGTACTTGCGATGTCTCCGAGAGTGGTATGAGTCAAGAGTGTAGCGACCTCCTGAGCCTTCTCGCGGCTCGTACGATGCTTCGGGTCCAAGAAGACAGTCATGTTAGGAGTCGATGGGATCTTCCGAGCGTCCACGATCTCAATCAATCGCGGCAGACCCAGAGTCACGTTCTGTTCTCTGACTCCTGCGAAGTGGAAGGTACGCAGCGTCATTTGTGTACCTGGCTCACCGATGGACTGGGCTGACACGATTCCGGCAGCCTCGCCTGGCTCTACTAGAGCCTGCTTGTAGTTCTCGACTGCACCGGCTACTGCGTCGTCTACTCCTGTCTTGGTGAGCTTCGCGTTGAGCAATGTCTGTCTCAGCTTGCTGAGAGTTAGAGGCGACAGTACTTTCTTTGAGGTGTCGACCTGTTCCTCCACATAGTCTTTCCCAGCTGCCGTTCCTTTCTTCATAGTAAGACGGACGCGCTCGACCAGCCGGTCAACATTTACTGACTTGCCATGGTCACTCTTGGCGACGTCGACTCCATCCTCTCCGTACCGGACCTGGATTATGTTGCCTCGGGAGTCTCTCACCGTCGAGTCATACTCGACTCTGAGATGTTCGAGAGCGTTGATGAGACGGCGCTGCATGTATCCGCTCTGCTGGGTCCTCACAGCAGTATCGACAAGCCCCTCTCTTCCTCCCATCGCGTGGAAGAAGAACTCTATCGGTTCTAGTCCATCCCGATAGCTGTGATAGACGAACCCCCGCGGCGCAGCTCGCATGTCTCCCGGCTTGAAGAAGCTGAGGGCTCTTCCTCTGTATCCCCTCAAGATTCTCTTTCCTCGAATAGATTGCTGGCCCACGTTTGCGGTCATCTGTCCGATATTGAGCGATGAGCCTCTGGCGCCAGCTCGCGTCATTATGACCCCGCTATTGTCCATCTGGAAGTACTGGTCTGCGTATTCTCCTGCGACGTCGCGTGCTCTTGAGAGCTCGTTCATGATATAGATTTCCAGCGACTCTTCAAGGGATTGTCCGGGAAGCCGTTCCAGTGTGCCCTTTCGATAGCTCTCAATGTACTCGTCCACCTTCTCCTCGGCCTTTGCAATCGCCTTCGTGATCTTTTCCTTAGTAGCGGGCGCTATTTGGAGCTCGTCCATGGCATAGGTGAATCCGCGGAGAAGCATGAACCGGTCCAAGAGCCTCGTGACCGCGTTGAGGAACCTCCTGGCCTCTTCCGCCCCATAGTCTTTGACGATGCGATGGAACAGACTCTCAGACTTTTCGGCGCCGATAGAAGCTTTGTCAATTACGCCTTGTTCGAGGATTCCGTCTTTGATGACGACGAACGCGTCGTATGGGCAGTCGTGCATGACACCCTTGTCACAGTCTTGGCACTTGTAGTAGCTTGAAAGGTTTGATTTCGATACGAAGTTGAACCCTTTCGGCAGTACGATGCTAAAGATCTGCTTGCCGGTCCATCGCTCTTCGGCCTTTATGGTGACTGGTTCTGGCATCGGGCCCTCGAAGCCTGCAGCAGCGATGAGCTTGGACGCGTCCTGACGGTTGAGCGTTGTAGACTTTTGCGTTAGCAGAAAGGCCGCGGTCAGCGAGTCGCGTATTGCGGCGATTATTGGTCCACCGTATCTTGGCGAGAGAATCTGGTCTTGCACCTGCATGAGGAGTCGAGCTTCAGTCCGCGCCTCTTCTCCCTGTGGAACGTGTAGGTTCATCTCGTCTCCGTCGAAGTCGGCATTGTATGGTGTGCACACTGTTGGGTTGAGTCTGAACGTCTTGTAGGGGAGGACGCGGACTCGGTGTGCCATTATTGACATACGGTGAAGGCTTGGCTGGCGGTTGAACAATACGATGTCTCCGTCTCGAAGATGTCTCTCGACGACGAACCCGGGCTGGATGGCTTCTGCGACCACTTTTCTGTCTGTGACGAATTCTAGACGGACTCGTCTTCCGTCAGGCCGGACAATGTAGAGTGCTCCTGGATAATTGTCTGGGCCGTTATCGATGAGGCGTTTCATCTCTTCGATGTTGTGACCTGTAACTTTCTCGGGAATGGTTAGTCTGCTCGCAACATCCAGTGGGACTCCAACCTCGTTAATGTCGAGGTTAGGATCAGGGGACACGACTGTCCTAGCCGAGAAGTCGACCCTCTTTCCAGACAGGTTTCCTCTGAATCTTCCCTCTTTTCCCTTGAGTCTCTGAACTAGGGTCTTGAGTGCTCTGCCTGATCTGTGTCTAGCGGGGGGGAGGCCTGAGACTTCGTTGTCAAAGTAAGTCGTTACATGGTACTGGAGAAGCTCGTGAAGTTCCTGGATAATGTTGATAGGTACGCCTGACTCGAGCGCCTCTCGAAGTTTCTGATTGATCCGTATGATGTCGACAAGCTTGTGTGTCAAGTCATCTTCTGATCGGATTCCAGACTCAAGAGTGATGCTGGGTCTGACTGAGACAGGCGGCACAGGCATTACTTGAAGGACAGCCCACTCGGGCCGCGCGGCCTTCGGGTCCAAGCCTAATAGGATGAGGTCGTCGTCCGCTATCCTCTCCAGTCGCTCTCGAATCGTGCTGGGTGTTAGGCGGACTGCTCCGCCTTCCGCGACGATCTCGTGGAACGTCGTTGGTTTTCCATGCTCGATAGGATACTGTTTTTGGCTGCAGTGAGGGCACTGTTGGGTTTTCTTCGCATCTCTGATGATCTCGTCTAGAAACGCGTCCGGTACGGTGTTGAGTAGCTCCTTCAGCTCTGTATATCTGGCCCGGTATTTCTCGATCTTTTCTTCAGTGAGCAGAATTCTTCCACAGTTTCTACACGTAATTGATAGGAGTCGGTGTGTTAGCTTTGCGAAGCTGACGTGAATTACGGGTTCAGACAGTTCTATGTGTCCAAAGTGTCCGGGACATGCGGAGGCTGTGTTCCCGCAGGTCTTGCACTTTTGTCTTGGTTCGAGGGTTCCGAGTCTGCCGTCCATTAGACCGGAGACGATGGGCACTCCGTCCTCGTCGTAGGTGTCTGCAGCCTGTACCTCTACGGCTGATATCTTTCTTAGTTCTGTCGGTGACAGTAGTGTGAAACGTATGCTCTGGATGACTTTGGCTGTCTCGTCTAGTGTTGCCAGCGCCATGGCTAGGCCCTCTCCTCAAGGTTCAGTCTAGGCGCGATTCCAAGCGCCATGAGTTCCTGGACTAGCAGTTTGAATGCGTAGGATATTGCGACTGGAGAGATCTGGGCTTTCTCTGCGTCTATTCTGCAGATGTACTTGTTCTGTTTGATATCGTGGTATGCGAGGGTTCCGCAGATTTCGCAGACGTAGGCTATGTATTTGTCAGATTCCTCTAGGAGCCTATCTCGCAATAACGCGCTGGCTCCGTGTCCAATGAGGCAATCGCGTTCCATTTCTCCGAATCGTAGTCCCCCGCCTCGAGCTCGTCCTTCGGTGGGTTGCCGCGTGAGCATTTGCACTTGGCCGCGAGCTCTAGCGTGCATTTTGTCTGAGACCATGTGGTGCAGTTTCTGGTAGTAAACTACGCCTATGAATAGGTCGGCCGCCAGTTTTTCTCCGGTGATTCCATTGTAAAGTGCTTCTCTACCGCTACTCTGGAATCCTAGCTTGGTCAGGATGTCGCCAATGGCTTCGGGGCCGATGTTCTCGAAAGCTGTCCCATCCATTATTTCGCCCATCTGTGACGCCGCCTTCCCTCCCAGCGTCTCCACGAACTGGCCGATGGTCATTCTGGACGGGATGGCATGTGGGTTGATTATCACGTCTGGGACGACGCCATCGACCGTGAATGGCATGTCTTCCTGAGGGACGAGGAGTCCGATGACGCCTTTCTGTCCATGACGTGAGGCGAATTTGTCGCCTAGCTCGGGGATACGTAGGTCTCGGACCTTGACCTTGACAAGCTTGCTGCCTTCAATGGACTCTGTTACGAATATCTGGTCTATTGTGCCCTGCTCAGAGGGTCTCATGGTGACAGACGAGTCGCGTTTGGTTGGGCCCTTGACCTCAAACTCTCGATACTCTTCCAAGAATCGTGGAGGGCTGGTCCTACCGACTAGCACGGTGTTTCCTGTAGTCTCGGCCTCTGGCGATATCATGCCATCTTCCTCAAGTAAACGGTAGTAGCGGTCTCCCCTGTAGCCTCTAATGCCGGCCTCAGGAATCTCGAATTTGTCTCTGAGACCACCGAGGTACTGCCGGCTCTCCGCTTCATAGATCCTGTAGAACGTGGACCTGAACAGCCCGCGGTCTACGGAAGACCTGTTGATGATGATGGCGTCTTCCATGTTGTATCCTTGGAAGGAAAGGATGGCGACTACAACATTCTGACCTGAAGGTCGTTCTAGATAATTGAAGACCTCCATTGGCTTTGTCTGCACTATCGGGGTTTGGGGGTAATGGAGGAGATGGGAGCGTGAATCGACACGAGTGAAAAAGTTTGTAGAGAAAACGCCTAGCGCCTGCTTCGCCATTGCGGATTCATACGCGTTTCGCGGAGACTGATTATGCTCTGGGAACGGTATCAGGCTGGCGGCTATCCCGAGCATTACGTAGGGTGCGATTTCGAGGTGGGAATGATCCTTCCGTAGCTCGTGCTCGTACATCGCCACAAGCGCATTTTCTTCCTCGTCGGCGTCAAGTAGTTCTACTACCCCGGTCCGGACGAGATCCTGCCAGTTTAAGCGTCCATCGTCCACCGACGCTAAGTGTTCGTCAGTAAGTCTGGGTCGCCCGGCGTCTGCAACGATTAGAGGGCGTCGTACTCTACCAGGGTCGCAATTGATGTAGAGTTCCTTTCTTCCACCTTCGACTTCGGGTGGATGATATCCAAAGTTGACTTCAGAGCTTATCTTGCCCTGTCGTCTATAATCCCTCAGCTCTTCGGCCAGAGCCACAGGATCCTTAGAGTAACCGGCGATTATCCCGTCGACAACTACTTTCCCTCCCGTCGCGCGGAGTTTCTTGTCGGACTCCTCAATGGGTATGACTCCCATCCGGCGCAACTTGTCAACCATCTCGTGCGGATCGATTCCGACGCTAATGCTGCTGGAAAGGGCTAGATTCTTCACAAGCCCGCAGTTTGACCCTTCAGGTGTCTCGTCCGGGCAGAGCCTGCCATAGTGGGTCGGGTGAAGATCGCGAGCTTCCAAGTTAGGCTGGCTTCTGCTGAGAGGTGACTGGAGGCGGCGCAGATGGCTTAGAGTGCTGACGAAGTTCGTTCTGTCCAGGAGTTGTGTGACACCGATCCTTCCCCGGACCCAATTACCCGTTGCAATTGCATGTTGCACCCGCTCAGTAATTATTCCAGGCCTGATCGCATTCGCTATGGAGAACTCGATGTGACGTCGGATGGTGATCCTCTCTAACTGGTACTTCAGGTCACGAGTAAGGTTTCGGAATGATATTCTGAAGAGCTCAGCGAGAAGGGAACCAGCTAGTTTCAGCCGTTTGTTCGCGTAATGATCCTTGTCGTCCGGATTCCTTCTCCCGAGTTTTACTTCTATAATGCGTGTCGCGATCTCTGTGAGAAAGAGCCCTTTCTCTCTTCTGTCCGCTGGAACGCGGCCCATGTGGGGGAGGAAGTTTCTGTCGAGGACCGACTCAGCCTTCCTGAGCCGGTATTCGTCGACCTGACCCGGTGCAAGCCTGTTTCCCAAGTATAGCAAAGCGTCTCTCTGGTTGGTTGCCTCCAAGGATTTTTCGAATGAACCCTCGAGCTCGTTCTGGACTGGCGGATCAAGACTCACCAGCTCGGCTACCCTCGCATCCTCCTCGAATCCCAGCGCTCGCATGAGAATCATGAATGGTATATCGCTGGGAATCCCGGGCATCGTGACATAGGTGCCGCCGTCAGCCTTTAGAGTGACTTCGATGCGGGCTCTGAAGCCGACGGTTGTCGAGAATATCTTGGCCTTGTATGTCGGGTTCACGCCAGTATGTTCGATATCTACAAGGATTCTATTGGCGGCAAGATCTTCAAGCGCGACTATGACTCGCTCGGATCCGTTGACGATGAAATATCCGCCCGGGTCCAACGGGTCTTCGCCAACACCGATAAGATCGTCGCTGGACAGTTTAGAGAGAAGACAGATTCGGGATTTGAGCATGACCGGTAGATCGCCAACGTACACCATTTCGGGCTGGCCTTCACGTTCTCCAATCACAGGAATCATCTCCATGTGCAATGGAGCGGCGTAGGTGAGGTTGCGGATTCGCGCTTCCGCAGGATAGATAGATCTCTCTGTCCCGTCTACTTCTATTACTCGCGGTGCGCCTATCTCGACCTTGCCCAGCTTGATCTTGAGCGGATAGTCTCCTATCTCTATTGGTAGTTCTCCTACTTCGTCCACGATCGCTTGAAGTCCGCGTTCGACAAAGTCGTTGTAGGAGTCTATGTGCTGTCGGACAAGCCCGCTGTCATGGATGAATTCCTTGGTTAGGTTCCAGAGCTGGGTTGTTGTTACTGCCAAATTTTCACTTTCAAGAAACTGTTTTTCAAAAATCTTCTACTACGTACCGGTAAAAGTCAGACTCGCCTGCGGTAGCGCTCTTACGGATCACCTTGACTATATCCCCAGGCTTGGCGCCTATGGCTCGTACAGCTGGGTCTGTTGATTTGACGTAGGGTATCTGGAAGGGCTTGATATGGTAACGCTCTAGGACTTCTTTGGCTTCGCCGGGCTTGAGGAGAACGTGTTTGGGCACGAGGTCGTGTTTGAATATGTCGTAAGAGGGTTCCTTCTCTTTGATCTGTTTC
>Ga0209239_1000103_pt1 | contig 50010 bp, 32 predicted proteins | sample GraSoi013_2_20cm_FD_185824 | JGI IMG/M metagenome (GOLD analysis project Ga0209239, IMG submission 185824) | Grasslands soil microbial communities from the Angelo Coastal Reserve, California, USA - Sample 10_02_2013_2_20cm (SPAdes) (version 2) | ecosystem: Environmental > Terrestrial > Soil >...
GTCGAGGTGGGGAAGCGAATCCTAGCCGTCGGAGGGGCCGCTTTTTCTCAGGTCTATGCCCTATTGACGGATAGAAGAGCGTCCCTATAATGGCCGCCGATATGTTGCTCAGGTAGGCAACAGCCCATGGGATGTGACCTCTTGACGTCGCGAATAAACGCGAAACCGTTCCGGACGCCGGTTCACTTGGGAGCTACCTGCGGATCCTTCCCCGTGGTCCGTCGAATACCGCGATTCTGCTGATGCAAGCTGGGAGAACTATCATGAGCTACCGCCGCCTGTTCCTGGTCGCTTTGCTACTGGTCGTTTTGGGCGCCGTGCGCCCCATTCATCCCGTAAACGCCGGCGATGAGTGGCAGCCCATCTCGCAAGAGGAGTTAAAGATGACCAGCGAACCGAAAGCTCCTGGAGCGCCAGCAATAATTCTCTATCGCCAGGTAGACAGGGACGACAGCGATGTCCGGACAGCTCACGAGTACAACTACATCCGCAAGAAGATATTCACTGAAGAGGGGCGGAAATTCGCGGACGCGGAAATTCCCGTCGTCAAGGGCAAGTGGGATATTCATAACATTAAAGCCCGCACCGTACGGCCGGATGGCACGATTGTCAATTTTGACGGCAAAGTTTACGAGAAGGAGATTGTTAAGGCTCGGGGCATCAAATTCCTAGCCAAGACCTTCACGCTCTCCGACGTTCAACCGGGCAGTATCATTGAATATCACTACATGATCGACTTCGCGGAATACCTGGTCTTCGATTCAAATTGGGTTTTGAGTGACGAGTTATTCAGCAAGAAGACCAAGTTCACGTTGAAGCCCTACGGCGACTGGGCCCTGCAATGGAGCTGGCCCAATGGCTTGCCGGAAGGCGCGAAGCCACCGGTGAATGAGAACAAGATGATTCATATGGAAGCGCAGGACATTCCCGCGTTTCAAGTGGAAGATGACATGCCACCGGAAGCCGCCATGAAATACCGCGTGGATTTCATTTACAGCGAAGACGGGTTCGAAAAAGAACCGGATAAGTTCTGGAAAAAGCAGGGAAAGAAGATGAATGATGCGGCCGAGAGCTTCGTCAACAAACGCAAGGCCATGGAACAGGCTGTTGGGGAGATTGTTTCCGCAGGCGATTCTCCCGAAGTCAAATTGCAGAAGATCTATGCCCGGGTCCAGAAAATCCGCAATACCTCTTATGAAATTGAAAAAACAGAACAGGAACAAAAGCGCGCCAAGGAAAAAGAGATCAGCAATGTCGAGGATATTTGGAAACGCGGCTATGCCGACGGCAACGAAATTACCCTGCTTTTCGTGGGCCTAGCGCGGGCGGCAGGATTCGATGCCTCTCCGGTCAGGGTTGCTACGCGCGACGATCATTTCTTCAAGCCAAATATCATGAGATCCAGGGACCTGAATACTTACGTTGCGCTGGTGAAGGTCAACGGCAAAGACTCGTACTTCGATCCCGGTGCTGCATTTACGCCTTTCGGCCTTTTGCCATGGTCGGAGACCGGTACGGCCGGCTTGAAGCTGGACAAAGAGGGTGGAACGTGGGTGACCACGACCATGCCGGAGCCTTCTGCGTCACAAATTGTGCGCAAAGCGGAATTGAATCTGACGTCCGAAGGGGCGCTGGAGGGAAAGCTAACTGTCACTTTCACAGGTCTTGAAGCGCAATGGCGGAGAGTCGGAGAGCGCAACCAGGACGATACCCACCGTAAGAAGCTCCTAGAAGACTACGTAAAGGAAGTCGTTCCGGCAGGGATCGAAATCGAACTCACCAACAAGCCGGACTGGGCGAGCTCTGCGCCAAGCATGGTTGCCGAGTATTCCTTGAAGGTTCCCGGCTGGGCTTCCGGCGCGGGAAGGCGTGCGCTGCTTCCGGTCGGTTTGTTCAGCGGTCCCGAAAAACATATGTGTGAGCATTCCACCAGGGTTCATCCGCTTTACTTTCAGTACCTGTTTGAAAAAACCGATGATGTCCGCATTGAGCTGCCTTTGGGCTGGCAGGCAAGCAGCCTGCCGCAAGCGCAAAACAACGATGCAAAAGTCATTGCCTACACTCTTAAAGTCGAGACTGAGAAGGGTGCGCTCCATCTGGAGCGGCATCTCCGGAGCGGGCTTACGTTCCTCGAACAAAAATACTACCCTGCGCTGCGCAATTTCTATCAAGCCGTGAGGACAGGAGATGAGCAACAGATTGTGTTGCAGCCCGGCGCGTCGGCTGCGAGTAGGTAAAATGCGGCGCGCACTGCTTTCTTTTGCATTAGTTGTGATGGGCTGTCTTTCAGGTGTGCCGCCGTGTGCGGCGGGAGACGCTCCCGCTTGGATGCACGCGCTCGTTACTGCGCCCTTGCCGGCGCACGATGAGAAGACAGACGCGGTGCTGCTCTATTCCGAACGAATCGTAACGGTGCAATCCGCGGACAAATTCAAAATTACCGTTCGCGAAGCCTACAAGATTCTGCGTCCGGGCGGCCGCGAGTATGGCACCGTGACCGTCTCGTACAACTCCCATTCGAAAATCACCGGCCTGCGCGGATGGTGCATTCCTTCGCAGGGCAAAGACTACGAAGTGAAAGATAAAGAGGCGGTAGAAATCTCGCTGCCAAAAGTGGACGGCAGCGAACTTGTCTCCGATGTAAAAGACAAACTCCTGCGCATCCCCGCTGCAGACGTGGGGAACATCGTGGGATACGAATACGAGAAGGAATTACAGCCCTTTGTCTTGCAGGACGTATGGCGTTTTCAGGAAGCGAACCCCGTGCGGGAAGCGCACTATACGTTGCAGCTTCCGGCTGGCTGGGAATACAAGGCCACGTGGATGAATTATCCGGAAGTGAAACCGGCGCAATCGGGAAACCAGTCACAATGGATCGTGAGCGACATCAAGGGGATAGAGCACGAAGACAGTATGCCGCCCTGGCAAGGCGTGGCCGGCCAGATGATCGTTTCATTTTTTCCGTCAGGAGGTTCCGCGCAAAACCAGGGATTTCAGAACTGGAAGCAAATGGGGATTTGGTACCAGGGGCTGACCAGCGGACGGCGGGATACTTCTCCGGAACTTAGACAAAAGGTGGCGTTGCTGACGGCTTCCACGAGCACTCCAGCCGCGAAGATGAAGACCCTTGGGGAGTTTGCGCAGCGCGATATCCGGTACGTGGCGATCGAGTTAGGCATCGGCGGCTGGCAACCGCACCCGGCCGCGGAAGTATTCGCTCATCATTACGGAGACTGCAAGGACAAAGCAACGCTCATGGGTGCGATGCTGCATGAGATCGGCATCGATTCGTACTACGTGGTGATTAATTCCGAGCGCGGTTCCGTTACGCCAGAGACACCGGCGCACATGGGCGGTTTCGATCACGTCATCATTGCCATCAAACTGCCCGATGGAGTCAGCGAGGGCTCGCTCGTTGCCACAGCCGCGCACCAGAAGCTCGGCAAGATCTTGTTCTTTGACCCGACGGACGAATTGACTCCCTTTGGACAGCTTAGTGGCTCGCTGCAAGCGAATTACGGACTGCTGGTAACGCCGGATGGCGGCGAGTTGATTGCGCTTCCGGAATTGCCGCCAGCCATGAACGGAATTCAGAGGACCGCCAAGCTTAACTTGAGCGCCACGGGGACGTTGAGCGGCGAAGTGCAGGAGACGCGCGTGGGCGACCGTGCCTGGTCCCAGCGATGGGCTCTGCGCACGGTGACAAAGGATACGGACAGGATCAAGCCGATTGAGACACTGCTCTCACATTCGCTCGCAACTTTCCAAATTACGAAGGCGAGTGTCAGCAACCTGCAACTCACAGACCAGCCGTTTTTGTACAATTACTCGGTGGTGGCCCAGAATTATGCAAAGCCGGCGGGAAACTTGTTGCTGGTTCGCCCCCGCTTCGTTGGCAACAAGTCGAGTGATCTGCTGGAAACAAAAGAGCCGCGAAAATATCCCGTCGAGTTTGACGGGCCATCGCGGGATTCGGACAGCTTTGAAATCACGCTGCCGGCAGGTTACGAGGTGGACGATTTGCCGCCCCCGGTGAACGCGGATTACAGTTTCGCGAGCTATCACAGCAAGACGGAAGTGAATGGAAACACTTTGAAGTACACGCGGACGTTTGAGGTAAAGGAGTTAAGCGTGCCGCTGAGCAAAGTCGAGGATTTAAAAAAACTTTATCGCATCATCGCAAGTGACGAGCGGAATACCGCAGTGCTAAAACCCGCGACTCACTGATTTTCATTGGCGCTAGCGCTCGCGGGATTTTGTCGCAGGGCTTTCACCGACCAAACGGAATCCGCGTGTCCAATCAGAAACGCGGCGAAGCAGAGCGCAAATACCGAATGGCTCAGGCTTGCGCCAAAGTATTGCCAGAAGGCCGCTCCCGCGCCGGGATAGTCCGAAGAGAAGAGCAGCGTGAGCATGAAAATGAGACCGCAGAGACTTGCGGAGCGGACGAAGACGCCGAGAACGAGCGCGGTCCCGATTGCTAATTCGCCATAAGCTACCAGGAAGGCGATGGCGGTGGCGTGTGGAAGAACGAAGCCGCGCAGAATAGGCGCCATGAAGGGGTAAGTCCCGCCTTCGAGGAACTTGTTGATCCAGAATTGAAAGCCGCCGTGAAGGGTAAATGCAGTGCCAAAAACTTTGTACTGACCGAAGATCAGGAAAAAAATGCCTACGCCGATGCGGAGCAAAGCAAGCGCATAGTTATTGCGGGCGCTGGAATCTGAAGCAAGGCTCATCTTTACTCCCAATTCTATGACAGAGCTTGCGCTCCGGCTGAATTCGCACGAGGGACGAAGAATAGTATCGCCGCGGGAGGTTGTAAGGCAGCCAGTTTTTTGCGAAGCGCGCGCGGCGAAGCGTCCAGCATTTGTTTCATCAGCGAGGCAGCCACTTCAAAAGAGAGATGGACGCGAAAGACATCGGCGCGTTCCGCGTGAGAATATTTTTCGTAACGCGGAGTGGAATCTTTCGCCGCAGTGAGCATGATCTCCCAGGGACTTTGCTTTTGAAACAATTTCTTCGCTGACGCCTCGTCGCGCGCAAGGCCAACCAGAGAGCGCTGCGCGCCGCCACCAATTTCGAGAGAGACTGAAGTTACCTGGGCAGAGTTGAACGGGCGCGCGGGATCGTCATCCGGAAAACGAGCGAGAAGTCCGGCGACTTCGATTTCGTTGGAAGCGAAACCGTCCCACCAGTAGCGATAACCGTTGTAGACAACAGTGCCGGCGCGGAAAAGTTGCTGCACGCGCGCGACGTTCTTGCCCGTCACGCTGACCACCATATCCGCGAGTTCGGCAAGGCGAAACGTTTGCTTCACAACCGGCCGCACGGTGACATAGCCCGCGTCTTCTTCCGTGAAGCGCAACGCGATGTTTTCAGGGAGCGGCATGCGGAAGGAATGATCCGAAGCTCAGCCGAGCTTCGAGAGACGGTCGCGCACGCGGTCGCTGAGAACCTTGCCGTCAACGGTCTTGCCTTCGAGGGCGGCTTTCGCGGCTTTCACAACCGCGCCCATTTGCTTGATGGAATTCGCGCCGGATTCGGAGACGGCCTTGGCGATTGCTGCGTCCATTTCGGCTTCGCTCGCGCCCGCGGGCAGATACGATTCGATGATGGCGAGCTCCTTGGTTTCCTTGCCCGCGAGTTCGGGGCGGTTGCCTTTGGTGAACTGCTCGATCGACTCTTTGCGCTGCTTTACAAGCGTTTGGAGAATCTGAATGGACTCGGCGTCGTCGAGCGCTCGTATTTTTTCGACTTCTTTGTGTTTGATGGCCGCTTTGATCCCACGCAGGACGCTGAGGCGCAGCTCATCTTTGGCGCGCATGGCGTCAACCAGGTCCTTCTGAATTTTTTCCGCAAGACTCATCGGCTTCTCCTCGTTCACCGACTATAGCAGAGGGCGGGCCGGCACCGGCAAACACCGAAGGTGGTCACTCATGTGCAGGGCCAGCATCCTCAACTTCAAGCCTTCCAGGAATCTCCTCATACACCGGATAAACCACCGACCCGCCATTCAGGTAAATCCCTTATTGGCCGGTGGAAGGTCCGTATGGAGAATCAGCCAAGCAACGAGGGTCCGCATCCTCCAGCCCACCGAGGCCTCGTTTTTAAGGCTCTACAGTTTTCCGTTTTCCGGCCCCGCTCTTCCGCCCTCCTCTCCGGCCCAGGGTCTAGAAACGGAAGGAACTTCGTGCCGGGGTGTGAAATGAAAAAGGCATTTCTGCTCTTGCAGTGCGCCTTGCCGATTCTCGCTGGATGCGCGGCCAACTCGACGCCGGCGCCCGCGCCGACGCCCGTTTCCGTCCTTGTCACGCCCTCAAGCACAACTGTAGCTCCTGGCACTTCGACGCAGGTTACGGCATCCGTCACCGGCGATTCGGCCGGTAAGGGAGTCAGCTGGACCGTGACATGCTCCACGCAGCAGTGCGGGAGCGTCTCTCCCGCGTCAACACCCAGTGGCGTACCCACGACATACACGGCACCGAGCCCACCTTCGACCAGTTTGACGGTGACCATCACAGCCGCTTCAGTCGCGGACGGATCTAAGGCGGCATCGGCAGTCATTACGGTTCCGGCCGTCCAAGTCGCAATCAGTCCAGCCAGCGTAAGCGTTGCCACCCTCGGCACTCAACAATTCACCGCCACAGTCATGAACGACCCAAACAACAAGGGCGTGAGCTGGTCACTGACGCAGGGAGGAGCAGTGTGCTCGCCCAGCTGCGGCACGATCGCACCGGCGATGACCGCGAGCGGCAGTCCGGCCACTTATACAGCACCGTCCACCATCCCGGCGAATCCAAGTGTGACAGTAGTGGCGACGTCGGTGGCCAATACAACAGTTTCCGCGACGGCGACCGTTACAGTGATTGCCGCAGTAGGAGTGTCGGTTTCCCCGGGGACGGCGAATGTCACTGTGACGGCAAGCCAGCAATTCACGGCGACGGTGGCGAATGATGCGAGCAACAAGGGCGTGAGTTGGACGCTGACGCAGAGCGGGGCGCCGTGCTCACCAGGTTGCGGAACGATTAGTCCGGCAAGCACGGCGAGCGGCGCGGCCACGACTTATACGGCACCGTCTGCAGTGCCAACCCCGACGCAGGTGACGGTTACTGCGATCTCAGTCGCAGACACCACAAAGTCCGCGACGGCCACAGCGACCGTCAGGCCTCCCATTGCTATTTCTGTCTCACCGACGACGGCGAATGTCACTGTGACGGCAAGCCAGCAATTCACGGCGACGGTGGCGAATGACGCGAGCAACAAGGGCGTGAGTTGGACGCTGACGCAGAGCGGGACACCCTGCTCACCGGGCTGCGGAACGATCAGCCCCGTAAACACGGCGAGCGGTACAGCAACAACTTATACAGCGCCGTCTGCGGTGCCGGCGAATCCGAATCTAACAGTCGTAGCAACGTCTCTGGCGAATACGGCCGTATCCGCGACTGCGTCAGTTACGGTGACGCCGGGAGTGGGGGTGTCCGTTTCTCCGGCCACCGCTAATGTCAATGCGAACGCGACGCAGCAATTCACGGCGACGGTAACGAACGATCCAAGCAGCAGGGGCGTGAGTTGGACACTGACGCAGGGGGGAGCAGTGTGCTCGCCCGGCTGTGGCACGATCGCGCCGCCGACGACCGCGAGCGGTAGTCCGGCCAGCTATACGGCGCCGTCTACTATTCCTGCGAACCCAAATGTGACGGTCGTTGCGACATCAGTAGCGGATACGACAAAGTCCGCGACCGCGACCGTTACGGTCACTGCGGCAGTGGGAGTGTCGGTTTCCCCGGCGACAGCCAGTGTCGGTGTAACAAGCACTCAGCAATTCACGGCGACGGTGGCGAATGACGCGAGCAACAAGGGTGTGAGTTGGACGCTGACACAGAGCGGGACACCCTGCTCTCCGGGTTGCGGAACGATCAGTCCGATAAACACGGGGAGCGGCGCAGCCACGACTTATACAGCACCGTCTGCAGTGCCAACCCCGGCGCAGGTGACGGTTACAGCGACCTCGGTTGCGGACACAACAAAATTCGCGGCGGCCACAGTTACAGTTGCGCCTCCTATCGGTGTCACCGTTTCCCCATCGAGCGCGAGTGTCAGCGTGAACGCCACGCAGCAGTTCACCGCGACGGTGACGAATGATCCGAGCAACAAGGGCGTGAATTGGACGCTGACGCAGAGCGGGATACCGTGCTCGCCGGGATGCGGAACGATTACTCCTGCAAGCACGCCAAGCGGCGCAGCCACAACCTACACGGCGCCGTCTGCGGTACCAAGCCCCGCCCAGGTAACGATTAATGCGATCTCAGTAGCAGACACCACAAAGTCCGCGACGGCCACAGTGACCGTCATGCCCCCCATTGCTGCCTCGGTTTCGCCGCCGACGGCGAACGTCACGGTGAACGCAACGCAGCAATTTACGGCGACGGTGACGAACGATCCGAGTAACAAGGGCGTGAATTGGACGCTGACGCAGAGTGGGACATTATGCTCACCGGGTTGCGGGACCATTGCGCCGGCAACAACTTCCAGCGGGAACGCGGCGACATACACGGCGCCGGGAACAGTGCCAGCGAATCCGAATGTGAGTGTGGTGGCAACATCGGCAGCGGACGCCACAAAGTCCGCGACGGCCACAGCCACGGTCACGCCTCCTATTGCCGTGTCGGTTTCCCCGACGACCGCTAATGTCGATGTGACGAAGACGCAGCAATTCACAGCGACGGTGACGAATGATCCGAGCAACAAGGGAGCGAATTGGACACTGACGCAGAGCGGGACGCCCTGCTCGCCGGGCTGCGGAACAATGAGTCCGGCAAGCACCGCGAGCGGTGTGGCCATGACTTATACCGCCCCATCCGCGGTGCCAAGCCCGGCGCAAGTGACAGTTACTGCGATCTCGGCGGCGGACACGACAAAGTCCGCGGTGGCCACAGTGACTGTCACGGTTCCTATTGCTGTTTCCGTTTCTCCGGCAACCGCCAGTGTCACTGCGAACACGACCCAGCAATTCACGGCGACAGTAACAAATGATCCTAGCAACAAGGGCGTGAGTTGGACGCTGACGCAAGGGGGAGCAGTGTGCTCGCCCAATTGTGGCACGATTGCACCGGCAACTACTGCGAGCGGCAGTCCTGCCAGCTATACGGCACCGGCAACGGCGCCCGCGAATCCGAATGTGACGGTCGTCGCGACATCGGTGGCCAATACAACGGTATCGGCGACAGCCTCAGTAGCCGTCACGCCTGCCATTGCTGTCTCCGTCTTACCGACGACGGCCAGCGCCAACGTAAACAAGACTCAGCAATTCACGGCGACAGTGACGAATGATGCGGGCAATAAGGGCGTGAATTGGACACTGACGCAGAGCGGGACACCGTGCTCGCCGGGTTGCGGAACGATTAACCCGGTAAACACAGCGAGCGGCGCGGCTACAACCTATACAGCACCGTCCGCGGTGCCAACGCCGGCGCAGGTAACGGTAACTGCGGTCTCGGTAGCGGACACGACAAAATCCGCAGCCGCCACAATGACCATCACGCCTCCCATTGCCGTTTCCGTCTCACCGGCGACTGCCAATGTGCCAGTGACAGGAACGCAGCAATTCACAGCGACGGTAACGAACGATGCGGGCAATAAGGGAGTGAGTTGGACGCTGACACAGAGTGGGACAGGGTGCTCACCGGGTTGCGGGACGATTGCGCCGGCAACGACTCCTAGCGGGACCGCGGCAACGTACACGGCACCTGGAAGTGTTCCAGTGAACGCGGATGTGACCATCGTGGCCACTTCCGTAGCCGAGACCACCGTTTCGGCCACCGCTACAGCAGCCATCAAAGGGGTGACAGTCTCCGTCGCGCCGACGACCACCAGCGTCAATGTGAACAAAACCCAACCATTCACGGCGACAGTGACAAATGACTTGAGCAACAAAGGCGTTTCCTGGACTCTTACGCAGAGCGGGACGGCATGCTCGCCTTCGTGCGGCACGATCAATCCGGCAAATACAGCGAGCGGAGTATCCACAACCTACACCGCGCCGGCTAGTGTGCCGACCCCCGCTCAGGTGACGCTAACTGCAACGTCCGTGGCCGATTCAACGAAATCTGCAGCCGCCACGGTGACCGTGACACCGCCCATTTCTGTCTCTGTGTCGCCAACTACGGCGAATGTCTTGCTCGGAACAACACAGCAGTTCACGGCAACAGTCTCCAACGATGCCAGCAATAGCGGCGTTTCCTGGTCCCTTATGCAGAACGGATCAAACTGCTCGCCCACATGCGGCACTCTTTCTTCGGCCAGCACTTGGAGCGGTACTGCCGTAACTTACACTGCCCCTGCCAGTATGCCCGCCCCGGCTGGTGTAACGATCGTCGCGACCGCGGTGGCCGATATCACAAAGTCTGCTTCGGCGCTAGTCACTGTTACGGGACCGTGTGGCACAGGGAACGAAGCTCTGCTGAAAGGCCAGTACGCCTTCCTCTTGCAAGGCTTCGACGCTAATGGACCAGTAGGCATCGCCGGCAGCTTTGACGCCGACGGCGCTGGAAACATCGCGAAAACCGTCGGCCTGGAAGACATCAATAGATCTTCGGGTCCACAGACGAACTTGACCATCCTCTCGGCGGGGAGCTCCTATTCGGTCGGCTCCGATAATCGCGGGTGCATGACAGTGGTCAATTCTGCTGGGACGACAACTACATTCCGTTTCGCTTTGGGTTCCATCACCGGCACTCCAGGAATTGCCAACAAAGGCTGGATTGAGGAATTTGACGACGCCACGGGCATGGGAACGCGTGTGGCCGTTGGCGAGATCCGCTTGCAAGATCCTACTTCGTTCTCGGATACCCAATTCTCGGGCCCTTATGCCTTTGGCTTTTACGGGCAGGACAACGGAGGCGTTCGTTTCGCGGTTGCGGGCACCTTTACCACCAACGGACTCGGCGCCATTACCGGCACCGGCGGTGCTTTCGATTCTGATGCAGGCGGCACTTTGAGCACTGACACGCCGATAACCAGCGGCAGCTACAGCGTCGGACCGAACAGCCGTGGGACTTTGTCCGTAGGCATCACCACCAGCGCCAATCATCTCGCCATGTATATGATCAACAGCTCGGACGCCTTTTTTGTAACCACGGATAGCCTTGCTGTCGCTCCGATTTTCAGCGGCGAGGCGCAGCGATCAGCCGCAGCATTTACAACTTTATCCCTGAACGGCACCGCGGTCTTTCATCTCTCGGGCGATTCCAGCAATATGGGGCATGACTCGGTGCTTGCATTGGCAAGCGCGGACGGAACGGGGAATCTGACCTCATTCCACATATTTCAAAACATCGAAGGCGTCTTCACCACGCAAACCGTTACCACTGGAACTTACTCCGTGGCGCCGAATGGGCGCGTGACACTGAGCAGTGTGGGTCTCAATCCGCCACCCGTGCTCTACCTCACCGCGCAGAATCAAGGCTTCGTCGTGGGCACGGGGCCGTTCTCGGAGATCGGGAAGTTTGAACAACAAACCGGCGGCCCGTTCAGCAACGCCTCTTTTTCCGGAGCCTATTTCTTTGGCACCGAGACCCCGGTAAGTCCTTTCGGCCTGGTGGAAACCGGCACACTCACCGCAGACAGCTCTACGGCAACGGTCGCCGTCACATCGGACCAGGCGAACGAGGGCAACGGCGTTCTCGTCCCCAATAGTACGTTCAACTACACGTTCGCGTTCGCACCGGATGGGACGGGCAACATCGGAGGTGGCACGACGACCACCATCTTGATTTCACCAAGCAGATTGGTCTACATGCAAAATACGCAGCTCCCTCCGATAATTTTTGTCATCGGGAAGTAGACTACACAGTTCAAGACACGCTTGAAGAGGGCCGGCGCTAAGCACCGGCCCTCTTTTCTTTTGTCTCGATGATTTGACACTAAAGGCGGGGCTCGCTACTTTTGAACTCTTCTCCGGTGCACAAAAATCGCGCTTCTTGGCGCGTCAGGCTGATTGGAATCGGGATCAGAAAGGGATAAATGAAAGTCATCGTAGCGGACAAGATCAGCGATCGGGGCGTGAAACTGCTGAAAGAGCAGCCGGGCTGGAACGTTGTGGTGACGACGAAAGATTCACTGAACGCGGAGATCGCCGATGCGGATGCGCTGGTTGTGCGCAGCGCGACGAAGGTCACGGCGGAATTGCTGGACCGTGCGAAAAAATTGCGCGCCGTGGGCCGCGCAGGCGTTGGCGTGGACAACATTGATTTGGATGAAGCCACGAAGCGCGGCGTGCTGGTCATGAGCACACCTGGAGGAAGTTCCGTCAGTGTTGCCGAGCACACGTTTGCGCTGCTGCTGGCATTGGTTCGCCAGCTTCCAAGATTTGATGCGGCCATGCGCGAAGGCCGCTGGGAAAAATCGTCCTCGGGCGCCGAAGTGCGAGGCAAGACTTTGGGTCTCGTCGGTCTTGGCCGCATCGGCAGCGAGGTGGCCTCGCGGGCGGAAGCGTTCGATATGCGCGTTGTCGCCTATGATCCCTTTATCAGCGAAGCGGCAGCGCGGGAACTGTCCGTGGAACTCGTTCCGCTCGATCAACTTCTGGCGGAATGTGATTTTATCTCGCTGCACACGGCCGTAAGCCCGCAGACGCGGGACATGATCAACGCCGCGTCCATTGCGAAAATGAAAAAGGGCGTGCGCATTATCAATGCGGCGCGCGGAGAGCTGATCAACGAGGCGGATCTGGCGGCGGCGATCAAGAGCGGCCACGTCGCGGGAGCGGCACTGGATGTTTTTGCGGAAGAGCCGCCGAAAAATTGTCCGCTGATCGGGCTTCCGAACGTAATCACCACGCCGCACGTAGCAGGCTCCACGGCGGAGGCGCAAGAAGAGCTGGGCACACAGGTTGCACTGCAGATCCGGGACTACCTTGTGGAAGGAGTGATTCGCAACGCCGTGAACCTGCCGGCGCTTTCGCCGGACCAATACCGGCGCGTGCGGCCGTATCTGGAATTGGCGGAGCGCCTTGGGTCGCTGGTTTCTCAGGCGGCAGAGAACCGGCCAGCGCGGATTCGCATTCGGTATGCGGGCGAGGTGTCGGAAGTAGGCACGCATCTGCTTCGCAGCGCCGTGCTTGCGGGTGTGCTTAACGCCGTGCTGGACGAAAAGGTGAACGTTGTCAATGCCCCAGCAGTCGCTGCAGCAAGGGGCCTGACGGTGGAAGAAGAGACTCACAGGCGCGAGCATGGTTTTCCAAACACTCTGGAGGTCTCAGCTCTCCCCGAAAAAACCGGAGCGGCGCCAGGTTTTACGGCGGAAGGAACGGTGCTCCATGACGGTTCGCCGCGTGTGCTGCAGATCGAAGGGATTCCGCTGGAAGCGCAGCTCGAAGGGACGATTCTTTATTTACGGAACCGTGACGAGCCCGGAGTCATCGGCCAGATCGGAACGACGCTGGGCAAACTCGGAGTCAATATCGCTACGTTTGCTCTTGGACGCCGGGAGGCGCAACGCGGCGCGGACGCTGTCTCGCTTGTGCGAGTGGACGGGAAAGTGTCGTCTGCCATTCTCGAGCCGATTCGGGCGATTCCCGCCATCACTGAGGCTAAACTCCTGCATCTCAATTGATTTCTATAAGTTAGGCCGGCGACCGCCGCATTTTGCCGAAACCTCAAGGGTCCACTTAGATTTTGACGAAGGCGTACCCCCCCACCCCCCTGTTTTTCGCAAAGAGTGCGGATCTATCTGATTTCAAAAGGTTTGCTGTTGTGGTCGCGCCAAAGAGTGCGTAAATGCTTGATTCTAAAGGGCCGAATTTCCGCAGAAGCGCGCATTATTGCAAAAGAGTGCGCAATCGTAGGAAAAAAAACGTGTTAGGGCAGAAGAGAAGCCAGAGAAATCCGATCCAAGTTCGCGGGGGAAAAGATGCTGGAAGGATAAACGCTATCTTCCCTAACAAAAAGTATGCGCTCAAACAAGAAAATGTCAAAGGGTAGAGGTGGAGAGCGGGCCGAAGGCGGCAAGAGGCATGGAATCGCCCCGGAAGCGGAGCGCAGAACTGCCCGATTCCCCCGGCTTGAAGGCCGGAATCCGATTCGAGCTGCGGCGGCGCGTAAAAAACGCTGGATGGAATCGAAACAACTTGACTTGACATCCTCGGCATCCTGGTCTAAAAGCTAGCTCAACGGTAGTTTGTGTCGAGCGGTGGTTAAGGTTGCCCGGGGAAAACTTACAACTCGTTTATGATCTCGCCTCGCGAGTGCTCAGAAGTGTTTTCGGAATCGCCCGGCACGTTCCACTCATGAACGCTCTGAAACTCCACCAGGTGCGCGAAAGGAGTAGTCTATGAAGTCGTTTTCAATCAAGCGCAATCTTTCGGTGAGCCTTGTTGTATTTCTGCTATCAGTAACGTGCACCTGGGCTCAAGTAGGGACCACGTCGATTCGCGGCGTCGTGACGGACAAAACCGGCGCTGCCGTTGTTGGGGCAAGGGTCACGCTCAGCAGCGCCGTCCAAGCTCTCGGGCGCGCGACGCAGACCAATCAGGCCGGCGAGTACGAATTTCTTGCCCTGCCTCCAGCCAGTTATGCCCTAACCGTGGAGATGGCTAATTTCCGCAAGTTCGAGAATAAGAACATCCAACTGCTCGTCAATTCACCGGCGACGATCAACGTGACTCTGGAGATTGGATCGTCGTCGGAAGTTGTGGAAGTTTCCGCGCAAGCGGTGACCCTGAACACCACGGATTCCTCGCTGGGCATCGCCTTCAACGAGAACCAAGTAAAAGAGCTTCCAATGGAAGGGCGTAACGTGCCCGACTTACTGAGCTTGCAAGCTGGCGTGCTGTATACAGGGAACCGCGCGGACATCAACGTAGATATTGACACCAGGAATGGCGCGGTCAACGGCGCGCGGAGCGACCAGAGCAACATCAGTTTGGATGGAATGGCAGTCAATGATTCTGGAGGGCACGCCTTCAAGTCTGTGCTGCCCGTTACACTGGACTCCGTCCAAGAGTTTCGCGTTACGACCACCAATTACAATGCCGACCAGGGGGGCTCCTCCGGCGCGCAGGTCGCTCTCGTTACAAAGAGCGGAACCAACAATTTTCATGGATCGGCCTACGAGTACCACCGCAATACGTACACGAGCGCGAACGACTACTTCGTGAAGTCGGCGGAATTACAATCTGGCAGCCCAAACGTCCCTCCGAAGATCATCCGCAACGTCTTCGGCACCTCCGTGGGGGGGCCCATTCTGAAGGACCGCTTCTATTTCTTCTTGAACTTCGAAGGTACGCGCCGTGCGGAAGCGGGCAGTGCCGTGCGCACAATTCCCACCGATTCACTTCGCGATGGCGTCGTTCAGTACCTGTGCCAGACACTTCCAGACGGGAGTCCGGATACCAAGACCTGCCCGGGGAATACAGTATCTGGAGTCAGTGGAAAGACCTATACAGCAACACCCGGTAACCAGGTATTGGGGCCCAACGAAATAAAGCAGATGGATCCGTTGGGTATCGGTGCGAATAACGTATCAATGGCCTACTTCAATACTTTTCCGCATCCCAACGATGCTTCTGTGGGTGACGGATTCAATTATTCGGGATTTCGCTTCAGCTCGCCGCTCTCCGATGCTAAGAACTGGTACATTGGAAAGTTGGATTACAACGTTACCAAGGATGCCAAGCAGCGTCTTTCTTTGAGTGGTGCGCTGGCCAACGAGGCCAATCCTCAGGACCAGTACTTGCCTTCCTCCCCCGCGGGTAGCTTGTTCAACTACACCAATGCAAGGCGTACGCTCTTGGACTACAGCAGGGGGCTCATCGCCAACTACTCTTCGGTGATAACGAACCGAGTCGTCAATAACTTCCGGTATGGATTTATCCGCGAGAGTATTGGGAACTCAGGCGACTCCGACCAGACCTACATCATCATGCGTGGAATCACACAGGGTGTGACGCGGTCGCAGTCGTTTCAGGTTCCCAGCCACAATTTTTCGGATGATCTTTCCTGGACTCGAGGGAAGCACACGCTGCAATTCGGTGGCGCGATCTCACGCTTCCGCAATCCACGCGTCAGCACGCTGAACTCCTTCAGCGACGGTGTAACCAACGCATCATGGCTGGATGTGTCGGGCTTTGCGGGGACCGGAGCGGCTTTTGATCCAAGTGTTTCCGGATTTCCTGGTGTCGACGGTAGCTTCGCCAACTCCTATGACTTTCCACTCATCGCGCTTCTCGGGATGGTTACGGAGGATGACGCTACCTATAACTACCTGAAGAATGGCAGCGTGCTGTCTCAGGGTGCTCCGGTGACCCGGCACTTTGCCGTGGATTCGTACGAAATGTACGCGCAAGATTCGTTGAAGTTCAGGCCGAATCTGACGGTCACTTTTGGGCTGCGGTACTCCCTTACCTCACCGCCGTGGGAAACCAACGGGCTCCAGGTAGCGCCTTGCCAGCTACAAGGTTCTACTTGCACGGGACTTGACTTGGGAAAGTGGTTCGACCAGCGTCATCAAAACATGTTGCAGGGCATTCCGTCGAATCAGGATCCCCTGGTCTCGTTTGAGCTTGCGGGTCCGGCGAATGGAGGAAAACCTGGCTTCTACAAGTGGAATAAGAAAGACCTGGGTCCGCGCTTGGCCCTTGCATGGACTCCGCAGCCGCACTCGGGTCTTCTCAAATCTCTCTTTGGCGAGGGCGACAAGACTGTGATCCGGGCGGGTGCTGCCGTTGTGTATGACCGCAACGGTTCGGGCCTTCTGCAAACCTTTGACTCTGCGGGTTCGTTCGGCTTGTCCACGGGCCTGAGCAATCCAGCTGGCATTGAGAGCGGCGACTGCGCGCCCCGCTTGACGGACATGCACGCTATACCGAGCACAGACCTTGGGTGCGGCGGTGCTCCTCCGCAGCAGATCCTGCTTCCGGCGCCTCCGGGACAATTCCCGCAGACGTTCCCGAATACCCTGGACACCGGGGGATTCGCCATCACCTGGGGCTTGGACAATAGAATCAAGACCCCGTATTCTTACACCTTTGATTTTTCGGTCGGGCGCCAACTGCCAAAGGGGTTCAATCTGGAGGTCTCCTACGTCGGACGGATGTCGCATTGGCTCTGGGCACAATCAGACTTGGCCATGCCGCTCGACCTCTTCGATAAGAAGTCGGGCCTGGATTACTTCAAAGCCACCACTGCCCTGGCAAAAGTCTACCGGGCGGGTTTGCCCTCGGATAGCTTCACGGACTCGATGGTGCCGGCAAACGTCAAGCAGTATTGGGCGGACGTGCTCCAGCCGCTGGAGGGACCCAATGCAGGGAACGGAGGGCAGGGGGGGGCTTACCGCATCAGCCGTTGCACTTCGCTAAACTCGAGCGGCAACCACATAGCCAAGGGAACGACCGATCCCCTTGTGGCTGCCTACGATTTGTTCTGCGGCTTCAGTTTGAATGAAACCACGGCACTATTCGTTTTGGACTACTCGGGCATCCGGGATTTTAACAACGTCCCGAACTGCGGTGTCCCCGTGACGCCGCCTACTCCGCCCAATCCTCCGTGCAACCCCCGCTTCTTTGCGTCGGGCGGGCCGAACACATTTTTTAACGCGCAATACTCGTCGCTCTATGCGTGGCGCTCGAATACCAACGCCAACTATCATGCGATGCAAGTCAATTTCCGCCACCCGATGTCGCACGGCGTGCAGTTCGACTTCAACTATACCTTCTCGAAATCCATTGATATTTCATCCGACGCGACGCGCATTGGCGCCTGGAGCGGCTTGGGTGGCCAAATCATCAACTCCTGGGATCCAAACGCGATGCGTGCGGTTTCCGATTTTGACGCGAAGCACCAGTTCAACGCCAACTGGATTGCGGAGCTGCCGTTCGGCAAAGGCAAGCCTTTCGCCGGGAATGCCCACGGCTTCCTGGATGCCGTTATTGGCGGCTGGCAGCTTTCGGGACTATTTCGCTTGACGAGCGGTTTGCCGGTAAACGTCTCTGGCGGATTCAACTGGCCGACCAACTGGCAGCTCGGCGGCAATGCGTTCCTGACCGGGCCGGTTCAAACCGGTGCTTTCAAGAATTCCGACGGAACAGTCAACATGTTCAAGAATGGACCTGCTGCCCTCAGCTCCTTCACCGCGCCTTTCCCCGGTGATTCAGGTGCCCGCAACCAGATTCGCGGCGATGGCTTCTTCAACATCGACGCGGGCTTGGCTAAGCGTTGGCGTATGCCCTGGGCGGAGAAGCAGAGCCTCCAGCTTCGATGGGAGGTCTTCAACGTGACCAACTCGACGCGCTTCGATGTGCAATCCAACCCGCCGGAATTGGACATTTCTTCCACTTTCGGCAATTACACGGGATTGCTCACCAATCCACGCGTGATGCAGTTCGCGTTGCGCTACGAGTTCTAATCGCAAGACTACATGCTGCGGGATAAACCCGCCGTCACAAAAACCGCCGCCGGGGAGCAAAAGCTCTCCGGCGTTTTTTTTGCAAGATTATGGAGGATGCCTCAAAGAGTTTGGCAAATTCATTTACATGAGGCAGGCATCCTCATTTTCCTCATAAGGAGGGCGATGCGCGGAAATGCAGTTAAGGACGGTCGGGGCTTTCGAGAGCTTCGTGGACGGCCCAAACGGTGCCGATGATGGCGAGTGAGATGGGTATCCAGATGAATTTGGGCTTCTTGATAGGCCACTTGTGGTCCTTGGCGCCTGCGCCGCGCGGTCCTTGCGGCTCTGGTTCCGCCGCAGTGGGGTCGAGAACGACGCGATAGGCGACGCCTTCGGGAATCTCGCGCACGTCGTCCTCGACGGCGATGCGCAACGAGCCGCGAACGCTCTTGACCAGGAATTCCTTGGGATTCAGGACCATGACTTGTCCGATGGTGGGCAGGTCGGTGCTGGGGCGAATTACTGCCGCGGCGACATGGAAGGTAAAGGCCTTGGAATTCGCGGTGGAGAAAACGGCGGAGCCAGTGGTGAGGATGGCGGCGGGACGGTCGATTTCCAGAGTTAAAGTGGCGCTGCTGGAGCCGGAGAGCAAGAGACGCGCCGCGCCAGCGCGGATTTGGAGGCTGCCGCCTGTTTCGGTGCGCAACTTGTCGCCTGGGAAAATGGTCGTACCTGCGGAAGCATTTCCCGCGCCGAGATGAGCGCGGTCGGCGTAAACAATCGCGCCGAGGGAAGAAGAGGAAGCGCGAGAAAGAGATGTTTACGGCAGAGAACAAGACAAAATTGCGGCGAGGATTATGCGCGAGCGCGCCATGTCCGCTAAGAATAGTGAGTAAGTTGGGAGCCGTCAATTGAAAGTACGGTCTTCAAGTGATCAACCGGCGAACCGCAGGCTTTGCGCAAAGAGAACACCACGCCCGAGGCATGGGACAAGGCTCGTATAGCTGTGGGTGGAGAGCTGTGCTAATCTGGATGCGAAGTGTGAGGCGGACAATTCCGCTTGACGGTCGGGGCGTAGCGCAGCCTGGCTAGCGCGCCTGGTTCGGGACCAGGAGGTCGATGGTTCAAATCCATTCGCCCCGACCAATTCTCTGAGTTGGCGTTCCTCCCGACAGGAGCCGGAATCTCACGTCACTACTCTCTGTATTTCGCCCTTCGATTGCGCTCGGTAAACCGCGGGACCTCCCTAATAAACGGATTGCGCTAGATTCACCCCCGGCCGATGCCGCTTGACAGCACTACAAAAACAAAGTATCTGAAACGCAGTCATGGATTACCACGCAGTCTCTCGAATACCTACGCTGAAATACTTGGGCTTGTTAGGCGCAACTGCGATAAGTCGAATCCTCCTCCTACTGCCGCTCGCGCTAACCATGTCCGCGCAAGAATGGCGATTCTATGGCGGTGATGCCAGCGGAACGCGGTATTCGCCACTCAAACAGATCAATCGTCAAAACGTTAAGAACTTGAAGCGAGTGTGGACATATCACATGGGAGAAGTGGACCGCGGAGGCAACGAAACGGATCGGCATAATATTGCGCCATTTGAATCCACGCCAATCGTGATTGACGGAGTGCTTTACTTCTCCACGCCTTCCAATCGTGTGATTGCTTTAGACGCGGAGACTGGTCAGGAGGTCTGGCAGTTCGATCCGCAAGCGGGGCGCACCGGGCCTCGCCAGTTTTTCCAACACCGTGGCGTGGCCTACTGGCAGAGTAAGACAGGAGGAGAAGGCCGAATTCTGTACGGCACTTTCGATGCGCGCCTGATCGCCCTAGATGCGAAAACCGGAAAACCTTGCCGGGAATTTGCAAAAGACGGCACGGTTGATCTGCGCGCAGGGGTCGCGGATGCTTATCCACGAGCGGAATATTCGGTGACGTCGCCTCCCGCCATCTATCAGGATCTGGTCATTACAGGAGCGGCGGTTCCCGAGTACCCCGCGAAAGGACCGAGTGGCGACGTGCGCGCATTTGACGTTCGCTCGGGCAAACTTGTATGGACTTTTCATACCATTCCTCGGACCGGAGAACTGGGACACGAGAGCTGGGAGGGAGATGCATGGAAGCAGCGCACCGGCGTGAATGTCTGGTCCATTATGAGTGTGGACGTTGAGCGCGGTTTGATTTTTCTTCCCATTGGTTCGGCTTCGTATGATTTCTACGGCGCAGACCGCAAGGGCATGGATCTGTTCAGCAACTGTTTGGTGGCGCTTGAAGCGGCAACCGGCAAACTCGTCTGGTACTACCAGATAGTGCACCACGATATCTGGGATTACGACATGCCTGCACAGCCGGTGCTGATCACGGTGCGGCGCGATGGCCATGATGTTCCTGCGGTTGCACAGCTAACGAAGATGGGATTTGTGTTTATCCTGGACAGGCTTACGGGCAAACCGCTATTTCCGGTAGAAGAACGGCCGGTTCCGAAGAGCAACGTGCCAGGCGAAACCACCTCACCGACACAGCCTTTTCCGGTCAAGCCTCCGCCCCTTGTTCGACAGTCTTTCAGCGAAAGCGACATCAGCACAGTTACGCCGGAATCCAACCGTTATTGCGCGCAACTGTTTCATTCGCTCGAAAGCCACGGAATGTACACACCCTACGGCCGCAAGATGACATTAGTGGTACCAGGCACGCTGGGCGGGGCAAATTGGTCCGGAGCTTCTTTTGACAGCGCTTCCGGCCGCTTGTTTGTGAATGTAAATGAATTGGGCGCCGTTGGAGAAATGAAGCCGCAGGCTGCTGACGCGCCGGTTCGATACCGGAGAGGCTCTAAAGAAGGAGAGTATGCTCGCTACTGGGACGAGCACCAATGGCCATGCCAGAAACCGCCTTGGGGGACTCTCAATGCCGTGGACGTAAATACAGGGGAGATTGTTTGGAAGGTTCCACTTGGAGCTGTAGATGAGCCGAAGGGGAAAACTGGCACGCCTAACCTTGGTGGCACGATCGTGACGGATGGCGGAGTGGTATTTATCGGGGCGACCATCGATAGCCGTTTTCGCGCGTTCGATGCGCGAACGGGAGAGCAACTGTGGGCCGGCGAGCTGGAAGCAAGTGCGCACGCCACGCCAATCACATACATGGGCAAAAAGTCCGGCAGGCAGTTCGTCGTAATTGCCGCTGGAGGAGGCGGTTATTTCAGAGGGAAAGTGTCCGATGCGCTGGCGGCATTTGCGCTACCAGACTAGAGAATCGGGCTAGCGTAAATTGAGGATGCCTCTCGTTAGAGGAAACATTGTCCCAACGGCTTGCTGAGAATGGAGAACTCAAAGATGTTGCGGTCACCGACGAGATTCAGATTATGCAGGGGCAGAGCACGATCGATCGGGAGAAATTGTTGCTTCGGAACGCTACTACTGCTCGCGACCGGTGGCCTGGGATTTGCGCAATTAAATGTCGTTGTGGTTCGCCCAAAAGAAATCCACGACGTGCTTGTGAATCCTGGCATGGGCATTACTACATTCCAGAGATTTAATGGGCAAGAGCCAAATCCTCCTTTGAAGTGGTCCGAAGTGGGGCCAGTTGCGAAGCTTCCGCAAGCGCCGACAAAGCCGGATTTTCCTGATACTTCTATCTCGTATTGCCGCTGGTATTGGAACGTCCTTGAGACGGAACCCGGCAAGTTCCATTGGGAGATTGTGGATCTCGCCCTGGAGGAGGCGAGAGCACACGGGCAAACTCTTGCCATTCGCTTAATGCCGTACTCGAACCAGGATTCGCTCCCTGTCTGGTATCGCAACTCGGGCGCTCGACGTGCCAACAAGGCGACAGACAAAGACGGGGAAATCTGGCAGCCGGATTTTAGCGATCCGCTATTTCTCAAATACTGGGGCGAGCTTGTGGCTGAAGCGGGGAAACGTTACGACGGGAACCCCTATCTGGATAGCGTAGATATTTCGTCAGTGGGCTATTGGGGAGAGGGCTGGAGTCCGTACATGCCGGCATTTGCTTATCAGAAAGAACTTATTGATATTTGGCTAGATACGTTTCAACGCACGCCGCTGCTGATGAATTTTGACGAGCAACAAGCCCTCACGTATGGCACGGCGCACGGCGCGGGATGGAGACTGGATTGTTTGGGGGACATGCGGACAAGTTCTACGAATCCTTACTTTCCGGCGGAGATGCTGGAGATTTACCCGCAACAAGTGGTGCGGGCGGGAATTCAGGACGTTTGGCAACACAAGCCAGTCTCGCTGGAAGTCTGTTTTACAGTGGCGGGTTGGAAGGAGAGGGGCTACGACGTCGACTACATTCTCGATCAGGCACTGCGCTGGCATGTGACCTCCGTGAACATAAAGTCGTCACCGATTCCGTCTGAATGGAAAAGTCAATTCGAGAACTTTCAGAAGAAGATGGGATACCGTTTTATTTTGCGGCGCCTGGAATACCCGAAGACAGTTGAAGCCGGGTCGATGATGCCGCTTCATATGTGGTGGCTGAACGCGGGAGTCGCTCCCATTTACAGGGATTTCTTGCTGGCGGTGGAACTGCGATCTACCAAGACAGCGACCATCATTCGAATTCCCGTTGACGTGCGGAAATGGCTTCCCGGAGATGCGGTATTCGATGGCACTTTGTACGTTCCAGAAAATTTGACGGAAGGTCCTTACGATTTCCGCGTTGCGATGCTGGACCCCAGGACGGAACAACCGGCGATTCGTTTTGCCATTGAAGGCCGGCAAGACGACGGCTGGTACGCCATGGGATCGCTCACGGTTAAAACGCGGTGAAACATTTAAGAATGACTCGGCCTTGCGTCTTTGCGGTGTTGGCTGGAACAATTGCGCTGTGCTCGCTGGCCGCGGACGATACGCCACCGCCGCAAGCCTTCCTTGTTCGTGAACAGCCTTTGCCGCCGGGGCCGCGAATAACACCTTTCCTGCAATTCCAGGCAGAGCAAGCGTGGAGCGAAGACAACGATCGGATAAAAGCCTGGGACGCCATCCATAACGAGCGAGAATTGCTGAAGACGCAGAGCGAACTGCGGCAGAAGCTCTTGCAAATGATTGGAGGATTGCCGGAAGTAAAAACAGATCTGCGTGCACGAGTCACAGGCCGGATTCAAATGGATGGATTCACCATTGAAAAGCTAATCTTCCAGAGTCTGCCAGGCGTCTATGTAACTGCTCTTGTTTACGTGCCGGATGATCATTCCAGGAAACATCCTGCGGTGCTGGTGCCCGCGGGGCACGCGGCCGACGGAAAATTCCACTATCAAGAGCTTAGTCAACGATTGGTGGGGCGAGGGTACGTTGTGATTTCGTGGGATCCCGTTGGGCAAGGCGAACGCAGCCAGTTCTGGGATGCGGCAGCGGGTAGGAGTCGCTACAACCTGATTTGTGGCGAACATGCGCTGATGGGGAATCTGGCCTATTTGGCCGGGGCGAATCTTGCCAGATGGGAAATATGGGATGGGATTCGCGCAGTCGATTATCTGCTCACCCGGCCAGAGGTAGACGGTGAGCGAATCAGCATCACCGGCACGAGCGGCGGCGGCACTCAGACTGCCTTGATTGCCGCGCTCGATCAACGCATTAAAGTGGCCGTGCCTTCGTGCTATATCAGCGCGCTGCCGATGAGGATTTCTAACCGCATCTTTGCCGATCCGGACAGCGATCCCGAACAAGATTTGTTTGGCATGATTTCAAACGGTGTGGACCATCCCGGGCTGCTGCTGATGATGTATCCCCGGCCGGTATTGGTGGCCGCCGCGGTACTCGATTTTTTCCCCATTGAAGGCACGCGTAAAAGCGTTCGCGAAGTGCGAAGGCTGTACGAACGTTTCGCCCATGGAGACCGTATTGCGCTGGCCGAAGGCTACCACGCGCATCAATTCTCAGTGGACAATCAGGAAGCCGCACTCGATTTCCTCGACCACTTCAATCAAATGCCGGTACGGCATGGACTTCCACAAGCAAAGGAGCTTGCGGGCAAAGCGCTGCAATGCACTGAAACAGGGCAGGTCATGCTCGACTACAGCGGCGCAAAATCCTTGATGTCGGTGATCCAGGAATATTACGACGAGCACAAGTCCAGATCGCTACGCAGCCTAGCGAAGCAATACTACGATGACAAATACGGTGGAGTGAAGGACTGGCAGGTCAGCAGGTATACCGGCGTCCCGGCCGGGCCAGAGGAAATTACTTGGGAAGCCGCGGGGAACTGGAAATCGGGCGACGTTTCGATTGACCGTTACATGCTCCGCCACAGCAAACTGCTCGAAATGCCATTGCTGTATATTCACAAGTCTGCTGCTGACAAACGAAAGGCCCTCGTGTGGTTCAGTGAAAACGGCAAAGCAAGCGCGGCATACTGGCCTGAAATCAAGAAATATGCAGACGAGGGATACGATATCGTTTCGTTTGATTTCCGGGGCCTCGGTGAGAATCGAATGTCCTATACTGCCGTCTCGCCCGATGATCCGGCATTGGGTGCGTTAGATTTTGACCATGCTTATGTGAATTCCATTTCAGGCGTGCTGGCAAATCACGTGTACAACTCTCTTTTGACCGGCAGGCCGTATTTTCTCCAGATGATTGAGGACGCAGAAATCGCCGGCCGATTCGCTCATGAAAAGTTTGGTGCGAAAGCAGAAGCCGTAACCGCGCCGGGTGATGGATATACGCTCGCTAGCGCTATTGCGGAGACGCTGCCCGGCATCAAACTCTTGCCCAGTTCGGACGCAAGAGTCTTGAAATGGTCTGAAATCGTGGAGCAGAAACGGGAAACCTGGCCAATCCAGTATCTGCTGCCAGCGGGAGCCTACGTTCATTGAAACTAGTCTAATTAAGACTAGTCTGAACTAGTCTCATTAAGGCTAGATGCTTTGTCCGGCATTTTGGCAGAACTGAGGCCAGTCGACTATCAGAAAGTCTCAACTAATTCACGAGCCGTAAGATTCCAAACCGAGTTGGCACGTGAAATGTCTTTCCTTCGGGAATGATGCTCCATGCCAGAAATTTGCGGTGGTCGTCACCGCCTTCTCCTGCCGCTCGAAAGAAATTCACCCGCCATTCCGCGCCCGGCCGAATCGGGCTGAGATTCATCGACGAGACTGGTATACGCATTTCCGCAGTCCAAATATGATTCTTGGCGTCGATGTGCGCGGCGTGCTCGAAGCCAGAGTTCCAAGAAGGATCGTTAAAAGGGTTTTTGGTCTTGTCGATTTCAAGATCGATCCACTGGTTATTGGGAGCCACCTCAAACTCATAGTAGTGATTCACTCGCTCCGGCTGAGGGTTCAGGAAAACCTCGGCAACATCACGATCCCAAAGCTGCCATCGCTCTACCTTTGGGTCTTCTCCTGAGTAAACATTGAGTGAGTCGTAGCGGCACAAAAAAAGGAAGTAGATATGCTTTGCGGTCCAAACGGACGAGACACGCGTTGAAATTTCGGGAAAGTGGGAGTTGCCGGAGGCGGCAGTGTCAAATTCCACTGACTCGGCACGCTTCCATGAAGGTTTATCCGGATCACCGTCCGGCAGGAAATCCACCGGAGATCGTTTTGCTTGGAGTTTCATGTCGCTAGCATAGGAATGCTGAGGTATGTTCGCGATCTTGCCCTGCCCCGAAAAGGGAAGCATCGTGAATACGGCCCCCGCGAGAGCGGCAGTCAGAACGCCCATTTTCCAAAGTTCCATCAAAAGATTTCCTTAGTGCGAGGCCGGTCCGGCCTTCTTAGGAGCGATGTCCGCCGTGTAAGTTTCCGTTCGCTTTAATAGAAGCCGAGTCTCGGAGGTTTATGCCACTTTGACAAGCGAAAGTAAACGATATAGAAGAAGGCAAACAAAAAAAGGAAATCGGTGACGACGCGATTGAATAACACTGGAGGACTTATGAGCGGAATCGACCGAAGAAGGTGGTTGGGAAGTATTGGGATGTCTCTCGTCGCAAGCAGATTACCTCGAGCCTCCATAACGTCACCGATGCCGCCGGAAGGTGCGGGGAAGCCGTTGCAGCTCGCGGACTTCCAACCACGCAGCATGTTGCACGTCCCAGAGACAAAGGTGCCCCGCTCGCGTTATCCGGTCATAGACATTCATACGCACCTTTCTTTTGCCGCCAGGACAGAGAACGGAGTCGGGATAGGCGAAGAAATGAAGTACTTGGCACCAGTGGACGCGTTGCTGCCACTAATGGACCGAAAGAACATCCGCATAATGGTCAACCTAACGGGCGGAGTTGGAAAGGGACTCGATGAATCGATCCGCAAGTATCAGCGGCCCTATCCTGAACGCTTCATAACCTTCACGGAACCATGGTGGGACCGCACGAATCAACCGGCGTACAGCAAATTTCAAGCTGACGAGATTGTTCGGGCGCACCAGGCGGGCGCGCGTGGACTCAAAATTCTTAAGACACTAGGCCTCTATTTACGGGATGGAATCTCGAAAGGGCCATTGGTGAAAATTGACGATCCACGTTTCGACGCCATGTGGGAGGCATCCGGCTCGCTGGGGATGCCGGTTGCGATTCATGTTTCGGATCCGGAGGCATTCTTCCTTCCCATTGATCGGTTCAATGAACGCTTCGAGGAACTGAATAACCATCCGGATTGGTCTTTCTACGGCGGTGATTTTCCCAGTAACGCAGAATTGCTGGAAGCTCGCAACCACGTGTTGGCCCGCCACCCCAAGACCCAGTTCATTGTGCTTCATGTGGGCAATGACGCTGAGAACCTTCCTTACGTTGGCGAATGCATGGACCGCTTTCCCAACATGCATGTGGAGCTTGGTGCGCGAATTGGGGAGCTGGGACGCCAGCCGCGTATGGCCAGAAAGTTCTTCGAGAAATACCAGGATCGAATTCTTTTTGGAACGGATGCCGTCCCCCATGGAACGGACACGCCTCAGCAAGTTTTCGTGGATGAACTTTACGAGATTTACTACCGCTTTCTTGAAACCGAAGACGAATACTTCGATTATGCACCAGCACCTACACCTCCTCAGGGACGCTGGCGAATCTATGGCCTGGGATTGCCGGACGGAATCCTAAAGAAGGTTTACTACGAAAATGCCGCCAGGATCTTGCAAGTCAAGATTTAAGCTCCTTTCAAAAGAATTGACAAGGCAAAGACTTTCTGCCAAAAAGAAAGCGAAACAATAGTAACGAAAACAAAGAAAAGAAAAAGATGGTCTTGTTCCTTCTTCGACTTGCTGTTGCTGCAATCCTGCTGGCTTATGGTGGTGACTCTCGCCCGGGTGATTTCAGGATCATTGGTCCCGGTGGTGGCGGGGCGATGTTCCATCCAACAATCAGCCCTCACGACTCCAACACCGTACTGGTTAGCTGCGACATGACGGGATCCTATATTACCCATGATGCGGGCAAGTCCTGGCGCATGTTTAATCTGCGCGGAGTCGTTCAATTCTTCGTTTTCGATCCGCTGGACCGGAAAGTGATTTATGCACAATCAAATGGTCTGTGGCGTAGCCAAAACGAGGGTGAGTCTTGGAGCCTGATTTATCCAAAGCTGTCTTCCGTGAAGGGCATCAAAATGAGTTCAGATCATTCGGACGAAGATCTGATTGCGGAGCCGAACCCCCTGGGCAGCATCACTGCAATGGCAATCGATCCATCGGATTCCAGGACTTTTTATGTTGCCGCAGGCGATAGGAGAAAAAGCACGTTTGCCCTCTTTACGTCGCGGGACGGGGGCGAAAACTGGGTAAGAGAGAGGGATCTCCCGGGGCTGACCGACAAATTGTGGGTCAATCCACATTCGCCTACCGACGCGCGTATCCTTCTCCTTGCCGGTCCAAATTTTATAGCAAAAAAGACATCGTCCGGTGTGGAAAGAATATCGGGCCCCTCCGCAAAGACTTTCACAGATACCTCCGCGGGATTCTGGAAGGATGGCAAGGTGTTGATTTACGTTATCGGCGATGAGTCCGCCTTTGTGACAAATGATGAAGGAACAACTTGGCGAAAAGGCAGCTTGGGTAAAAGTGGTGGAAAGATGCGAGCGATCGCGACGAGCTTGCGCGATCCGGGCACGGCCTATGTTTCCTACAGAGATCTGGAAGAAGGTGGAATCAAATGGCTGGGGGTTGCCAAGACCACCGATGCAGGGCGCAATTGGCAACTGGTTTGGAAGGAGGACAGCAATCCCGCTGCCCGGCCTGCCACGAATATCCATGACGCATGGATCACGGAACGATTTGGATCGGATTGGGGAGAAAACCCCTTGGCGCTTACCGTAGCGGAGCAGGATGCCAACTTATGCTACGAGACGGATCTGGGAAGGACCATGCGCACGACGGACGGAGGCGCAAGCTGGTTCGCGGTTTACTCAAGAAAATCCAGTGAAAACGGATGGGTCTCAACGGGGCTGGATGTAACAACCGCCTATGGCTATCACTTTGATCCGTTTGATCACCGTCGTCAGTTTATTTCCGCGACGGACATTGGTCTTTTCCGCAGCGAAGATGGCGGGCGGTCCTGGACTAGTTCCACGCGAGGTGTGCCGAAGGAATGGTTGAACACGACATACTGGATGGTGTTTGATTCCGAAGTAAAGGGTCGGGCTTGGAGTGTGAACAGCTGGACCCATGATTTACCGCGACCGAAGATGTGGAGAAGAAAAGGAATCGGGAGTTATCGGGGCGGTGTATGCCGCAGCGATGACGGTGGAAGGACTTGGACGAAGTCGAATGACGGAATGGAGGAAACCGCGGCGACGCATATCCTTCTGGACCCGACGAGTCCGTCCACCGCGCGCGTGCTCTATGTTGCCGCCTTCGGGCGTGGAGTATACAAGAGCACGGACGGTGGCAAGAGTTGGAAGCTGAAAAACGCCGGCATTGCTGAGAAGGAACCGTTTGCCTGGAGAATTGTGAGGGATAGCAAAGGAACACTCTACGTGCTGCTCGCGCGCCGCTCAGAAGACGGAAGCATAGGGACGGAGGGTGACGGAGCAATTTACAAGTCCACAGATGGAGCAGAAAACTGGAGCCGCGTAGCCATGCCCGAAGGAAGCAATGCTCCAAACGGCTTGGCAGTTGATCCCAATTCGCTGGATCGGCTCTATCTCGCGGCGTGGGCGAGGGACAAAGGAGAGCATGGGGAGGGTGGCGGCATCTATTTGTCGGTGGATGCAGGAAAGAGCTGGACGCGAGTCCTTGATCGGGATCGCCACATCTACGATGTCACCATAGACCCGCGTGACGCGAAAAAACTCTACACTTCCGGGTTTGAGTCCTCTGCGTGGAAATCAAACGACCGCGGCGAAAACTGGGTGCGAATACCTGGTTTTAACTTCAAATGGGGACATCGCGTCATTCCGGATCCCGAAGACCCAAAGAAGGTTTACATCACCACGTTTGGCGGAGGCGTTTGGCATGGTTCTGTAGATGCGGAGGATCGCCCTTTAGACATCGTTACGCCTGAGCTTCAGCCTGGACGGAGGTGAAGGAACTAGTGCTAACGAGAAAGGGAAAAAATAACTCATGGAAAGTGCCTCCTTGTTGAACCAGGCGGACTGGGAACACGGGCTGACAAACGGTCAAGCGCGGGCAGCCGAATTATTTGGCCGGGCGGAAACGGAGCAAAAACGGCTTGGCTATTTCCACACGCTTAAGGAGATCTGCCAGCAGCCTTGGACGTGGCTGCGAACTTGCGATCGAATGATTGCGTCTCGAGATAGCCTGAAAAAGGATGTGGCGGGAATTCGAAGCCTGGCACTTACGGGATCCGGCAGTTCAGAGTACGCCGCCGAATGCGTGCGGCTCCCACTTCAAAATGAGCTTGGGATCCACACAGAATCGATCAGCGGCGGATCATTACTGATGTATGGCGGAAAGGCTTTGCCTCTGGGAAGGCCTGGTCTGCTCGTTTCTTTGGCTAGATCCGGTGACAGTCCCGAGAGTAGCGGGGCCTTGGAATTGCTACTGGACACAGAGCCTGAGTACCGGCACGTTGTGGTGACGTGCAACGAGCAGGGGAGTCTGGCTAGAGCGTGGCGCAACCATGAGAAAGTGCATGTCACCACGCTTCCCACCGAAACTCATGATAAGAGCTTGGTCATGACGAGCAGCTTTACGAACCTGCTGCTGGCGGCGCGCTTCATCGGAATGCTGGAAAGGCCAGACGAATACCGGAGAGTGTGCGAGAGATTAAGCCAAATAACAAAGGACCTGATCCGGTCCTATTTCGACATCCTGGCGAAGATTGCCGCATCAAATTTTCACCGAGCGATATTTCTCGGCAGCGGGCCTCGTTTCGCGGCGTCGCGCGAAGCGGCGCTGAAGATGCTGGAGCTAACGTCGGGCCGCGTCACGACACTCTGCGAAACGTACCTTGGATTTCGGCATGGCCCCATGAGCTACGCGCAAGATGACACTCTCATCGTTTGCAGTTTATCGTGCGATTCCACGATACGCGCTTATGAATTGGATTTATTGCGCGAATTGGACCGGAAGAAACTTGGATTGTCCAAAGTCATTGTTGGAGAAAATATTCCGAATTCCGCGGTTAGAGCGGGCGATGAGGTCATCGAGTGCCGGGGACTGAGTGAACTCGGAGACGAAGAGACGCCGGTCGTGTATGTGATTGTCGCCCAACTTCTGGCCTTTTTTCGCTGCCTTGGGGAAGGACTTCAGCCGGATTCACCTTCCGAGGGAGGAATTATCAACCGTGTGGTTGAAAAGTTTCCTCTTCACACCTCTTCGTGAATTGGGGCAGAACGAAACTCCTTGAGTTGGATGAGCTTAGATGTCCGCATTAAACGTAATCCAGCCAGACTACTTGAAACGCTGGTAGCGAAGGTACGCGACGCGAGGGCCATGCTAATGCGATGGACGGTCCCGTTTTTATTCCTAAGTCTCACCGTCGTTCCTATTCGGGCTCAGGTGCGCGTGTGGGAAGGTGTTCTGAACCTGCCGGCATACGAAGAGGGGACGCCTGATCCCAATCCTCCTTTCGACGAGTTTGCGAGCGGCCGATTTAACTACCCCTATACGATGCGGAAGGAAGTCACGGACCGGCGCGCCGAACACCAATGGCGCGCAATTTATCTTGAAAACGAATATCTGAAATGTTCCGTCTTGCCGGATTTGGGCGGACATATTTATACGTGCATAGACAAAATCAGCGGACAGCCGATGTTCTATGCCAACCCTTCCATCAAGAAAGCCAGGATCGGTTATCGCGGAGCCTGGGCTGCTTTCGGAGTCGAGTTTAACTTTCCTGTTTCCCACAATTGGGTCTCCATGTCGCCTGTGGATTTCGCCTATGCAAGCCACGAGGATGGCAGCGCATCGATCACAGTAGGGAATATCGACAGGGTTTATGGAATGGAATGGTCGGTCGAACTGACTCTGCCGCCCAGTTCCACCGTCCTCGAACAACACGTTACGCTGAGCAATCGAAGCGATATACGCCATCGTTTCTATTGGTGGAACAATGCCGCCGTCCAGGTTTGGGACGATTCTCAGATCCAATACCCCATGCGTTTTGCCGCAGCGCATGGATTTGCGGAGGTGCAGAGGTGGCCAGTCGATCCAAAAGGCAAGGATCTCAGCGTCATTCGTGACCAGACGGATGGACCAGTTTCTCTGTTTGTTCATGGAAGCCGCGAGAACTTCATGGGTGTATGGCACCCTCGAACAAATACAGGGACCGCACATTTTGCTGACTACGCCGAGCTACCCGCGAAAAAGATCTGGTCCTGGGGTGTCGACGCAGAAGGTCTTGGTTGGCGTAAAGCACTCTCCGACAACAACAGCGCCTATGTAGAGTTGCAGGCGGGACTCTTCCGAAATCAGGAGACGTATGCATTCCTTGAACCGCGTCAATCCATTTCATTCACGGAATACTGGATGCCCGTCCGAGATACCAACGGGATTTCTCGCGCGAATCTTGCCGGAGTCGTTCATTTGGAGAGAAAAGCCGGCAGGCTGGCCGCCTGCCTCAATTCCAACCGGAAGCTGTTGGACGCTACGATCCAGATTCTGGATGGAAACAGCTCCTTGCTCAACGAGAAAGAAAATCTTGTACCAGAGCGATTGTGGAAGAGGGAGATTCAGATTCCAGACGCCGGCAAAAAGTATACGTTTGAGCTAAAAAACAACCAGGGTGCGCTGCTCTTGAGGCAGACAGAGGGGAAGTATGACTGGGCGCCTGAATCCGAAATTAAGGTTGGCCCGCAAATCTCGCACAGGATACCGGAAGAGACGCGACGCACCGCGGGTGATTGGCTTCAGCAGGGCAGAACGGAAGAATTGAACGGCAATCTCCTAGCTGCTTTGCACACCTATCAAAAAGCATTAGCGAAGTTCCCCTCAGATCTTGAATTGCTGAAGGCTGCAGGACGACTCGACACTAGTCTGCTGCGTTTTGAAGAAGCTGTACCTAGACTGGCTGCCGCTCACGCGCGAAGTACTACCGATGCCGAGACTTCCTATTATCTTGGAATCGCATACCAGGGCGTTGAGAGAGAGAACGACGGGATCGATGCATACGAGGAAGCTATGCGCTTACCGTCGTACAGGGCGGCCGCTGCCTTGCGCCTTTCCGAACTCTTGGCTCGGCGGGGCGCCCTGAAGGAGGCGAGAGATTTCCTGACGAAAAGCCTCGAATCTGCGCCGGATGACCTGAGAGCAGGAGAAGAGCTAGTGGCAGTATCGCGCGCAATGGGAAGTAGGGTGGACGGAGAAAAGATGGCAAGGCAACGGCTCGCGCGCTTCCCTCTGAGCGATTTTCTCCAGGAAGAATTTGGAAAGCCGAATATTTTGCATCTCGCTGCCGATCCTTATCGAGTCCTAAATACTGCATCAGAATACGCACGGTTGGGACTATACCGCCGAGCGGTGGAGGTCCTCTCACGGGAGTATCCGTCCCCTGATGCGGATCAGAGCGAACCTGGTGTGGTTGTCCCCCAGAAGAACCCCATGGTTGTTTACTTTCGCGGATACTGCCGCGAGAAGCTAGGAGAGTCAGGTGCAGATGACTATTTGGAAGCATCGCGACTTTCGACGGCAAATATATTCCCAAGCACCATCGAAGACCAGCAGTCGCTCAAAGCTGCGATCCGCGCGAATGAAAAGGATGCAACCGCTCATTACCTGCTGGGAACGTGGTATTTTGCCCGAGAAAAAACGGAAGCGGCCATCAGCGAATGGCAACAAGCGCGAGAGCTCAATCCCCAAATACCGGTGCTGGACGCCAGTCTTGGACTAGCGCTGTTGCACATGAAGCGGGACTTCGGGGGTGCCCTGAACGTATTCGCAGAAGGAATAAAACACGATCCATCGAACGTAGTGAACTATTCCGGTACTGTTGCGGCGATGGATCTGTTGGGAAAATCTGCGGCGGAGCGAGTGAAGGCACTTGAGCTTTATCCAGATCTGGACCGTATGCCCACTAGTTTGGTTTATGAATTGGCTTTGAATCGCGCAGAGGAAGGGAATTATAAGGGCGCGATTGATTTATTCCAGAATCGCTTCTTTGGCAGCGAAGAAGGGGGAACGGACGTTCGCCACGTGTGGGTGGAAGTAAAACTGCAGCAAGCCATCGGGTTGGCTCGAACCGGCCACTGCGAAGAAGCCCTAGTCACGGCGAAAGCGCTTGGTTCCCCGGTTCCAAGCCTTTCGTTCACGCAAGATGGACTAAAACCATTGTTAGATTCCGCGAGAACAAATTACCTGCTCGGGGAAGCCTATTCTGCCTGCGGTCAAAAAGAAGAGGCAGAGGGAAGGTACCGGCTTTCGGCGCAAGGGACTGACTCTTCGGATGTCGTATGGGAGTGGGCTGCAGCCAAGAAGCTAAGCGGCTATGATGCAACCCTATGGCGAGAGCATCTCACCTCAGCCCTGTCACAAGCACAGTCCAATGCCCTAACCGGCGCCTACCAGGGTTGGTGGGCCTATTGCGCCGGGGTCTTGCAGATGGCCCTTGGGCACGAAGCTCAAGGCAAGGCGTCCCTTCGCGAATCCTGGCTCTTGCCCGACAGCCGAATGTCTTATCACTTTAGCCGACTAGCAATGGAGGGTGCTACACCTCGATAACTTCTATACCCTTCTTACGAAGGGCCCCAGTGAAATCCTGCGTGGCACGATTATCCGTAATCAGGCGACGGATTCTGTCAAAGGGGTCAATCTTTGAAACGCTCCTTCGACCGAGTTTGCTGAAATCCGTGACAACATTGACCTCCTTGGCGGAGCGGATCATCACGTTGTTGAGTTGCGCTTCGAGCACGTCCGGAGTCGAAAGGCCGTTCTCGAGATCGAAACCATCGACCGCAAGGAAAAGACGGTCAGCGTGGAACTCGTTCATCATTGCTTCTGCCTGAGGTCCGACGAAGGAGCAAGCAACCGGCCGCAGCAGCCCACCGATCATTATTAAGGAAATTCCGGGAGCGTCCGCAAGCTCAACCGCAATGTTCAAGGCATTCGTGATGACCGTAAGCGACTGAACTTTCATCCTTTTCAAGTGTCGGGCGACCTCTGCCGTAGTCGTTCCTGAATCAAGGATGATGGTTTCGCCCGCCTGCACTAACTCGGCCGCGGCTCTTCCGATTCTAATTTTTTCATCCCGGTGAAGAGTTTCTTTGGTACGGAGCGGGTAATCCTGTGTGGCTTCCAGGCGCCTTACTGCGCCGCCGTGAGAGCGCACCACCGCGCCTATAGAAGCGAGAGAGTCGAGGTCGTTGCGGACCGTGACGGCAGATATTGAGAATCGCTTAACCATATCCGCGACAGTTACTTGGCCCTCTTGGTCGACGAGGTCCAGCACACTCCGGCGCCGCTGTTCTGTTAGCAGACGAGGTTTGGGGGTCATGCACCGTTTCCGTATGGGAGAGTATAGGGCGTCACTTCAATTAGGGTCAAATGACGAAAGCATAGCGCAGGCGAATGCTTTCGTATTCTTTCTCTTTGTGTCGTTCATGCTTTGTTTGTTGCGTTTGCTTTTCTACTATGGTACATCGTTCCTCTAGATTATTTTGGGGGGAGGTTCGCCTTGAAGTACAGAGTCACGTTTGCCTGTGTTATTTGCTTGGCACTTCTATTCTGTGTGTCCGCAGCAGTATTCGGCCAGGGAACGGATCTGGGCACGATTCGAGGAACGGTGACAGACTCCACGGGGGCTGTCATTCCAAGCGCATCGGTGACGATTACCGACGCCCTTACCAACACCGCACGGGAAACAAAAACGAATGCTCAGGGCAATTACGAAATGTTCGGGCTGAAACCCGGCACGTATAGAGTGACAATCACAGCCCCTGGAATGAACAAGAGAGAAACCACGGACATCGTCCTGAACGGCAGTGACACGGCGAGCATCGATGCCGTACTAAAGGTGTCTGCGGCACAGGAAATCGTGGTCGTATCGATGGAGGCGCCAGCCATCAACACCGAGAACCAAACCATCAGCACAACGATTTCTAACCAAGAAATTGTTGAGCTTCCGCGCGACAGTCGCGATGTGTACTCATTCCTTTACTTGAACCCTAACATCACGCAGGGCGTTAGCGATGGCGAGTTCAAGTTCCTGGGTTTCCAGAGTTACGGGGCCAATTTTACAATCGACGGCCAGCGCTCCACCAACACGATTTTCGGTTCGCCCACCACGAGTGAGCCTTCGCTGGAGGCCGTCGGCGAGCTCAATGTTCTCTCCACTGATTTCAGCTCTGAATACGCGGGGATTGGAAATATTCGCATCACCACTAAGCGAGGCGAATCGCAGTTTCACGGTTCGGCTTTTTACAACAACAAGAACTCGGCCCTGGCGGCCTGGCAGATACAAGACAAACAGGGCATTGCGGATTTTGTGCCGACCCCGGGCGTCAGCAAATATCCCACTCCGTATTTCAATCTCAACGATATTGGTGGATCCTTGGGAGGACCGATTCTAGGCATCAAGAAGACCTGGTTCTTTGTGGCCTATGAACGGAACTACTCGAGGGCCTCGGTACCCATTTCGGACCAAAGGTTGCCGCATCCAGCATTCTGGGTCGGCGACTTCTCGCCGGCCATAAATCCTGCCGCAGCCAATCCCGCCAAGCTCCTGCCGGATGTGCCTGCCGGTGTAACTCTGACGCCGGCTGAAGTATTGGCAGACACCTATCTGGGCTTGGGGCAGAAGTTTGTGACCATACCTTCGCGCCTGTTGGACGCCAATGTGCAACAGCTCATTAGTACTTACTTTCCCAAGATAAGCCCATTGGTGCCGATCAATTTAGCGAACGGTCGGATTGCGAACCTATTTCAGACGCTGCTTCCGGGCAGCTCAACTCGTGATCTGGGAACACTCCGGGTGGATCACGATTTCACAGACAAAGATCACGTTTATGGAGTTTACAACGTCTCCGGTTTCGTCGGCGCCACGTCACCGGTCAGGAACCCCTTCACAGGACTCGGCCTGGTTCAGAACGACCGCCGAAATAATACACTTTCGGGCTCCTACGTGCGCACGATTCACAACAATCTGATTAATGAGGTGCGCGGCGGATTCAATCGGGAATACAGCTTTCGACACAGCAACACCACTCTGGCGGGATTCCTTTCTAGCATCGGGTTTGATTCAAATGCCATAGATGCGTATGGGGCAGTCGTAGGTCAGGCACAGCTAAGCACGCACGGACACCCTGTAATCAACTTCGGCTCTACTTATACCAGCTTTGATCGAAGCGGCAATCGCACTACTGAGCGAGTGTTAAGCCAGTATCTGGCGACTTTTGGAGACACGCTTACCTGGGTGATCAAAAAACACAACCTGAAAATGGGCGCGGATTTTGTGCGCAATGTGGGGCAGGATGGCTTCGCGACTGCCCGCGGGAATCCGCGCGGAACGATGACCTATACCGTCAGTGGAGCAGTAACCAACCCGTTCGCACACTTTCTACTCGGGCTGGCGCCTACTAGAGTCACTTACATCGCGCAGCCCCGGCCCCCCATGGACGTACACAACTGGGAGCAAGGTTACTTCTTCCAGGACGATTGGAAGGTTACCCCTAGGTTGACTGTCAATCTCGGCGTGCGCTATGAGCTGGTTTCGCCATTCGTTGACAAGAACGACATCATGCTAAATTTTGATCCGACGTTCGGCAACAACACTGGACGTTTTATTATTGCGTCCGGCAAGACTACTCAATTCCTGGATCCCCGGATAGCTACGACGTTGCCAGTGGTCACTGCGGCCCAATCAGGGCTTGGCATCGGTCGAGGTTTGGTACGGACCGACAAGAATAATGTTGCGCCCCGCATCGGCGTCGCCCTAGGCCTGGGGGAGAAGTCCGCGGTGCGCGGCGGATACGGGATCTACTTCCCAACTGCGGCTGCCCAGGGGATTCGGGACCCGCTTTCAACCAACGCCTTCAATCAGGCACTTACTAAGTCGAATCTGGGCATAAACCCGCAGCAGCTCCAGCCTTGGCCGACGCCCCTGACCGGAGGCGACGTTAATAACCTGGCTGGCCTTCTCTCATTCAATGCGGTGCCCGTTGGACTTCACCAACCTCTCATTCAACAGTACAACGCGACCTTCGAACGTGAACTCGGGCTAAAAACTTCCGTACGTTTTTCTTACCTCGGCACCACTGCGCATGGGCTGATTGCGGGCACAGACCTGAACGAACTCAGACCCAGTGATGTTGGTTGGAACACCACCACAGGCGACGGAGTCACCCCCTGCGATACTGACGCTGGAGACTGCGAACCGACGCCCGCGCAAACTGCAGCGCTTCCCTATCCCGCGCTGGGAGACTTCTTGCTAAGTTTTGGAAACTTTGGCCGTAGCCAAGCGAACGCCTTCCAGACGCAGCTCGCGCGTCGCTACGGCAGCGGATTGATGTTTAATGCGTCTTACACTTATCTGGACCAGAAATCTACGGGCTTGGATGTCGGCGAATCCAGCCTTGGCGGTGTGGCTTACAATCCGTTCAATCCTGAACAGGATTACGGCCAAGATGGGTGGGTATCTCGCCATCGGTTCGTTCTCTACGGAGTATATGACTTGCCAGTGGGGCGGGGCAGAAAGGTCGGCAGCTCTCTTTCAAGGGGGGCCGACACTGTGATCGGGGGCTGGCAGACAACTTTTCAGGTGTTTGCCAAGAGCGGCACCGGATTCACGCCGTATTGGACTTGCGATAATTGTTTCAACAGTGACCATTACATTGGTCCGGGAAATATCGCCACAAGCTCGGTGGATGCTGTCGGGGACTTTGAGGGAGGCTACAGGCCCTTGGTCGTGGGGAACTACAAGCGCCATGTTGGAGACCAGCTCTACGATCCTGCAGCATTTGGACTTCCCCAGATGGGCGCCGACGTATTTGATAATCCCCAGGTCGCCAAGCGGAACTTGTTGTGGGGGCCCGGCGCCTGGGGAGTGAATTTTGGTCTGCACAAGGACTTTAGATTCGGCGAGCGAGTCAACGCCACCCTTGGGGCAGACTTTAACAATGTTTTCAATCACCCACTGCGAGCGCCGAATCACGATGGCGGAGACACCTTCTCCAACCTCGGCAGCTTCAGCGTCGAGGTAGATCCGGCCACATACAAGCTGCGACCCTCAACTGTCGATCCGGTTGTTCCTAATCCGGATTTCGCAAATCCGCGCCAGACTTTCTCGCAGGAAGGCGTGGACAGCAGGCGTACCGTGCGGTTGAGGCTGCGGATCACGTTCTAACTCGCGAGTGCAAATAATTGACAGCGGAAAGAGGGGCGGCCGCAGGCTTCGCCCCTTTTTTATCTGAGACCATGCTTGCCGTGCAGATTCTTGGCACCTTGGCGTGTCGAAGTAGTGAAATAGAGCCGTAGAGGATATCGCCTTGCGCATTCGGCATGTGCGATCGTAATAGCCTTGGAGCGGAGGATTGGAGTGAGGTTGTCGCCCGGCAAGCGAAAAAGGCTCGAAGGTGTCTCGGATTCTCGCGGCGTCATTGGCGCTCTTGCAATTGACCAACGCGACGCGTTGCGCCGTCTTTTCTCCGCCGAATTGAAGATTGAAAAGAGTTCGGTTCCACGGGACCAGCTTGAGGAATTCAAATCCATTGTCGTTCGCGTGCTCTCCCCGCATGCGAGCGCGGTGCTACTCGAACCGGAGTACGGCTTGCATGCTGCCAGCCAGCGCGCTCCGTCCGCCGGCTTGCTGATGGCCTATGAAGTTAGTGGCTATGATCCTGCCGTTCCTTCCCGCCTTCCTCGGCTTCTTGAGAACTGGTCCGTGCGTAGATTGGTCGATGCGGGCGCGCAGTGCGTAAAGGTTCTTTTGTACTATGCCTTGTCCGACCCACGTGAAATACAGGAACGCAAACATGTTTGGGTCGAACGTGTCGGCTCGGAATGCGCCGGCTGTGACGTGCCCTTCTTCCTGGAAATTGTTCCATACCAGGATGCACTGGACGAAAAAAGTCCTCAATTCGCGCGCTGCAAGCCGGCTATTCTCGTCAGTGCAATGCAAGAATTCTCAAAGCCTCAGTATTGCGTGGATGTTTTGAAAGTTGGTGTCCCTGTAACTATGGCCTATGTCGAAGGTTCTTCGGATTCTTCGGGTGTGTTCGTGCATACACAAGCCGAAGCTCTAGAGCTTTTTCGAAATACCGCGGCGGCGACTGACAAACCGTTTCTGTTTCTCTCTGCTGGAGTTAGCAATCGCGCGTTCAATGAGGCCCTCGCACTGGCTTCGGAAGCAGGCGTCCATTTTTGCGGGGTGCTCTGCGGACGCGCAACGTGGAAGGATGGTGTAAGCGTGTTTGTCCGTGGTGGAGCGAATGCGCTTCAGGAATGGCTTGAAACGCAGGGCGTGGAAAACATACGAAGCATCAACGATAGCCTCAAGGCTGCCACGTCTTGGTGGAAAAATTATCCCGCAGATGAATAATCCAGCTGCCCAACCCAATGAACGCGCAGTCGCATTGTTTTGCGTGAGCTTGAATCCCGCGATCGACACGCGACTTATAGTGAACAGATTTGTTCCTGGTCGAGTCAATCGCGTCTCAGAAGTCCTTCGAATGCCCGGAGGAAAATCTGCTCACGTCGCTATGGCGCTCAAGGGCTTGGGCGCGACTCCGACCTGGATTGGTTTCTCCGGCGGCGCCACGGGCAGCGAGTTGCTTGCTGGGCTGGGGCTCTTGGAGATAGCAACTATGCCGGTGTCCACTTGCGATGCATCGCGCGTCAACCTGGAAATCTTGGACAGCGGTGGAGAAGTCACAGAGGTTCTTGAGCCGGGAGGAACGATTACTCAATCCGAATGGTCAGAATTTCAGCAAGTTTGTGCCAGCGCCTTTCAAATTGCAGTCAACAAGAAAATCGCGGTGATCTCTGGAAGTTTGCCTCCCGGCGTTCCAACCGAGGCTTACCCGGCACTCGTTAGCTTGGCCCGATCTGCGAACTGCCTCGCATTTGTCGATTCCAGTGGCTTGCCACTCTCCAAAGCGTTGGCCGCCGGACCAGACCTGGTCAAGATAAATCGGGAGGAAGCGGAGTTTGTCACTGAGGTTGCCATACGGGATCCTATTTCCGCGGCGCAAGCCGTGCGCAGGCTGCTCGACCTAGGCGCGAACTCCGCCGCTGTCAGCCTCGGCGATCACGGCATCGTCGGTATGCGGAAACAAGATCAGTTGGCAATTCACGCCTGGACCACTCCTGTGCAGGGAAAGTCCACAGTTGGGTGTGGTGATTCCGCGCTGGCGGGATTAGCATTTGCTGCTGCAAATGATCTCCCATTTGAGCGCAGCTTGGCGCTCGCCGTGGCTTGCGGATCGTCGAACTGCCTGGCCGCACTCCCCGGCCGCATCGTGCGGGAGGATGTTTCGCGCTTTGAGCAAAGCGTTCACATGGAACGGTTGCAAGTCTAAGGAGACTGGTCGGTGAAGCGTTTTGATATCAGCGTTCTTGGTGAACTGAACTGCGATTTGATCCTCTATGGTCTTCCCCCAGGGCTTGAACCCGAGAGAGAGCACTTGGCCAGTGATTTTGCGCTGACGCTCGGCAGCTCCTCTGCAATTTTCGCCCACAATATTTCTCTTCTCGGTAGCCGTGTTGGGTTCACCTCTTGTATCGGAGGCGATCCGCTCGGGAAGTTCTGTGTGGAGCGTTTGTCGGAGGGCGGAGTTGACGTTTCGGGCGTGAAACGCCTTCCGAGCAAGACTACCGGCGTAACTGTGATCCTTCCTCTCGCCGAGAAGCGGCGTATTCTGACTTATCCGGGCACGACTTTTGATTTGGACCAAACGCATCTTGACCTGGACTATCTTAGGGACGCGGCGCACTTTCACCTTTCCTCCTTTTTTCTGTTACGCAGGCTCCGTCCCAAACTGCCTGAACTGTTTTTTCAAATGAAGCAGGCTGGCCTTACCACGTCACTCGATACCAACGATGACCCGGATAATCTTTGGGCCGATGACGTCAAGGCCGTGCTCAAGAGCGTCGATGTTTTTCTGCCGAACGAACACGAAGCTTGTAAAGTCGCAGGCACAGGAGACGTTAATACTGCGCTCGATATCTTGTCGCATCTCGTTCCCGTCATTGTCATCAAGTGCGGTGCGCAAGGCGTGCTCGCCAAACGCGGGAAAGAGCGCTTTCGCGCTGCTTCACTCCCCGTTCAGCCCGTCGATGCTGTTGGGGCAGGAGACAGTTTTAACGCAGGCTTCCTGCACAAATTCATTCGCAGAGCAGGCCTTCAAGATTGCCTTGAATTCGGCAGCGTGAGTGCCGGCCTCTCCACGACTCGCGCCGGCGGCACGGAAGCTTTTCGCGATCGCGAGCACCGCGCAGAGTTTTTGCAGCGCTACGCGAAGGCGTAGAGACTTGAGCCAGGCGGTTGCAGGCGGTTCATATGCGTCGCACCAATCCCTGATCGGTCGCACGGGTATTACGCACGAGCAGCAACACCAGGATCATCCCAATGAACGGTATTAGTCCGGCGACAATCACGATCGGGTCGAAAGTATGAGTGCCCGATGCCTGGTGCGCATCGGAAAAGTGCCCGATTAACTCGAACGCGATGATGGTGCCGATTCCTGCGCCGGTTCCGCTCAGGCCGCTCACCGTAGCAACGGAATCGCTGGCATAGAGGTCCGTAGGCAGCACGTTTGCAATTGTCGAAAAGGATGCATAGGAAAACGTGGCGAGCGCGAAAAGCATCGCAATCAGGTACAGATTTACGGTGAAAATTGTCGGGATGAGAAGCAACACGCCGACGCCGCCAAAGACAACCAGCGCTTTACGCGCGGCGCCAAGCGACCAGCCGCGTCGAATCAAATAGCCAGAAACGCCACCGCCAAAAAAATTGCCCAAGTCCGCAGCGAGAAAGGGAACCCACACAGCCAGAAGGCCGCTTTTGAGGGATATGCCCTTTGCGACCAGATAAATGGGAAACCAATCCGTGACGAAAAACCAAACGGGATCGGTAAGAGCCTTTGAAATGATCGTTCCCCAAGTCTGCGGTAGCTTTAAAAGGTCGCGCCAACGCAACCGCGGCTTTCCCGCCGTTTGTGCCTCCAGGGTTTCCGCAAGAATCATGCTTCGCTCGGCATCGCTAATGCGCGGGTGATCTTGAGGAAGGTGATACAGCCGACGCCAAGCGATCAGCCACAAGAACCCGAGCAAACCCGGGATGACAAACGCGACGCGCCATCCCCAGCGAAAGTACACCGGCAAAATCAGGAAAGGCGCAACCGCGCCCCCGACAGACGAGCCACTGTCGTAGAACGCCGCCGCTAGTCCGCGCTCGCGTTTAGGAAACCATTCCGAAACAGCCTTGCTCGCGCCGGGCCAGTTGGCGGACTCGCCCGCACCGAGCAGAAAACGGAACACGGCAAAGCTCGAAAGGCCATTCGCGAGCGAAGTCATAAGGGAGACGATTGAATACCAAGTCACGCTGATGGTCAGTCCCCGCCGCGTGCCGACGCGATCCATTAGTCGGCCGCACACCGTTTGTCCGAGGGAATAGGCAATGCGAAAGGCGATAGCGATGTTGGCGTAGTCCACATTGGTCCAGTGATAGTCCTGCTTCAAAAAGGGCGCAAGGATGGAGAGTGTCTGCCGGTCGATGTAATTAATTACGGTCGAGGCGAAGAGAATTCCGCCAATCCACCAGCGTAAGGAGGGAATGATGCTAGGCTGGGCGGAATTCACTTGTCCTGCCATCACCGCAGAAGTCCTGCGCAAGCTGATATGAGTAACGCGGCAAGGGAAGTCATGCGGTCACGCATCAAGCGGGCGCAGCAAGCGCAATGAGCGCCCCGGGACTAAGCAAACTGGCGGATCCCCGGTCTAGATAAACCGTGGCCGCCGAATGTGTCCGCAGAATGGAAGCCGGCGCCATCGGACTGACTTCTCCATCGAAACACAACTTGACCGCTGGAGCTTTGCGCGCGTCAGGAACGACGCAAATAATCTCCTTTGCTTTCAGGATCTGTCTTACCGACATGGAGATGGCTTGCCGAGGGACTTCCGAAATACTTGCAAACCAGCCCTCTCCGACTTGCTGGCGCAGGCAAGCGTCATCGAGTTGGACGATGAGGTACGGCTCTTCTGTCTGGAAATTCGCCGGAGGATCGTTAAACGCCAGATGCCCGTTCTCTCCGATGCCGACGAAGGCAACGTCCACGGGCGCTGATCGCAGAGCCTCGCCAACGCGGCGGACAACTTCAGTAGGATCATCATTGCCGTCAAGCAGGTGATACTTCGCAATCCCCACCTTGTGAATCAAACGTTCCACAAGATACTTGCGGAAGCTGGCGGGATGAGTGATCGGAAGCCCAACGTACTCATCGAGGTGAAACATCTCCACTCGCTGCCAGTCGATGTTTTTCCCATTGGTCAGCGCGTCCAGAAAATCCAATTGGGATGTTCCCGTCGCGGCGATGATCCGGGCGTAGCCGCGATCGTGGATTGCACGGCGCACTGCGGCGGACGCTTGCTCGGCAGCGGCCTTGCTGAGAGAAAGCTTATCTTCAAAAACTCTAACGATCATGCTGGTATTCTCTCCGTGGCCGCAGACATACAAGTGCTTTGTATCCGCTTCATGGAAAGTGTTTTATATCACAGACTGTGACTGTAACAATGGATTTGACATTCACGGCATCGACTGGCGGGCGCAGTTGCTTTGCGGTTCTTTGCTGTACGGTTGTCATTTCCGATACGCCATCTGACATCAATTGAGTACATTCTGTCGGTATTGCAAATGGAGGTAGAATCGCGAGTTAGAAAGAGACTGAACTCGGCGACAACTTCAAATCCCGAGGAGAAACGGATGGACAGACCAGACACCAAGATCAACCGAAGGAAGTTCTTGCAGAAGGGCGCGGTTGTGGCTGCCGGAAGCGCGACATTGAGCACCACGGCGTTGTCATATGCGCGTATTGCCGGAGCAAATGACCGGATTTCACTTGGGCACATCGGTATTGGCAATCGTGGCAGGGAGCTCGACGGCATAGTCGCGTTGCTCAAAGACAAAAAAAACGTGGAGGTGACGGCGGTCTGCGACTTATGGGCCCACAATCGCGAACAAGCGGTCGCCGCCAACCAAAGGTATTTCGGTAAAACGCCCCGCTCGCTTCAACATCCGCAAGAGCTACTGGCCCTAAAGGATGTGGACGCGGTAATGATTTCCACTCCCGAGCACTCGCACTCGCCGCTGCTGCACATGACAGTCGAAGCGGGCAAGGACGCCTACTGCGAGAAGCCCATGGGCAATGTTCTTGAAGAGGTCAAAGCGGCGCGCGATGCAGTCGGTGCCCGGAATCTCATCGTCCAGATTGGCACCCAGCATCGCAGCGAACCATATCAGATTGCCGTGCGCGATCTGATGCGCTCCGGTGTTCTCGGTGAAGTCACCAAATACGAGATTGAATGGAACTACCACGGGCCTCGCTGGCGCGGTCGTCCCGAAGTGAAGATGATTCGCGAACAGGATACGGACTGGCTTGCCTGGCTAGCGAACAAGCCGCACCGCCCGTTTGATCCACAGCTTTATTTTGAATTTCGTCTCTACAAGGAATTTTCCAGCGGCATCTCTGACCAGTGGATGAGCCATGGCATTGACCTCTGTCACCACTTCATGGACGAGAGCTTTCCGCAGTCGGTCGTGACAAATGGCGGCATTTTCGCTTGGCATGACGGCCGCGAGAATCCCGATACCTTCCATGCCCTATTCACCTATCCAAAAGGTTTTCTAGTGAGCTATGCCACGAGCTTCGGCAATGATGCGCCCAGTTTCACGCGCATCATGGGAAAGAAAGCCACAATGATCAATCACGGTGGAGAAGGCAGCCCGCGCTGGCAAATGGTGGAAGAGAAGGGAAATCATGAAGATGACACCGAAGTCGACAAGCAGCGCGCCGTCAAAGACATCCTGCTACCCGGCGATACGACGCTTCCCCCAATGGGAATAGGCGATGAAGATCCGTCTCACATGATCAACTGGCTGGATTGTTTGCGCACCCGGACGCAGCCGAACGCCACCGTGCACAACGGGTTTTCGCACTCCGTAGCCTGCATGATGGCCGCGCGCGCTTATTGGTCCGGGAAGAAGATTTATTGGGATCCGAAGACTGAGACGATTCTCGACCATCCACCAGGGGCATAGCCCCAACAGCGCGAGCGGAAAACTTTACATCACGGTCGCGCTCCCTTGGGTTGGTGATAGCGCTGCTTTTCTGCAGGGGCAAACCTCGTCGATACTGAACCGGCTACCGTGAGGCTGAAGTGCTCTTCTGTCGAAAGACCTCCCAGACCGGCTGCAGTTACCACCACTTGATACGTTCCCGGTTTTGTATAAGCATGAGAAACTTCTGGGCCCTCTAGCGTGACACCGTCCCCAAAATTCCAACTATAGCTAACCACAGCGTCGTTGGAAGTCGTCGGCTGAGCACGAAAGGTTGCGACGGCTACTGTCTTAACGCTTGGCATATGGTCAACTTTGATAATCGGTGGCTGGGCGGGAGCACCCGTGTTTACGATCTTGAATGCGCGAGCTGAATGAGGAGGCAGGTCCACAACGACGGAGTTCGGATTCGGCGTTGCCACGGCCTTGCCATCGAACACATCCGAGACTGTGTACTGACCTGAAGCAGGTAAGCCCAGCCTGGAGAACTCGATAGAACGCGAATGATGTTGGTCCGTCCAGTTGAAGATACTCAGCATGCCCTGGCGACGATCTTCCTCAAGCCAAAAAATGCTTGGCTGGCTATCCTCGGGCGAATAGCTCATGAGGTCGAGCGGTTTCGAGGCCCTGCCCAATTTAATCGTCTCGATCAGGTCTTGATTCTGAACCAACGCCAGGCGTTGCGGATCTCCTCCGAGAGTAGGGAGATCGTCTCCGATTTCGTACATTCCGCCTGAAACTGCGGAAAGAGCGATGGACGCTTTGGCCTCGTCAAGAGTGAGGGGAACTTTGCCGCCATGCCAGGGCTGATCCGTCACAATCTGCGTGGAAACGCAAAAAGCATCGGGATCGCTGACAAAGAAATTTCGGTTCATATAGTATCTTGCCGCTATTCCCGGAGCGGCATCTCTCGTTGCCTCGAAAGTGTGGCCGGTGTCAAGAGAAATGCGCCCGGTGTCAACGATACCGACGGGATTGAGCATCGGGCTGCCGTCTTTATCTAGAAGCACATGTTCTCCGACGGTTTGCCGAATGATTTGTAAACCGATTTTTTGAGCTTCGAGTGCTGTAGTATTGGGCCGGTAATAGCGACCTTCGACGGCTGTATCTTCCATGAAATCCAATTTGATATATCCGATGCTCCATTCGTTTGCCAGCGTCGAGTAAGTCTTGCGCAAGTATTCCTGGGCGCCGGGATTCGTCGTATCTAGCACGAATAACCGGTCCTTGCCACTAACCTGTCCGATGCGGATCGGCTCCCCTTTCGCATTGCGCACGAGCCAGTCGCGATGATTCTCGTAGACCCAAGACCGGTCGGCAACCTCGAACGGCGCAGTCCACACGCCTGGAATCAAACCTTCGCTGCGAATCTTTCGTTCCATCGCAGCCATCCCATTCGGGAAAAGTGCGGAATCTGGAGTAGCGTATTCGCCTCGGGCGTACTGATACCCCTCATCAATGTGGAAGAACCGGAATCCCACGGGCTTCAAATGTTGAGCCAGCCAGTGAGCGTTGGTAAGTGCGCTTCCCTCGTTGAGGCCGAAATAATAAGCCGTCCAGCTCCACCAGCCCATCGGAGAGGGAGACGAAATCCGTGCGTGATGGAGCACGCGGATCAGTGAACCATACACTTCCAATTGAGAGTGGTAGTCGCCGCTAACGCCGAAAAAGAGTTTCTCGGAATCCAAAGCTCCACCCGGCGGAATGACAAGGCTCAGTTCCATTTGATCTTCGGGCGGCGATTGTTTCAGGGAGTTCTCTTTAGTCAATTCGGTCGTACCAGTGGAGTCAACCTCGAATGCTTGAATTTGCGGGGCGTTCAATGAGCCGCCGACGTGAACACGGGACACGGTCAGGAAGTGATTGGAAGTGAGTGCCCCGACAAAAAAACTAAAGCGACTTTCCCGATTGTACAAGAGCTGGCTGCCGACTCCGCGATGAACGCTTTCCCCATCTCCAAGGTCACGTATTTTCAGGGCGGGGCGGTCTTCGCTAAAGCTGTCAGAGAGAACCCGGTCTAAAGCAGCCGGCCCGCCCAAATCGAGAATCTTGCCTTGTCTCGCTTCGATTGGACGAATGGCCTCGATATGGATTGTCCGGCCAGCGCTATCGACGACGCGAACTTGGATGTCGCCGAATGGTTTGTCCGCATAAGAATGCAGTGTACAAATCAGCTCGGGAGCGCCTTCTAGTCCCGAGTGCCTCACGGTCCATTCATGGGCCATTCCCAAATCCTCGTTTGCGGTGGACTCTGTGATTGAATGTCGCGGATAATCGCGAGCGTGAAGCCACTGCCCATCTACCTTAGCTGCGACATTGGCGGTCAATACGCCCCCAACGTTGTCTGCTTGTCCGATGGCATAGTCTCCCGTCGTAGGACTAACCGTTACGCGCAAACCCCGTGAGGCTGACGTCGTATCCTCAGCCGGGATCGCGTAATTTAACGAGCCCAAGAGAAGTCCCAGGACACCGATCGCAGTCACCGATCGACAATAAATGAATGAAAGATTCATCGAATCACCTCAGCTTGATCGCTGCGACTCGTTTCTGCGGGCTTGCATCAGGAGTTTACCTCACACTTATATGCCGTAAGATTGGAGTAGCCTGTCGAAACTACAGGACATAAATTTGTCGGTACTGAAATAGCCGGATTGGCTTTTCTTCAATTGAGGACTACTCTCCGTAGGGTACCCAAATGTTTTTCACTTGGACGGTGTGGTCGAGGAACCAGCGTCCTTCGCCTTGTTTCACGTCGAACCAGTCGATCGCGCGGCCTTCATTGGTAAAAACCTGCTTCAGATTCCCGACCGAGAGAGTTTTTACCGCCGCGGCGCTGGCCTCATCCGTGAAACACCAGAGGGCGTCGACGTCATCGTGTTCCGCCAGCGTCTTCATTAGTTCCGCGGCGCGGCCAGTGACGATGTTAACCGCGCCATCCGGCAAATCGCTGGTTTCGAAAACCTGATAAAGATCGGCGGTAATCAGCGGATATTTTTCCGAAGGGATGGCGATGATCGTGTTGCCTGTCGCAATGGCCGGCATCACGAGAGAAAGGAATCCAAGCAAGGGTGCGTCAGCGGGACAGATCACTCCTACCGTTCCAATCGGCTCCTTCATCGCCAAGGCGACGTTGCGGAACGGCGGGTTATGCACCGCGCCGTCGTACTTGTCGGCCCACGCGGCATAGGAAAAGATGCGCTCGATGCCGAGGCTGATTTCGGCCTCCGCTTGCTTCTTTCCAACCACATCGGACAAGCGGCTGGCAATTTCTTCGCCACGCTGGGAAAGATTCTCCGCAATGTAGTAGAGCACCTGCGCGCGATTGTGCGCGGTTACTTTGCCCCAGCCTTCTGCTTTGCGCGCCGCTTCGACGGCGTTGCGAATGTCCTTGCGGTTTCCAAGCGGCGCTTCCCCGAGTAAGCGCCCGTCTGCACCGTGCACCGCCATGCTGTAACCCGAGTCCGGCCGCGCCTGCTTCCCGGCGATATAGAGTTTCACCGTGCGGTCGATCGGAGGAGCCGCGAAGTTTACCCGCTGCTCGGGCGGCTGATCGATGGCTAGCGGTTTGGCGCGAAGAGGCGGCGCCTGCTTGAACCACGCGGGCTCCAGATATTCGACCAGACCTTCGCGTCCGCCTTCGCGTCCGAAGCCGCTTTCCCGATAGCCGCCGAAGCCGCACGCAGCGTCGAAGAGATTCGTGCAGTTAACCCAAACCACGCCGGCTTTGAGCTGCGCCGCAACGTGCAGTGAAACATTGATGCTTTCGCTCCACACGCAGGCGGCCAAGCCATACACCGTGTTGTTGGCAAGTTCCACAGCTTCGCGCGGAGTGCGGAAGGTCATCGCCGCAAGCACTGGTCCGAAAATCTCCTGCTGCGCCACGATGGAAGTCGGATGAACATTGCTTAGCAATGTCGGCGGAAAATACAAGCCACGCGAAGGTACAGGAATGGACGGTTGCCAGCACGTCGCGCCCTCTGCCACACCTTGATCGACCAGTCGTTGAATGCG
>Ga0209239_1000105_pt1 | contig 49682 bp, 36 predicted proteins | sample GraSoi013_2_20cm_FD_185824 | JGI IMG/M metagenome (GOLD analysis project Ga0209239, IMG submission 185824) | Grasslands soil microbial communities from the Angelo Coastal Reserve, California, USA - Sample 10_02_2013_2_20cm (SPAdes) (version 2) | ecosystem: Environmental > Terrestrial > Soil >...
GCCCAAAGCGCGCCAAAAGACGGCGCTGGGCTCCACTCCGTCCGAGGCCAAGGAGGCCCATTCATGAGGTTCAGGGGTGGGGAATTTTCAACCGGTACAATGAGGAATTTTCAACCGGAATTGACAGGTGAATGGTTTCTGTGGATGTGAGACGAGCAAGAAAAAAGCAAAATCAAAAGCCCCACACGTAAACCCGACGTGATTGATTGGATAAGAGCGAAGGCTCCATTCGGTAGCCGAGTAAGCTTCCGGTTGGAGGACCGAAGCATTCGGTAGGAAGGAGCCTTCGATGATCATAATTGGATGTGATTACCACCCCAGTTGGCAACAGATTTGTTGGGTAGACACGGTCACCGGGGAGACCCAAGAAAGAAAGTTGGAGCACGCGTCGGGAGAGGCGGAGAGGTTTTACCGCGGATTGCCTGGGGCTGCTCTGATCGGGATGGAGTCGACTGGCAACTGTCAGTGGTTTGTGGAGTTGCTGACTGGTCTGGGACACGAGATATGGATTGGTGATGCGTCAAAAATTCGCGCGTGCGATCCAAGATCACAAAAACACGATCGGCGTGACGCCGCGCTGATTTTGAAACTGCTGATGGAAGGGCGGTTTCCGCGGATCTGGACTCCATCAGGTGAAGAAAAAGATCTGCGGCAACTTTTGATTCATCGCTACAAGCTGGTGCGGATACGCGCGCAAGTGAAGACCGAACTGCAGCACCTGGCGATGAACCAGGGCATCACCAAGAAGGGGAAACTGTGGAGCAAAGCAGGCGAAAAGGTGCTCCGCGAGTTGCCGCTCGCGCCCTGGGCCAGCCAAAGGAGAAAAGACCTGTTCAGGGTAAGAGAGATGTTGAACGAGCAGATTGATCTGCTCGATCGTGCCGTGGTGGAAGCTGCAGAGAAGAACAAAAAAGCTCGACTCCTAATGACCCAGCCAGGAGTGGGGCCGATCACTTCGATGGCGTTCGTGCTGACGATGGGAGATGTTTCACGATTTCAGCGTGGCAAGCAGGTGGCGAGTTACCTGGGGCTGATTCCGCGAGAGTACAGTTCGGGCGGACATCAGCGACTGGGGTCGATCAGCAAGCAAGGGAACCGCTTCATGAGGATGTTGTTGGTGGAAGCAGCTCAAGGAGCGGTGCGGTACGATCCGGGATTTCGCAACGAGTATGTGCATCGCTGCCACAGGAAAGCGAAAGGAGTGGCCAAGGTGGCGGCGGCAAGGAAATTGGCGATTCGACTCTACTGGATGCTGCGAACGAATACCGAGTATCCAGAGGTCGTTCGTGTCGAGAGCAGCTCGCGGGTGCCGCTGGTCAGCGCAAGCTAGACCGAGGGATTGATTGGGCGCTCTCGCCCCGATTCCCATCGGGGTTCGGATAGAAGAATCATGGCTGCGGTTAGGCCGTATCGATGGTTGGCGGAACGATCTGTTCGTAAGGGCCGCCGAAAGCTGATTCACCGCGAGAGTTTCAGAGCTTCGGTCCTCCACCACTCTGAGATCCAAGCGGTGCTGAAAAGCATTGCGACGAAGATTTGTCTCGCCTTCGCTCTTATCGAGGGGCACCCAAGTTCGTTTTAGGATTTGCTGTCCGGGCCACCCGTCCACTGATCTGCCCCCTGGCTCCGCGCACGGGATCATACGACACCAAAATCTCCTGAACTCAAGGCCCCACGCTTCCGGTAGAATTCGGTTCTCTCGACGCTGTCCGGATTTGACTCATTCAAAAATCAGAAGGTACTGGCGCGAATTAGAAACCAGAATCCAAACATTGGTAGGGTTAGAATTGCGTCGATGACCGGATTCAGTGTACGAGTGCGCTTTGTGATGGCTTCGCCCATTTCGACGATTAGCCAGAGTGCGGCGCAGACCGCAGTGCCTCTGAATACCGTGAAGGCGCCTACCGCAAGAGGTTTGGGGACTCCATGTAGAGGCAATAAAGCAAGCATAGCGAGCCAACTCAGAATGACTGCGGCACGAAAAACTAGACGCAACCGCTGCAAAAACCGATTTTCAAAATCTAGGTTAGTTGTCACTTTTTACGGCTCCGCTGGTCCGACAAGGTCGTCTGGTGGATCGCTTGTCATGGTCTTTTGCCGCTCTCTATTGATCATGAAATCTCTCGAATGCTCGATGAGTCCATCCCAACTGCCAAATGGAAAGCGCCAGTCAAAGTGGACATCTTGCAACTCGTCACCCTTGACATAGCTCAAGTGTATGTCCACTCCTTCGCGGTTTCCACCTCGGTATTGGTCCCCTTGGTGTTGAGAAAGCTTATCGCCCCACTCATTTGGGCCTCTAAGACTGGAAGCCAGTTGATCGAATGAATGTCCCGGCAATGCTGTGAGGATGCCGCCAGCCGCGCAGGTGCCGCGGCAATTTGTGTTGAAGACTCCTTGAAATCCCTCGAATCCGCCGGTTCCGTTTACAACGGTTGCTTGCGTATTGGAGGCGAAGACTCCCGTATACTTACCGTCGATGTGGATGCCCTTGCTGTCGAAATTAACGTCGTGCCCTACGATGTTCCCGTGACTGTCAGTTTGGATCGTTGTTCTGGTGAAATTCTTGTGATCTTTGTCCCAAGTTCCGACATAGTCTTTGTGGCACTCATCCGATTCTTTTCCACATCCCTTTTCCCACAGGTCCATGCCTGTTGGATCGGTGTAGCGAAGAGGATTGTTTCTGGCATAGGCGTAAAGGTTGAACCGCTGCGGGTCCGTTACCCGACGCCGGGTAATGACGATCGGGTCCGGACTCATGAAACGGCCCATTGAAGAGCTGTTATATCTGGCGCCGAAGTTGTCGAGGCCGGATTCGGCGTCGCGTTCTTTGCCGGTGAATTTGTAGTGGTTGGTGGTGACCTGGGGGTTCCATTCCTGGCCGAAGGGGAGGTAGGTAGCGGACCAGGTTTGGTTGCCGGAGGAGTCGGTCATGAGGCGGGCGGAGCCCAAGTGGTCGGCGTGGTAGTACCGAACGCCGAGACCGCTGGCGCCGGTTAAGAAAGCATCGTCGAAGCGGGCGGTGGTCAGGCCCGTGGGCTGGTAGATTTGGCAATAGAGTGAAACCGAAGCGGCACCCGATGGCACCGTGTAATTGGTCGAGAGGTGGGTCCACACTCCAGTGGAAGTGACGGCGGAGCCGTAATAGGCAAGCACGTTACCGTTTGCGTCTAGGACGGCGATGTCCCACGCTATAACGCCTCCGGTGGCGGAGCCCGGTTCGATATAGGCCCATCCTCCGAAGGTGAGTTGGTCGCCGGGATTCACGGAGACTAATTGTCCTGCTGAAACGCTGACTGCTGTAGTGGAAGAGAGTTGCAGGTAGTTATTCCCGGAATGGGCGCGGGTAGGGTCGGTAATTACTTGAGCGGTTCCCGATGGATCGCTCGTTCCCCACTGCCAAGCTTCCATGCCCTGTTCAAAGCCTGGGTTAAGGATGTCATCCGTGCCAGCCGCGGCGAGCCGCCGACCGCCAGCGAAGATGTAGTCGTTCCACAGGAGATCGCCCGGATTGTATTCCGCGAGAACATCGCCATTGAAGTAGATGTACTCGGTCGTGGCAGAGCCGATTTTCTTGGCCATGCGGCGGCCCTGCGAGTCATACGTATAGGTTGCGGCTCCGGAATTGAGCGATGTCAGGTGATTTTCGGCATCATACGCATAACTGTTGGTCCCGTCGTTGGTCATGTTACCGGCAGCATCGTACGCAAAGCCGGTGTTGGTGATTTGGTTGTTGGCGTTGACGCCGAGGTTGAGCATATTCGTGGGGCAGCCGGGCACGTTTGGCGTTTCGGTGCGCAAGTTGCCCCAGGGGTCATAGCCGAATTGTTGTCCCCAGCAGTCGGGCCCCGAGGTGCCGGTGGTTTGTGCGGTGTACAGGCGATTGAGCGAGTCATAGGAAAAATTCTGAGAGAGGCCGGAGTTGAGGTTGTCGGTGATGCTGATGACGTTGCCGTTGTTGTGGGCCGAAGTGTCATAAAAGCCGTAAGTGCGATTGAGAAGAGTGGACGTGGTGTTCGCGAGCTGCTGGTTCAAGGGCTGGAGGCGCTTATTGTAGGTGCTGGTTTCCGTGGCGCCGTTGCCGAGGGCGAAGGTCGTGGGTGAGCCGAAAGGAGCGTAGTTGGCGCTGCTCAAGTAGTTGTAACCGTTGAAATCATCGACAAAAATCTTCGTGGGCCGACTGGCGCCATTGAACTGGCTCTTGATTGCGCGCCCGCTGGGGTAGGTTAGAGAGGTTTGGTTGCCTGCAAGGTCGTAGCTCGCCGAGATTGTGCTCCAAGCACCGGGACAGCCGGAAGTTTCGGCCGTATTCAGATAATCCTCTTGAAAGCTCACGCGGCCCATGGTGTCATAGCCAAAAATGGAGTAGGTTGGCCAGCAAATGCCGTCGTATGTTCCTTCGCTTGTGAGCCTGCCGATGGGGTTGGTCAGCGTCCAGTTTCCCCAGGTGGTTTGATCGTAGTAGTAACCGATAGCGAAGGTAGGAGAATAGGTCTTGCATGCCAGACGATTGAGCGCGTCATAGCAATAGCCGACCGAAACGTTTCGAGCGTCCGTCTTGCCGGTTAGATTGCCGTTGGCGTCGTAAGAATAGGTGGTGGTGCCGGATTCGGGATTTGTGGCGCTGGTCAGGCGAGAGAGGGAGTCGTAGACGAAGGTGCGCTGGCGGGAGCCGTTCTGCACGACAGAGAGCAGATTATCGAGCACGTCGTAGCCGTAGGCGGTGACGTAACCGAGGCCACCGGGGTCTTCAGTGACCTGCGTAAGGCGGCCAAGACCATCGGTCGCGCTTTGGCGCTTCTTGCCAGCTTGGTCTGTAACCGTGGTCGTGTTTCCCGAGTAGGCGGTGAACACGGTATTGGCGGGCTGAGAACCTGGGCACGCGCCACCAGAGGGCAGCGTGCCGTCCGGTGGAACGACGAGGCAGGACCGACCGAGGGCGTCGTAGAAATACGTCGTGAGTCCGTAAGTTGAGTCGCCGGTGGTGCAGTAGGGATTGGAGACAGTGTAAACGTGGCCGAGACCGTCATACGTCGTGTCGGTGCGGTCGCCGCTGGCGCAGTCCGGGTCACTGGTAAGGACAGACCTGACGGTGTGGCCAAGACCGTCCATGGTAGTGGTGCTGGTGACGTACTGGTTCGAAGTGTTCATCAGCCGCGACGTTGTAACGCTGGGAGACGGAGGCGAATCGTTGTAGGAATGTGTCGTCTTGCCGCGCTGATTCCCGTTGTTGGGGTCGGGGGGATAATCCACCTCCGTAAGCCTAAGCAGCGGGTCCGCGTACTGGTAGTTAGTGGTTTGGCTGTTCTGGTCGGTCGAGCTTCGTAGTTGTCCGTCTGTGTATCCATAGCAAAGATTTTGCGCGTGCCCGAGCGCATCGATGATCTGCGTGGGGTACGCATTGGTTTGACCTGATGGTGGAGCAGCACCGCCGCACGAAGCATAGCTGTCGGCGTAAAAGTACTGGGTTGTGTGATTGGAGCCAGTCATATCAGCGCAGCTAGTGCTGCCACATGGATCGGTCATCGTGGCAACTTGTCCGGTGTCGTAGTACGTGAACGTCGTTGCGGGGGATGTTCCACCCGTGTTCAGCCAGCGAGTTACGGAGGTGGCATTGCCACGAGGCGTACTTACAGGAACCACGTTTACAGCGCCGGATGCCACTAACGAGCTTCCGTCGTACCCATACGTGGTTTGCTTCATCTGAGTGCCCGAACCATCGTACACCGTCACGCTGTCGGGTTCGTTCAAGATGTGCGTGCCGAAGTTGTGGTAAACAACCGCTGTGTGCCGCCTGAGCGGGCCGATTGCCGATGCGTTTAGTCCCGCGCTTAGAGTTGTCCCGTTATTTCCACATGAAGGGTCCGGTGGCTTCGCGCCCTCGGCTTGAAAGCCGTACTCATAAATATCGGAAACCTCCCAATTGCTGTAGCAGCGCAGGGTTGCATTGCCTTGGCCATTATCGAGAATAGCCTGCTCTCCGATCATGTGAAAGCCGCTCAACCATGTTTTGTTGACCGTTTTCAGCGTGTGGCTGCTTCCGTCTTGGTAGACGATCTGTTGTTCGACGGGAACTTGACTGCTTCCAATCACACTGCCGGGAACGTAGTTGTACGTCGTAACCGTGACTTGATGGGTTGCGGCTAAGTCAGTGCTCGTGACGGTCGTGCTCTTTTGTGACCACGCGGCAGAATTTCCGCCGAGTCCCCAAGTAGTGGGCGCATAAGAGAAATGCTGATGAAGGACCTCAGTCACGCCGTCATAACTAACGTATCGATCCGTGATCGCCGCTGTGTCATGAAGCAACCAGCACGTGGCGTTGGCTGTGCCTGATACTGGCCACTGTTCGTAGGACACTTCGGATGACGTGTTCAGTCCCCAGACGTACCGAACGTAGCCGCCGCCCGGAAAAGTAATCTTGTTTGGCCTCGCATAGGTAGAGTCATATGAGAAAAAGTATTTCTGCGTGGGATTGCCGGGGATATCTATTTCGCTGACTGCCGAAATCTGTTGTGGAGAGGTTTGATTTGCGGTCATAGTGCATGGCCCGGCTACTCCGTTATCGCCAACGTCGTGGCCCGATTCTGGAAAGCTCTCTGTAACTGTTGTCCAATGAACCAGCACGTTGCCACTAAGACCCGCGACCGTGACCTGATCGCCACTGCTGCTGCCAATGCCGGACCAAGAAACGACTGTGCGGCCCAACGTATCTTTATAGCTGCCGCTTGTTCCGCTGTTAGAACTTCCGGTGAAAGTGATTTGATTCCCGTTTCTGTCCGTGATTGTTTGGGCCATTAATCCCCATGGCGTAGGCGTATCGGAAGGTGCGAGTTGGAAGCCCGGAAACTGGTAGTTGGTCCCAGAGGGATCGGTGACCGTGAGCGCTGGATGAACGGGCCAAGACGGAGTGCCTGACGATGCGACAAAGTCGTACGACGGCCCGCCGACGCCGATCACGCTGCACTCCCAACCGTATTGAGTGTTGCCGTCGTCCGGCCACTGCCCGTGCATTGAGAAGTTGCGTTGAATGCCGTCAGAACCCCGAAAAACGTAATTCTCTGTGTAGTCGCAATAGACCTCTTGTTGTTGAGGATTCAAGCCGTAGGGCGCTTTGTAGACCTCCGCAGTGTAGACAGGCAGTTGGTAGTTCCAGCCGTTAAGCTGAAAGGGCGGTGCCGGGAACAGTACCCACAATACGGTCGGGCCTGTACCCGATGGCGAGAAGCGCTCCGACGAGTTGTAATGGATTCCGAATGGAAAAGATAACTTGCGTCCGGGTGGAGGCTGAATCGGGAGGTCGAACGATAGCGACCCGTCAGCCGGATTTACGGTTTCCGCCCCAATGCCAATGTAATCATGACCCACTCCCGGTTTCGGCAATTGCGCGACTGTGGCTGGATCGGGTATTTGAGCGCTCGTAACGGACGCAATAAACAAGGGAACAACCGCGAAAAGAAGTCGGATGAACCGAATCGAGGGCATGGGGCCTCCAGATTGCAAGTCCACGGACCAATCGAGCGCGAGCAGGAGCGTGGAGGCTGAAATTTGCCGTCGGGAGGGAGACGGCGCGGGGGAAAGTAAAGCAGAACAATGGGGGCAACAATCGGGAGGATTCTCTAGATTGGAATCAGGTGAATTGCTGAGGGAAGGTACTAAGGGAGTACTAGGGGGAAGTAGAAGCGGAGAATGGAAAATAGAAAACGGAAAATAGAAAACGGAAAATAGAAAACGGAGAAGAGGGATTTCTCGCTGTGCTCGTCCGTAAACCCGTCCGGGATGCAGAAGGCGCAAATGACGGGCGGAGGGGAAGAAAACCGGAAGGCAGAAACTGGAAAGTGGGGAGGAAGAGAAGAGAGATCCCTCCGCTGCGGTCGGGATGACAGCCCGTGGAGAAGGGAATGATGGGCGGGGAGGGGAAGAAAACTGGAAAGCAGAAACTAGAACTCAACTCATAAATCAAAGATCCGGAAAAACCAGGATGCTTCAGAGGCTAAAGCCCAGTCTTTCTAAGGCGTTTGCGGCACGGCTGAAGCCGTGCCCTCCTAAGAGCCATTTATGAGACAGGTTCTAGAAACTATGAGCGGCGCATGTCAGGGGCGCTGGAGACGGGCGAGTTGGGATTCGAGTTCGCGGACGCGCTTTTGAAGTTCGGGAAGGCGGTTCAGCGCCGCCATGGTCTTTAGCCACTCGCGATTCTCGACTGCGGGATATCCAGAGTACAGCGAACGCGGAGGGACGTCGTTGGGAACGCCGCTCTGGGCAGTGATCACCGCGCCGTCTCCCACCGTCAGGTGGCCGGCGGTGCCCACTTGGCCGGCGAGGATGCAGTTGCTGCCGACTTTAGTGGAACCGGCCAGGCCCACCTGCCCGCAAAGCATCGTATTAGCGCCAACTTGCGACGCGTGGCCAATCAAGACGAGATCATCGAGCTTGGTGCCGCGGCCAATGCGGGTTTCGCCAACGGTGGCGCGGTCGACACACGCGTTGGCTTGCACTTCCACGTCGTCTTCCAGGACCGCCGGGCCCGACTGCGTCATCTTGTACCAGGTGCCGTCTTTCTGTTTGGCGAAACCAAGGCCGTCTCCGCCGATGACCACGCCATTTTGCAGAATGACCCGATGGCCAATGCGGCAGAATTCGCGCACGACGGCGTGCGCATGGGCAAAAAAATCATCGCCGATTTTTGCGCCGCGATAGATTGTCACGAAGCTGTGCAGCACGGCATTGCGGCCAATTTCAACGTCCTCGTCCACGTAGCAGTACGGTCCGACGTGGGCGCCGTCACCGATCTTTGCGCTCTTGCCGATGATCGCCGTGGGATGAATCCCTGGCGCATAGCGTGGCGGCTGATAAAAAAGCTCGAGCGCATGGGCAAAGGCGAGATAAGGATTTGGTGAGCGCAACGCGGCGAGGGGGAGCATGGACGCTTCGCGATCCAGCGCAATTCCCTCTTCGATGAGAACCGCCGAGGCGCGCGTGGTCTTAAGCAACGGAAAATACCGCCGGTTCGCGAGGAAGGTGATTTGCCCCGCTTCGGCGTGTTCGATGCCCGCGACTCCGTGAATCTCGATTTCCGGCGGGCCTTCCAAGCGGCAACACAATTTTTGCGCGATATCGGCAAGTCTCATGGAAAAGCTCCTGAATTGTTTGGTGAGGCTGACTGCGAGTCTCGCACAGGGCAAAGAGGGAAGTACAGCGGGGGCGTGGACCTTACTCGTTGAAAAGGCGAGGCTGCGACGCTGTGGCCGCAGCAGCGGCGGGCTTCCGGCGCGCGACGCCGACGACTCCGAGAACCGTCACTTCCGAGAGCGCGGCGCGCGGAACAAAAATGCGGTCCGTGGAAGAATTCAAATCCGGCGAGGTGACTTGCAAACCATTATCCAGCAGCGCCAGCAAATCGTTGGGCACTACTCCTTCCAAGGTTTCTCCATCGCTGTAACGCAACTTTACCCACAGTCCGTCCAATTTCGGCCGGCTCAGGAACGCCTTGCGCTCTGGTTCGAAGTCGTCGGAAAACTCGCGCACGAAATAGACGGATCGTACGCGCACCAGGGGGAGTTCCATGTGTTCCCCCTCAGGCGTTAGCAGGTCAATGGGATCGGCCTGCCCCAGCCGGACAGGGTTCAAGTAGCCGCGCAAGGGTTTCTTGTCGATGAGCACAACAATAACCTTCTTGTGCGTTGAGGCTGGGGGCTTATTCTTCAAATTGCGCGTTTCCCGGTCCGGATGGCCGAAATTTGCCAATCGGCAAAATGTATGTTATGTTAAGCACGTTTTTCCTGTCAAGTTGTTGTTTTCATTAGGGTTAGGGCCCCGGAGCACTGCCCTTTGACCGACAAAAAGCATATCCTCAAATCGGCTTCGATCATCTCCCTGGTCACCATCGCTAGCCGCGTCCTAGGTTATGTGCGCGACCAGCGTATTACCCTCCTGTTGGGCACGTCCTTCGCTGCCGACGCCTACGTGCTGGCCTATCGTATACCGAATCTCTTCCGCCGTCTCGTCGCCGAAGGTTCCATGACTGCCTCCTTCATCCCCGTCTTCACGTCTTATATGCGGGAGAAGTCCAAAGAAGAGGTTTGGGATTTCGCCAACCGTCTGTTTTGGACGCTCTCCCTCGTAGTGGCGGTCATTACCATTCTGGGAATGGTTTTCTCTCCCGCGGTCGTTCAATTGTTCTCCGGCGAAAATGTCGCCCGCGCCGAGGCGGTAGACCTGAACCGCATTATCTTCCCGTATCTGTTCTTCATCGCTTTGGCTGCCTTAGCAATGGGCATCCTGAACTGCTTTCACGTTTTTGGCTTGCCCGCCGCCACGCCTGTATTGTTGAACGTGTCCACCATTGCCTTTTCGGTTGGGATCGTTTGGCACTACGTAGGAAACCCGGCCAAATCTCTAGCGATTGGCGTTTTGGTCGGGGGTGTACTGCAATTCTTGATTCAAGTGCCGTCGCTTGTCCGGCGAGGCATGAAGTTTTCGTTCGGCATCTCGTTCTCCCATCCCGCGATTCGGGACGTGGCCCGCTTGATGCTGCCTCGGCTTTTCGGGATCGGCATCGGCCAGATCAATCTCTTGATCGACACGCGATTTGCCACTGCCGCGCGTATGCCCTCCGGGAGTCTCGCAGCTCTCTACGTTGCCGATCGGGTCATGGAGTTGGTGCTCGGCGGCTACGCCATCGCCGTCGCCACGGCCATTCTGCCACTGATGTCTCACCAAGCAGCTGCCAAGGATTATAACTCGCTCAAGAAAACGCTGTCGTTTTCCGTGCGCATCGTGGCCTTCATTACTATCCCCGCAGCGCTCGGGCTGATGATTCTGCGCGAGCCGATCATCCGCGTACTCTTCCAGCACGGGCAGTTTGTCGCGGAATCCACTCGCTTGACGGCCCGCGCGCTTCTTTATTACGCCGTCGGGCTTCCGGCGTTGGCCACCGTTAAACTGGTCGTTCCGGCGTTCTATTCCACGCGGGATACCAAGACGCCGGTCATCATCGCTTCCATTTCGCTTCTCATCAACATCATTTTGAACATAGTTTTTCTGGAGACTTTTTTATACAAGCGCGTGCAAAACGGCGGTCCCGCGCTGGCTACAGCTCTTGCAACTTTCTTTGATTTCTTCGCATTATTCATTATTTTCCGTATTCGCTATGGTCCGATGGGAACCATGGGTATCCTCCGCTCGTTTGCAAAAATTTCCATTTGTGCCAGCCTGATGGGTGTGGCCTGCTGGTTCGGGAATTACTACACCGGGTTCGCCCTGCATTCGCGCTTCCTGGTGCAATTTCTTGTTTTTGCCGGCCTGATTCTCGGGGCTACAGCGCTTTATCTGGCCCTCGCCTGGCTCTTCCGCTGCCACGAAATCGAGGAAGTCTACGGAATTGCCACTCGGCGAACTGCCGGGGCCGGCGACGGATACATGGGGAGCTGATGGAAATCACCGCGACCATTGCGTCGTTTTTGACCCACGTGCGGGTGGAAAAAGGGCTCTCCCCCAACACAGTGTCGGCTTATCGTCGCGACCTTCTGAAATTCGATGAATTTGTCCGCAAGCGCAAGCTTGCCCTCGAAGCCGTCAGCCGCGACGACCTGGTGGATTTCCTCGCCGCACTCTATCGCCAGAAGCTTGAGAGCAAGACCGTGGCCCGGCACCTGGTCACCCTCCGTAACTTTTTCCGTTTTGCTCAGATCCGCGAGCTCATTCGCGAAGACCCCTCGGTTAACCTTGAATCGCCAAAGATCCACCGCGCTTTGCCCGGCTATCTTCGTCTCGAGGAAGTCGAACGCCTCCTCAACCAGCCTGATGTGAAAGTGCCCATCGGTCTGCGGGACCGCGCCATGCTTGAAGTTCTCTACTCGACGGGCTTGCGCGTATCGGAGCTCATTAGTCTGCGCACCAGCGATCTGGATGCAAAAGTCGGATGCGTTCGGTGTATTGGCAAGGGCGACAAGGAACGTATCGTGCCGGTTGGCAAAAAGGCGCTCGCCATTGTCGAACGGTATCTCCGCGACGCGCGGCCGAAGTTGCTCGGCAAAGTCCCGGGCAGTCCGGCGTTATTCGTGAATCGCCGAGGTGTGTCGTTGAGCCGCGTCGGCGTCTGGAAGATTCTTTCGGCTTACGGGCGGCTGGCGGGTCTGCGCGTAGCGCTTACGCCGCATATGCTGCGGCACAGTTTTGCCACACACTTGCTCGAGCGCGGTGCGGACCTTCGGTCGGTTCAGCTCATGCTCGGCCACGCCGACATTTCCACTACTCAGATTTATACGCATGTCGTCGAGGAGCGGTTGAAGCAAATTTATAAAGCGCATCACCCGCGCGCGTAGCGCGGCCGGTCCCGGGAGACTTATTGCGGGTGCCTCTGCGACGGTCAGCGCGGACACCCTGAAGCAGAAGGAGCGCAATGCCAGACTACATGTTTTTGCTGGAAAGCCGGCTCTCGCCGGAGCAGCGCGCCGTGATGTTGCGCGTGCAGGAACTTTCCGCCGCGCTGGGATTCAATGTGTATCTGACGGGCGGAACCGTGCGCGACCTCGTTACCGGTGCTTCGCTGCGCGATCTCGATTTCACCGTAGAGGGGAATCCCTCGAAGATTGCCCACGAACTCGAAAAGGGCGGCGCCAAAATCCTTCACGAAGACGAAAAGCTTCGCCATGTCGAGCTGCTCTTCGCCGGCGACTGCGAAGGCAGCATCTCCGCCGCCCGCGACGACCATTATGTCCGCCCGGGAACGCGGCCCGAGATTCGCTGGTCCACCATCATGGAGGATTTGCGCCGCCGCGATTTTTCCCTCAACGCCATCGCCATTTCGCTGAACCCCGCCTCGCGCGGCTTGCTGCTTGATCCTACCAACGGCCTCTCCGACATCGAGCGCGCCGAGGTTCGCGCCCTTACCATTCACAGCTTCACCAACCAGCCGGTCCGTTTATTGCGCGTCTTGCGCTACGCCGCGCGCATGGGTTTCAAAATCGAGCAGCGCACTCAGGAATGGTTTGATCTGGCCATCGAGCGCAACCTGCAGGAAACCATCACGCCGGAAGATGCGGGCGATGAACTACGCGGCCTAGCGCGCGAAGAACGCCCGGCCGTTGTACTGAAGGCTTGGGAAGAACATGACCTTCTTGACGCCGTCAGTCCCGTCTTGGCGAAGAAACATCCGTCCTACGACGCCATCGCCCGCCTCATGAAGGTGCGCGAGGATCTCTTCACTGCGGGCTTCCGTCCGCGCCTCGCCGCTCCGATGCTCCTCGCTATTCTCGGGAGGTTAAAGGACCGCGAAGTGGCGAACGTCCTCTCGAAAGCCGGATTCCGCTCGGCTGAAGTTGAAGCGGCGCTCGGTTTTGAGGAAGAAGCGCTGGAAGCCCAGAAAGAACTCCTGGGGCGAAAATTGAACGCCCCCGTGGATGCCTTCCGGTTTCTTGAAAAAATGCCGCTCGATCAGATCGCCTATTTAATGGCGGAGTCCAATAAGTCCGCCGCTCTTTCCAAGATTCGTGCCTTTCTGAACAAGTGGCGCCCCATTCGAATCGCTCTTCCGGCTGTGGCCACGGAACTGGAGGCGCTTGGCATGGCCCGCGGGCCGAAGTTTGATGCCATCGTCGAGCAGGTCTTCGCTATGCAGCTCACCGGCCGCGGCAAGACCAAGGAAGAGCGAGAGAAAATCCTGCGCAAGGTTTCTGGCATCAAGGAACAGCCGAAGAAAAAAGAGAAGGAAAAGAAGCCGTCAAAGGGCACCGATAAAGCCCGCGCTGCGGCGGCCATGGGCGATGCCGCTCACAAGAAGCACGCAGCCGCAAAAGCTGAAGCCAAACAAGCTGCCAAGGGCAAGCCCGTTCACGCTAAGCCCCACGCGAAGCGCACGGCACATTCATCTCATGGGAAGGGAGCTTCCGCTGGCAAGAAGAGTCACGGACGCAGGTAGCGCCTGATAGGCTATTCCGTGCTGCCTGTGGGAAACGTCAGAATGCGTAATGCAAAACGGGTCCCAGCGTTCTAAAATGGAGTTCCATGGGCCAACCGCAGTTCGTGCATCTCCACGTTCATACGGATTACAGTCTGCTCGACGGGGCTTGCGAAACCTCCGAGCTTTTGGATGAAGCATCTCGCCAGAAAATGCCCGCCGTGGCCATTACCGACCACGGCAATCTTTTCGCCGCTGCCAATTTTTTCTATGAAGCCAGCAAGCGCGACGTCAAGCCCATCATTGGCTGCGAAGTTTACGTAGCCAAAGGCAGCCGCCATGAACGCGGCGAGAAAACCAACGGAGGCAACGGCCAGGATCGAGGCGACGCCGAGCCGGGTATGCGCGGCAGCAATCATCTCGTACTGCTTTGCGAATCGCTTGAGGGCTATCACAACTTAATCAAGCTGGTTTCCGCTGGCTTCCTTGAGGGTTTCTATTACAAACCGCGCATTGACTACGACCTGCTTGCCAAACACAGCAAGGGCTTGATCGCCCTTTCGGCATGCCTGCGAGGCCCGGTGACCGAAGCCGTCGTGGATCAGAAGTACGATCAGGCGCGCGAAAATGCTTACCGCCTGCGCGACGTTTTCGGCAAAGGCAATTTCTTCCTCGAAATTCAGGACCAGGGATTGCCGATCGAAAAAGATGTCAATCGCGAACTGGCCCGTCTTTCGAAAGAGACCGGCATCCCGCTCGTGGCCACCAACGACTGTCACTACCTTCATCACGACGACGCTCACGCCCAGGAAGTGTTGCTCTGCATCCAGACCGGCAAGACCATGAGCGACGCGAATCGTATGAAGTTCCAGACTGACCAGTTTTACTTCAAGAATGCCGCCGAGATGTCGCAGGTCTTTGGCGAAATCCCTGAAGCGCTGAGCCGCACTGTGGAAATCGCTTTGCGCTGCAACGTGAAAGTTGAGCGCATCCCGAATCCGTTTCCGGAGTTCAAAGTTCCGGAAGGGCATACGTCTGCGAGCTATTTCGAATCAGTCGTACGCGAAGGATTCGCCGCACGCGTTCCACAACTCGAGCGCCTGGCGCAGCAGGGTTTTCTGCGGAATTCGCTGGCCGAATACGAGCGCCGGCTGACCTCCGAAATCGAAATGATTAAGAAGATGCGCTATGAGGGTTACTTCCTGATCGTCTGGGATTTTATTCACTACGCGCGCGCGCAGGACGTTCCCGTCGGGCCCGGCCGCGGTTCCGCGGCGGGCAGCTTGGTTAGTTACGCATTGCGCATCACGGATGTCGATCCTCTCCAGTACAACCTGCTCTTCGAGCGTTTTCTGAACCCTGAGCGCGTTTCCATGCCTGATATCGACATCGACTTCTGCATGCGCCGACGCGGCGAGTTGATCGAATACGTCACGCAAAAGTACGGCCGCGAAAACGTCGCGCAAATCATCACTTTCGGAACCATGGCTGCCAAGGCCGCGGTCAAGGACGTTGGCCGTGCCATGGACATTCCTTACGGGGAAGTGGATCGCCTTGCGAAATTAATTCCTACAACCCTTGGCATCGAGCTTAAAGACGCTCTGGAAGAAGCGCCTCAGCTCAAATCAGCCATCAACAGCGATGAGCGTCTGAAGGATTTGATGGCCGTGGCGTTGCGCCTCGAAGGCTTGTCGCGCCACGCCTCCACTCACGCTGCCGGTGTCGTGATTTCGCCCCGTCCGCTCACGGATGTCGTGCCGCTCTACAAGTCAAACCGTGATGAAATCACCACGCAGTACGACATGAACGCGCTGGAGCGCATTGGCCTGCTAAAGATGGATTTTCTCGGCCTCACGACGCTGACCGTACTCCACGACACTGTTCACATGATTCAGCAGAATCGCGGCGTGAAAATTGACATCGACAGCCTTGTCCTGGACGATGCCGAAACTTACAAGCTCTTTGCGCGTGGAGATACGACCGCCATCTTCCAATTCGAATCGCACGGCATGCGTGACATTCTCCGGCGTTATCAACCGACCCGCATCGAAGATCTTACCGCTCTCAACGCGTTGTACCGTCCCGGTCCTATCCAGGGCGGCATGATCGATGATTTCATCAACCGCAAACAGGGAAAGACCAAGGTCAGCTACGAACTCCCGCAGTTGAAGGACATTCTCGAGGAAACTTACGGCGTCATTCTTTATCAGGAACAGGTGATGCAAATCGCCAATGGCTTGGCGAGTTTTTCGCTTGGGGAGGCGGACATCCTTCGCCGCGCGATGGGCAAGAAGAAGAAGGAAGAGATGGCCGCGCAGCGCGCCAAGTTCATGTCCGGATGCGCCGCCAACAAAATCCCGGAGAAAAAAGCTGAGCGCATCTTCAATTTGATGGAAGAGTTTGCCGGCTACGGCTTCAACAAATCACATTCGTGCGCGTACGCGTTGCTCGCCTACCAGACGGCCTATCTGAAAACGCATTATCCCGTCGAGTTCATGGGTGCGCTTCTGACTTCCGAAGCCGGTAACACGGAAAAAGTGGTGAAGTACATCAACGAAGCGCGTGGAATGAGCATTTCCATTCTCCCGCCCGATGTGAATGAGAGCGATCTGTACTTCACTCCCGTTGGCGAATCCATTCGCTTCGGCCTTGCCGCGATCAAGAATGTTGGCGAGAACACCGCCAAAGCTATTCGTGAATCGCGGCTGAATCAAGGAGAATTCAAGTCGCTTTACGATTTCTGCGAACGCATCGAGTCGCGCTTCTTGAACAAGCGCGTTTTTGAGAGCCTCATCAAATCAGGCGCCGTGGATTCGCTCGGCCCGCGCGAATCCATGCTCGCTTCCGTGGATGACGCCGTTGCCGCCCTGCAGCGTGCTACGCGGACGCGTGAATGCGGTCAGCACGGCTTGTTCGGTACCGCTGCCGCTCCTGCACCGACGCCATTCGAATTGCGTGAGGCTGCCCCCTGGAGTGAGGAGGAACGCCTCGCCAGCGAATACGCCATGCTCGGCTTCTACGTCTCCGGCCACCCGCTTGCGAAATATGCTTCGCGCCTGATGGACTTGAAGACGATTTCTCTCGATCAGGTCGAAGATCAGCGAAACGGAAAAGAGATCACCGTCGCCGCATTGATTGTCGGTTCGCGCCCGATGCGCTCGAAAAAAGGCGCGCGCTGGGCCATTTTCACGGTTCAGGATATGACCGGCGTTCAGGAACTACTCGCGTTTCCAGAGAGCTTTGCGCGCCTTGAAGCCATCTTAAAACCAGGCAATCCGCTGCTCCTGAAGGTTCGCGTACAAGTCGAGGAAGCAGGCACGCGCCTTTCCTTGCAGGAAGCGCGGCGGCTGGACGAAATCGCTGAACGCTCAGGTTCCAACGAGCTTCGCGTTCGCATCGAAATGCAAGTGCTGAGCGAAGAGGTCCTTGACCGTCTCGAAGATTTGCTTGTCGCTTCGCCCGGGCCCTGCCAGGTTGTTTTTGAATTATGCTCGTCGGACGGTTCCGTGGCAGTGCTGCAGGCGCAACAGCGTGTGAAAACATCGCCGGAGCTAGTGGATGCAATCCGCGAAATCTGCGGCAACCGCGCGGTTCGAATGGTGCCGGAATGAAAGCTAAAGAAAAAAACAAGGCCGCCGCTCCGTCTGCCGCGCACTCGAAAGACACAGAACAGCAAAAAGAAATTGAGCGTCAGAAAGAAATCGAACGTCTGGAAAAAGACGTCGAGGAATTGCGCCACCTGGCCGGCAACGCCGACGCCGACAGGGAAGTGGAACGTATTCGTGAGCAAGTCGCGGAATTGCGGCGCGAGTTCTATTCGCACCTGGGGCCTTGGCAGCGCGCGCAGGTCGCCCGTCACCAACAGCGCCCCTACACGCTGGATTTTATTAATTTGCTGTTCACGGATTTTATCGAGCTTCACGGCGACCGAGGCTACGCCGACGATAAGGCTATTATCACGGGATTGGGGAAATTCCGCGGTCGCCCCGTCGCCATCGTTGGACACCAAAAAGGCCGCGACACCAAGCAGCGGCTGGCGCGAAATTTCGGGCAGCCTAAGCCGGAAGGTTACCGCAAGGCGTTGCGCGTGATGCAACTCGCGGCGAAATTCGGACGGCCAATTTTCACTTTTATCGATACGCCCGGGGCGTACCCGGGAATCGACGCGGAAGAACGCGGACAGGGCGAAGCGATTGCGCGAAATCTTCGCGAGATGGCGCGGCTGCCGGTGCCTGTGATTGTCACGGTGACGGGCGAGGGTGGGTCGGGAGGCGCGCTGGCGATTGCCGTCGGTGATCGAGTCAATATTCTGGAGAATAGTTTTTACTCCGTGATTTCACCGGAAGGTTGCGCTTCGATCATCTGGCGCGATTCAACCAAAGCGGAGACCGCGGCTGCCGCGATGAAGATTACGGCAAAGGATTTGAAGGAGCTCGGCATCGTAGATGAAATCGTTGCGGAGCCGGAAGGCGGCGCACACAGCGACCATGAAGCGGCGGCGAGGCTTTTGGACGAGGTCCTGGACCGGCAACTGGTGGCGTTGACGAATCAACCCGTCCCGGAACTGCTCGACGCGCGCTACGAGAAATTCCGCAAAATGGGCCAGTTCTTCGATTTGGGCAATTAGGGTGTCTCTAAGCTAGTCGCTGGCATCCTTGATGTCTTCGCGGGCGCGCCGCAGAGCATCCCTCGCCTGGGATTTCGCGTCGGTATCCGATTTCAGCAGATCGATGGACCTGGTGAGGCCCATGGCTTTGCCACCGGACGGCCCAGCGCAGGAATCGGAGACGGGCTTGGGCTTAGCTCCGGTTACATCCCATTTCAAACAAGAGAACTCAATCTGCAAAGTGTGGCTGACGCGAAGGGATGCGACACACTCGGTGAGTTCCCTGAAAGACGAGCAGGCGTCCTGCAGGCTCTTGTCTTGCGGCAGGATTTCCTGGACTTGCAACTGGCGCGTTAATTTGGCCTCCAAGTCGCCATTCGAAGCCAACTGATCGTTTGCGGACTTCGCGCTGTGCTTGATCAATTTGACCGGATTGTATTTTTTGGGGCTGTACCATGGCTCAGGCTGCGCTGCCGGCGCATCGTTGGGGTCTTGCGCAGAGCTGGGAAAGGGACAAAGTACCACCAAAGAAAAAACGATTAAAGAACGTCTCATGCGCACCTCTCCGAGGGCTGGGAGGGCTACTCAATTCATACCTCAAATTTGGCGCGTATGTCGAGAAGCAGATGCTGTCGATGCCGGGCGGGGACAAGGGCGTCTCGCCGATCCGTCAGCGGTTGGAAGCAAGCACGCGCAGGGCCTGGCGCGCGGCTTCGGCGACTTTGGGATCCTGATCCGTGCTGAATGGCTGGATTTCCTTTTCAACCATGCGGTCGCCGAGGTCGGCTAGCAACGACAGAGTCAAGGGCAGGCTTTCCCTGCGGTGCAAGGCATCCTGAAGAAGCGGCTCCGCGTTTTTGCCGGCCCGGACGATCAGGATCCCAGCGATATTCTTGAGATTTTCATTTTTAGCAGAAAGAGCGCGGATCAGCAACGCGCCAAAGCGTCGCGAACTGGTCAGACGCCACGCCGCAGCTGCAAGGAAAAGCCCAATGGCCTTAAGAACCCACATAACATCATTATTTTAGCACCTTCGCTAGATCATCGCTGGAACGTTGTGCTGTCTCCAGACATCCGGATTGTGCGTGGCGAAGTGGTCGAACCAAATGGGCAGAACATTTTCGGTGATGCCCGGAAAATTGAATCGCTGTCCGCCGCGGTCAGCAAGAATCACAAGATCAAAATGGACGCGGATGGACACCACTTTCTTGTGGATGTGGGCCATGTCCGGCTGGTACTTGGGCACATGGACGGGGCAACTGAGCAGAATCAGCTCTCCCATATCCAGCCCGTTCTGCGTGGCGAGAAAGACGATATTGCCTCCATGGCTGTGAGTGATCAGGTCCAGGCCTTGTTCCTTGTGATTCTGTACCCAGGTTACAAGATCGGAAGCCGCAAGCGCTCGGGCAGCGTCGCTGTAGCCTCCCGACCAGCCAAAACGGTCTTGCTTAGAATACAGGTCGGGGCGAACCGATTGGAGAATATAAGTATGGAAATCGCCTCCGGGTTGCCACCAGGGCGAGTTTTGCGCCCAGGTTCCGTGGATAAGCATAGTGGTGTGTCCGGCGCCCGTGGCCCCGGATTGGCGTGCTATTCCCTGCATCTCTTTTAGGCGAGCGTTGTCGGGCGCCGCGAAAGTGAGCGCCGTAGCCGCGATGCTCCGGACCAAATTCTCGGTGCTATGCGTACCCGCGTCCAGAATGCGAATGAGGCGATCCAATTCCGAGCTGTGTTCACTGTAAGCCGCGGCGGCGGACACGCGGACTAACTCGTTTCGGTGTCTCAGACAAATTTCCATCAGGTCAATAGCGGATTTGCTCGAGCCTTCGGAGAAGTGCGTCTTGGCGACGTCCGCGAAAACGTTCAGGTCCTCGATGACTGTTTCCGTAAGAACTGCTGGGGACGGGACGGGGAGCTTATAACGGCTGAAAAGCAATTGGCGGTTGTGTGCCGAGTCGATCCTGCCGAGCGATTCTCCCAGAGGCGGAAGTCCGAGCAGCTTCAGTTCCTCGTCCGGAATCGCCGCGGAGGCCGCAGGGCCACCGGAGGCAACTCGAAAGCGTTTGTTGTCCCCGCGAAGTTGGGCGCCGATCGCCAGTAAGACGGCGGCTTGCGTCAGGATGGCAGCGTCGTCCGATCTCGCAAAGCTCAGAGGACCTGCGATTGGTTCACGTACGATTTGGAAGGGCATTGACTCACACCTCTGTGTAGGTTAAAGAAAGTGACGTATCGTTCTTAATATCAGACCGAACTAAAGGAGATCAACCATTAAGAACGCGAACGCACTGGCACGATGCAGGTCCATCGTGCGTGATTTTAGTGGATTTGCTTGGTCTTTCGCGACATGTAGTCCATCAGGAGGTACTGGCCAAGCGTGTAGGGCGTTGTGAAGTAGGCTTTGCCGCGGCACATTTCGGTGATTTTCTGGACGAAGTGGACGAGCGAATAGTCGCTGGCGAGCATGAAAGTGTTGATCATGATGCCCGCGCGCTTGCATTTGTTCACTTCTTCGAGGGTCTGGCCGACGACAAAGGGATCGAGGCCAAAAGCGTTCTTGTAAATGCGGCCGTCCTCGAGGGTGAGCGCCGAAGGCTTGCCGTCGGTGATCATGATGATTTGACGCATGTCTTTTTTCTGGCGGAGGAGGATGCGCTGGGCCATGCGCAGGCCTTCGCGCGTGTTGGTGTAATACGGGCCGACTTGGACGCGCGCGAGTTCGCCAAGGGGAACTTCTTCGGCGGAATCGTGAAAAAGAACCAGGCTGAGAGTGTCGCCGGGATATTGCGTCCGAATCAGATGGGACAGCGCCATGGCCACGCGCTTCGCGGGAGTGAAGCGGTCTTCGCCGTAGAGAATCATGCTATGACTGCAATCGAGAAGCACTACCGTTGCGCAGGAGCTGTGGTATTCGCACTGGTGGACCATCAGGTCGGAGTACGTCATCTCGATGGGAACTTTGGCGCCTTCGCGTCGGACTGCGTTAAACAACGTCGCGCTGATGTCCATGTTGAGCGTGTCGCCGAATTCGTAAGGGCGTGAGACGCCGCCGGATTCGACGCCGGTGGCGAGGTCGCGAGTGTCGTGGCGGCCAAAGCTGCTGCGGCCAAGGGAGCCGAGCAAGTCCTGCAAGGTCTTGAAGCCGAGAAAATCGATGGTCTTATCGGTGATTTCGAAGCGCGCCTCGGGCTGGCGTTCGTGCGGCTGGCCGAGCTGGCCGCGTGCGGAAGTGTTCGGTGGCGGCGTGACTTGCGGCGGCCGCCGCGGATTGATGAATCCTTCGTTGGTGAGGCGCTCGGTAAGTTTGTCGAGAAGGTCCTTCACCGCCTGGCTGTTCATGGCCGCGGGATCTTGCAGCATTTTCCGCAACTCTTCGCTCATGGCGTCTTCGGGGAGGAGGTCGCCTTCCTGGAGCGCACGCAGAATGGCCTCGCGGAGGGCTTCCATGGAACGTTCGGGATCCATCTGCGAGACGCCGTAGAATTGCGACTCAAACCCGCTCTGGAGAAAGAAATCGCCCAGCCGTTTGATGAGTTCTTTCAGGTCGACAGCGTCAGCTGGTTCGCCGACGTATTTGCCGTAGCGGATGAATTTCATGATTCGCGCCTATTAATCATTGGGTCGTCAATTGAACTGTCGGCGCGGTGGACGTGGCGGTCCTTCACGCTCGCGCTGGTCGGGTTGCCGCGGTTTTTCCGCGTAGAAGCCGCGCTCTTCGCTGCGTCCGATGCGGCGGTGCGCCCACAAGCCTTCAAGAATCATTTCAGCCGCAGCTGCGGCGGCGCCGGCGTCCTTGCGATCGGAAACGCCCAGTCTGCCGACGTGTTCCATCAGACCCTGAATTTTCGAAAGCTGCTGACATCGCTCACTCGTCGTCGCCAGATCGGGAAGCTTGAGCTCGCCGCCTAATTCGAACCACTGAATGACGGACTGGAAGTTGATGTCGGTGAAATGTTTGCTGAAAACACGGCCGACGGCGGTGCGAATGAGTTCGTGCGCGATAGTGTCCGCGCCCTTGAGTTCGCCCTCGTATTCGAGCTCCATCTTGCCGGTGATGGCGGGAAGGGCGGCGTAAACGTCGGCGACGCGCGCGACGACGGAGTTTTCGCCGTTGCGCGCCGCTCGCTGTTCGGCGCTGCTGACGAGACTCTCCAGAGTCGTGATGGGCAGGCGCTGGCTGACGCCGGAGCGGCGATCCACGCGCTTGTCCTCGCGCGCTTGGAAAGCGATTTCTTCCACCACTTGCCGAAGGTAAGGTGGCACGTCAATCTTCTTTCCGGAATCGCGGCCTACCCAGGCTTCCTGCGCGGTGATGGTCATTCCTTCCTCGATGGTTGCGGGGTAGTGCGTGCGAATTTCGGCGCCAATCCGGTCTTTGAGCGGGGTGATAATTTTGCCACGCGCGGTGTAATCCTCGGGATTGGCGGTGAAGACGATGAGCACGTCGAGCGGCAGCCGCAGCGGATAGCCCTTAATCTGAATGTCGCCTTCCTGCATGATGTTGAAGAGGCCGACTTGAATTTTTCCGGCTAGGTCAGGAAGTTCGTTAATGGCAAAGATGCCGCGGTTGGCGCGCGGGAGAAGGCCGTAGTGGATGGTGAGCTCGTCGGAGAGGTCGCGGCCGCCGCGAGCCGCGCGGATGGGATCCACATCGCCGATAATGTCGGCCATGGTTACGTCGGGCGTTGCAAGTTTCTCGACAAAGCGATTTTCGCGAGGCATCCAAGCGATGGGAGTATTATCGCCTTCGCCGGCGATTTTTTCGCGGCACGCGCGGCAGATGGGCTTGAACGGATCATCATTGATTTCGCAGCCCGCGACGACTGGCATTTCCGGATCGAGCAGATTGACCAAGCCACGCAGAATGCGGCTTTTGGCCTGGCCGCGCAGGCCGAGAAGAATGAAATTGTGGCGTGAGAGCAGGGCATTCACGATTTGCGGAACAACCGTATCTTCATACCCGTGGACGCCCGGGAAGAGGGTCTCGCCCTTTTCGATGGACCGGAGCAAATTCCGGCGGAGTTCATTCTTGACGGAGCGGCATGCGCCGCCCGGATCAAAATCCGGAATGCCTTTTAGCTCGCCCAGCGTTCGCGGTTTGGAATGTCCTGAAGAATGCATGGATGTGCTTCCCGTCATGGGTATCCGTTCCGCGAGCCGGCTGGGCTGGCTCGTCTGAAATTAATTTAATCCGTGTCCGTTTCCTCCGGCTCGCTGGCGCTTGGCCTCTTTCTTCTGTAGATGCGGCGCCCACTCGCGAAGGTACGCGACTAGCCGCTCCTGGCGGTCCGCTTCTGACCGCAGCTCGAGTATCTGCTGCTTCCACAATAAATCCATTGGCAACGTGGCCGCAACGAGATAAGAAAAATCCTCGGTCGAGGCGCCCTCAAGATTCTTCGGATAGTCATCGAAAATGAGCGTGTGGCAAGTCTCGAAGAGTTCCACGAGTTGGCGCTGGATGCCGGGGCTGGCCGGCGATTCCCGGTCCTCCAGATAATCCACCTGGCCTTCCAATAGAGGGTCCTCGGCAAAAAGTTCTACGACGCGGAATGGAACGCGGCCGACAGTGAGAATGTCCATCCGGCCGTCTTGGTAGCGCTTTGTGACCTGCACGATTTCAGCGGTGCAGCCGACGCGCGCGACTCCCTTGTCCAAGGAAAGGAGCATGCCGAATTCGTACTTTTCTTCCAGGCAGTCTTTGACCATTTGACGGTAACGCGGCTCGAAAATATGCAGGGGCAGTTCCGCGCCTGGAAGGAGGACGACGTTCAGCGGAAACAGAGGAATGCGTTCAGGCCGCATGGGTCCCAAACCAAATCATACCAGAGCGGCTGCCCTCCGGTTATGAATCCTGGAAGCGCTCGACGTTAGGCCAGCAGGAAACCAAGGAAGCAGCCTCCACATGCAGTGGCTGAACGCTTGGTCACAGCGCCGAATTGCAAAGGTTCACTCGTATCTTAGTGCGACCATCGGATCCACGTGAGAAGCGCGCCACGCCGGCAGAAAGCCCGCAAACGCGGCAACAATGGTCAGCAACGCTGCCGCAAGCAGAATTGCGACGGGGTCCGCAAAGCCTAGCCCAAATAGCATGCTGCGCATCAGATAAGTTCCGCCCAGCGCGCAAGGCACGCCAATGGCGATGCCCATCAACACGAGCGCCAGGGTCTCGCGAAGAACCTGCCAAAGAATATTCTCCGGCTCAGCGCCAAGCGCCAGGCGAATTCCGATGTCCCTTGTCCGACGGGATACTGTGTAGGCCATCAGGCCGTAGAGGCCGATGGCTGCGAGGGCCAGAGCCAAAAGGCTGAAGGCCCCGGCCAATTGCTCGATGAAGCGATCCGTTTGCAAGGAGTCGTCGACTAGCCCGGACATCGTGTGCACCTCGATGGGCGGAAGCGTCGGATCTGCTTCCTGGACAACTTGGCGAAGCGCGGCAGTCACGGCTTGAGGATCGGCATACGTGCGAATCTCATAGAAAGCGGCAGGATTTTCCCACATCGGATTGGCAAGGGGAGCGTAAATGCGAGGCAAGGCTTTCTCTCGCAAATCGTTGTACTTGGCGTCCGCTGCGACGCCCACAACGACCATCTCCGCGGGGTTACCGGAATAGGTATCGCGGACCTGCTTGCCTATGGGATTGGTATTGGGAAAGAAGCGATGCGCGAAAGTCTGGTTTACGACCGCTGCGCGAATGCCGCCGGGAGCGTCCTGCGCTTCAATTTCGCGCCCCATCAAGATGGGAATTCCAAGCGTGGAGAAATATCCCGGGCCGACATGATCCATGCGCGAATGCATTTCCTCATCAGGCTTGGGCGTATAGCCTTCCACAGCGATCGGATCCGCCGATTCCGAGCCGCTGAAGAGGCCGTCCTTGGAAACGGTGGCACCGCGCAGACCGGGGATCGCCGAAATCCTTCTGAGCAAATCGAGTTGGAAGCGGGGAATCGCCCCGCCTTTGTAACCTCCAGGAGCGGCATCGACCCGGAAAATGAGCAGGTTTTCGCGGTTGTAACCAAGGTTTACCTGCCCGAGTTTGGAGAGGCTGCGGACAAATAGGCCAGCAGAGACCAGGAGAATCACGGAAACAGCCACTTGAGTGACTACCAGCATTCTTCCTGCAGGAAATCGCCGGTGCGATGACTCGCTGGACATACCGGTTGGAGCTGACTTCAGGACCGGCGTGAGATCGAGTCGCGTCGAGTTCAAGGAAGGAATCAAAGCAAACAGGATGGCTGTGAGCAGCGCCACGCCCACTGTGAAACCGAGCACACGGGCGTCAGGCTGCAGCTCGAGGTGGATGCTTGGAGGTCCGGATGACGCGCCGGAAACCATCCGCAGCAGAAGCGCGTCGGTCCACTGCGCTAGCAACAAACCCGCGGCGGCGCCGGTCACGGCGATGAGCAGGCCCTCCGTCAGTAGTTGCCTGATCAAGCGTGCTCGCCCGGCGCCAATGGCGATGCGCAGGGCAAATTCCCTTTGTCGGCCCGCCCCACGAGCGAGCAGGAGGTTTGCTACGTTGGCGCACGCGATGAGAAGCACGAATCCCACCATGGCCATCAAGATCTTCAGCGGCTCGCCAAAATGTTCGCGCAGCACGGATGAACCGCGCGCTGCTCGCTGCAAATTGATGCGCTGATCGAGAGAATGACGGCGCTCCTCCGCCGAGATCGAGACGCCGACCTTGGATTCCAGCAGGCCCTTGAATACGACATTGATGCTAGCCTTGCCCTGTTCCGGCGTGATCCCGGGCTTTAGCCGGGCCATCACTTGAAGCCAAATGTGCATGTTGGTCAGGTCTTTCGACGGGGTGAGGAGATCGCGTCCCGGGTAGATGGAGTCCTGCATAATCATTGGAACCCACAGGTCGGGGAACGCCCCGATGGTCTCTCCGAAGAATCCCGGAGGAGTGACGCCCACAATTTGGAATGACGTTTGGCGAATCTGTATTGTTTTGCCCAGCGCCAGCGGATCAAGACCAAAGCGCCGCTTCCAGAACGCGTAGCTGAGGACCGCAATCGGTGATCCGCCCCTGGCGCGGTCCACGTCGCGCGTGAAGAACGTGCCGGCGGCGGGAGTTACTCCAAGCGTGGCGAAGTAATCTCCGCTGACAAGGCGGATGCGAGCGGATTCTTTTTGCGCGCCTGTCTTGAACGAGGAATCAGGGATGGTGACTTCCCGCTCGGGAAGCTGGCTGTCGGCGGCGAAGATTTCTGAGAAGACCTCGTTGTGATCCCGGAAGTATTCGAACTCCGAGTAGGCGAGAAGAGAGCGGTCGCCGCCCTCACTTCCAAAGCTGGAACCATGCTCGTCTGGATCCGAGAGAACGACGAGTTGTTCGGGATGTGACACGGGAAGCGAGCGCAGCAAAACCGAGTCCAGGACACTGAAGATCGCGGTATTGGCTCCTATTCCCAAAGCAAGCGTCAAGACCGCAATCAGGGTGAAGCCGGGGTTTTTCGCCAATATGCGCAACGCGAATCGCAAGTCTTGCCAGAGATTTGCCATTCCTTCCTCCTCTGCGCACTAATCCGCTGGAAGCTCCGCACGTCGGCGTCCGAGCAGGCAGGCCAGTACTGCTTGACAGCAAAGCACTTACCTGTCTTCGCTCATCTGTCATTCCGATAGCTTCGGTCGCTTTTGGGACATGCCTGTGCCTGAATCGAACATGGCGACCACGCCAAAAGCCTGAACCAGCTATTTGCCATTGCGATCGCAATCTTACGTAGGGAGGTAAAAAGAACAGTGCAGCCGGATCATCGGAAACTCAGCCCGTATCCACCGCCACTGGTTATGAATCCTGATTCATGGAAAAATTAAGGAGGGAGCTGGCCTGAATGGCATAGGTTTATCCTCCGTTTAGGTTGGAATGCCCAGAGTTGTTGGGGGCAAAGAGAAGGAGGAGATTTGAATTACGCGGCGCTGCTGCGATCGGCCCTTGTGGCATTGCTCCGGAATAAAATGCGCAGCATCCTGACGGTCCTGGGCATCACCATCGGGATTGCGGCGGTCATTTGCGTCGTGGCCATAGGAAAAGCGGGGCAGGCGCGGGTCGAGCAGCAGCTCAACAATTTGGGCGACAATTTTGTATGGATTGAGGCGGGAGGGCGCGCCGTCAACGGCGTTCGCACGGGAACACACGGGACAAAGTCGCTGGTGCTGGCCGACGCGATTGCCATCAAGAATCAAATCCCCTTGATCAAGAGCGTTTCACCCAACGTCGACGCTTCGGTTCAAATTATTTATGGCAATCAGAACTGGTTTACAAGCTACCGTGGCGTTTCTCCGGAATACTTCGACATCAAACGGTGGTACATCGATCAGGGCGCCGCGTTTTCACAGGACGACACAGATCGCGCCGCGGACGTTTGCGTCATCGGGCGTACCGTGCGCGATCAACTTTTTGGCGTGGAAGATCCGATTGGAAAAGTGATCCGCGTAAAGGATCTGCCTTGCAAAGTCGTCGGCACGCTTTTGCCCAAGGGGCTTTCCGTTTCCGGGCAAGACCAGGACGACACCATCATTCTTCCGTATACGACCGCGCAGAAAAAAATCAAGGGAATCACGTGGCTGGACGACATTCTGTGTTCGGCGGTTTCGCAGGACGCGGTGAAGATCGCCGGCCAGGAAGCAGCAGCGCTGTTGCGCGATCGCCACCACCTGCGTCCGGAAGAGGAAGATGATTTCAATATCCGGAATCCGGAAGACATCATTCAGGCGCAACTGGAAGCCAGCAAGACCCTCACCGTTCTCCTAATCGCTATCGCTTCGATTTCGCTCATCGTCGGTGGAATTGGAATCATGAACGTCATGCTCGTTTCGGTAACGGAGCGCACGCGGGAAATTGGAGTGCGCGTCGCGGTGGGCGCCACGGAAGAAGCCATTCAACTGCAGTTCCTGGGGGAATCTGTAATGCTCAGCCTGGTCGGAGGCGCCGCGGGTGTCCTTTTCGGAATTGTCGGCTCCATTCTGGTTGGCAAGACACTACAGTGGCCCATGCAGATGTCCATTGAAGCGGTGATTGTGGCGGCGCTGTTTTCTGTGGCAGTGGGAGTTTTTTTCGGATATTACCCCGCGCGAAAAGCCTCTTTGCTCGATCCCATTGAGGCTCTGCGGTACGAATGAAACATACGGTGCGTAACTTCCAGGACGGGAAATGAAAATAAAGAGCAAGTGGCTCATTCTGGGTGGAGTTGTTGTCGTCGCAGGAGTGTTTGCAGCGTTCGGCCTGAATCACAATAACGCGCCGCAACATTTCACGGCCAAGGTGGAAAAGGGCGAGATCCGCGACGTGGTGGAAGCCACCGGAATGATCAATGCCGTGATCACCGTGCAGGTTGGCTCGCAAGTGTCTGGGACGATTTCAAAGCTCTACGTTGATTTTAATTCGCGCGTGCGCAAGGGCGACATTGTGGCGCTGATCGATCCCGCATTGTTCAAGGGAGCTCTGCTGCAGGCCACAGCCGATTTGGAAAACGCGAAGGCAAATCTGGTGGCGGCGCGCGCGAACCTGGAAAAAGCGAAAGCGTCGCTGGTTCAGACCAAAGCCGACTATGACCGTACGGCCGGTTTGTTCAAAGATGGCATCCTGAGCCAACAGCAACTAGATTTGGCCAAGGCGAATTATGATTCCGCGAATGCGACAGTGGGCGGAGCCGTTGCCAACGTCACGCAGGCCGAGGCGCAGGTCAGCCAGAAAGAGGCGGCGGTAGCCGTAGCGCAGACGAATTTGAACTACACGGTGATTCGCTCACCGATTGACGGAACCGTGGTGGCACGAAACGTGGATGTCGGACAGACGGTCGCTGCGTCGTTGCAAGCCCCGACAATTTTTACCATCGCGCAAGACCTGACGAAAATGCTGGTCTACGCCAAGACGGACGAGTCTGACGTCGGCAACATCAAAGTAGGAAAGCCAGTCACGTTCAAGGTGGACGCCTTTCCGAAAGAAACCTTTCATGGCGTGGTGAAGCAGGTGCGCATGAACGCGACGACGGTGCAAAACGTGGTCACCTACGACACCATCGTCGAATTCGCCAATCCGGAATTGAAATTATTTCCAGGAATGACAGCGTACGTGACGATTCCAGTGGCCACGGTTCAGAACGTCTTGAAGCTGCCCAACACGGCGCTGCGTTACAAGCCGCCGATGTCGCCTGAAGAAATTCTCGCGTTGTACAGGCAATACGGAATTGAGCCTCCTGGAGAGAGGAAAACGGCGAGCGACGAGGCCGTGGCGGCGGAACGCATCAGTCCGTCGAGTGGAGCAGCGCAAAATTCGCCACGTGCGCAGCGCTCCGATAGCGCTGTGGTTTGGAAACTTCGCGCGGATAACAGCATGGAGCCGGTGAAGGTCGCTCTGGGAATTACAGACCATTCGTATACGGAAATTGCGGGATTCGTGAAAGGCGAATTGAAAGAAGGCGATGAAATGATCATCCGCTCCGTAATGCCAAAATCCACGGCGCCGGGAGGGCCAGGGGTACGGCGTTAAGAGCTTGCGTGCGTGGATATCCGTCCCTCCAAATTCCATTCCATGCAGACCGCTAACCAGACCGAATTGAAAAAGACCGACGACCTTGCCGGCAACGCGGTCATTCGCGTGGAAGATGTTCACAAATATTACGAGTTGGGCGAAACACGCGTGCACGCTTTGCGCGGAGTGAGCCTGGAAATTCAGCGCGGTGAATTCGTGGCCATCATGGGAGCGAGCGGAAGCGGGAAATCGACGTTCATGAATATGTTGGGGTGCCTGGACCGCCCCAGTTCCGGACGCTATCTGCTGGAAGGAATCGACGTCTCGAAGCACGACAAGCGGGCGCTGGCGCAGATCCGGAACCAGAAGATCGGATTTGTTTTTCAAGGGTTCAACCTTCTGGCGCGCACCACGGCGCTGGAAAACACGGAATTGCCGACGCTGTACGCAAAGATCGACAAGGCGGAGAGCCGGAAACGCGCTGTGGAGGCGCTTGCGTTGGTCGGGCTGGCGGACCGCATGGAGCACTTTCCGTCGCAAATGTCCGGAGGGCAGCAACAGAGAGTGGCCGTTGCGCGCGCTTTGGTAAATCGTCCTGCAATTCTGCTCGCCGACGAACCTACTGGGAATTTGGATAGCCGCACGTCGGTGGAGATCATGGAAGTCTTTCAGGATTTGAACGACAAAGGCCTGACGATTGTGCTGGTTACGCACGAGCACGACATCGCGCAATTCGCGAAACGAGTGCTGGTGTTCCGGGATGGGAAAATCCGCAAAGATGATCCGGTGACGCACCGGCCGCGAGCGGCGGAAGTGCTGAAAACCCTGCCAACGCTTGAAGATTGAGCCTTGTTAGATTTGCGGAGGGCCGCTCCCCCCACCCGGCTGTTTTTCATCAAGTGTTCATTCCACAGGGGGTTAAAGTCGCTTGTTTTGATACACTTTCAGAAGTGTTGATTCTAAATGGACTTACGTTGCACCAGAATTGTGCAAGAATGCCGGGCAGGATGGTTACTCCCTCTACAAGGGTCAATTACAAATAAAAGAGTGGCAGACAAGCCGCGCATCGGAGAAGTCCCACAGGTTTACCTGTTAAGTATAGTACCACAGTGAATAGGGAAAGTCAAGGAGTTCCTTCCCAGGTCATTTCTCAGGGAGTGCTAGCGTTCCAAGGTGGAAATTCACGCTGGCTGGAAAAAACGATTGGTGGGAGAATGCGCGCATCATGATGATCAGAAAACGACTTCCACTTTTGCTGTTACTCGTTTGTTCGATTGCTCCGTTCTGGACTTCTGCGACCATTGCGCAAGAAACGCTGCGCTACTCGATCGTGTCCAACGGAAAGACTCAAGGAAGCGAAGTGGATGTTTTCGGCGCGAACGGCCGGATTGACAGCACGTTTGAGTTTAACGATCGGGGGCGGGGTCCAAAGATATCGGCGCACTACCTGATCGGCGCCAAAGGGATGCCGTCGCGCACCGATATCACGGGGAACGATTACCTGAAAGCGCCAGTGGATGAGCATTTTTCGATCGAGAACGGAAATGCTCATTGGAAAAGCACGTCGGAAGACGGAACGGGTAAAGCAGACGGCTTCTACATCGGCAACAACGGGCCGGCAGCCGAGTCGGCGGTCCTCGTTGCGGCCCTGCTGAAGGCGAAGAATGGCCCGGTCAAGCTTCTTCCTGCCGGTGAGGCGCGTCTAGAGCGATTGAACGAGGCGACGCTTGAGGATCACGGGCAGAAGATGCACGTAACGGAATTTGCGATCACAGGGCTCTCTTTTGAGCCACAGACCATTTGGCTGGACGACAACCAACGGTTCTTTGCGTCTCCAGGGCCGTGGTTTGCGATCCTCCGCGAGGGCTGGGAGGGCACGAACCAGCAACTCTACGACCTGCAGCTAAAGGCGCAGAACGCGCGGTACGAACGTTTGGGGCAGGAGTTGACACGGCGCCCGAGCCGCCCGGTTGCTATAGAGCATGTGCGCGTCTTTGATTCGGAACAGGCGACGACGAGAGAGGACCAGACAGTCGTCATTGAGGGCGAGCGCATCGTGCAGGCTGGGGCGGCGGCTTTGATCCAAGCGCCTAAGGATGCGGAGCACATCGATGGCAGGGGTAAAACGCTGCTGCCGGGATTATTCGACATGCACGCGCACGCGCAGCCTCTGGATGGCCTGCTGAACATCGCGAGCGGCGTGACTAGCGTGCGCGACATGGGAAATAGCATCGAAGAGTTGCAACGATTGGAAAAACAGTGGCAAAGCGGCGCCGCGATCGGGCCGCGCGTCTGGAAATCCGGGTTCATCGATGGACACGGACCGTTCCAGGCGCCGACCGGGCTGTATGCAGACACCGCTGAAGAGGCGCAGGCGGCGGTCAATCGCTACGCGGACCTTGGCTACATTCAGATCAAACTTTATAGCTCGCTGAAGCCGGAGTTCGTTCCCGGAATTGCGAAAACGGCTCATGAACGCGGAATGCGGCTGAGTGGGCACGTTCCCAACGGCATGATCGCCAGCCAGTTTGTGGAAGCGGGCGCCGACGAACTGCAACACATCAATTTCATATTCCTGAATTTTCTGGCGTCGCAGGTCAAAGATACGCGCACGCCGGAACGGTTTACCGCCGTGGGAGCAAATGCGGCAAAGCTGGATTTGGACTCGAAGCCGGTGAAGGATTTCATCGAACTGCTTCAGAAGCATCACACCACGGTGGACGTGACGCTGGCCACGTTTGAAAGCATGTTCACTGGTCGACCCGGCGTGGCGTCACCAGATTTTGCGCCGGTGCTGAGCCGGCTTCCGGCGCAAGTGCAGCGTGGGGCGTATTCCGGCGGACTGCCGGTAACCAGCGAGAATGACCAGCTGTATAAGGACTCCTATGCAGCGATGCTGCGGATGACGAAGCGGATGTATGACGCGGGGATTCCGATTTTGGCCGGAACAGACGCTCTGGCTGGACTTATGCTGCACCGCGAATTGGAACTCGAAGTGAAAGCGGGAATTCCACCGGCGAAGGCGCTGCAAATCGCGACTTTTAATGCTGCTGGAGTGTTGAAGCAGGGAAAAGATCTTGGGTCGATGGGGCCAGGGAAGCTTGCTGACCTGGTGCTAGTGGAAGGGAATCCGGCGGAAAAGATCAGTGACATCCGACGGTGCCGGCTGGTGATGAAAAACGGGGGTCTCTTCAAGAGTGACGCGGTTTACGCGGCTGTAGGGATCAAGCCTGCCGATTAGCCAGAATTTTTTCAGCGAGCGCTCGCGGCGTTGCTCGATAGAAATACCTTCTGAAATATCAGCTCAGGTCGTTTAAGAGGGCTTCCATTTCGGAGCGGGCGTGTTGGTCGCCCTTCTTTGCAGCGGTGGCGATGCCGGTTGAGAGAGTCTGCTTGGCTTCATTGACGCGAGATTCGCGGGCGAGAAGCTGGCCGTACATCAAATAGGCAGGAATGTAATCGGCGTTGCGCTCGAGGAGCGCGCGAAAATGGGTGTCGGCCGCGGTGGTGTCGCCGGTGTTCATGCACTCCATAGCCAGGCCATAGCGGGAGAAAGCATCATCGGGCTTCTTGGAGACAAACTCTTCCAGCATCTGGCGGCGGGTTTTCTTTTGGTCGGTCATTGGGTCGTCCCGTATTATACGGGGGCCGCCGGCGGCGACCAACAGCGCGGGGCAAGAGGCTTGAATGAAGCGGAAAAACGAAAGCAAGAAGGGGCCCGATACGGAGGTGCGCGGGAAGCCGGTGAGCGCATCGCGTTCCGAGATGACAGAAATCGTGCTGCCTGCACAAACGAATCCACTGGGAAAACTTCTTGGCGGACAGGTGATGCACTTTGTGGACATGGCGGCGGCGCTGGCCGCGCACAGGCATTCGAACAGTTATGTAGTCACAGCGTCCGTGGATTATATCGATTTCCGGAATCCAGTGAACCTGGGCGAAATTGTGACGTTGAAATCGCAGGTGAACCGAGTCTTCCATACGTCCATGGAAGTGGGCGTGGAGGTGTATTCGGAAAACATGCTCACGGGGGAACACAAGCATACGACGACGGCGTACGTGACGTTTGTGGCGATTGATGAGCATACGAAGAAGCCGAAACTGGTTCCGCCGCTGATATTGAAGACCGCGGAGGAACGACGGCGATTCCGCGAAGCAGCGGAGCGGAGAAAGACGCGGCTAGCGCTGCGGTATGGAAAGTGATGAGTTATCAGTAATCAGTCATCAACAATCGGTAATGCTTTCAGTTAAGAGAATTAGTACTAGCGGACGAAGAGGCTCAGGCGGCGAGATAGCTGCGAACTTCTTCGGAGACAGCGAGAGCTTGGTCGACGCAGGAACCGATGGCGGGGCCGCGCAAATAGTTGCCGCTCAGCCAAAGACCTGGGAAACGCGAGCAAAGCTTGGAGACTGCGGCCAAGCGGTCGGCGTGACCGAGATTGTACTGCGGAAGGGCACGCGGCCAAATTGTGGCGTTTGAAAAGACAGGTGCGCTCGTGATGGAGAGCAGCGGAGAGATTTCCCGGTGGACGAGGCCGGCGAGTTCTTCCGGTTGCAACTTTGCAGCGGCGGGATCAGTTGTTCCCCCGACGAAGCAGGTTAGAAGAGCGTGACCTTGCGGAGCGCGACCGGGGAAAAGTGACGAGTTCCAGACGGAGCCGAGGACGCGGAGTCCGGCGGAGCGAGGCACAAGGAAACCGAAGCCGTTCAGAGAGTGGCCGACGCCCTTCTTGAGATAACCGAGAGAGACGACGGCGACGGCGGCGTAATCGATGGAACTCAGCGGCGATTCGAATGAGGCATCAAGAGCGGCGAGAAGTCTGGCGGTAACGTCGGTAGGTGTGGCCAGGATAAGGGAATCGGCGGAAACGGATTCGTTGCCGGTACGATTTTCCAGGCGAACTTGGAATGAACCGTCATTTTGGAGGGAGATTCCGGCAACGCATGTTGAAGTGAGAAGCGCAGGACCGAGTTTATTTGCCAGGGCGCGCACAAGAGTTTCGTTGCCTTGGCGAAAGGATTGCAGGATGGGGCGCTCGCGCGGGCCCTTCTTCGATTTTGCGGAGCGCAACATACCACGAACGATGCTGTCGGCAGTCTTTTCTGCTTCGTAAAGTTGCGGGAAGGCGCTTCGAACACTGAGCCGCTCAGGATCTCCCGCGTAAATTCCGGAAACAAAGGGAGCAACCAGGCGATCGAGGAGCTGCGAAGAGAATTTTCTGCGAACGAAGGCGGCAACGGATTCGTCAGCATCGGGAGGAATGCTTTTCCCGAGGATGTCGCGCACGAGGGCCCATTTCGTTGCGCCATTGATGAGCGAGCTCATGAAAAAAGCAGGCGGGCTGAGAGGCACGGGACGGAGCCAGCCATCGATCAGGACGTAGCGAGGAGCGCGCGGCGGGGCTTGCAGCAGTTGATCCAAAATCCTAAGATCGGCGCAAAGCTCGCGAAGGGCGAATGTACTGCTGAAACTCTGAGGCCCCAATTCCAAAAGGAAGCCGTCGCGAGTGACGGAATTGATTACACCTCCAGGGCGCGGGGAGGCTTCGACAAGTTGAGCATCGATTCCAGATTTGCGCAGAGCGTAAGCGCAGACTAGGCCGGAGATGCCGCCACCGACCACCAGTGCTGGGACGTGACGGGTCACGGAGATGTGAGCATCCTCGCAGGCTCAGAGAGTTTTTGAAAAGAGCGGCCTGGCAGTGAGCTGCTGTTTTTCGAGATAAGGATCGAAAACCATAGCCAGGTTGCGGATGAAGATACGGCCAAGCCAGGTGGCGCGGATTTCGCCACCATCGAGGAGCACGAGGCCATCCTGACGGGATGGCTCGAGGCGGCGAAGCTCTTCGGCGAAATGCTCGTCAAAATCGATCGCGAATTCGCGCGAGATTTCGTCTTTGATTACAACGGTGTGGCACAGGAGGCGGCTAATCACCGCGCGACGCAGGCGATCCTCATTCGAAAGCTGATACCCGCGCATGGTGGCGAGGCCGCGTTCGGCGACAGCCTTTTCCCAGGAAGGGATATCGCGATAATTTTGCGCGTAGGCGCCTTGAATGCCACTGATGGCGGTGATGCCCATGCCGTAGAGGTCGGCGCCGGCCTTGGTGGTGTAGCCCTGAAAATTGCGGTGCAGCGTGCGGTTTTGCTGCGAAACGGCGAGCTCATCGCCGGGCTTTGCGAAATGGTCCATCCCGATGTAGAGATAGCCGGCGTCGAGAAACTTGAGAAGGCCCGTGCGGAAGATCTCGAATTTGTGCATGCCTTCGGGCAGGTGCGCGGCGAAGGAGCCTTGTTGTTTTTTCAGCCACGGCACGTGAGCGTAGCTGAAGAGAGCAATGCGGTCCGGCGCGAGGCCGACGATCTGATCGACGGTGTGTGCGAACGTTTCGGCGGTCTGGTAGGGAAGACCGTAAATCAAATCCACGTTGATGCTATCGAAGCCGAGTTCGCGCGCGGCGAAGAGTAGGTCGCGGGTCATTTCGTAAGGCTGGATACGGTGGACGACTTGCTGGACTTCAGTCTGAAAGTCTTGAATGCCCATGCTGAGGCGGTTGAAGCCGAGCTTGCGGAGAGTCTCCAGATGCGCGAGGGAAGTTACGCGCGGGTCGACTTCGATGCCAATCTCGCTTTCAGCGTCGAAATGGAAATGCTCTTTGGTGAACGCGAACAAATCCTCGATCTGCTCGGGCGTCAGATAGGTTGGAGTGCCGCCGCCCCAGTGGAACTGCACGACGGGGCGAGTCTTGGAGACGCTGCGGCTGATGCGCTTCGTCTCCTGCTTCAGGACTTCAAGATAGGGAGGCGCGACGCTTTTGTTTTTCTGAATGACGACGTTGCAGGCGCAAAAGAGGCACAGGCTCTCGCAGAAAGGGATGTGCATATAGAGCGAGACGGGCGTCCGGACACGCTCGGCTTCTTCGTGCACACGTTCGAGATCGGCGGGCCCGAAAGCGTCGTTCCAAATAGGCGCCGTGGGATAGCTGGTGTAGCGCGGGCCGGGACGATTGTACTTTGCGAGGAAATCTTCGCCGACATGAAGCTCGCCGCGCATCTGATCGAGGCTGGGATGGGCGAGACTCATGCTTAGCGTCTCCTACCGCACATGCGCAACAGTCGTTGCACGCTGAATCAGCGCACTCAGGGCTGTGTCAACAAATAATTGAGCGTTCTCAACTGGCGTATTTTGCAAAATGCCATGGCCGAGGTTGAGGATGTGACCCTGGCCAGATAGAGAGCTAATGGTGGACAGAGTTACATCGCGGATTTTCTCGGGAGGGCCGAGTAAGACGGCGGGATCGACATTTCCTTGCAGCGCGATTTTGGGTCCCAGCGTCTTTCGAATCTCCGTCAAATCCACGCGCCAGTCAACGCTTAGAACATTTGCGCCGGAGCGGGCCGCGGCGGGAAGCAAATGCTGCGACGCCTTGGTGTAATAGATCATCGGGACCGAGCCGCCGAGGCCAGCGATAACCTCTTGCACGGCGGGTAGCGCGAAGTCTTCGTAATCCTGCAAGTTCAGTTCGCCGCACCAAGTATCGAACAACTGAACCGCGGTCGCGCCGGCGGCGATCTGTGCCTTCAGATAAGGAATTGTCGCCTGGGCAGTGCGATGAAGGAGCGCGCGGAAGACTTTCGGTTCGTGGTAGAGAAAGCTCTTGACGGTGGCAAATCCTTCCTTGGCTTTGCCTTCGACCATATAGCAGGCAAGAGTCCAAGGAGCGCCTGCAAAACCGAGAACGGGAACCTCCGGACCGACGGATTTGACGATGCGACGGATAGTTTCGGGCAGGAAGCCGGTCTCTGCCTCAGGGTCGAACATTTGTAGCCGGTCGACATCCAATTTAGAGCGGACTGGATTGGGCAGGTTGGGACCGGCGTCGCCTAGTTCCAATTGCAGGCCCATGGCTTCCGCTGGAATCAAAATGTCCGAGAAAACGATGACGGCGTCGACGCCGAGCCTGCGCAAGGGCTGGATGGAAACTTCGACGGCAAGTTGCGGCGTCTTGCAAACCTCGAGAAATGCGTGCTTTGCGCGGATTTCGCGGTATTCGGGAAGGTATCGGCCAGCCTGGCGCATCAGCCAGACGGGGACGCGCGGAAGGATTTCACCGCGGCAGGCACGCAGGAACAAGTCTTTCCGGTTGATGGGCGCAGGTTGTGGGGCCATAGTCCGCCAGAGGGATCAAGGATAGCAAATCTGGGGCTGTCTTGCTGATACGAGCGCCATGGCCGGCCAAATGTGCGAGCACTAGCCTGTGTGGGCTATACTCGAAACGCCGAGGAATCGGCCTAACTGCGCATAGACGGGCCACCAGGAGTAGCGTGCGCGAGCTTGGATGAGCAATGGTGCTCCGGCACAAAGAATGAACCATTTATTCCCAGTCTTGACGGCGCTGGCTTATCTCTTGAGTTTCGGGTTGTACGTTCGCTTTTTGAGTACGGGAAGCAAGCTCACGGGCAGATTGGGTTCGGTGCTCCTAGGCCTGGGCCTGATCGCGCATTATTTTGCGCTATTGGAGAGATCCCGAGGTCTGCACACGGTTCCCTACCATGATTTGTACGGATCCATGTCACTGTTTGGCTGGCTTCTCGGAGTAACTTATCTAGGGCTGGAGTTATATCACCGGCAGCGATCGGTCGGAGCTTTCGTTCTGCCCTTCATTTTGGTGTTCTTTCTGGCGGCGCATCTCGCTCCCGCAGATCGACTCCCGCCGCCAGCTGCGCACGGTGCCATTTTTGCGTTGCACGTGGCGCTGAGCATCCTGGCGTATGCAGCATTTGCGCTTTCCTTTGTTCTCAGTCTCATTTTTCTTGGTGAAGAGAGGCTGCTGCGAAGGCACAAGGTCGGCGATGTGGTCTGGCGGCTTCCACCACTGGAACTGCTGGCGCAGATGAGCCAGTCGAGTGTGCTGGTTGGTTTGGTTTCCATTGCGATTGGAACAGTCTTGGGATTCGTGTGGGTCGATCGGCTGAGCAGCCAATATTCGTTTTACGATCCGAAGTACGTGATCACCCTGCTCGTGCTGGCGCTGTATGCGCTGTATTTCCGACTGGCGCGGACAACGGCGTGGCGTGGGGCACGGGCATCAAAATTGTGCATTTTCAATTTTGTGATTGTGGTGCTGAGCTTTACGGTTGTAAACCTGTATCTCTCGCATAGCCACCGGTATTTTTAGGAGCAAGCGAACCGCGGCATGGAAATTGTTCTCGTTGGACTGAATCATCGGACTGCTTCCGTTGAGGTGCGCGAGAAAGTGTCGTTTACCGCCGAGCAGGCGCAGCGTGCGGCCGAGGAGCTGCGCGCCCGGGGGATTCTCGAAGAGACGCTGGTGCTTTCCACCTGCAATCGCAGCGAAGTGTATGGGGTGCCGCCGGAATCGTCGCATGAATGCGCCCCGGGACTCTCTACGTTTCTCAGCGAGTTTCATTCAGTGCGTGCGGATGTTCTGGGCGTGTCGCTCTATCACCACTACGATCAGGAGGCGGTGCGGCACCTTTTTCGAGTTGCAGCCGGACTAGATTCCATGTTGCTGGGCGAAGCGGAGATCCTGGGCCAGGTCCGAGAAGCGTACCGCTTCGCGCACGAGCGCGGAGCGACCGGGCCGGTATTGAATCGCTTGTTTCAAGGCGCGTTGGAAGTCGGAAAGCGGGTGCGAACGCAGACGGAACTTGGCACGCGGCCCATGTCAGTGGCATCCGCGGGCGTCAAACTGGCGGAACGCATTTTTGGAAAGTTGAACGGGCACAGGGCGCTGGTACTGGGTGCGGGAACGATCAGCGAGCAAGTAGTTGCGCACCTGCGGGATCGTGGGGTCGCACAACTCCGGGTGATGAACCGCTCACGCGACCGGGCGGAGGATCTGGCCAAACAGTACGACGGAAGAGTGACCGAGTGGGGAGAGTGGGATACAGCGCTGCAGTCACCGGATGTAGTCGTGTCGTCGGTTAGCGCGGAAGAGCCGGTGCTACGCCGCGATGTCGTCGAGCGTGCGATGGCGGCGCGGGGAAATCGCGCGTTGTTCCTGATGGACCTGGGCGTACCGAGGAATATAGCGCCGGATGTCGCGGAACTTTACAACGTATACGTCTATAACACGGATGACTTGAGCGAGGTCGTGCAGCAGAATCGCAGTGCCCGCGAAAGCGAAATCCCCAAAGCGCAAGGCATCGTGGATGAGCATGTAGATAAGTTCCTTTCCTGGCAAGCAAGCGTCGAACTGGTTGGGCTCATGGATGCGTTGCGCATGAAGTTGCGGGAGGAACGCGCTTCGTTCCTTCGCGCGCGCATGGAACCCATGAAACATTTGACTGAGACTGACCGCGCACACGTGGAGAGATTGATGGATGAAATGTTGGAGAAGCTTCTCTTGGAGCCGGCAGAACGTTTGCGCGGCGAAAGAGAACTCCGGCGAAAGATTCAAAACGTCGAAGCGCTGCGCGACGTGTTTCTTTCGAACAGGGAAAAGCCGTGAGAATCTTGCGGATCGGTACGCGCGGCAGCATGCTTGCCAAGTGGCAAGCGGAATCGGTGCGCAAGAAGCTGTTTGTTGCGACCGGCGTGGAAGCGGAAATTGTGATCATCAAAACAAGCGGCGACAAGATGCAGCACGCACCGCTGACGCAGATTGGCGGCAAGGGAATATTTATCAAGGAACTGGAGGATGCGCTGCTGGAGGAAACGATCGACCTTGCGGTGCACAGCGTAAAAGATGTGCCGACCGATATTCCTTCGAGGTTTATGTTTCCTGCGGTCTGCCGGCGCGATGACGTACGCGATTGCCTGGTAGGCTCCACGCTGGCGAATTTGCGGTATGGAGCGCGCGTCGGAACGAGCAGTCTGCGACGGCAGGCGCAGTTGAGGCACTTGCGCCCGGACCTCGACCTCCGCGACCTGCGAGGCAACGTCGACACCCGATTGAGAAAAGTGGAAAGCGGCGAATATGAAGCAGTGATGGTTGCCAAAGCAGGCCTCGACCGGTTGGGATTGAGCAAGCGAATCTCGGAGGTGCTTTCACCGGAAGTGTGCATGCCTGCGGTCGGTCAGGGCGCGATTGGAGTGGAGTGCCGATTGAAAGACGCGGAAGCGGGAGACCTTCTGGCGCCTTTGGATGACGCGGAGACTCGCACGGCAATTATCGCGGAACGCGCACTGCTGGGGGCGTTGCAGGGCGGGTGCCAGGTTCCGCTGGGCGCATGGGCGCGGGTCGAGCGCGGGGAGCTTTTGCTCGATGCGTGCGTTTGTTCGGTGGACGGGTCGCAATACGTGAAGCAACGCGCTACAGCTCCACCGGATCAAGCGGCGCAACTTGGAGAGCACATGGCGCGACTGCTCGTCGAGGCGGGGGCGCAGTCCATCCTGGAAGAAGTGAGCCGGCAGCGTGGCTGAAGTAACTCCAAAGAGTTTGGCGGGGAAGAGAATCGTCATCACGCGATCCGCGGCGCAGAGCGAAGTACTGGCGCGGGAACTCTCAGCGCGTGGGGCGATTCCGGTAGTGATTCCTCTGGTTTCGTTCGCGGACCCGGAAGATTTTGCGCCATTCGATGCGGCGCTGGCTGAAATCGAGGGATTCGACTGGATGATTCTTACCAGCGCACAGGCGGTTCGCGCGGTGGTAAAGCGCGGCGAAGAGTTGAAACGCAGCTTGGTTCGCTCTGAGAGCAAACCGCGAATTGCTTGCGTCGGTCCAGTTACCGGCGAAACGGCCCGGCAGGCTGGATTCCAGGTCGAGTACGTTGCGGAAACGCACAGCGGTGCGGGCTTGGCGGGCGAATTAGGGAATCGGCTTCAAGGATCGAAAATATTTTTGCCGCGAAGCGATCGGGCAAATCCAGATTTGCCATCGGCACTAAGTCGATATGGTGCGGAAGTCACTGAAGTGATCGCCTATCGCACACTTCGACCGAGCGCAGTTGACGAAAGGCACTTAAGACAAATCGCCGAAGGTAGTACGGACGCAGTGCTTTTTTTTAGTCCTTCAGCCGTCCAACACTTCGGGGAGCTGCTAGGCAGCGAGGAATTCCGCGCTCTGCAAGATAAACTCGCGATTGCGGCGGTTGGACCAGTCACGGCAAATGCATTGCGGGGAGCAGGCGTGCGACGGCCGGTGATTTCAGCCGATACTACGGCAGCGGCGGTCGTAGAAGCGCTGGAAGAGCATTTTGCGGGCACCATGAAACAAGCGTCAGCGGGGGCAAAAAGACAATGAGTTTCCCCACCCATCGGCCGCGGCGATTGCGGCGGAACGAGGCGCTGCGTAGCCTCGTTCGAGAAACGCGGCTCAGCACGTTTGGACTGATTTATCCGATGTTTGTTTGCCCGGGAACAAAGGTCCGCCAGGAAGTCAGCTCCATGCCGGGCATCCATCAGCAGTCTGTAGACCAAATTGTGGAGGAGTGCCGTGAGGTTGAGTCGCTGGGGATTCCAGGGATCATTCTTTTTGGGTTACCGGAATCCAAAGACCCGCGCGGCGCTAGCTCCGTTAGTGCACAGGGCGTAGTTCAGCGCGCTATTGAAGCGATTCGCAAAGCGAAGCTGAAGCTTCTCGTGATTACAGACGTGTGCTTATGCGAGTACACGGATCATGGGCATTGCGGCGTAGTTGAGAATGGCGAAGTATCGAATGACTCGACTGTTACCATTCTTACGCAGCAGGCGCTCTCGCACGCTCGTGCCGGCGCCGACATCGTAGCGCCATCGGACATGATGGACGGGCGCGTGGGCGCTATTCGCGAAACGCTAGACGAGCACAAGTTTGAGAACGTGGCGATTTTTTCGTATGCCGCGAAATATTGTTCCGGCTTCTACGGACCTTTTCGTGAGGCGGCGCAATCTTCGCCCCAGTTTGGCGACCGGCGCAGCTATCAAATGGACCCTGCCAATGCGCGGGAAGCGCTGAAGGAAGTAGAGCTTGATCTCGAAGAAGGCGCGGACATGGTGATGGTCAAGCCTGCGCTGGCATATCTGGACGTCATCCGGCGGGTGCGTGACGCGTTTGATGTTCCGGTGGGGGCTTACAATGTCAGCGGAGAGTACTCCATGGTCAAGGCTGCGGCGCAGAAGGGCTGGCTGGACGAACAGCGAGTTGTCCTGGAAATTCTGACGGGCGTCCGGCGTGCCGGAGCGGAAATCATTCTTACCTACCACGCCAAGGATGTCGCCCGCTGGCTGAAGGCGTGCTAGTTTGATCGAGAAAGCATGAGTACAGCGCAACCGCGGTTGAAACGCGAGCGCAAGCGTTCGCGCGAAATTTTCGAGCGCGCCGAGAACGTGTTGGTCGGCGGCGTGAATAGTCCTGTGCGAGCGTTCAAGTCCGTAGGAGGGGAGCCGCTGATCATCGAGCGTGGCAGCGGGCAATACCTCTACGACGCGGACGGGAATGAACTGCTGGATTACGTGTGCTCCTGGGGCGCGATGATCCTGGGACATGCGAATCCCGCCATCAGCGAAGCGATTGCCGAGCAGGCGCGGCGCGGCACGAGCTTCGGCGTGACGACCGAGCTCGAACTGGAGCTGGCCACGCTGATTACGCGCGCGATTCCATTTATTGAAAAGATTCGCTTTGTCTCAAGCGGCACGGAAGCAACGATGAGTGCAGTGCGGCTGGCGCGTGGGGTGACGAAGCAGGACTTCATCGTTAAATTCGAGGGCTGCTACCACGGGCACGCGGACAGTTTCCTGTCACAGGCGGGTTCCGGTCTCGCCACACTTGGAATTGCGGAGTGCCCCGGAGTGCCTGCGCCGCTGGCTGCGTTGACGTTAAACGTGCCGTATAACAATCTTGGCGCGGTTCAACGCGTATTTTCCCAACACAAAGGCAAGATTGCTGCGGTCATCGTCGAACCGATTGCAGCGAACATGGGAGTTGTGGTGCCGGAGACAGATTTCTTGAAGGGCTTGCATGAAATTTGCAAAAAGAACGGCGCACTACTTATCGTAGATGAAGTGATCACGGGATTTCGTCTTCGCAACGGCTCCGTGCAAGACAATTTTGGTGTTGAAGCAGATCTTACGACGCTCGGCAAGATTATCGGAGGCGGTGTTCCCGTGGCGGCGTATGGCGGACGCGCTGAATTGATGGACCAAGTGGCTCCGCTCGGCCCGGTGTATCAAGCGGGTACGCTGGCGGGGAATCCATTGGCGATGAGCGCCGGTATCGCCGCGCTCAAACAACTTACGAAACCAGGGTTGTACGACGAGATAACACAAATGGCGCAGCGTCTGGCAGTTGGTCTCTGCGCGGGACTGGCGGAGGCGGGGATTCCTGGGGAAGTCAATGCTATCGGCTCGCTCGCCACCGTATTTTTCACATTGGGGCCGGTGAAAAATTACGCGAATGCCAAGCGCTCCGACACCAAGCGATACGCCAGGTTTTTTCGAGAGATGCTCGACCGAGGAATATTTTTGGCGCCGTCGCAGTTTGAGGCTGCATTTGTTTCGGCAGTGCACACGCCTCAAGATATAGACCGAACATTGGCGGCGGCTCACGAAGCGTTTCAGGTGATTTCTTCCGAATCTGCGGACTAATCGCGAAAAAGGAGAGTTGAGGAATGAGCGAGGGCATCGAACTGCCTGAGAGTCTAAGCGCGCGCCGGGGGCTGTGAACCTCTCAACAAAGCGATTTCCTGTGCCAGGCGTTCCAGCTTCCCGAGCAATTCCTGGTGGCGGACGTCTTCGACGGCGGGTTTCTTGCCGAGGAATGTAAGTGTCCCGCCAGGCTCCAGCACGCACTGTTCGACTTCGGAAAGAGAATCGAAGCCCTGCTTTCGTGCGGCCGCTTCGAGCTGCGGCACGGTAATCAGCTCTCTTTTCAAATTCCGTGTGCGCACCTTGCCGCCCTCCACCAAAACGTCAGCCCTGCCTTCCACCAACTGATCCAGCTTGCGATGGTCGTAGAGGAAGCGAACGACCAGATAGTTGGTGACGAGCAGAGAAGTGGCGCCGATGATTCCGCCCAGAACGCTATTGTCCTCGCCGATGATGGCGTTCTGCACGGTATTCGAGAGTGTCAGCAAGACGACCAGGTCAAATGGGTTGAGCTGGACGAGCTCGCGTTTCCCGGAGAGCCGGAGGCTGATGACCAGAAACGCATAAACGATGATCGGCCGAAGGATTTTTTCCGCCAGGGGAAGTCCGATCACAAACATGTCTTTCCAAATGTTGTGCATAACAGAATTGCCTCCTCATCGCGTCCTCAGGATGCGCGCAGGGATTGTTCTTCTCGCGGTTCATGAAATTCTGAAGCTTACCCGAAGCCGCAGGTTGCTAGTGAATCCTTGGATGTCTCTTATGCCAGTCAGTGTGCAGTTGGAAGGTTCGCCCTGCCTGAATTACCGCGTAATCGTCACCGGCTCTGCCTACGAATTGCAACCCGGCAGGAAGATTCTTGTCCGTGAATCCACAAGGAACGGACATTGCCGGAAGCCCGCAGATATTGCCGATGCCGCCGAGGGGATCGGGAAAAGCGAGATCGGTTTCCAGATTCAAAGTCAGCGGCGTCGCTGGAACAGGCTGCGATGCTGTAGCGAGGACGTCAAATGTATCGAACAAGGAATCCATTTTTTTCTGGATGATTTCCCTCACTTTAAGGGCCTGCAAGTAATCGGCAGCGGAGTATTGCTCGTTCACATAGCCCGCAATTTGCCCCAGTGGATCGGTTAATTCGCTGACGCGTCCCGAGCGGATCAGGGAGCGGAAAGAAGCGGCGCTCTCGACGGCAACGATGATATTGCCAGCGTCCTCCCAGGGGCCAACAGGCAAGGCGACATCCTTCACGCTCGAAAAATATCTCTTGAGGATTCTGTTGGCGGCGTCGATGGGCTTCGCAACGCCCGGGGCAAGCGATTTCCACGCGTTGGTGAGCCAGCCGACTTTCAAAGGGCGCGCATGCAATTCCATGGATGGCGAATACGTGAATGCACCCTTATCGATTGGCACGGTACCCCGATCTTTCGGGTCATGGCCCGCGATCGCGGCGAAGATGCGCGCACAGTCCTCGGCGCTCCGCGCCATTGGTCCGATCTTGTCCATCGAAGGGGCGAGGGCCATCGCGCCGTACCTGCTGACGCGGCCGTAAGTTGGCCGGAGACCGCTCACTCCGCAAAAGGCCGAGGGACAGATGATGGAGCCCCACGTTTCCGTGCCGATGGCAAAAGCTGCCAGACCTGCGGCGACGATTGCGCCGGAGCCGGAAGAGGAGCCGCATGTCCAGCAGGTGGTATCCCAGGGGTTTTTGGCTTCAAGCTGCAAGGACGCGGAGGCAAAGCGATAGCCCATTCCGCCCGCGAGCTCGATCATCGAGGCTTTTCCGAGCATCACCGCGCCCACGCCGCGCAGATGATCGATCACGGTCGCGTTGTAATCGAATACCTGGTTCGCATAAGGCTTGGCGCCCCATGTCGTCGGAAGTCCTTTGACTGCGAGCAAGTCTTTTGCGGCGAAAGGAATCCCGTGCAGCGGGCCTCGGTAGTGGCCGCGCTGGATTTCCTTTTCCGCTGCCTTCGCTTGTTCGAGGGCAATCTCCGGCGTCAAGAGGGCATAGGCGTTATAACGCGGTCCGAATTTTTGGCTGCGGTCGAGATAGATTTGTGTTAGTTCGACGGGCGAGAGTTTCTTCGCCTCGATGCGTTTTGCGAGTTCGCTTAATGATAGATGGAAAAGTTCTTCGCCAGGCATTCGAGATTGCTCCTCAGGAACCCTTCGGAGTACTCGCCGCTCTTGGTGTTGCCGGCATTGGCGTGGGCTTTCGTTCCCGTTCTATCAGCGGCTTAAGGTAAAGTCCCGGACCGTCTCCGTTGTCCGTGGCAAAGGCACGCAACCGATCGAGCGGCGGCTGCGCTTCGGTGGCCAACCGTCGAATATCGGTCTTTTGAGCATCAGAGAGGCGCTTTCCATACTGTGCGAAGATGGCCTGAATCCGTGATTCGACTTCGGCCTGGCTTTCCGGCGAAAGCTTGGGCGAGTTTGGGTGTTGCTGCGCCGGAAGAGGCGCGGGGGCAGTTTGCGAGTTGAGAAGCTCCGCGGGAACCAAAGACGCGGCCGCAGAAGCGAAGGCGGCACGGCGCGCAAATTCACGGCGAGAAATAGACGAATCGCTCTTGTTGCCCATTGCAAGTCCCCCCGTCGAATAGAAACAAGAAGCGCAAAAGACAGCAGCTGAAGATGCAAGTTGAGGCTACTGAATCCGCGTTCGAGCGTCAACTGTCCGCCGGGATAGGGGATAGGGGCAGGCGAAACTGCCCTCTTTTACAGAATTGTGAAGTCATCGCTTGCAGACCGGAGATGGAATTGTGGTTAGCTTGCTCCGACTTCGAGTGCCAAGGGTGGCGCTCCCCAGTCCGTCATCAGTACGCGAACAGCGCGGACAATTGCGGGGGTGATTCTTGTCCGGTGCTCAATCGGCCCATCTTTCGCGCCATGTCCCCAAAGCTCAAGCGCCAACTGCAGAAATTCCAGGAATCTGTCGAAGACAAGGCGCTCCCTAAAATCAAGTTGCCAAGCTTGTATCTCCTTTATGCGCTGTTTCAGCGTAGCTGTGTCTGCGGTTCGTCTCGATTCGGAGACGTTTGTAGCCTTGTCGAAATCCAAGAGAAGGTCACGGAAGCACTCCATGTATTGCACTATTTTAAGGACCGTCGAGGACATAGCATCCCTCGCCTGCACGAATCTCTTGCTTCCGGGTTTTGCTTTTTCGTTCACTTCCTTGAATTCACGCATAACATCATTCCACTCGGGCGTGCTTTTGAAGACCAGCGAGTCGGTAATCGTTTGGGTATCCCTGTCGCGCGCGAATCCGTTTCCGAGCAAAAGAACAGCCTGCAAAGGAATAAGCGTTTCCTCCGGGAGATTGTTAACCCCTTCGGTAAGAGAAAACAGCTCAGTTCGGCCGCTAAATTCAGAATCCAGAATCCGCTGCAGCGGTGGTGAAAACTTTTGAATGAGCAGCTTTTCTTGAATGTGTTCGTAAGCCTTTAGGAATTGTGGAAAGTATTCGTAGGTGACACGACGAGCCTCTGGCTTTGGGAAATAGGTGGTTTGCACTCCGAGATCGAGCCAGAAAAAAGACTCTAGCACTGCGCAACTGAGATACTCCTGACTAAGGAAGATGTTCTTCTCGCTTGCAGCTGCATCCTGACAGACAAACTGCCAGCGATCCCGCAAAAAGAAAATAAGATTAGAGACTTGCCGTTCTTGCACTAATGCCATCGATCACAAACTCCAACGGCCTAAAATAGTCCTTGCTTGGTTTACAGATCGATGTATGCGTCTGGTTTGGTTCTGTGGGACAATCCACGTCCGCTTTGTATTTACCTATGTAAACGATGCTGTCTTTCGCTCCGAATAGCGAAATGGCTTTTAATGCTGAAATGTTTGGGAATTTGTCCTGAAGTTCTTCCGTTTCCTTCTTAATGTCTTCTAGGACAGGACTGCCCTTCTGTAAGCTTACAAAAAGCGGATTCGAGTAGAGCATCAAGGCCAGCAGCCATTCTGAGACAGAAAGGTGAAGCAATGCCCCTATAAGTCCTGAGCACATCGCTCCTCGATGGGCCGGCGCGAAGAAGCGAAGTAATGCGTTTATGATGAAAGCGTTGTTTCCTGTTGCGTTATTGATCTGCTCTGCCGTCAGAGGGCGTATCTCTTGTAGAATCGCTTCTCTAATTATTACTGCTCCCGTTGAGTGCCCAACCAAAATCAACAGCTTGTAAGGACTGGATTGCTTTGTAGGAACTGTCATCATGCGCCCGGAAGGCAAAGCATATCCCTGCGGTCGCTGAGGAGGCGGGTAGAATTGTTGGTTCCGACCATGCCGTGGGAATGTCTGATCGAGGAATTCTCGAAACTGTTCCGCGAGGGGCTTGATTTGACCTCGACTCGGATAGCTATAGAAGAACAAATCGCTTCTTCCCCAAACATGATAAGAAGCCTGTAATTCGTCAACTAAGCCTTGGAAGTTATACCAAGTCTTCCGTGGATCGCCCAGAAAGCCGTGGACAAAGACGACTGCAACTTCAGGTTTCTCGGTGAAGAGAGCATAAGTTCCTTCTGGTCCCGAAATTGACGCCGGGAAGTGGACAAGATTCATTGCGACCTATTTCCACGCAAAGGCGAAATCAATGTCTCCGAGGTGCCGAACGATAGTGCCCCCGAACGTAGGTCCCATCTTTTCGATAGTAACCTTGTACTTGAACCGTCTTGGGTCGGCCTGTTCTTTCGCTGATGTCTCCATAGCAGGAACCATTCTCGGCGCACGCTGGATCCGTACTGCCTGAGGTTCCGCCTGGTGTACTCCCGGACCCGGTGCTTGTTGAAGATTCAAGTGCGCTCGGGGAAGATGCCGCGCTTTGTCGCTCGTCGGCAGTTAGCTTACTCGAATCACACCCGAATCGCCCATACAGACAATTTTGGTAATTGCGGTCATGAGCGGAGCTTTCAACCGCTTTCTGCTCGTCAGCAATGAGCTGTGCTGGGTCGCATCCGAATCGCCCATACAGGCAGTTCTGGTAGTTGCGATCATGAGCGGAGCGCGCAACCGCTGATTGCTCGTTGGCAGACAGCTGGCTTAGGTCACATCCATAACGCCCGTACAGGCAGTTCTGGTAGTTGCGATCATGAGCGGAGCGCGCAACCGCTGATTGCTCGTTGGCAGACAGCTGGCTTAGGTCACATCCATAACGCCCGTACAGGCAGTTCTGGTAGTTGCGATCATGAG